>Ga0073934_10004357_pt1 | contig 23783 bp, 21 predicted proteins | sample LarsenN4metaG_FD_76834 | JGI IMG/M metagenome (GOLD analysis project Ga0073934, IMG submission 76834) | Hot spring sediment bacterial and archeal communities from British Columbia, Canada, to study Microbial Dark Matter (Phase II) - Larsen... ... | reverse complement strand
TTTAATTTCGGCGGCTCTTTTAATTCACTTTGAAGTTTTTTGCGGGCACCGGCGATTGTGTACATCTCATCATAAAGCAATTCCTTTATTCTGAGAGAAATTTCCACATCGCGACGGCGGTAACTTCTCTGTCCTGAACGGTTTTTCTGCGGTGCAAGCTGTGGAAATTCAGTTTCCCAGTAACGCAGTACATGTGCCTGCACTCCGACAAGCTCGCATACTTCGCCGATCTTGAAGTACATTTTTTCAGGAATAGCCACTGCAGCCTGCCCCATTTTTTGTTCCGTAACGATTGACTTTATCTTAAAGTTTTTTATAGTTAAGACGTCGTTATTGTAAGTATTTAATTGACTTGTGTCAATCTGATTCCCCTGAATATGAATGAATTCGACTTCATCAGAAACCTTAAGTATAAGCGCTCGCTAAACTTTGTCGGAGATGACTGTGCGATCTTACCAAAGAATTCCACAGAGGACTTTTTAATCAGTTCCGATGCATTGGTTGAGGAGATTGATTTCCGTCTCGATTGGGCTTCTCCTGAATTGATAGGACACAGAGCTTTGGCTGTTTCGCTCTCTGACATTGCTGCAATGGGCGGTAAACCAACCTATTCGATCGTGGCAATCGGTCTGCCTACGGCGCTCTGGCAAGCAAAATTCATGGACCGTTTCTATGACGGATGGTTCGAACTGGCTTCTAAATTCGAAGTAACTCTCGTTGGAGGCGATATTTCGCGTACGCCTGCAAAAGTATTTATTGATTCGGTAGTTATTGGTGAAGTCCCCACAGGAAAAGCAATTTTACGTTCCGGAGCTGAAGCCGGCCACTCCATCTACGTTACAGGTCCGCTCGGAGGATCTGCTGCCGGGCTACGCAAACTTGTCGGAGGCGAAAGATTCAACCCTTCCGCTTCCGATCCGCTCATCGAAAAGCATCTCCGCCCGATGCCGCAAGTCCAAATAGGTCAGCAATTACGCAAATCCGAACTCGTCTCCTCCATGATAGATCTTAGCGACGGGCTTTCCTCTGATCTTGCTCATATTTGCCGTGCAAGCGGCGTGGGAGCCAGAATATACGCAAATGATATTCCTTTTTCCGCGGAGTTAATGGAATTTGCCGGCTCTGTGGATGTAATGCTGGATCTTACACTTAACGGCGGGGAGGATTTCGAGCTGCTTTTCACGTCTCCGGAACCGGATCTCGGATCCCGACTTGCGCTGGATATATTTCGCATTGGAGAAATTACACCTAATTCCGGAGTTATAGAACTTGAACGTGAAGGGAAAACAGAACTTTTGCCGCCTGGGGGTTTTCACCATTTTTAGACTAGTTAAACTAAACAAAGAATATGTTCAAAACAACTGATATCGGCGATTTTGAAATATTCGACGCACATACGCATTTTTTCTCTCATCGTTTTTTCTCGATGCTGGCCGGTCAATCTCCTAAATTTTCTCAAAGCACCGATCCGGTGAAAGAAATTGGAGCAATTACGGGCCTCTCGATGCCGCCTGAGGATCCGCAGGAATTTGCAGAACATTGGATCGCAGAGCTCTACAAACATAAAGTAAGCCGTGCAATGATGATGGCAAGTCTGCCCGGAGATGAGGAGTCGGTTGCGGCGGCCGTCAGAGCCTTTCCAAATCGAATAACGGGTGGTTTTTTCTTCAATCCTACTGTCTTGGATGCCGAAAGCATTGCCCGCAGGGCTTTTGACCAATTTGGATTGAAAGTCATTTGTTTTTTTCCCTGCAATGCATAAATATTCCTTTGGAGATAGTGATGCCGTCAAGTCGGTTTTAAATCTGGTCTCTGAGCGTCCGGGTACAATGGTTTTTGTCCATTGTGGTGCTCTCAGCGTAGGAATTCGGGAAAAACTCAATATACCAAGCCATTTCGACTTGAGAAAATCCAGTCCGCTCGAAGTACACAGAATTGCCGCAGAATTTCCCGCATTAAATTTCATAATTCCACATTTCGGGGCCGGTACTTTCAACGAAACTATGATGGCCGCAGAATTGTGCCCAAATATTTATATTGATACTTCAGGCAGCAATCGGTGGATTCGGTATCTGCCCGTTGAAGTAAAGCTTGAAGATATATTTCGTCGGGCAAAAGAGCTGCTTGGAGCCGACAGGTTGCTTTTTGGAACAGATTCCTCTTTTTTCCCTCGTGGATGGAATTCAGATATTTTCAACCTTCAAATGGAAGCGATGAAAAAGGCAGGTTTTTCAATTGAGGAAATCGGAAAAGTACTCGGAGGAAACCTGCGCCGATTGCTTGCAACGCCGGATCATTCTTAAATTAATTCCTTTTTTACGATTTTTTTTCAGATAATCACAATAATTTGGTATTCTGTATACTTATTGTGTTTGGGCGGTTATGCGCAAAGCGATTATAGAAAGCTATAAAAAGAAATTGGCTTCCGAGGAAGGCTTTGTCATCCGCCGTGGCGCAGCTATTCGTATCGCTCTGTGTTATCCGAATATTTACTCAGTCGGGATGGCAAATCTTGGCCTTCACACAATGTATGAACTTTTTAATAACTTTGAAGATGTCGCTTGTGAAAGGGCATTTCTTCCGGATCCTGACGAGTTGCAGATTTATGCAAAAAGCGGCGTGCCGCTCCTTTCTCTGGAAACACAATCGCCATTGCGCGATTTCCATGTGGTAGCGTTTTCGATTTCTTTTGAAACCGACTATCTGAATATGGCCCGGATGCTGCAACTTGCGGGTATTCCCTCGTTTTCCTCAGACCGGAGCGATCGTCACCCACTGATCATAATGGGTGGTGCCGCTTCATTTCTTAATCCTGAACCGATTGCAGAATTTACAGATGTCATTGCCGTTGGTGAAGGCGAAATCCTGGCTCCACAGCTGATTGGTGCTTTATTTGAGTCCGGTAACCGCGAAGAACTGCTCCTGAATCTTGCAAGAATCGGGCGGGGATTTTACGTTCCGGCTTTTTACAACCTCAAATATGATACATCCGGCATTGTAAAAGAATACATCCCAAATCGTGAAGGAATCCCACGCAAAATCGGTCGTGCTCTGGCATCCGTTAATCCCAAAGAAGGCACATTAAGAAGAGCACTGAAACGCGGTGAGACTGAATTAGCCAAACAATTGCTGTCCCACGATGTCTTTTGCCCTTCTACTTCTGTCTGGGCTCCCGGAGCAGAAATGGGCGATCGTTTATTAGTGGAAATTTCCCGAGGCTGCTCACAAGGATGCAGATTCTGCTGGGCCGGCTATAATTACTATCCGCCGCGGGTAGTTCCCGCACGGGACATTTTAGCCAAGGCTGCGGAATGGCGTTTCAGAACGGACAAAATCGGACTGGTCTCCACCGCTGTCTGCGATCATCCGGAAATTTCGACTATTCTTCGCGAACTCCGTGCGATGGAATACAGAATTTCAGTTTCTTCGCTGCGTCTGGATCAGATTTCAGACGAACTTCTGGATGCTTTAATTGAATCGCGCGACCAGCAAATAGCCGTTGCTCCGGAAACCGGCTCGGACAGGCTCCGTCGTGTAATAAACAAAAATCTTACCAATGATGAAATCGTAGATATCTGCGGAGCGGTGTTTGACCGCGGCATGCTTACCATTAAGTTGTATATGATGGTCGGTCTGCCTACTGAAACCCAAGATGATCTGGACGAAATGTTTACTCTTGTTGAGCGAATCAAAAACCGTATGCTCCGGGCCGGTAAGCAATTCGGAAGAGCCGGAATGATTATTCCGTCATTAAACGGATTTGTACCTAAACCCAATACACCGCTTCAATGGGAACCAATCTGCACCGAAAGCGAATTAAAAAAACGCATCAAATATGTTTGTCGTGGGCTGTCACGTATCCCGAATGTACAGGTAAGATACATGTCCGCACGCATCGCACACGAACAGGCTCTTTTTTCCTCCGGAGATAGAAGAATTGCACGGGTTATTGAACGTGCCGCCAGGCTGGATGGCGATATCCGCCGTGCTTTGAAAGAAACAGGTCTGGATCCGGCTTTTCACACTTCGAGACGAAGACCATATGATGAATTTTTGCCTTGGAGCATAGTAGATACCGGACTTTCACACGATTTTCTGGAAAGTGAACACCGAAAAGCCCTCTCGGCAACATCGAGTCTGCCTTGTCCTGCAGTTGAAAAATGCACGACATGCGGCGTCTGTCCCACTACCTGGCTGGCGGATGCTCCCAAATCTCTGATACAGATACAACCCGCACAAGTCCGGGCTTCGCTTGCATCCATTGCCGGTTGAATTTTTATTCTTTGAGCAGATAGCCTTGCGGAACCGCAGTGTAGTCGAAGACGTAGTTGTATTTCCACAGTCCAAAGGGAAGTAAATCAACTTTTTTCTGATAGGCAACGCGGGCCTGGATAAACTTTCCGGTCGGCTTGATTTCAATAACGGCATCCGACGGCACATCATTATCAGCGGCAGCTCGTGTTATATGAGCCGTAACGATATCTACCGGACGCATTGCACCCGAAGCAGCCAATCCTTTTACGACCGCTGTGTCCATCTCCTGTCGGAGATTAGCCCCCTGATATGCAACCGGAATATACCGGTAGCCGGCGTTTGCCGCCAATACAAGCAAAAGCAGGACAAGCATGAATTTGACAGTAGCGCTTCCCCGCTCGCCTCTGCGATTATTATTAACTATTTTCATTTTATGAACTCCTCACGATTTAAGTGCGTTTCTGAGAGGTTTCATTTGCGAAGTGCCGCTTTGATGGTGGAAGTCAAAACGGATGCAGGAATGACAGTCCCCGGGAAGATCTTAGGTTTGCCGATTCCTTCAAGAAGAACCCATTGCAATTTACCGTCGAGGTTTTTCTTGTCATATTTCAAGGCCTGAAGAATCGCTTCCGGTGCGATGTGAGCAATCGGCGGTAGCGGCCCGCAGCGATGCACAACATCGTTCAACAATTTTACACTATGATTATCAAGCATTTCAAGCCTTTTGGAAAGATCGGCTGCAAATAACATTCCATGCCCGACGGCCTCGCCATGGCGGAGATATTGGAATTGAGTCACCTTTTCCAAGGCGTGGGCAAACGTATGGCCAAAATTGAGTATTTTACGTGATTTGGAGGTGTAATCCGCTGCTCTCTCGCGTTCGTCGGCACGAACTATCGAGGCTTTGAAACGAATCTGGGCGGCGATAAAACGCTCCACCTGATCTATTTTACTATTGGTGGTTAGAAAATCGGCAAAGTTCTTGGGATCTATGCTTTCCAGCAAATCCGAGGTAATCTGAAAAAGTTTGCCGCCGGAAAGTATGGCCTGCTTTACGGCTTCGCACAGCCCTGCCGTTATCTCACGCTGATGCAGGGTTTTGAGTACTGACGGGTCTATGAATACTCCGGATGGTTGATGAAAGGCTCCGAGCAGATTTTTTCCAAATCCCGTGTTTATCCCAGTTTTACCTCCGACGGAAGAATCAATCATTGAAAGCAGGGTTGTAGGAACCTGTATGTATGGGATTCCCCGAAGGTAGATAGCGGCTGCAAAGCCGGCAATATCCCCAATTACACCTCCCCCCAGAGAAATTACCGCATCGGTTCGCTGAAACTCATTTTCTCCCAGATAATCAAGAAAATGCGAAAGGCTTCGTAAATTCTTGTGCTTTTCTCCATCCGGAAGAATAAACTGGAAAACGTTGAAACCTTTTGCCCTGAGACTTTTTGCCGCCGGCTCTGAATAAATCGGAGCAATTGTCCGATTGGTAAGTATTGCGACCCGTCGCTTTGCACCGCCGAGACAATTCAGAACAAAAGCACCAAGATCTTCCAAACCGCCGGTAGAAATCGCGGCATCATACCGATTTCGTGAAATCAAAGTATTAACTCGTACTTTTATAGTCATTGTTTAACTGGATTCAGTTGGCCGGGGCTCCGATTGTTTTGGCGATGGTTTCGGCTATTTTTCTTGCATTGGATTCAACAAGAGCCGAATCTTCGGCTTCGATCATAACACGGGCAAGATTTTCCGTACCTGAATATCGCAGCAACAGACGTCCGCTGCCGGCAAGTTCAGCCTCTACTTCAGCGACTGCAGTCGCAATCTCTGGAACACTATCAAAAGGCAATTTTTCCCTAACCGGCACATTTATCAATATTTGCGGGAACTGCTTAAAATCCGGTGCAAGGCCGGAAAATTTCTCACTCCTTTTACTTGCTGTCTTAAGCACTGAAGCAGCAGTAACAATCCCGTCTCCAACCAGACTTATTGCAGGAAAAATGATATGACCCGATTGCTCTCCGCCAAGTTCGGAGTTGGTACGTAAAAGTTCTTCAAGGACGTACTTATCACCTACGGGTGTTCTAAGTAAACGGATTCCCAGATTTTTAAGTGAACGCTCCAGACCAAGATTACTCATTATTGTCGCGACGACTGTACGATTGACCAGTTTTCCCTGTTCAAGGAGGTCAGCAGCCAAAATTCTGAGCAGCCGGTCGCCATCCATTATTTCGCCTTGTTCATCAATCAGCAATGTGCGGTCAGCATCCCCGTCAAATGCAATTCCGACGTCAGCTCGTTCCATTAACACTTTTCTGCCGAGTCCTTCAGGGAATAATGAACCGCAGTTATCATTGATATTTCTGCCGTCAGGTTTGGCATTGATTGTAATTACCGAAGCACCAAGACTACTAAAGACTTCGGGTGCAATTTCGCTTGCCGCGCCATTGGCGCAATCTATCACAATGCGCATTCCGTCAAATCGTGTATCCGCAAATACATCAATAAGATGCCGGATGTAATCAAGTCGAAGGGATTCATTGACCCGTGGACTCTTAAGATCTAGCCGCAGTTCGGGGTTATGTTTTGAGGAAATGACGGCAGATTCGACAAAATTTTCCAGATTGGAATCGGACTTCATGCCATTTGGCAAAAAAATCTTTATCCCATTGTCACGAAAAGGGTTATGCGATGCACTGATGACAACGCCCAGATCATAATTGCCGGCACCGGCAAGATATGCGACTCCGGGTGTTGTAATTACACCCGCAGATTCGCACTCACCACCGGCAATGCGGATTCCGGCAACGATCGCTGCCTCTATTTGCGGGCCGGATTCACGTGTATCCCTACCGACAACTATTCTGGCCGGTCCAGCTTTTTCCCTTAAAACATAATCTGCCAAAGCTTTACCAATTACTGCTACAGTTGCGGTATCCAAAGGGAATTCACCTGCGATGCCGCGAATTCCGTCCGTTCCAAATAAAGCGCTCATATAAATATTTAATTCTTGAAAACTTAATTTATACCGTAACCAATCCTGACCGACAATCGCAATTCCACTATCAGAAAAATTTGATGAAACGATAAATTTTTCTGTTTTTATTGACAACTCTATGCAAGATAGGCGAATCTGTAAATTGACGGCTAATCAAAGCCGCAAAAACTCAGCACCGGACCCATTTTTTAACTTTAAGCTTTCAACCCGTGCCCATTATGAACAGAGCAGTTTTCTGGATCGTTATTTTTTTTGGTATCTGCAGCGTTTCGGCTCAATCCCGACCAAATGCTACGCCGACGCCGGTTCGGGTTGTAATTACGGACAATGTAAAACCGCAGCCAACACCAAATCGTCCGGCTACCAGGCCGCCTTTGGTGACAGGCGACAATAGCAGGAAATCTTCTTCGACACAATCTGAGGACGAGCAAAGTCCTTCACCGGCTGAGGTGCGAATAACCGCAGCTCCTTTGCCTGCCAATCTTGAAGTTCCCAACCTGAGTTTTCGTGAGCTTAAAAACAGAATTGCGGAGGCGAAAAGAAGTTTGGCCGGCCGCCCGGTATATACCGTATCATCGACCACGACCGCTCCAATCGAATATGTGCGGATCGCATTTTTAGATCGAGATACCGATAAGATAGATTACGTAACGATCTCCAAGGCCGCTTTTCTTTCAGTATCCGACGAAACGGTTAGCGCATCCGAAAACGGCCGTCCTGTCCGGGTCCGGACAATTCGTGCAAATGGTGTAAATACGCCGGTTGTAATTTTTGATGAACGGGGACGCACGCATTTACCGCTTCTTGTGCAATATCCTGTAGTGCGCGATGGTAAATACATAGAAACTGCCATTTACATGTCCACCCATCCCGGACTAGTTACGCCCGAGACCGTATCTGCCGGCAGGCTATATGTTCGCAACATTATAGAAATCGCCAGAGAACAACTTGCCGATTATGGTATTGAGATAGCTCCGCGCATAGCGGATATTGCGGAGCGGCTGGCAACTGTTGAGCACGTGGATCATTACCGCTTCAGGACTGAGCCGCACACTAAAATCTTTGATGATATTTTTACTCTTTACGCCTTAAACGAAGGTCAGACTTACAGATATTCTGTCAGCAGTGCGGGCGCCGGCGGCATGGTTCAAATGATTCCATCGACTTATCGAATGGTGCGATCCTGGCACCCGAATATCCCTCTGATACCTGATTTCGTCGAGGGAATGCGTAATCACGTAAACGCCGCCAAGGCGATGCTACTGTATATGAACCGTACCTGGAGCGATCTGATTGCTAATCCTGTTGTCTCTGATGCACTGGCTTCGGGCATCGCAACGCCTGAACAGTTGATGGCTGCCGGCTATAATTCCAACCCTGCACGACTTCCCGGTTACATCAAACGTGGCGGAGCAGCCTGGACCGACCTTATCCCTCGTGAAACAAAAATCTATCTCCAAATCTATGATTCCATTGAACGTAATGTTCCCATGAACAGACGTACAAGATAAGTAGTCTTTATTCCGATGCGCAAAATGTTTCAACAGAGCCGGCTCTCGAGTTAAGCCGGCTTACTGCATCCCGGATATCTTCGAAGTTTTTGTTTACCAGATTTGCGTCATCAAAAAACGGCTCATTTGTGACTTCCAACAGAGCAAAGGCCGGCGGTACATAATTCCGCATATCCTCAACAGAATCAAAATCGATACGCATTCGGTTCAAACCCCAAAGGGGTCCCAGATAAAGATCAAAGGCCGCGAGTCTGGCATCAAATTCGTGGTAGTATCTGTTTTTTCGGATTTCGTTTCCCTCGAAAACCTTGAAATGCTCATATTCCAGTTCATTCAGGTTAATCTCCGATGTGCTGATTTCAGCCAGGCTTTCCTTGTGCAGGAATATTCTCTGCTGCAGGGCGTGCCTCCATTCGTTTGTTTCCGGAATGCGTATTGAACGCAATCGAAGTCTCGTTTCGGGCAAATAATTATCGAAAATCTGTATATGCGCACTTGCACGCGTCAGAGGTGAAGGCAAATCTTCCAGTAAAAAAAATCGGCAATATTCAATTTGGCCGGTTTTGTCCGATGTCATGGAATAAATTATACTTTTGCCGACTGAATAATTCTAAGCGTCGCTTTGTAAGCTACGCTAAATCTATGTATTAAAAGAGGTTATTTTTGCAATGAAAAAATTGATTATTTTACTTTCCTCGTTCGCACTTGCAGGTTGCGGCGGAGCCGTCGAGACAGGGACCAATAACACAACATCCGTAAATAAAAATGTACCTGTAAATTTATCTAACACTAATGCTGTAAATAACTATGATTCAGGCCCGCTTGCGGTTCAAACCGCGACACCGGCACCGACAACAAATAATGCTCCGACATTAACGCCGGTTTACAAAGCCTACTGTGCCGCAATGGAGAAAAAAGACGAAGCCGCTCTACGCCGTATTTACTCCACCGATACAATTCGCGACTTTGAAAAAAAGATGAAAGCGATGGGGATAAAATCATTGATTGAATATCTGGAAGACGATAAAGCTTCCATGGGACTATGCGAAGTCCGTAATGAAAAAATCGAAGGTGATACCGCAACTGCCGAAGTGAAAACCACGGGTTATCCCAACGGACTTGTCGCGGTTTTTGTCAAAGAGAATGGCGAATGGAAACTTACCAACCGCCGGCCGGAGGGCTCTTTGAAATAAATTTTTGCTGTCATTAAAACAAAAAGAAAAATCCCGCCTTTGAAGACGGGATTTTTCTTTACCTGTTATTTGAAAGGCAGTTTTAATTTGCTTTTCCTTTAGCTTCAGTTGGTCGATAAGGCGGCAGAGTTACCCGGGCAGGTTTCTCTTTTTTCAAACCCAGAGCCCAATCGGCCTGCATCAGTGTATGTATATCGCGCGTTCCTTCATAAATAACCGCTGCTTTGCAGTTACGCAGGTATCTCTCGACCGGATAATCATTGGTGTATCCATTGGCACCGTGCACCTCTATTGCCAATGAAGCAGCTTTTTCCGAACGAGTAGTTGCCTGCCATTTAGCAAGGCTTGCGGCCCGGGCAGAAGGCAGCCCTTGATTTTTTAGCCATCCACAACGCAGCCAGAGCAGATGCGCCATTTGGTAATCCGCCTCCATTTCGGCGATTTTTTGTTTAACAAGCTGAAAATTTGCTATTTTTTGTCCTTGAACTTCACGGGTATTTGCGTAAGCTATTGAAGCATCACGACTTGCTCTGATTACACCGGTTGCACCGGCGGCGACGGTATATCGTCCGTTTTCAAGTGCAAACATGGCGATTTTAAATCCCTCACCTTCCATACCGAGCATATTTTCCTTAGGAACACGAACATCCTGAAGAGAAAAATATCCGGTATTCCCTGCTTTGATACCGAGTTTCCCGTGAATCGTTCCGCTTGAAAAACCTGGCATCGAGCGCTCTACAATAAAGCAGCTGATGCCGCTATGATCACGTTTTTTCTGTTTTTCCTGATCGGTCCAGCAGAAAAAGAGGAAATGATCCGCAACGTCCGCCAGTGAAATCCACATTTTCTCACCGTTCAAAATCCAATCGTCACCGTCACGGACGGCATAGGAGCGCATCCCTACCACATCGGAACCTGCATTCGGCTCAGTCAGACCGAACGTTGCGAGTTTTTCTCCGCGGGCCTGTGGTACAAGATATTTTTGTTTCTGCTGCTCCGTACCCCAGCTGTAAATGCTCAGCGAGTTGAGCCCCACATGGACGCTCATTGCGACACGCATAAATGTGTCACAGGCTTCAAGTTCTTCGCAGACGATTCCCAATGAAATATAATCGAAACCTGCGCCGCCGTATTGTTCGGGGATACAAACTCCAAGCAGGCCGAGATCAGCCATCTTGTCAAAAACGCTGCGCTCGAAATGTGACTTTTCGTCCCATTCTTTGATGTATGGAGCTACTTCGCCGGCAACAAATTCACGTACCGTCTTCTGCAAAGCCAAATGTTCTTCGGTAAGTTCAAAATCAATCACGATTGTGCCTAGTCCTCGCTGTTTCTTGAAATATGATAGAATTCACGGCATCGAGCCTCAAGGAAAGTCTAACACTTCCGGCAAAATTGAGCGAATATCGGTTCAAATCTTTTTGTGACATGCCTTCTGTTCGTATATGCCTTATCCCCGGTACAATATGAATTTTCACTCGTCACTACCGACGTCAAATGAGATACTTTTTGTATGTTGAGTCTTTCAAATGCCCTGAGAATTATCAGACGCGAAACGCCAAGGCTTGGTACGGAAAAAATAGAAATCGAACTTGCTTCGGACCGTATCCTGGCCGAAGACATACTGGCAGATTCTGATATGCCTCCATTTGACCGGTCTCAAATGGACGGTTTCGCCGTAATGTCAAAAGACACAAAAAATGCACCTGTACGATTGCGTCTCGTTGGCGAATCAAAAGCGGGACGCGGCTGGAATGGACGATTGAGTCCCGGCGAGGCAGTGCGGATTATGACAGGTGCGCGTTTGCCCCTTGGTGCTGATGCGGTTCAGAAATTAGAATTGGCAACCGAATCAGGTAATTACGTCACAATCGCCGAACCGGTAGAAAAAGGCAGATTCGTTGTAAAGCGCGGGGCAGAAACAAAAGCAGGTACAACTTGCCTCCGGGTCGGAAGGCATCTGACCGCTTTCGACCTTGCCATTCCTGCGGCATTCGGAAAACGCAAAATCAAGGTTTACCGCCGGCCGGAAATAGTAATTATTCCGACAGGCAGTGAAATAGTACCGCCCGCAAGCCGTCCCGGAAGAGATCAAATCCGCGATAGCAATTCCCAAATGCTGGCTGCTTTATGTAGAAAAGCCGGTGGCAACCCGCACATCATGCCGATTGTCAGTGATGAGTTGTCAGAAATCACCTCAGAATTAAAGAATGCCATAAAGCGTTTCGATGTAATAATTACAACAGGTGGCGTTTCGGTCGGCAAATATGATTTGACCGGAAAGGCATTTGAAAATGCGGGGGCAAATATTTATTTCGATCGTGTGAAATTAAAACCCGGCAAACCCGTAACATTTGGGAAAAAAGGACGCGTACTTTTCTTTGGCCTGCCGGGAAATCCCGTTTCGGCGGCAGTTTCTTTTTATTTGCTTGTAAGGCCAGCACTTAGAGCAATGCAAGGAGAGCGGTATGTCTCAGATTCTCCGATTCCTGCTTTGGCGGGCGCCAATCTCAAGGCAGTAAGGGGAAGAGATACTTATCTGCCCGTAAAAGTTAAATTTACAGCTAAAGGAATTATTGCAGAACCATTGCGGTGGGCCGGCTCTTCAGACTTTGTTTCCATGGCCGGTGCAAACGGTCTGGCTATTGTTCCCTCAGATAAAACAATTGCAGCCGGCGAGCCCGTAAGTTTAATTACTTTAGCACTTTAACAAGCAATGATGGTTAAGATTTCAGAATCGGCCGGGCCAAATGCTCTTGCACACACAGCGATCTATGAAGCAGTGATCCGATTGCTAGGCGATGACGCACGCGGAAAATTGCTGGATATTCCGGCAGGGGAGGGTGCGCTTGCGAAATCGCTTGCAGATCTTGGATTCAGTGTTGTTTGCTGCGATCTTTACCCGGAAATGTTCAAATTGCCGGAGATCCGAATCAGTCAAGGCAATCTGGATGAGAAATTGCCTTTCGAAGACAGTGAATTCGATTTTATCGTTTGCGTTGAAGGACTTGAGCACATCGAACGTCCGGCCAATGCAATCAGAGAATTTTCACGTGTTCTTCGTCCGGGTGGGAAACTGATTGTTTCCGTGCCGAATATTATGAACATCGAGGAACGCCTGAAATGGCTTTTCTTTGGCTATACATCGCATTTTAAGCCGGTTTCGAAGCAAGCGGCTGCCGAGATATACGGTCGTTTCAACGGGAAAGCAGAAATTGGTCTTCACATCAATCCGATTGGTTATTCGGAACTCCGCTATTTATTGGAAGCAAATGGGTTCGATATTCGACGTGTCGAAATGGACAAGCCTAAGCGTGCCAGCATAGCATTCTGGCCCTTGGTCAAATTGATACAACTGGCGGGGCTTTTGATGCCTGTAGAGAAGCGTAAATCACGCTGGACAGATGAAATAAATGGTCCGGATGTGTTGACCGGCGGGAATACAATGATTTTCGAGGCCGTCAAGGATTCTAAACCGGAAACAAATGAAGAAACTATCTCATTACGATAAATCGGGGCAGCCCAAAATGGTGGACGTAACTCAGAAGGAGTTTACCGCGAGGCGAGCCATCGCTTTCGGACGTGTCAAACTATCCAAAGAGACGATCGAAGTTTTACAAAAAACAGAAAATCCAAAAGGAAATCCGCTTGAAATCGCTAGAATCGCAGGAATTATGGCGGCAAAGCGAACCGCAGAATTGATACCTCTTTGCCATTCGATAAACCTTGGACATCTGGGGATTGCCGTTGATTTGACCGATGATGGTGTTGAAATCCGGGCAGAGGCTTCCACTAATGCGCAAACCGGAGTAGAAATGGAAGCAATGACAGCCGTCAGCATAGCTGCATTAACGATTTACGATATGTGCAAGGCTATACAACGCGACATAGAAATCACCGATATCAGACTCGAATTCAAAACCGGCGGTAAATCAGACTATACCCGAACCTGATATGATACAACCAATTTTTTAGGCATACATCGAACTTTGGCAGTATACTGATCGTAAAGTTAATCAGCAGCCGCTTAACGAACGGAGGAATAACAAAATGCCTTTCAAAATCGAAAAAGACGCTGAACCGCAATTCAATTTATTATTGGCTGCTACTGCAATAAGCCTTTTGATCTGGTTGATTTCGCTGTTTTTCCCTTTTTTCGGCTATCTGCTTTATCCATTAAGACTTTTTGTTACATTCGTCCATGAAGGCGGCCACGCCATTGCGGGCATCATCTCCGGTTCGGACGTTAGCAGTTTAACCGTTTCACCGGATGGCAGCGGCGAAGTATATTCTGTCGGAACCGGCGGCTTTTCGGCTTTGCTGGTCTCAAGCGCTGGCTATCTGGGAACAACAGCATTCGGAACCTTACTACTTTTTTTGATCAGATTCGGCTTTTCAGCCAGAAAAACTTTGTATTTTTGCGGCGGGCTTGTATTTGCCTTAACAGTGTTTTTCGGGTTTCTTGCTCCAATACGTCATCTTTTCAATACAGTAACTATCGGCGGCTTTTTCTTTACTGTTTTTTCCGGGCTTGTAATCAGCAGTATTTTACTTTCGATTGCAAAATATGCCCGTTCGACAGTTGTTAATTTCACAATTGCCTTTATAACAGTTCAGATGCTGCTAAATGCAACTTTTGATTTAATCAATGTTTTCTTTATTTCAACAACCACAAACATGCATTCTGACGCTGCGAATATGGCTGCAGCAACGGGAATTCCCGCCTTCATCTGGGTGTTGATTTGGATTGCTCTTTCGGTTGTCATGATTTCTCTCGGCCTTCGTATTTATGTAATCCGGAAAAATCAACTCTCCGATCGGCTGTACAAAGATCTATAAATTTAAGATTGTGCTTTACAATTACTGATGTGAATAACATCGTCGTTTCAGCATTGTTAACTGCATTCTTGTGCTTTACCGTTTCAGGCCAGACAAAGAAGCCCGAAGCGTTGCGAGAATCACGCCCTCTTTCTCAGTCCCGCCAGATTTTTCTGGTCATTTCAAATGATTGGAATGATACGGCCGCATCGGGACGATTATTTGAGCGAAAATCGCAAAAAAATGCTTGGAAGCAGGTATTAGCGCCGATTCCTGTCGTTTTAGGAAGAAACGGCCTGTCTCCTGCAAATTCTTCAATATCAACGGCAGTTCAAATTAAATATGAAGGCGACGGCAAATCACCTGCCGGTGCTTTTCCTCTTACTCAAGTTTTCGGAAAAGCCAAAAAGCCTTTTGGCCGCCCGGAATACATTTCGATTGATGAGTTTACGGAATGCGTGGACGATCCGGAATCTACTCATTACAATCGAATTGTCAACCGTCTGAAAGTCGGCAATTTCGATTGGGTCAGTTCCGAAAAAATGGCAGAAGTAACTCCGGAATACGACTTGGGCGTCTTCGTGGCCTATAACACATATCCTGTGGTAAAGGGCCGGGGTTCTTGTATTTTTCTGCATATCTGGAAAGACGCCGGGACACCTACGGCAGGTTGCACGGCAATGTCACGAGAGGATTTGGAGAATCTGATTAAAAACCTCGACCCGGAGAAAAATCCATATCTTGTCCAACTTCCATTGACTGAATATCAAAGATTTCAACAAAAATGGACCCTTCCCAAAATAAAATAACCCTTTCGCAAATGCCCATAGGCTCGCGCATTCTGTTCCGGTCCCGTAATGAATGGCGGGCTGCTTCCATTGCCAGGGTTGCCGACGGACGCGTTTCAATTCAAATTGCCTCACCTCTTGGCCGAATTTATCGTATTTCGCGTTCTGCAGATACGGCACTCTACTTCGATGGCAGATTCTATCGCCTTAGGCCGAAAGTAAACTCGGGCGACTTTGTCCCTGTTGCCGTTTACGACCGTCGCTGGTAAACAAGGGTAAAACACGCCATTTGCAATTTTGCAGGATATTGGATTTTTGATGCGCCGCCGCACATGGTAAAATTTAGTTTTTGACCTACTGAAAGATTTTACGCAATGCAGGCTGCAGGCAGAAAAGAGCAAGCTATCGAGGTTCGCGGGGCAAGGGTTCACAATCTGAAGAATATCTCTGTCCGTCTTCCTCTAAACAAACTGACGGTAATCACAGGTGTTTCGGGTTCGGGAAAATCTTCGCTTGCTTTTGATACCATTTATGCTGAAGGACAGCGCAGATACGTAGAATCTCTTTCAGCTTATGCACGTCAATTTCTGGAGCGAATGGATAAGCCGGACGTTGACGAAATTACCGGAATTGCACCTGCCATAGCGATTCGCCAAAAAAACAGTACTAGAAATCCGCGTTCGACAGTTGCCACCCAAACCGAAATCTATGACTACCTGCGGTTGCTTTATGCCAGGGCCGGCGATACTTTTTGTCGCGTTTGTGGACGTCTTGTAAAAAAAGATACTCCCGAATCCGCTGCGGACGCAATTTTGAATGATTTGCCTGAGGGAACACGTTTCTACGTGCTTTTTCCTGTGGAACACGGCGATATTGTCTTTAAAAAAACAAAAAGCGGGCGAACAAAGCAGAAATCAACTCAATTAAGCAGTTCCGCTCTGCTTTTATCACTTTTACAACAAGGATATTCCAGATTTTACCGTAGCGGAGAAGTTTTTGAGATTTCCCGAGGCGAAGATTACCCTTTTACGGATTTTACGGACACTTTCGTCCTCGTTGACAGGCTAAAGGTTTCAAAAGACATTCGCGGCAGGCTGGTTGACTCGTTGGAAATCTGCTTTCGTGAATCCGGCTCTGCCACAATCTCTCTGCCAAAATCCGATTCAGGCGATACTACTGCGGAAATGAAATTTTCAACAGGTTTCGTCTGTAAATATGACGGTACCGTTTACGAAGAACCCGAGCCGCAGCTCTTCAGCTTTAATTCGCCTTTCGGTGCTTGTCCGACGTGTCAGGGTTTCGGTAATACAATCGGGATAGACTATTCGCTTGTTATTCCGAATCCCGAACTATCGCTTCGCCAAGGTACAATTGAACCTTTCACGCGTCCTCAACATCACTGGGCGCAGAAAGAATTATTGAGATATGCAGCCAAGGCAGGAATAGATGTCAATAAACCGTTTGCCGATTTGGACGATTTCCGTCAAAACGCAATTATCTATGGAGATGATGGCTGGCGCGGCGTAAAAGGCTTTTTCGAATGGCTGGAGACGAAAAAATATAAACTTCACGTCCGCGTTTTTTTGGCGAAATACCGCGGATACACAAAATGTCCTGATTGCGGTGGCGGCCGTCTGAGACAAGAGGCCAGAGACGTCAAAATCGGAAATGAGTCGCTCCCTCGAATTCTTTCGATGTCAATTGCTGAAGCCTTTGCATTTTTCGATGCGTTGCAGCTATCACCTGAACGCGAAAAAATTGCCGAAAGGCTCTTGACGGAAATCCGGCGACGTTTGAAATTCCTGGTCGAAGTCGGACTTGAATATCTAACGCTGGATCGCCTCGCTGCAACACTCTCCGGCGGCGAAGCACAGCGGATTCAATTGGCGACTAATCTCGGGTCTCTGCTTGTCGGGACACTATACGTTCTGGACGAACCGAGCATTGGCCTTCACCCGCGAGATAACGCTCGATTGGTAGAAATTTTGAAAAATCTAAGAGATATCGGAAATACACTGCTTGTCGTAGAGCACGATGAAGACACAATTCGTGCGGCAGATCACATAGTTGACATAGGTCCTTTCGCCGGTGAGCTTGGTGGTGAGGTTGTTTTTGAAGGCACACTTTCTGCACTCTTGAAAAACAAGCAATCTTTGACTTCAAAATATCTTCGGCGGGAAGCGGAGATAAAAGTTCCTTCGCTCCGCCGCCGCCCGTCAGATAAACGAATTGTTATCAAGGGTGCAAGGGAAAATAATCTAAAGTCCATTGACGTCGAAATTCCACTCGGAATGCTTGTTTGTATCACGGGCGTTTCTGGCTCAGGAAAATCAACGCTGGTACATGATATTCTTTATGCGGGATTGAAAAAGCAGCGTGGTGAATTCAATGGCCACGTCGGTGCATTCAGGGAAATCACCGGCGGAGAACATCTTGACGATATTATATTGGTTGATCAATCTCCGATTGGCCGCACTCCTCGTTCTAATCCGGTTACCTACGTCAAAGCCTACGATGCAATAAGAGAAGTTTTTGCAGGTATCCAAACCGCAAAGGCCAAAGGCTTCGGCCCGTCTCATTTCTCTTTCAACGTTCCCGGAGGCCGCTGTGAAACCTGTCAGGGCAGCGGCGTTGTCATCGTTGAAATGCAGTTTCTGGCCGATGTCGAATTAACATGCGAAGATTGCCGTGGAACCCGCTTTCGCGAAGAGATACTTGGCATACGATACAAAGGTAAAAATATTGCAGAAGTCCTTGATATGACTGTTCGCGAAGCAATAACGTTCTTCAGGGACTCAAAAAAAGTTGTCTCCAGACTCCGCGTGCTGGAAGCCGTCGGACTTAGTTATCTCAGGCTCGGACAGTCTGCAACCACGCTCTCCGGCGGTGAAGCTCAAAGAGTGAAACTTGCCGCTCATCTTGCGCAAGGCGGAAAGTCCAATACTCTCTTTATCTTTGATGAGCCGACAACCGGCCTTCATTTCGAAGATATAAATAAATTGCTGAATGCTTTCCGTGCGTTATTGGACGGCGGGGCAAGTCTGGTCGTAATAGAACACAATCTGGACGTGATCAAAACAGCCGATCATGTCATAGATCTTGGTCCTGAAGGAGGCATTGGAGGCGGTCAATTGGTAGCGGCAGGAACACCTGAGGAAATCGCCGAATGTCAAAACTCTCATACGGGGAAATTTCTGAAAAAGGTACTTATTTCTTCAAATAAAAAATAACTCCATTTTACGGTTTGCCACTTAATCATCGCCGAATTTCGCCCGCCAGTAAGGTGCGATTTGTTCGAGAACCTTGCAGTCACAGTATCCGCCATTATTCGTAAGCCAGGCTGTCATTTTGGCAAAATTAAGCCCATTTTCCATCATGTACCTCATTGAGTGTTTTAGACTGTGATCACATTCGCATTCGTAAAGTTCATCCTCGACGTAATCCAATAGCAGGCTGATTGTTTCGGCACCGGCAGGAAGTGTTTCAAGGAAAGTCTGCAGTTCTTCCCCGCTTAATTGTTCCAGATATTCAATATCCCGTTTTCGCAAAATCGGCATTTGAAATCAGAATATCATCCTCACATCTGTTTGGCTATGGACCCGTTTCGACTTTAAATACGCAGATAATCAGTCCAATGAAATAACCATGTTGCGTAAAGATTGATTAGTATTGACCAGAAGATTAGAGCTTTTTCCGGTTTTGAGATTTTTGCAGGAGCTGACTCCAAGAGAATCAGAAATACCCATGGCAGGCAGGACATCCAATATCTATAGCCAAACTGCCAGCCGCCGGAATTGCCGTGCATCCACAAAACAAAAGTCATGAGGGCAATTGCCAGCCAGGCAGCTCCTTTACGTAAAGGGAAAACCGATCCCCGGCGAAATGCCAAAAGAAGAAACGGACTGCTGATCAAAATTGACGAACTAAAACCATTCGGCACAGGAAGATAAAAAGAAGGTCTGAATTCCCATGGCTTAAACAGCATTTCCCAAATCTGCCGCGGAATGTAATAAATCGAAAAAATCCCGTGATTATACCATGGTTCAGCCAGCACGCCAGGAATCCTGGAGTAACCAAAATCCAAAAATGAGCCGAAGCGGGCATAATTATATGAGAGAGTGGCAACGCCAAGAATGAAAGGAATAACACAAAATGCCGCAATGCGTTTACGGTTTTTCACTAGATGGTTGATATAAGTTCGAGGGTGATTAAACAGCCGGTGTGCGTCAAATGAATTCGGATTATCTGTAATGAAATGAATGAATATCGGGGCAGTCAACAGTACCTCAGTCCGATTACCGAAAGCGATTGCAAAAAAACAACCAGCTACGAAGGGACGTGGCACAATGAAAGTGAAATAGATTGCTGCCGTTTGGGCAAACATCGAAAAACCCAAAGCGATCTGCCAGGCTCCGCCAAATGTCAGATTTGTCCAAGCAAAAGTGCCAAACAAAATTGCCAAAACAAACAAAATAATTCTTTTATCCGAAATACCGTAATTCCGGGCAATCTTCACAAGGAAATATGTTGTACCGCCGGCAAGTCCTGCCAGGATAATTGCGGCCGGCATTACAGATATGAATCCGGCATATTCCAGAGCGGCAAAAGGTAACATGGAAATCACGCTTCCTAAAGGGAAAACCGAATACCAGCTGCCATTAAAAGGAACAAATTCATTCAACCAGGAAGGCGGCGGTTGTGTAAGGCCTGTTTTTCCTTTCAGAAAACTTCCGGCAATGCGAAAAGTATAATCGTAAAAATACTGTGGCTTTGGATTAGAAAAAAAGTAGGCTATTGCAACAAAAAAAGAAAGCAGGATTTCAATTTTTCGGCATGATCTAAGCACCGTAAATTTTTAATTTGAATTCGTCGTTTGCTGTATAGATTTCAGCGCGTTTACCTGCAAAACGCTCCGATTGCTTGAGTATCATAGGCAATCCACCGCGCGGAACATTAGTGCCGTATTCTCTTCTACAGAAAATAGAGGCTATCTGTGGATTCAATCTCTGAGTAATGCCGTATCTGATTGCCCTGCCGGCCGGCGGAACAAAGCCTCGCGTTCGCCGTGGATTGATAAACTCAATAGAATCATCACTTATGACAAGCCGCGTTGCGATATCACGAAGGGCAAAATCGCGATGTATCAACATATTGGCTAATGCTTCGCGAACAGAATATAGATGATATGTCTTTCTATATGCAACCGGAGATTGGACCAGACGGAGATTCTTGCGCGGCCTGTCTTTTGCCAGATCGCAATACCTTAATATAAAACTAAGGAGCAATTCGAATTGATTATGCAAATTACCTGTAATTTCAATTTTTTCCACTAGCTGTGTATTTCCGTTTTCGCCGGAAATACGCGTTGCGGTGACCAGAGTACGCGGGAACATTTGGCGAATACTTTCGTCACGTCCGAAAAGTAAAAGGGCGGCTACGGTAGGTAAAAACTCATCCGGACCGCCAACCGCCAAGGTCAAATCCTGCTTGAGAAAAGCCGCCGTTTGGTAAAGATTTATTGTCGGGCTCACATCTTCAAACGCAGTTGCAAAACTCCATAACAAACCATCATCAAAATCTTTTTCTGTTGCAGAGAAAAGTGGGATATTTTCGTAACCGAGAGGGCGTATTTCATCCAGCCACATTGAAAGCTGTTCGCGGGAGACTTCGCGTTTCTCTGCCCCGAAACGCATATAAAACCGGCCATCGCGTGTTCGGTATGGCCGGCGGCGAGGTTCTATATCAAGAGCAACGATTCGTTTGCCGCTATCAAACGCTATTGTGTCAATAAGCGGAATAATCGGCGGGACTATCTCTTCGCGGCAAATGCGATTCAATTCCTCCTGAACCCATTCCGGATTACTGACGCCCTCAATGCGCATTTGATCATTGACACCGAAAATGATCGTACCGCCGTCCGTATTGGCCAGTGCAACGATTCCCTGCGTTATTTTCTCGGAATTGGAGAGCCGGACTTTCAGTTCCAGATAGGTATCCTCTCCGCCACGAATAAGCCTTAAAAGTTCTGCTCGGGTTGTTATCTGAATTGCCTGATTAGCCAGGTATTCCTGATGGGAACGTTCCGCCGGCAAATCAAAACGTTGGCTGTGTCGGAATCGTCTTCTAGCCATATCTTCCGGCGAAAATTTGTGTCAAGACGGATCGCCGTTTGCTTATCCGCCCGAAATCCCGATTCGTAAGCTCGAGATCTGCTGGATTTTGGCCATTTGGCCTTCTTAGGTTTATTGAATCATTATCTGCACAAAAAGTAAACGCCGCCGCCGGCATCGGAAAAGATAGATTACTGACGGAGTAAATAGATTCCAAAAGTTTGCAACCGGCTGATTTTGTCCGGCGAACTTATTGAGTTCATTACAGTTTTTGTCTTTAACGAAGTATAATTTCGGGCGTATAATTGATTTGATTCGATTATCAGGTATTTAATTTCGAAAATCCATGAAAGGTTTGTTTTGCGGTTTGAGAGCATATGACACCAAAAATCGCGGAGGAAAAAAGACTGACAGACCCTCAGATCAGGGTTCGGAGCATAGTCGAAAACATAATCCGCTGCAAATGGTCTCTGTCTGTCCTGGACGCTGTTCGAAATGGTATCAACAGGCCTGGAGCAATACAGCGTACGATTGACGGGCTTACTACCAAAGTAATGAACGAACGGCTGAGAAAATTGGTAAGATTCGGTATTCTGCGTCGTATAAGCTATCCCGAAGTTCCACCAAGGGTTGAATATCAGTTCACGGATTTTGGCAAAAAATTCCTAGCTCTGCTCGATCAAATCGAACAACTTGAAACCGATCTTGAAAACGAACTGCGTGGATAACGGCATAGTTACATCTTACATCGGTCTTGGTTCAAATATCGGCGATCGGGCCGGCAATCTCCTGCTTGCTGTCCGCGGGCTTATTGAGGCAAGTCTTTGTGTTACGAAGCTCTCGGCTATTTATGAGACTGCACCCGTAGATATTGAAACTACAGAGCCTTTTCTGAATATGGTTGCAGAAATCCGTTCAGAAAATGTTTCTCCATCACAGTTGATGGCCCGTCTTTTAAGAATAGAATACCTTCTCGGCCGTACTGATAAATCACTTAAAAAGCCTCGCACGATTGATTTGGACATATTGTTTTTTGGCAATGCGGTTGTTGACAGTGCATTTGTTACGATTCCTCATCCGCGGTTGCATCTTCGCCGATTTGTCCTGATGCCGCTTGCTGAAATTGCTCCGGATTTCATACATCCGCAGATTCACCGTCCGGTTAAATCGCTTCTGACAGACCTGGGAGATACCCAGCATGTTGTACGCTGGCATCCTAACCGTTTGACCGGCAGCAGCCCGGAACCGCTAGACTTGCAAGGAGTAAACGACTATTCTAAATAACAATTTATGGCCTACTTGAAACCCGATAAACCGGAAAAAGTTTTCGTCCCTGCGCTTCGGGAAGCAAAGGAAAAAGGCGAGAAACTGGTCTGTTTAACCGCTTACGATTATCCTACGGCGAGAATCGTGGATGAGGCGGGTGTCGATATGATACTCGTCGGCGACAGCATTGGAAATGTTATCCATGGTTATGGAAACACCATACCTGTTACGCTGGATGAGATATTGCTGGCTGTGAAGGCGGTGAAACGAGGAGCATCCAGGGCTTTGATTATAGCCGATATGCCTTACGGCACATTCCATACGGGAGACAACAAGGCTGTAAGAAATGCTCTTAAATTGATGAAGTACGGCGGCGCAGAAGCAGTTAAAATAGAAGGCGGCCGCAATCGCGTAGGATTGGTAAAACGGCTTGTAGATGAAGAAATACCCGTAATGGCACATATCGGACTGACGCCGCAGTCAGTTCATAAACTTGGCGGCTACCGCGTACAAGGAAAGACGGCAGATGCTGCAAAAGCCCTTATTGAAGACGCTAAAATGCTGGAAGAAGCCGGCGCCTTTGCAATCGTGCTCGAACTTGTTCCGCGTGAGGTTGCCGAGATAATTACTTCTGAACTGAAGATTTCCACGGTTGGTATCGGTGCGGGAAGCTACTGCGATGTGCAAGTCCTTGTTCTGCACGACTTAATCGGATTTACCTTCGGCCGCCAGCCCCGTTTCGTTCGTCAGTATGCAAACGTCAGTGGCGTTATTACCGATGCGATTATAAACTGGATGGCCGATGTTAAAAGTGGTAATTACCCGAGCGATAGTGAATCTTA
>Ga0073934_10004354_pt1 | contig 23788 bp, 21 predicted proteins | sample LarsenN4metaG_FD_76834 | JGI IMG/M metagenome (GOLD analysis project Ga0073934, IMG submission 76834) | Hot spring sediment bacterial and archeal communities from British Columbia, Canada, to study Microbial Dark Matter (Phase II) - Larsen... ... | reverse complement strand
GGGGTCCTGGATCGCGCGGCAGATCGCAGCGTCGTCCAGGCCCTGCCAGCCCATGCTCGGCGGCGGCAGGCCCCAGTTGGGCGCGCCCGGCACCTCGACCGAGGCGGCGCGCTGAAGGTTCCGCGGCCCGTGGCAGGATTGGCAGCGCAGCGCCGCCACGCCCCGGCCGTCCTCGCCCCGCCGCACGTTCATGGCATGCGGGCGCGCGGGATCGCCCTGCCGGGGCCGGTCGTCCGACACATGGCAGTTGACGCAGCGCGGGTGGCGGAAGACCTCGCCCAGCGGCGCGAACGGCTCGTCGCCCGCGGCCGTCTGGAGGGGCGCCATCGCCGCGGCGCACAAAAGGGCCAGGATCGCGGCGCACCAGCGGCGGCGCGAACCTCGCCTCACGGCTTCGTGATGACGGCCCCGGGCCGCTCGCTTGCGGCGGGTCCCCGCAGGACACATCTGCTGCACATTGGTTCGCAAGGACCGTGCTGCCAGAGGGGACCCGATCTTGACGACGCTCACCATCAACGGGACGGCGCATCAGGTCAACGCCGCGCCGGACACGCCGCTGCTCTGGGTGCTGCGCGACGAGCTCGCGCTGACCGGCACCAAGTTCGGCTGCGGCGCCGCGCTGTGCGGCGCCTGCACCGTCCACGTCGACGGCGTGCCCACGCGCTCCTGCATCACCGCGATCGGCGACGTTGAGGGTGCCCGGATCGTCACGATCGAGGGCGCCGCCGGGCCGGTGGCCGAGGCCGTGCAGGCCGCCTGGGTCGCGCTGGACGTGCCGCAGTGCGGCTACTGCCAGTCGGGCCAGGTGATGGCCGCGGTGGCCCTCCTGACCGAGAACCCCAAGCCCGCCGACGAGGACATCGACGCCGCCATGAGCGGCAACCTGTGCCGCTGCTGCACCTACCACCGCATCCGCACGGCCATCCACGCCGCCGCCCGCACGCTGGAGGGCTGAGCATGCTGACGACCCGCATCGCCCCGCCCGCCCTGTCGCGGCGCGGCTTCCTGCTCGCCGCCGCCGCGTCCGGCACGGGCTTCGCCGTCGGCTACGTGCCCGCGGGCGGGCGCGCCGCCGAGGGTGGCGGCAATCCCTTCCAGGGCTATGTCCGCATCGACGGCCAGGGCCGGGTCACGGTCCTCTCCGCCCACATGGACATGGGCCAGGGCTGCCACAACGGCATCGCCACCCTGGTGGCCGAGGAGCTGGACGCCGACTGGGCCCAGATGGATGCCGTCGGCGCGGCCGGCAATCCCGCGCTCTACGGCAACGTCGCGCTGGGCGGCGCGGTGCAGACGACCGGCGGCTCCAACGCCATGACCGGTTCCTTCGAGCGCTACCGCCATGCCGGCGCGGCCGCCCGCGCGATGCTGGTGGCCGCCGCCGCCCAGGCGTGGTCGGTGCCGGCCTCCGAGATCGCGGTCGAGAAGGGCGTCGTCTCCCATCCCTCCGGCAGGAAGGCGGGCTTCGGCGAGCTGGCGGCCGCCGCGGCCGCCATGCCGGTTCCGTCCTCCGTCGTCCTGAAGGATCCGTCCCGCTGGACGCTGATCGGCAACGACGCGCTCCGGCGCTACGACAGCCGGCCCAAGGCCACCGGCCGGCAGGATTTCACCATCGACGTGCGCCTGCCCGGCATGGTGACGGCCGTGATGATCCATCCGCCCCGGTTCGGCGCCACGCTCGCCGGGTTCGACGCCTCGGCCGCGCGCGCGGTCGAGGGCTTCGTGGATGCCGTGGCCACGCCGCGCGGCGTGGCGGTCGTCGCCGACGGCATGTGGCCGGCGCTGAAGGCGCGCGAGCTGGTGACCGTGGACTGGGATGTCGGCGCGGCGGAATCGCGCAGCTCGGCGGCCATCCTGGAATCCTACGTGGCCCAGGCGGCGGCGCCTCCCCTGGCGATGGCGCGCCGGGAAGGCGACGCGGCGGCCGCGCTGGCCGGTGCCGCGCGCACGCTGGAGGCGACCTACACGTTCCCCTATCTCGCCCATGCGGCGCTCGAGCCGATGAACGCCGTCGCGCGCATGAACGCCGACGGCACGCTGGAGATCTGGGGCGGCCTGCAGCTCCCCGACCTCGACCAGGCGGTCGCCGCCCAGGTCGCGGGCATCGCGCCGGACAGGGTCGTGCCCCACGTCATGAAGACGGGCGGCGGCTTCGGCCGGCGGGCCACGCCCGATTCCGACATCGTGGCCGAGGTCGTCGCGGTGGCCAGGGCGCTGGACTGGCGCTACCCGGTCAAGCTGCAATGGACGCGCGAGGACGACATGCGCGCCGGGCGCTACCGCCCGATGTACGTTCATGCGATCAGGGCCGGGCTCGATGCCCAGGGCAACCTCGTCGCCTGGTCGAACCACATCGTCGGCCAGTCCATCGCCAGGGGCACGCCCTTCGAGGGCTTCGTCGTGCAGAACGGCGTCGACGTGACCTCGGTCGAGGGCGCGGCCAACATCCCCTATGCCATCCCCAACCTGGCGGTCGGCCTCTCCACGATGGACGCCGGCGTGCCGGTGCTGTGGTGGCGGTCGGTGGGCTCGACCCACACCGCCTACGCGGTCGAGACCTTCCTGGACGAGGTCGCCGAGGCCGCGGGCAGGGATCCCGTCGACTTCCGCCTCGCCCTGCTCCAGGGCCATCCCCGGCACGCGGCCGTGCTGCGCCTGGCCGCCGAGAAGGCGGGATGGGGTACGCCGCTGCCCGAGGGGCGCTTCCGCGGCGTGGCGCTGGCCGAATCGTTCAACTCCGTCGTCGCCCAGGTGGCCGAGGTGACGGCCGCGGGGGACGGCTCGATCAGGGTGCTGCGCGTCGTCTGCGCCGTGGATTGCGGCATAGCCGTCAACCCCGACAACGTGCGCTCGCAGATGGAGGGCGGCATCGGCTTCGGGCTGGGCGCCGTCCTCAAGTCCGAGCTCACGCTCACCGACGGCGCGGTCGACCAGGGCAACTTCGACGGCTACGACGTGCTGCGCATCGAGGAGATGCCGGCCGTGGAGGTCCACATCGTGCCCTCCGCCGCGCCGCCCACCGGCGCGGGCGAGCCCGGCGTGCCGCCGATCGGGCCAGCGGTGGCCAACGCGGTCTATGCCGCGACGGGCCGGCGGGTGCGCTCGCTGCCGCTGCTCAAGGCGCTCAGCCAGGCGAGCTGACGGCCCGCTCGTCCAGCGGCCAGCGCGCGCGGGGCCTGGCTGCGAGGTCGTCGGTCAGGCCCAGCCGCAGCCGCTCGGCGCCGGCCCAGGCGATCATGGCGCCGTTGTCGGTGCACAGGCGGGCGGGGGGCGCCACCAGCGCCAGGCCCGCCTTCCCGGCCACGGCCAGCAGGCGCGCGCGCAGCGCCTGGTTCGCCGCCACGCCGCCCGCCACCACCAGGTGCGCGAGGCCCGGGTGCAGCGCCCTCGCCGCGGCGATGGCGTGCGCCGTGCGGTCGGCCAGCACGTCGGCCACGGCGGCCTGGAACGAGGCCGCGAAGTCCGCCGTGTCGCGGCCTTCCGCCCGCCCGCCCGGCCGCGCGGCCACGGCATGGCGCAGCGCGGTCTTGAGCCCGGCGAACGAGAAGTCGCATCCCGCCCGCCCCAGCAGGGGGCGGGGCAGGGGGAAGCGCGCCGCATCGCCCGCGGCGGCCGCGCGCTCGATCTCCGGCCCGCCCGGATAGCCCAGGCCCAGCAGCTTGGCCGCCTTGTCGAAGGCCTCGCCCACGGCATCGTCGATCGTGGTGCCCAGGCGGCGGTAGCGGCCCACGCCCTCCACCGCCAGAAGCTGGCAGTGCCCGCCCGAGACCAGCAGCAGCAGGTAGGGGAAGGCCAGGTCGTCGGTCAGACGCGCCGTCAGGGCGTGGCCCTCCAGGTGGTTGACCGCCACGAAGGGCAGGCCGCGCGCGGCCGCGATCGCCTTGCCGGTCATCAGCCCCACCATGACGCCGCCGATCAGCCCGGGCCCCGCCGTGGCGGCGACGCCGTCCAGCCGGTCCAGCCCGACGCCCGCCTCGTCCAGCGCCTCGGCGATCAGCCCGTCCAGGTGCTCGACGTGGGCGCGGGCGGCGATCTCGGGCACCACGCCGCCATAGACGCGGTGCAGCCCGTGCTGCGACAGCACGCGGTCGGCCAGCACGCGGCGGGCGGGCGCCGCGGCCGCGTCCACCACGGCGGCGGCCGTCTCGTCGCAGCTCGTCTCCAGGCCCAGCACGATCATGGCGCGGACCATGGGCGCTGGCCGCCGGGCGCGCAAGGGGCGTATCCCCGGCCCGCGCAGGGCGTGCTAGACACGCGCATGGCCACCCCCGCCCTCACCATCGGCACGCGCGGCAGCCGGCTCGCCCTCGTCCAGGCCGAGACCGTGCGCGCCGCGCTCGCCGCCGCGCACCCCGGCCTCGGTCCCATCGCCGTCCAGGTCATCCGCACCACCGGCGACGCGGTGCAGGACCGCACGCTCTCCGAGATCGGCGGCAAGGGCCTCTTCACCCGGGAGATCGACGAGGCCCTCCTGGACGGCCGCATCGACCTGGCCGTCCACTCCATGAAGGACGTGCCCACCCGGCTCGCCCCCGGCATCGCGCTGGCCGCCGTGCTGGAGCGCGAGGACCCGCGCGACGCGCTCCTCTGCGACGGCCCGCCCAGCCTGGCCGCGCTGGCGCCCGGCACGGTGGTGGGCAGCGCCTCGCTGCGCCGCGCCGCCCAGGTCCTGATGCGCCGCCCCGACGTCACCGTGGTGCCGCTGCGCGGCAACGTCGACACCCGCATCGCCAAGCTCGAGGCCGGCCAGGTGGGGGCCACCCTGCTGGCCGTCGCCGGGCTGAAGCGGCTCGGCCTCCACGACCTCGCCGCCCGTGCCCTGGCGGCGGAGGACATGCTTCCCGCGGTGGCGCAGGGCGCGCTCGGCGTGGCCGTGCGCGAGAACGACGCACAAACGCGCACAAGGGTGGCTGTGCTCGACCACGTGCCCTCGGCGTGCGCGGTCGCGGCGGAGCGCGCGTTCCTGGCCGCGCTCGACGGCTCGTGCCGCACGCCGATCGCCGGGCTCGCCCGCCTTGCGGCCGGGCGCCTGGCGTTCGAGGGCCTCGTCGTCGCTCCCGACGGTCGTGCCCACCGGCGCGTCGTGCGCGAGGGCGCCCCCGCCGACGCCGAACGCCTGGGCGCCGACGCCGGCGCGGAAGTCCGCCGCACCGCCGGGCCGGGCTTCTTCGCCGCGGAATGACGGCCTTTCGCGTCGTCGTCACGCGGCCCCGCGACGATGCCGCGCCGCTCGCCCGCGCGCTGGCGGATGCGGGCGTCGAAGTGCTGGTGGCGCCCCTGATGACGGTCGCCCTCCGCCCCGGCGTCGCGCTGGGCCTGGCGGGCGCACAGGCCGTGCTGCTGACCAGCGCCAACGGCGCCCGCGCCCTGGCCGCGCTGACGCCCGCGCGCGCCATCCCCGTCCTGGCCGTTGGCGATGCGACCGCCGCCGCTGCGCGGGCCGCCGGCTTCGCTGCCGTGGCCTCGGCCGACGGCGAGGTGGCGGCGCTGGCCGCGCTGGCCGTGCGCACGCTGGATCCTGCCGCGGGCGACCTGGTGCATGTCGCCGGCACCGAGACCGCCGGCGACCTGGCGGGATCGCTGGCGGCCGCCGGATTCGCGGTGCGCCGCTGCGTCGCCTACGAGGCCATGCCCTGCGACACGCTGCCGGCCGAACTCGCGGCCGCGCTCGAAGCCCGCATGGTGGACGCCGTCCTGTTTTTCTCGCCCCGCACCGCCCGCACGTTTGTTAACGTCGTGGAACGGGCGGGGTGCGCCGCGGTTCTGCACGGGGTGGAGGCGCTGTGCCTCAGCCCGGCCGTGGCCACGGCCGCCGCCGCCCTGCCCTGGCAGGCGGTCCGCGCAGCGGCGCGGCCGCGCCAGGACTCCCTGATCGAGCTGGTGCTGCACAGGCGGGCGGAACGCGAGGAACCCGATGGCTGAGGGACGCCGCGAGGACACCGTGGAGGCGAAGCCGGCCGCTCCCGAGGCCGACGCAGCGCCCTTCCCCGACGGCCCGCCGCCCCTGCCCCCGGTCGAGAGGCCGGCCCGCCGCCGCTGGCGGGGCGCCTTCCTGGCCGGTCTGGTCGTGGGGCTGGCCGTGGCGGGCGGCGGCGCGTACGTCGGCAGCCAGGCCTGGCTGGCGAGCACCTACCTGCCGCGCGTCGCTGCCGTCGAGAAGCGCACCCAGGCCCTGGAGGCCGCCCTGGCCGCCCAGCCCGCGCCCGCAACGGCCACGGTCGATCCCGCCGCCATCGACGCCCTGGCGACCCGCCTGGATGCCCTGAACGACGCGGTCGAAGCCATGCGCGACGCGCCGCCACCGGCGCCCGTCGCGGACGCCGCGCTGGAGGCGCGCGTCGCCGCCCTGGAAGCCAGGCTCGCGGAGGCCGCGGCCGATCCGGTCTCGGCCGTGCCCTCGGCAACCCTTCCCGCGCCGGATGTCCGGGCGCTGGAACAGCGCCTTGCCGCCCTGGAATCCCGCCTCGTTACCGGCGCCTCGGCCGAGGACGTGGCGCGCTTCCAGGCCCGCACCGAGGAGGCCGCTTCCACCGCCGCCGCGGCCGCCGATGCCGGCAAGGCGCTCGCCCTGCGCGTGGAGGCCCTCGAGGGCGTCGTCGGCGAGCGCGGCACCGCCGCCCTCATCATCGTGCTCGCGCAGCTGCGCCAGGGCCTGGTCGCCGACGCGCCCTATGCGCCGACCCTGGCGGTGGCGCGCCGCCTGGCGCAGGGCGATCCCGCGATCGACGCCCTGCTGGCCGACCTGGAGGGCCACGCCGCCACGGGGGCGCCGTCCCGCGATGCGCTCGCCGCCGGCTTTCCGGCCGTCGTGGATGCCGTGCTGGAGGCGCGGCCATCCTCCGACGCGCCGTGGTACGAGCGCGCGCTGGCCCGCCTGCAGGGCATCGTGACGGTGCGCCGGGTCGGCGCCGACGTGCCGGGCGACGAGCCCGAGGCGCGCGTGGCCCGCGCCGAAGCCGCCCTCGCCGCCGGCGACCTAGCCGCCGCCGCTACCGAGATGGAGCCGCTGTTCTCGCAGCCGGCCGTTGGCGACTGGCTCGCCGGCGCGCGCGCGCGGCTGGCGCGCGATGCGGCGGCCCAGCGCTTGGCCGAGACCGTCGTGTCGCTCGCCGCCGGAACGGACTGACGCCGGTGCTGCGCCTCGTCGCCATCGTCGTCGCCGCGGCCGTGCTGGGCGCCGCCGCGGCGTGGCTCGCCGACCATCCGGGCACGCTGGTCGTCACCTGGCAGGGCTGGCAGGTGCGCGGGCCGGTGGCAGCCCTTGCGCTGGCGGCACTTGCCGTCGCGCTCCTCACCTGGTTCCTGCACGGCCTCTACCTGTGGCTGCGGCAGGGGCCGGGGCGCTATCTCGCCGGACGCCGCCTGCGCCGCCGCGAGCAGGGCTACAAGGCGCTGAGCGAGGGGCTGGTCGCCATCGCGGCCGGCGACGCGGCCCGGGCGAGGCGCCTGGCCCGCCGCGCCGGCGAGCTGCTGGACCGCGCGCCGCTGACCCTGCTGTTGGAGGCGCAATCGGCCCAGCTGGCGGGCGACGAGGCCACGGCCGCCCAGGCCTTCCGCCACATGCTGACGACGCCCGAGACCGAGCTCCTGGCCCTGCGCGGGCTGGTCAACCAGGCGACCAAGGCGGGCGATCTCGCCGACGCGCTGTCCCATGCCCGGCGGGCCCGCGCGCTGCGCCCCGATTCGCCCTGGGCGATCGCCACGGTGGCCGAGCTCGCCGCCCGCACGGGAGCCTACGGCGAGGCTGAGGCCGCGGTGGCCGAGGCCGAGAGGCGCAAGCTGGTGCCGCGCGACGAGGGCGAGCGCCGCCGGGCGGCGCTGCTGACCGCCCGGGCCCGCGAGGAACGCGCCCGCGGCGATACCCAGGCCGCCCGCGACGCGGTGCGCGAGGCACACAGGCGCGCGCCCGACCTGGTGCCGGCCGCGGTCCTGGCGGCCGAGCTCGCCGCCGCCGACCGCCCCGGCGCCGCGGCCAAGGTGATCGAAGAGACCTGGGCGCGTGCCCCCCACCCCGATCTCGCGGCGGCCTATGCCTCGGGCGGCGCCAGGGATCCGCTGGCACGCCTCAAAGCGCTGGAGAAGCTCGCGCGCTCCAACCCCGACCACCCCGAGACGCGCCTGGCGCTGGCCGCTGCCGCCGTGAACGCCGCGCTGTGGGGCGAGGCGCGCCGCCACCTGGAGCCGCTGGTGGCCCCGGGCGGCCAGCCCAACATCCGCGCCTGCCGCCTGATGGCCGAGATCGAGGAGCGCGAGCGTGACGATGCCGCCGCCGCCCGGCGCTGGCTGGCGCGTGCCGCGACCGAGGCCACCGACGCCGCGTGGCTGTGCGGCGCCTGCGCCGCGGCCCAGGCCACCTGGGCGCCCGCCTGCCCGTCGTGCGGGGCGATCGCCACGCTCGCCTGGCGCACCCAGGCGAGGGCCGTGCCGCCGCCCGTGGCGCTGCCCGCCGCCGCGGCCTCGTGAGGAACGTGGCCACGCCCCCGCCGCAATCCCGCCATCGACCGGTCACGCACGGCGCCTTATGTCCCGCCCCGTGCGCGCCCCGGAGGGAGCCCCTGCCATGACGATCGTCCGCCGCGTCCTGCCCGCCCTGACCCTTGCCTGCGTCACGTTCGCCCTGCCGGCGGCGGCGGCCGAGCTCGCGCTCAAGCGTGTCGTGCTCTCGTCGGGCGGCGTCGGCTACTTCGAGTACCAGGCCACGGTCGCGGGCGGCGAGACGCTGGCCCTGGACGTGCGGCTGGACCAGGTGGACGACGTGCTGAAGAGCGTCGTCGTGTTCGACTCCGCGGGCCAGATCGGCCATGTCAGCCTGCCGGGGCGCGAGCCGCTGCAGCAGGCCTTCCGCGACCTGCCCTTCGGGCCCGAGGCGCTGGGTTCGCCCGAGGCGCTGCTGCGCGCGCTGCAGGGTGCCCGTGTCCGCATCAGCGGCCAGCGGGCCATCGAAGGCCGCATCGTGAGCGTGGTGCCCGAGCAGGTGGCCCTGCCCGAAGGCGCCGGCGTCGTCGTGCGCCACCGCCTGGGCGTGCTGACCGAGGCCGGGCTCGAGCAGGCGGTGCTGGAGGAAGCCGAGTCCGTCCAGTTCCTGGACGAGGGGCTGCCGGCGCAGATCGACGGTGCGCTGGCCGCTGTGGCCGAGAACCGCGTGCGCGACCGGCGAACGCTGGACGTGGCCGTGACCGGCGAGGGCGAGCGCACCGTCACCGTGGGCTATGTCGTGGGCGTGCCGCTGTGGAAGGTCAGCTACCGCGCCGCCCTGCCCGCCGAAGGCGGGTCGACGGGCATGCTGCAGGGCTGGGCCCTGCTCGAAAACATGAGCGGGAAGGACTGGCGGGACATCGACCTGACGCTCGTTTCGGGCAACCCGGTGACGTTCCGCCAGGCCCTCTACCAGGCCTATTACGTCGAGCGGCCCGAGGTGCCGGTCGAGGTGGTCGGCCGCGTGCTGCCCCGCCTCGACGAAGGCGCCGTCGCCATGCTGGAGGAACGCGAGCGCGACGCCCTGCTGGAGAAGTCGGCGGTCGAGGCCCAAATGGCGGAGGCGCTCGGCGGTCTGATGGCGAAGAGCGTGGCGGCGCCCGCACCCACGATGGCGGCCGAGCCCGGCACGATGTTCCAGGCCACCGCCCAGCAGGCCGGCGCCGACGCGGCGACCCAGGTTCTGTTCCACGTCGCCGATCCGGTCAGCGTGGCCGCCGGCCAGTCGCTGATGCTGCCCATCGTGCAGCGCACGATCCCGATGGAGCGCGTGGCGGTCTACCAGCCCGCGACCTCGGCGCGACACCCGCTGGCCAGCGTGCGCATCACGAACGACGGCGACGCCGGGCTGCCTCCGGGCGTCGCCACGCTCTACGAGACGGGGGCCGACGGCGCCGCGACCTTCGTGGGCGACGCCCGCCTGCCTACCCTGCCCGCGGGGGACGAGCGCCTGGTCAGCTTCGCCGTCGACCTCAAGACGCTGGTCGACCGCGAGCAGGGCTACGTCCAGTCCATCGGCAAAGCGAAGGTTCACCAGGGGGTGCTGCAGCTTGCCCTCGTCGACCGGCAGACCATCACCTTCCGCGTCAAGGCGCCGGCGAACGAGGCCCGCACCATGATCCTGGAGGAGCCGCGCCAGCCCGGCTGGACGCTGATCCAGCCCGCCGAGAAGGATGTCGAGCTCACGGCCACCGACTATCGCTTCCCGCTCAAGGTGGCGGCCGGCACCGAGGCCAGGCTCGACGTGGTGCTGGAGCAGACCTACTGGCAGGAGTTCACCATCGCCGACCTGTCGGTGGACGACCTGGCCAGCTATGCCAGCAACGGCGACATGCCCGAGGCCGTGCGCAAGGCCCTGGAGGGCCTGGTCGACCTGCGCCACGGGATCGAGCAGCAGGAGCGCCTGCTGGTCCAGCTCGACCAGCGCCGCCAGCGGCTGTACGAGGATCAGGACCGCATCCGCCGCAACCTGGACGAGGTGCCGCAGGACAGCGACCTCGCCCGCAGCTATCTGGAGAAGCTGACCGCCCAGGAAGCCGATGTGGAGGCCCTGCTGACCGAGCGCGACGCCGCCGAAGCCCGCCTGATCGCCCTGCAGGACGAGCTGGCGCAGCGCATCCAGGCCCTCGAGCTGTAGGGCCGCGAGGGGCGCAACCGCTGGAATTGACAGCGCTTCGGGGCGGGCTATAGTCGGCCTAAGTTCCCGTCGTTGCGCGGGAAGTGCGGCTTTGTGCGGGTGCGGGGGAGACAGTCGATGGGGTTCCGCCAGCGGTTCGTTGCGATCGGGATCGCCGTCGTGGCCGCGCTCGGCCTCGGCGCCTGCAACCAGCCCTATGGCGAGCTTCCGCCGACCGAGTTCCCGACGACAGACTACCTGATCGGTCCCGGCGACAACCTCAACATCTTCGTGTGGCGCAACCCGGAGCTGTCGATCAGCGTGCCGGTGCGCCCGGACGGCAAGATCTCGATCCCGCTGGTCGAGGACGTGCCGGTGACCAACAAGACGCCCACGCAGCTCGCCCGCGACCTGGAGGTCGAGCTTTCGCAATACGTGCAGGAACCCATCGTCACGGTGATCGTGACGGGCTTCAATGGCCCCTTCGCCAACCAGGTGCGCGTGGTTGGCGAGGCAACGGCGCCGCGCGCGCTGCCCTACAGCGACACCATGACGCTGCTCGACGTGCTGATCATGGTGGGCGGCCTGACCGAGTTCGCCGACGGCAACCGCGCCGTGATCCTGCGGGCCGTGGACGGCGAGCCCAAGCGCTTCGGCGTGCGCATCGACGATTTGCTGGACGAGGGCGATCCCACGGCCAACGTGCCCATCCTGCCGGGCGACGTACTGGTCATTCCGGAAAGTTTCTTCTAGCCGCTTCGGATAAGGTTTGCGTCCTGCGGCCCCTTCGGGGGCCGCTTGGCGTTTCGGGTCCGTTCCACGCCCTTGCGCGGGCCTCGAAACCTCGGTTCCGGCGCCCTACCTGGTGCATCGGTAGGGGCTTCATGGGCTTGGCAGAGGGCTGCTTCCATTCCCCGCCTGGCGTGCGGAAGGCGTTCAGCGTTCGGAAACGATCTTCCGTTACCCATGAGACCGCTCAAGCGTGCCGGAATCGTCACGCGCCTGCCGCAATCCGGGCGTTCAATCCTCCCAGAGAGGGTGTGGGAACGCCAGCGGCCTGCGCTCTTGACGGAATGGCACGCCCGTTGCTTGCTTGGGGGTAGCTAGCGTCATGAGGCGGGACGAACGGCGCGCGCAGCAGGGCGGGATCCCCCATCGGGACAGCCCGCCTGTCAGCCTGTGGCACCCGTCGGCGCCCCTGACGCCCGTCCTTCCCGTTCTCTAGCGCCGGTACGCGGATGCACGAGCTCTACACCCAACTTGTCACCGGCTTCATCCAGGTTTGGCGCCGCCGCTGGATCATCCTCGTCGTGGCCTGGCTGGTCAGCGTGGTGGGCTGGATGGTCGTGGCCGTGATCCCCGACCGCTACGAATCCTCGGCCCGCGTCTACATCGACACCCAGTCGCTGCTCGGCCCCCTCACGCAGGGCCTGACCGTCAGCCTGAACCTGTCGCAGCAGATCGACATCATGAAGCGGACGCTGCTCAGCCGTCCGAACCTCGAGAAGCTGCTGCTGATGACCGACCAGGACTTGGCCGTGAACACGCCGGGCGAGAAGGAGCAGCTGCTGGTCGACATGGCCAGCCGCATCCGCATGACCAGCGAGCGCGACAACCTGTTCAAGGTGGCCGTGCAGGACACCAACGCCGAGCTGGCCAAGCGCACCGTGCAGTCGCTGCTCTCGATCTTCGTGGAAAGCAACCTGGGCGTGCGCCGCAACGACATGGACCAGACGCAGACCTTCCTCGAGGCGCAGGTCAACGACTATGCGCGGCAGCTGGAGGAGGCCGAGCGCCGCGTCGCCGACTTCAAGCAGCAGAACCTCGAGCTGCTGCCCGGATCGGGCACGTTCTCCCAGCGCCTGGAGGAGGCCCGCGGCAGCGTGGGCAGCACGCAGGCCGCGCTGAACGACGCCATCTCCTCGCGCGACCTGCTGAAGCAGCAGATCGCCGCCATCCCGCAGTTCCTGGCGGTGCAGACCGGCGTGGGCGGCGGCTATGGCCCCGTGCTGCAGTCCGACCTGCTGCGCCAGCGCATCGACGACACGCAGCGCCAGATCGACGAGTTGCTGCTGCGCTACACCGACAAGCATCCCGACGTGCTGGCGAACCAGCGCCTGATCGCGGAGCTGGAAGGACGACTGGAGACGGCGCTTGCCGACGAGGCCGCGGCGGCGGCGTCGGCCGACCCCGCCGCCTCCGCGGCCGGCGGCGTCGGCACGGCCACCGTGCCCAACCCCGTCTACGAGCAGCTCCAGGTCCAACTGGTGCGCCAGGAGAGCGACATCGCCCAGCTGCAGCAGCGTCTCGCCCGCGCGCGCGACGCGGCGGCCTCGCTGGAGCAGCGCGCTACGACGGCCCTCTACGTCGAGAACGAGTTCAAGAAGCTGCAGCGCGACTACGACATCATCCGCTCGCGCTACGAGGACTTCCGCAGCCGTCTTGAGTCGGCCAAGCTCGCCAACGAGCTGGAGACCAAGACCAACAAGGTCCAGTTCCGCATCGTCGATCCGCCCGAGGTGCCGATCAAGCCGATCGGACCCAACCGGCCCGGCCTGCTCACGGGCGTGCTGGTGGGGGCGCTGGGCGCGGGCATCGGCCTCGCCTTCCTGCTGGGCCAGCTGCGCGGCAGCTTCCCCGACGTCAACCGGCTGCGCGGCGCCTTTCCGCTGCCCATCCTGGGCGGCGTCAGCATGGTGCTTTCGCCGGCCGACCGGCGCCGGCATGCCCTGGCGCTTGCCAGCTTCGGCGTGGTCATGGCGGGCCTGCTCACCACCTACGGCGGCCTGGTCGCGGTCGAGACCCTGTCGGGACGCATGGTGGCCCAGGTCATGGCCATCGCCGACCGTCTGCACCTGACCTTCATGTTCGAGTTCCTGCGGGGACTCCTCCAGCGGGCGAACCTCGCCTAGCGGACGCAAGGAACCACGCGCATGGACCTCATCGAACGGGCAGCGGCCAACCTTGCGAAGGCGCGGCGGGTGCCGGCGGAGGAGCCGGGCACCTCGCCCGCCGAGGCCCGGCTCATCGGCCAGACCCAGTCGGAGCTGGCCAAGCCGCGCGACGCCGCCGTCTTCATCCCCGCCGAGGTGGCGCCGCCCCTGCGCGCGGCGCCGCGCACCGGCACGGGGCCCGACCCGGTGGTGCCGCTGGCCGAGCCCGCGCCCGAGAAGCACGGTACCCAGATCGAGAAGCGCACCAGCAAGTCGGCCACCATCGACTTCGGCAGGCTGCGCTCCGTCGGCATGGTCACGCCGTTCGGCGCCCGCTCGCGCATCGACGAGGAGTTCCGCATCATCAAGCGCCCCCTGCTGCTGCGCGCCTTCGCCAAGGGGCCCGAGGCGGTGAAGAACGGGCACCTCATCATGATCACCAGCGCCCGGCCCGGCGAGGGCAAGACCTTCACCGCCGTCAGCCTGGCCATGAGCATCGCCTCCGAGCCCGACCTGAACGTGCTGCTGGTCGACGCCGACGTGGTGCGGCCCAAGGTGCCCTCGGTGCTGGGGCTCAGCGCCGACCGCGGCCTGGTCGACCTGATCGCCGACGAGACGCTGGACATGGCCGACGTGCTGATCCGCACCAACGCCGAGAACCTGACCGTGCTGCCCGCCGGCCGGCCGCACCATCTGGCGACCGAGCTGCTCGCCAGCGAGCGCATGGCCCGCATCGTCGAGGAAATGGCCGAACGCTACCGCGACCGCGTCATCATCTTCGATTCGCCGCCCACGCTGGCCAGCAGCGTGCCCGGCGTGCTGGCCCTGCACGCGGGCCAGGCCGTGTTCGTCATCGAGGCCGAGCGCACCAGCGAGTCGGCGATCAACGCCGGCCTCTCGATGATCAGCGCCTGCAAGCACGTGGGGCTGGTGCTCAACCGCATCCGTCCCTCCGGGATGCGCGAGGAGCTCTACTCGTACTACTACGCCTACGACCGTCCCTAGGGCGGCACGCGGGATGGCCTACGCACGGGCACGGGCACACTTGGAACGGGACGACAGTCCCGCCGGGATACCCGTTCTTGTCTTGTTCGTGGTCCCGTCGTTTGGCTGTCATGGTGCGGTGCGAGAACCAACGACAGACCCCGGCAAAGGGGCTAAACTGGTGCTTGGCGTAACCGTGATTTCCGAGGCGGGGGAGCGGAATAGCATGCGACGCTCATGGATCGCCGCAGGCGGGGGCGCCGTCGCGGCGATGGCGGTCGTCCTGGTCGTGCCGGAGGCGGGGGCCGCCGACTGGACGACGGGTGCCGCCGTCGAGGTCTCGCAGTCCTCGACCGACAACGTTCGCCTGGCGCCCGACGGCCAGGAGGAAGGCGACACCATCACGGGCATCACGCCGTCGTTCAACGTGCGCGGCGTCAGCAGCCGCATGAACCTGGCGTTGAACTACAGCCTCACGCGCCTGGAGTACTGGCGCAATCCCGAGCTGTCCGAGTTCCGGCACCGCGCGCGCGGCTCGCTCAACACCGAGCTGGTCGAGGACTTCTTCTTCTTCGACAGCCAGCTCTCGGTCAGCGAGACCTTCATCACCAGCCAGGGCGCGATCTCGGGCAACGAGTTCAACGACAACGCCAACCGCGGCACGGTCGCCACCTGGAACGCCAGCCCCTACCTGCGCTACCGGCTGGGCAGCTTCGCCGATTCCGAGATCCGCTACCGCTACAGCACGACGCTGGTCGATTCCAACGCGGCCAACGACGAGGATACCCATCTCGGCGCCTTCCGACTGGACAGCGGCCGCGACTTCACGGTGCTGAGCTGGGGCTTCAACGCCGAGCATGCCATCACCGCCTCGCAGAACCAGGCAGACATCAAGCGCACCACGGTGGGCCTGGACCTGCGCTACGCCGTCAACACCCAGCTGTCGCTGCTGGGCACCGCGGGCTATGAGGACATCAACGACGCCTCGCTGGCGGACCAGCCGTCGGGGCTATTCTGGAACGTGGGGTTCGACAGCCGGCCGGGCCCGCGCACCGCGCTGCGCGCCACCTACGGCCAGCGCTACGAGAGCCAGGATCTGAACGTGCGCGCCAGCTACAACTACAGCTCGGCCGCCTTCCTGGTGCTGACCTACGCCCACACGTTGGAGACCAGCGGCCAGCGCCGCTCCGACCTCCTGCGCTTCATCGAGGTCGACGAGAACGGCAACCTGATCGACATCCGCACGGGCCTGCCCGTCGATCCCGACGACGATCTGCTCACCTTCAACAATTCCTCGAACCTGGTCGACAGGCTGAACTTCACGTTCGCCGGCTCGCGCGGCCGGAACAACTACAGCCTGAACGCATTCGCGATACAGCGGAGCGAGAGCACCGACATCACGACGAACGAGAACACCTACGGCGTCTCGGGCAACTTCTCGCGTCAGCTCCGGCGCCTGGTGTCCGGCAACGTCTTCATGTCGTTCCGCACCACCGACTTCGACACGGCGGACGGCCGCACCGACGACACCTACATCGCGCGCACCGGCCTTTCCTACACGCTGGCGCCAGACCTGACCGGCTCGTTGCAGTACACGTTCACGCGGCGCGATTCCAACATCGCCGCCAACGACCTCATGGAAAACGCCCTCACCGTGCGTTTCCGCAAGACCTTCTAGGCACCGCCATGTTCGCCTCGTACTACAACTTCAGCGGCCTGCCGTTCCAGCTCAGCCCGGACCACCGCTTCTATTTCGGCAGCCGCAGCCACAAGAAGGCGCTCGCCTACCTGACCTATGGGCTGAGCCAGGGCGAGGGCTTCATCATCGTCACGGGCGAGGTGGGCGCCGGCAAGACAACGCTGGTCCAGCACCTGCTCTCGCAGGTCGACCGCGACGAGATCGTCGTGGCCAGCGTCGTCACCTCGCGCCTGCAGGCCGACGACACGATCCGCATGGTGGCGGCCGAGTTCGGCATCAACCACCAGGGCATGGACAAGGCCACGCTGCTCAAGGGCCTGGAGTCCTTCTTCGTGGCCAACCGCCGCCAGGGCAAGCGCAACCTGCTGATCATCGACGAGGTGCAGAACATGCCCAGCCCCTCGCTCGAGGAGCTGCGCATGCTGTCGAACTTCCAGCTCGGCGAGAAGTCGCTGCTGCAGATCTTCCTGATCGGCCAGCCCGAGTTCCGCAAGGTGGTGGGCAGCGATTCCTTCGAGCAGCTGCGGCAGCGCGTCATCGCCGCCACGCACCTGAAGCCGATGGACGCCGAGGAAACCCGCGCCTACGTCGAGCACCGCATGCGCCTGGTGGGCTGGCGCAACGATCCTTCCATCGAGCCCGACGCGTTCAAGCGCATCCACCGCTATACCGGCGGCGTGCCGCGCAAGGTCAACACCTTCGTCTCGCGCGTGCTGCTGTTCGGCTACCTCGAGGAGCTCCACCACATCTCGGCCGAGTCGGTGGACGAGGTGGCCGAGGGCCTGATGCTGGAAGGCACCCAGCTGCCGGTGGCCGCCGAGGAGCTGCCCGAGATCGCGCAACCCTCCGCCAAGGTGACGCCGCTGAAGCCCGTGCCCAAGGACGAGGTCGGCGCCCAGGCCAACCCGGCGACCTGACGCCCCGGCGGGACACCGCCGGCGCGTCCGACAGGACGACCATGAGCGTACCCACGACCGAGCAGGCGATCGGGCTTGCGCGGAGCGGCGACGGCGCCGCCTCGCAGGCCGCCCCGCGTTCCCAGGGCCGCGCCCGCGCCGCGGGCGCGCCCATCGTCAACGCCATGTCGGTCGACGTGGAGGACTATTTCCAGGTCCAGGCCTTCGCCGGCACCATCGACCGCGCGCGATGGGCCGAACTGCCCAGCCGGGTCGAGCGCAACACCGACGCCGTCATGGACCTGTTCGACCGGGCCGGGGTGAAGGCCACGTTCTTCACGCTGGGCTGGGTGGCCGAGCGCCATCCCGCGCTCATCCGGCGCATCGCGGACGCGGGCCACGAGGTCGCCAGCCACGGCTGGTCCCACGTGCGCGTCGACGACCAGGATGCCGAGACCTTCCGTGCCGACGTGCGCCGCACCAAGCGCCTGCTCGAGGACACCTCGGGGAGGCCCGTGCGCGGCTACCGCGCGGCCAGCTTCTCGATGGGCCCCCGCACGCCCTGGGCGCACCAGGTCCTGGCCGAGGAGGGCTACGCCTACAGCTCCAGCATCTACCCGGTGAAGCACGACATCTACGGCGATCCCGACGCGCCGCGCTTCGCCCACCGGCCCCGGCCCGACCTGCCGATCGTCGAACTGCCCGGCACGACGACGCGCCTGATGGGCCGCTCGTGGCCGTGCGGCGGAGGCGGCTGGTTCCGCCTGCTGCCCTATCCGCTGATGCGGGCGGCCATGCGCCGGGTGAACCGGGTCGACCGCCAGCCCTGCATCTTCTACTTCCACCCCTGGGAGATCGACCCGGGCCAGCCGCGCCAGAAGGGCATCGGCCTGAGGACGCGCGTGCGCCACTACACGAATCTGGAAGCGATGGAAGGCCGCCTCGCGCGCGTGCTCCGCGCCTTCGCGTGGGACCGCATGGACGTGGCCTTCGCCGGCGAGATAGGCCCCGCCCGGTGAACCACGCGCCCGCCGCAGCGCTGCAGATCAAGCTCCTCGACCGCGCCGCCCAGCCCGCCTGGGACGCCTTCGTGGCGGCGTGTCCCGAGGCCACCTTCTTCCACCGAGCCGGCTGGAAGGAGGTCGTGGAGCGCAGCTTCGGGCATGCCGCACCCTTCCTCTACGCCGAGCAGGGCGGGCGCATCAGGGGCGTCATGCCGCTGGTCCACGTGAAGAGCCTGCTGTTCGGCCGCAGCCTGGTGTCGTCCGCCTTTGCGGTGTACGGCGGCGCCGCTGCCGACGGCGAGGAGGCGCGCGCCGCGCTGGAGGCCCGCGCCGTGGCGATGGCCGACGAACTGGGCGTCGACCACCTGGAACTGCGCCACCGCGAGCGGCGCCACCCCGACTGGCCGTGCAAGAGCGACCTCTACGTCACCTTCCGCAGGGCCATCGGTCCCGACCACGACAGGAACATGAATGCCATCCCGCGCAAGCAGCGCGCGATGGTGCGAAAGGGCATCGCCAACGGGCTGGTCGGTGTCGAGGATCCCGATCCCGACAGGCTGCACCACATCTACGCCGTCAGCGTGCGCAACCTGGGCACGCCGGTCTTCCCGCGCGCCTACTTCCGCAACCTGATGCAGGCCTTCGGCCCCGACTGCGACGTGCTGACGGTCATGGCGGGCGACGAGGCGGTGGCCAGCGTCATGAACTTCCGCTTCCGCGACGAGGTGCTGCCCTATTACGGCGGAGGCACCGAGAAGGCGCGCGCGGTGGCGGCCAACGACTTCATGTACTGGGAGGTCATGCGGCGTGCGGCCGAGCGCGGCTGCCGCGTGTTCGACTACGGCCGCAGCAAGGTCGGCACCGGCTCGTACTCCTTCAAGAAGAACTGGGGCTTCGAGCCCACGCCCTTGCACTACGAGTTCAAGCTGCGCAAAGGCGACGCCATCCCCGACGTCAACCCGCTGAACCCCAAGTACCGCCTGTTCATCGAGACCTGGAAGCGCCTGCCGCTCCCGGTCGCCAAGGCGCTGGGCCCGTTCGTCGTCCGCGGTCTGGGCTAGGCCCTAGGGCTTCCCTGGCGCCGCACCCTGCTCGATCAGGGCGCACAGGGCGTGGCCCACGGCGATGTGGGCCTCCTGCACCGTCTGCGTGGCCGTCGAGGGCAGGCGCACCAGGTGATCGCAGGCGCCGGCCAGCGCCGCGCCGCCCGCCCCTGTCATCGCCACCGTCGCCAGGCCGCGCTCGCGCGCTGCCTTCAGGGCCGCCAGCACGTTGGGCGAGCGGCCCGAGGTCGTGATCGCCACCAGAACATCGCCCGGCCTTCCCAGCGACGCGACCTGACGGGCGAACGCCGCCTCGAACCCATAGTCGTTGGCCAGCGCGGTCAGGACCGCGCTGTCGGCGGTCAGCGCCAGGGCGGCCAGGCCCGGCCGCTCGTGTCCCAGGCGGCCCACCAGCTCGGCCGCCAGGTGCTGGGCGTCCGCCGCGCTGCCGCCGTTACCGGCGAACAGGATCTTGTTGCCCGCCCGCAGCGCCTTGGCGCACGCCGCCGCTGCGGCGACCACCGCGTCCAGCAGGCTCTCGTCCGCGGCCGCTGCGGTCATCAGCGCGGCGGACGCCTCCAGGCTCGCACGCACGCCCGCGCGCGCCTGCTCGCGCGCGCCGGGCGTGGACTTGGACCAGGAGCCGAACACGAAACCCATGTTAGGGGCTGCCGGGCCACAAGGCCAACCTAGGCAGGCAGCAGGGCGTCCAGCGCCGCCAGCCGGGCCGGCCATGCGTAGTGCTCCACTACGCAGCGCCGTCCCGCGGCGCCGATGGCCGGGCCGGCCGGGCCGGCCGCATCCACGCAGGCCCGTGCCAGACCCTCCTCGCCCGTGGCCAGCAGCACGTCGCGCCCCGGCGCCGCCTCGATGCCCTCCAGGGCCTCGGGCGACACCACCACGGGGCGGCCCATCGCCATCGCCTCCAGCACCTTGTTCTGGATGCCGCGCGCGATGCGCAACGGCGCGACAGCCGCCGTGGCGTGGGCCAGGTAGGGGCGCACGTCGGGCACGCGCCCCGTGACCGTCACGCCCGGCAGGGCGCCCAGGACCTGTACCTCCGGCGCAGGGCTGGCGCCGACGACGAAGAACCGCGCACCCGGCAGGGCCGCCTGCACGCGGGGCAGGATGGAGCGGGCGAACCACGTCACCGCATCCACATTGGGGTGATAGTCCATCGTGCCGGTGAACACGAAGGCGGGCCGCCCCGCCTCGAAGGGCGCGGGCCACGCGGTGCCCGGCGCGAAGTGCCCGGCGTCCACGCCGTTGCTGACGGCGTGGGTGCGCCGGGCGCTCTCGGGCGCAAGCGTCCTGAACAGGGCCGCCTCGGCCTCCGAGACGAACACGCTGGCGTCCGCCGCCGCCGCCACCCTGCGATCGTAGTCCAGCAGGCGCCGGCCCTCGCGGGCATAGACCCATCGCATGGGCGGCCTGGCTCCTTCGGCATAGGCCCGCCACTTCTCCGGATCGACGTCCACGAAGTCCATGACGAAGCGGCCCAGCTGCGGCCGGCGATGCATCACGTACTGCGCCATCGCCGAGGAGCACACGAATGTGACGGCCGGACGCGCCTCCGCCAGCGTGCGCGCGACCCAGCGATCCAGCCCGGCGTCGGCGAAGTAGGGCAGGCTCAGCGGCCGCCCGTCCAGCAGGCCGCCCACGCAGCGCAGCCTGGCCATTCGCGGGTCGAGCGGCGCCACGTGCACGTCGCGGCACAGCCTGGCCAGGTCGGCGACGTGCGCGCGATCCGCCGGGTCGTCCATCAGGCAGCCGACCCGCACCGCGTACCGCCCCGCCAGGTGCCGCAGCACGTTGCAGGTGCGGATCTTCTCCCCCTTGGTGGGCGGGTAGGGGATGCGCTGCGTCAGGAAGAGCAGTTCAGGCTTCACGACGGATAACGCGGCATAACGCTCCGCCGCTCCCTGCCTTGAGAAATGGCCCTGTATGGCCAGATTTCACATAACACTGTTGCACGTTGCATCACGGCGCGTTACGTTGCTCGCGTTACCCCAAGCGTTACCCCGGATGGAAACGCTCTCCAGATGACAGCGCGGCAGACCCTAACCGAGAAGGGTGTGGCAGCCCTTAAGGCCCCTGCGAAGGGCCGGCGGCTCGAGCTGCGCGACGCCATCGTGCCGGGTCTGGTTCTGAGGGTCACGGACAAGGGCGTCAAGTCGTGGTCGGCCGTGCGTCGGATCAACGGGCGCCTCGCCCGCCGCACCCTGGGCACCTATCCCATCATCGGGCTGGCGGACGCCAGGGAGGCCGCCAGGACCGCGCTCAAGCTGATGGCCGAGGGCGTGGACCCCAGGGAGCGGGAACGCGACCAGCGGGCACGGGAGGCCGAGCAGCGGGCCGAGGCCGAGCGGCGCAAGACCGGAACCTTTGCGCACGTCGTGGCCGAGTACGAGCGCCGGCATCTGGACAAGCTGCGCCCCGCCTCCAAGCGCGTGGCGATGACGTGGATCAACAACGACCTGCTGCCTGCATGGGCGGACATGCAGGTGGATGCCATCGAGCGGAAGGACGTGTTTCGCGTCATCGATGCCATCGAGGATCGCGGCGCCCCGGCCGCCCGAAACCGCTGCCTCGCAACCATCCGCACATTCTTCGGCTGGGCCATCGAGCGGGGCCACGTGACGGTCGACCCGACCGCGCGCATCAAGCTGGCGAAGGAAGACCGTCGAAAGCGCGTCCTGACGGATGACGAGATCAGGGCCTTGTGGCCGGTCTGGGAGGCCGACACGGGGCCGTGGGGCGCCCTGTTCAGGCTCCTGCTGCTGACTGGCCAGCGCCGGGCCGAGTGGGCCAAGGCGCAGCGAACGGAAATCGAGGCCGACGTGCTGACCGTGCCGGCCGCCCGGCACAAGGCGCACCGCGACCATGCCGTGCCGCTGGTCGACGAAGCCAAGGCGATCATTGCCGCGCGGCCGATCCATGCGGGTTCGGCTTGGCTGTTCACGATCAACGGCAAGGTACCGGTTACGGGGTTCTCCAAGGCGAAGGCGCGGCTGGACGAAAGGGCGGGGGTTTCGGGCTACCGGCTGCACGACCTCCGGCGGACGTGCGCCACGGGCATGGCGAGGGCGGGGATACCGCGCGCTCAGATCGCGCTTGTCCTGGGCCATGCCGACCCTGAGGCGCCGGCCGTGACCGCAACCTACGACGTGCTGGACCGCTTGGAAGAGAAGCGCGCCGCGCTCAAGGCGTGGGCTGCGCTGCTGACTCGAATCCTGCACCCGGCAAGCAACGTGGTGCAGCTGCCCAAACCGGGCTAGGCGCCCGGCTGCGTGGCCCCTGCGCCCTCAGGGGCGGCCGGCGGCTGGTGTGTGCGCACCAGCCGTCCGACCTGACCAAGGACATGAGGTTCAGTCATGACCAGGGCTATTCGACAGTCTACCCGAACCCCGGCTCGCTCTCGATTGCGCGATGTGACCCTGCTGCGCCTCGGGCGAATGTGGCAGCAGGCGGTTGCGGACTACCGGGCCAGCGAGAAGGCGCGCGGCGGCGATGTCGCCTTCGAGAAGGCGGGCGAAGCGCAGTTGGCCCGTATCTGGTGCCTTCAGGACCGCATGGCCAGGATTCGCGCCCGGACCCTGGCCGGCGCCATCGTCAAGGCCCGCGTCGTGACGCGCGAGTACCGCGTCAACCACAACCTCCGCGACGACGAGGCGGTGGACCTGGACGACATGGAACCCGACACCCGCATCGCGTTCACGCTGGCCGACGACGTGCTGCGGCTGGCCGGGAGGGCACGCGCATGACGACGATGGCGGGCGACACGATGGCCGATCTGGAGCGGAAGCTCCTGGAGGCCAATGCGCGGCACGCGGTGGCGTGCCGGGCGGTGGACGTGGTGGCGACGGGCCGGAAGCCCACGCACGCGGAGGTCGCGGCGGCGGCATGGGCGCAGCACGAGGTCGAGTGCCTGCTGCGCCGCATGGCGGCCCTGCCTGCGGCCGATCTGGTCTCGCTGGCGATCAAGGCCGGTGTCGCGCTGAATGAGGAGTTCGGCGGGATCGCCAGGGGCGGCCCCGAGTTGATCGAGTCGGCGCGGGCCGACTGCAAGCGGCTGATCGGGGCATAGGGGCTGCTGCGCCCAGGTAGGGCGCCTCCCTAGCGTACGTTCGCTTGTCCTTCGGGGAAGATCGCTATGAGGGCAGAGCTTGAGAAATCTCTAGGTAACCGCGCAACCTTCCGTGCGCGCGTTGAGCGGTACGGCACCAAGCACGGTGGGGGCGAAACCATACTCCTGCGCGATGTTGTTGATGCCAATGGGCAGATTGTTGCTGACCATCTCTGGCTAGCTGTCGGGGTTGGACTCCGAAGGCTCGCGGCGAGGGCGGGGGAGTTCATTGAGTTCGACGCCACGGTTGCGACCTACGTGAAGGGCTACCGGGGCAAGCGAGACATTGATGCTCCACCCGTATCGCTCGACTACAAACTTGCCAATGCCAGATCGCTTCGGCGTCTTGACAGCGACGGTTTGGAGATTGATCTCAATGGCCCTCCGCGCGTTGTCAGGACTGAGGCGGGCTGGTTCGCCTTGCGGAATGGGCTTCTGTACCCATGCGACAGTCGGGAACAGGCCGAGGCAAAAGTCCTGGCCGGTTAGGCGGCCTCGTCTTGGGAGGGTGC
>Ga0073934_10004352_pt1 | contig 23793 bp, 16 predicted proteins | sample LarsenN4metaG_FD_76834 | JGI IMG/M metagenome (GOLD analysis project Ga0073934, IMG submission 76834) | Hot spring sediment bacterial and archeal communities from British Columbia, Canada, to study Microbial Dark Matter (Phase II) - Larsen... ... | reverse complement strand
GCCGCCGGCGAGGAACTCGCTGGGAGCGGTCAGCGTGTTCATCGTCCGTGCCGTGATCCCGCGCTGGTCGCTCTGCTGCCGGACGATGCCGAAATCGCCCAGCTTCAGGCGCCGGTTGTCGCAGACGAATACGTTCATCGGCGTGAGATCACGATGCAGCAGTTGACCGCGATGCAGCTTGCCGAGCACCTCGAGGACGCCCGCGATCTCGCGTCGAGCCACCGATTCGGTCCACGGGCGATCGTGGCGACGGAGAAACGCGCTGAGATCGCCGTGCGCTGCGTACTCGAGAGCCAGGCAATAGAGGATCGAGCGGTCCGGGCGTGGCAGCGGGAACGCGTCGAACACGCGAATCGCGCGCGGATGCCCGTCGAGGAGCTGACCGAAATACGCTTCGCGCAGCCATCCGTCGATGCGTTGGCTGACCTTCACGCATACCGTTTCTGGTACGAGCTCAGAGAAACCAACCACCGGACTCCGCCCGTTATCCTCGCGGAGCCCCTCTGCTGGCGCCCAGCGGCTCTTGCCGCGCTTCGCGCGCTCAGGACCGCTCGGCGGTCGGACCCAACGCGTACGAACTTCGCGTTTGGAACCGTCGGGTGGTCCCATGCGACGCGCGAGATACGCCTGCCCGAACCCGCCCTGCCCGAGGAGACGTTCAATCTGATACCTCAGTCCGGTTTCGGGGCTGACGATGATCTGCCGGATGGAGAGAAGCGTCTCGCGCTCGATTCTCCGAGGGGGCGCCGTTGCGGTACGCGTCGTCGCTGCCGTGAAGCGTGTCGGCATCGTGGCCAACTAGGATAACAAGAGCCTCATGGGTGGCCTGATCGACGTCATCATCTTCCGCCGCGGCCGGCGCGATCCGAAGCTCAAACGTGGGCCCGGCGCCAGCCCGCGCCCCGAGTTGTGGTTCTGTCCATCGCCTGGAACACCCGATTGGCGTGCGCTCTCCGATCCCGCGACGTTCGCGGTGCTCGCGGCCGACTGCGACGCGCTGCAGCTCTATCAGGACCAGCTGCTCGACTCGCCCATGCCGCCGGCCGGATCACCGCGGTCGGCCTTGCCGCCTCACGGCTGGAACACATGGCGCGCATTCAGAGAGTGGGGCATCCTCTCGATGGCGGCGTCGCATCGATTACCGGTTATCGTCGAGGCGCCCGGGTTGAAGGAGTGGGCGGACACTCCCGAAGTCTATGCCGATCGCATTCTCGAGTCCGCCCGCACGGCCAGGCAGATCGGCGGCGCTATCTCGGCGGTCTCGCTCGACGAGCCGTGGACTGCGGCGATGCACATCCGCCAGCCACCGTGGACGTTCGATCGGGCGCTCGTCCATCTCGAGGAGATGCGGCGGCTCGTGCGGATCAACGAACCGGAGATCGCGATCGGACTCATTGAGCCGTATCCGACCCTCGACGTCGGGACGCTGTGCGCCAGCATCACCCAATTCGCCCCAGCCTTCTTTCACCTCGACATCGACTACCGCGCCGCGAGACAGGCGGGGCCGCTGGCGGCGATGCAGGCCGATGTCGCGCGGGTGGCCGGCTGCTGCCGCACGTCGGGCGTACCCTTCGGCATCATCATCTGGGGCTACGAAGAAGACACGGCTGAGACGTTCGTGCGCAGCGCACAACGGCTGCTGGCCGCGATTCAGCACGCGGTGCTGCGCGGCGAGCTCGCCTGGCCCGATCGACTGATCGTGCAATCGTGGAGTGCGACATCGATTCTGGGCCCGCGTCTCGTTCCTCCGACCTTGCCGCCGGACGGATCGGCATCGCTGTGGGGGCTGCTCCGAACCGTCAAGGCGTCGCTCTGAACCTGACGTCTGCGAGCGGCAGGGCGCTGGGAGACGCGTAGTCGAGGTGCCAGGACCCGGCGGCCCGCGCTCGAGCTGCTCGTCTTCGAGGAAATGCGAGCAGTGAAGCCTCATGGTGCGCGTTTATAGTGAAGGCATGCACCTGCTCCTGTATGACGGCGACTGCGGAATGTGCAGCCGCCTGGTCCGGGCGGTGCTGGCGCTCGACCGGAAGCGAGCGTTCCAGTTCGCGTCTCTCCAGAGTCCTTTCGCCGCCCGCCAGCTCACACGTTTCGGCATCGAGCCCGGGCGTTCGGACACCATGGTCGTGATCAGCCGTTTCCGAGAGCATGGGGCGACGGCCTTGACGAGGAGCGCTGCCGCGTTATTCGTGCTCTCGACCCTCGGCTGGCCCTGGCGGGCGGCCGCCGTTCTGAAGCTGCTGCCGCGGACCATCACTGATAGCGCGTACGACTTCGTGGCGCGACATCGAAGACGCGTCCCGAGCGATACGTGCGCCCGTCTCGGCGCCGAAGAGCGCAAGCGATTCCTCGACGTGGCGGGCGACCTTTAGATCAGCTGTGACAGGCGCGGAGGGTGCACCTCTGCCTGGCACCTCCTCGGCAAGGTGCGCAACGCTCGCGGGCCGTCTGGCCCTCTTCTCGACCGGATACGCCGCCCGCCCCCGGGACGTGCGCGGCCGAGTGCACGATCAATACATGCGGTGTGTGAGTCGATCGTTGGGCTGCACGTCACGATGCAGCGCTGATCTGCGAGGTGCTGCGGCGTTCGATCGGGGCATAGAGTGCCCGATGGTCTTCGAGTGCACGCCGGAGCTGGAACGCAATCTCGTCGCGCAACTCGTCCTCGCTCGCGTCGCGAAACGCGCCGATCGCGAACTGGCAGGGATCGCTCTTGCAGCCATCGATATTGATGAGGATCTCCACGTAGTCGCCGCCACCGCTGAACACGACGCCCGCAACCTTGAGTGGTAGCGAGTGCTCGAGGGTGACTTCCCGGGCGATGCGCATCAGGGATGAAACATCAAAGTCGGCCATGAACGCTGGAGTTGCAACGACTGTGCCCGCGGTCCGGCTTCGAACGAAAACGGATCACGGTTCGGCGTCGTGTCCGTCGTTGGCCGTATGCGAGACGATGTCGAAACACTCACAGGCGATCTTGTGCAGGCGCTCGACGTTTCGAATCGTGAGCACACCTCGCCGGTAGTCGATGATCCCTTTTTCGCGCAGCGTCGCGGCCGACTCGGTCACGGCCGACCGCGGCACACCGACCATCTGAGCGACGAATTCGTGTGTAAGCTCGAAGCGCGTCGTATCCGCTCGTTCGGCCGTCAGCAACAGCCACCCCGCCAGCCGTTGGACGGACGAATGGAAGCGGTTACAAACGGCGGATTGGGCCAGCTGATGCATGACGCGCTGTGAGTAGCCCATCAACAGCGCGTGCAGCGCGCTGCACGTAAGGATGTGCTCGCGAATGAGATCTTTCGGGGCGCGGTAGGCGAGGCCGGGAAGCTGAACGATGAGACCCCAAGGCAGAGGACGACTTCCAAGCGCGTCTGCAATTCCTGCCACGCCCTCTTTACCGACGAGAGCAACCCCGACAGAGTTTCCGTTCCGGGTGCCCGCAACGAGCGACACCACGCCTGAGTCGATGAAGTAGATCCAGTGGCTCACGACGCGCGGCGCACCGAGGACGTCGCCACGGTTCATGGGACGTGGTTCGAGCGCCGCCATCAGCCCGTTGAACACGGCCACATCAGTCTGTGCCAGCTCGCGCAACACAGCGTTTCTCACACGCTCGGGTTCCACCTCGAATCCTCCTTCCTCAGGCTCTGCAAGATTCGAAGCATCCGAACACAACCGTTGAGCAGCTCAGAGACAATGGATGTCTAATTTCGACACAGTGCCGGTAACCGGCTTGATGTGCTGGAGTTTAGAAAAGACATTTGTTAGAGTCCGGGGCCGGTGGTGAATCGCCGCGTCCATCCCGTCCTCGCGGTTGAACTATCGAACTTCCGTCTCGTGGTCTTCCGTCTCGCTACGTTGATCTACGTGCTCGACTCACAACAATATGCGCCCGACACACACGTCGTTCATCACAGGCCCGGGCGCGCCGTATCCGATGGCTCACGCGTTTGATGCCCATAGCCTCGGGCAGTGCCTGCGTGACGCCGAGGCCCTCGTCAGACGGGCGCGAGATCAGGAAGTGCGGCTCGGCCACCTCGAGAGCGTGCTCGAGGCCGAAGCGGGCGCCTCTTCGTTGAGTGCGGACGTGGCAGCGTCAGCGGTTGCGGGTCGACTCGCCGCTGATGCCCTGGCGCCGGGTGGTTTGCTCGATCTCGTGAAGAGCGTGCGCGAGTTGACCAGTGACGCACGAGACCAGCGGCTGCGCGCCGAAGCGATGCTCGGCCGCCTGGTCGGTGCGGGAACGATGAGTGGCCAGGAGCGCCGCTCACGTGTATTGATCGTTGACGACTCCGAGAACAGCCGCGACACGACAGCGACCATCCTCGACGACGCGGGGTTCGACGTGATGACGGCGACAAACGGACTCGAAGGCGTGATCGCCGCCCACTACCTGCTGCCAGCCGTGATCCTGATGGACGTGACGATGCCCGTGCTCGATGGACTGGAGGCTGCGCGTCTCATCCGTCTGAGCCAGCCAACCCAGCACCTCAAGATCGTTGCCTACACGGCCAAGTTGGACATCTCTGAAGGACCGTTCGCGAGGTGGTTCGACGACGTGCTGGGCAAGCCGTCCAACCCCGATGCCATCGTCAAGTCGCTGCGTCAGTTGATTGCGCACGCCCCGTGAGCCGGGGACCCGCCGCGCGAAGCTCCTCCCGGCGTCCTGTTACATCAGGGCGCGGACCTGCCAGTCGGACGCATTCATCAACGCGTGGTATTCCGCGGGTGAGACCGACCGCTTCGAATAACGGCAGGCGACGACGAACATGTTCTTCTCGTGGTGCCAGTCGCTCCGGACGACATCACATTCGAACGTCTCGCCGGAGCTGATGGCCATCGTCAGCACGACACCCGGCTTGGGAATCGTGTCTACCTCGATCTGCTTGCTGAACCGGATATCGCTGTTGTTGATGGTCTCGAGAGTGTCGGTATCCTCGCGGCGCACCCGGAGCGAGGGTATTCTCAGGCTGATTTCGACGGTCTGTGGCATGGATGGTCAAATCGAGTCAGGGTAAAGGACCGCGCACGTCCCGAGCGGCCCGCTCTGCGATGGTACGACACAATCCGGCTGCCGCTCGCCGCCCGAGCGTATTTCGATGGGCAGCCATCGTCCCCTTGACGTCAGCCTTCCACTCGGACCTCAGAGCGGGTGTTTTCGCCGGCCGGAACGGCACAGGTAGGTAGACGTGCTTCGAATCGTGAGGCGGCGGCGACTTCGCTCTCGGGAGACGGTCGTCCGGCACGAGCCGGGAACATGACGAAGTGACGGGAACGCTCGTATTCAAAGGGGGGCGTCTGGCGAAGTCCGACTGGCGAAGCCCCCTGTTTAGGATGTAGCCCGACCAGCCGCGCAGGCTGTATTATTTGCGTCAATTGCGAGAAGCGAACCACGTTTCGCAATGCGCAGCCCGAAGGGCCCCGACTCGATCCCGTCGTCTCGAACGCACGAGAGATGGAGCTGAGATGCTCACACGCGCGGTAACGGCTGGCGTTGTTCTCACCCTCTGCTGCACGTGGGTCGAGGGCCGCGAGCAGACCGCGCCGGCTGCCAGTGCGCCCGCGCCAGCGGTCGCGCAGACGGCGCCAGCCGCTTCGCCGGCGCCGGGTCAGCAGTACCGGGCGGTGATCGACCGCTACTGCGTCACCTGCCACAGCGATCGACTGAAGACCGGCGGCCTCTCGCTCCAGCACATCGACACGACGAATATCGCCGCGAACACCGAGACGTGGGAAAAGGTCGTCCGCAAAGTGCGGGTCGGCATGATGCCGCCGCAGGGCTCTCCCGCGCCGGACGTGCAGTCGCGTGACGCGTTCGTCTCCGGGCTGACCTCGGCGCTCGATGCGCATGCCAGGGCGCGCCCCGATCCCGGGCGCTCGCTCGTCCATCGCCTGAATCGCTCCGAATATGGCAACGCGATTCGCGATTTGCTCGCTCTCGAGATCGATCCGGCGACCCTGCTCCCGGCCGACGATTCTGCCTACGGGTTCGACAATGTCGCCGACGTGCTCGGTGTGTCACCGGTCCTCCTGGAGCGCTACCTGTCGGCAGCCGGGAAGGTGAGTGCGCTTGCCGTCGGTGATCCGGAGATCGGGGTGGCGAGCGAAACGTTCCGGATCCGGCAGGACGCCTCGCAGGATCGCCACGTCGAGGGTCTGCCAATCGGGACGATCGGCGGCATGCTGGCCCACACGACGCTGCCGCTCGAGGGCGAATACGTCATCCAGCCCCGACTGTTCCGAACCAACCTCGGCGCGATGCGCGGGCTCGAGTACCAACACCAGCTCGAGATCACCGTAGACGGTGCGCGCGTGCACCTCGCGAGGTTCGGCGGCGACGAGGATTTCAAGGCGTCGCTCCGGAACCCGACGCTGGCGGGTGATGATGTGGATTCGCGCGCGCGGGTGCGCGTGCGACTCAGCGCAGGACCGCACACCATCGGCGTGGCGTTTCTCGAGAAGACGGCCGCGCAGAACAGCTGGCGGCTGCAGCCGTTCCTCCGCAGCTCGCACGACACGTTCGATCCGACAGGCTATCCGCACATCGACGTCTTCTCGATCACCGGGCCATATAACGCCTCCGGCCCGGGCGACACGCCAAGCCGCCGCAAGATCTTCTCGTGCCGCCCCGCAACACCCGCCGAGGAGGAGCCTTGCGCCCGGCGGATCGTGTCGAGGCTTGCCCGGCTGGCCTATCGCGGTCAGGCCAACGACGAAGACATTCAGCGGCTGATGTCGTTTTACGCCACCGGCCGGCGCGAGGGGACCTTCGAGAGAGGCATTCAGCTCGCGCTCCAGCGCATGCTCGCGAGCGCGAAGTTCGCGCTGCGAATCGAGCGCGATCCGGCGGGCGCCGCGCCCGGATCCATCTATCGACTCAGGAGCCTCGAGATTGCGTCGCGGCTTTCGTTCTTCCTGTGGAGCAGCATCCCGGACGATGAGCTCCTGCGCGCCGCAGAACAAGGGCGGTTGCGGAATCCCATCGTCTTGCGCCAGCAGCTCCGCCGCATGCTCGCCGACCCGAAGGCCGAAGCGCTGGTTACCAACTTCGCCGGGCAGTGGCTGTATCTCCGCAATCTGAAGAACATGGTGCCGCTGTCAACCGAGTTCGTGGACTTCGACGACAACCTGCGACGCGCGTTCGAGCGCGAGGCCGAGCTGTTCTTCGAGAGCATCATGCGGGAAAACCGCAACGTCCTCGATCTGATGACGGCCGACTACACCTTCGTCAACGAGCGGCTCGCGAAGCACTACAAGATCCCTGGCGTGTACGGCAGCCATTACCGCCGTGTGGCGCTTGCCGACGAAGCGCGGCGCGGGCTGCTGGGCAAGGGCGCCATCCTCATGGTGACCTCGCATACGGACCGGACGTCGCCGGTCGTGCGCGGGAAGTGGGTGCTCGACAACCTGCTCGGCGCGCCGCCACCTCCGATGCCCGACAACGTGCCGCCGCTCGACGAAAACGGCCAACAGGCGGGGCGCGTGCTGACGATGCGCGAGCGTATGGAAGTGCACCGGCGCAACCCGGTGTGCGCCAACTGTCACAAGATCATGGACCCGATTGGTCTGGCGATGGAGAACTTCGACGCCGTCGGGGCGTGGCGCTCGCGCGAGGGCGGCACGCACGGCACCGAAATCGACGCCTCGGGCGTCCTGCTCGACGGCACGAAGGTGGACGGCGTCGTGTCGCTCCGGCAGGCACTTCTGCGCAAGCCCGAGATTTTCGTCGGCACCTTCGTCGAGAAGCTGATGACGTATGCGCTCGGTCGCGGCATCTCTGCACCCGATATGCCGACTGTCCGACAGATTGTGCGGGAGAGTGCACGGCAGAATTACCGCTTCGCGTCGATCGTCGAGGGGGTCGTGACCAGCCCGGCGTTCACGATGCGGCGGGCGAGTGAAGATCAGTCGCTGGGGAGCCGGGTGGCTCGGTAGTCGGGTCCGGATGGTCAGGGTTTCCCCGCCGCGGCTCGCGCGTGTTGGGGAGCGCTGGCCGGCAGCCGGATGACCGTCGGCCGTCTCACGAAGAAGGGTGGTCGGCCCCACGGCCGACACACGCCAGCTCTGGAGCGTAAAGGAGTGCGTCATGTTCATTACGAATAGGGCACTGTCACGGCGGACGATTCTTCGCGGGATGGGCGCAACGCTGGCGCTGCCATTCCTGGACGCCATGGTGCCTGTTTTCGGGTCGGCCAGGGGGCAACTCCCGTTCGGCGGTTTGGCGCCGTCTTCGTGCCGCTCGGTGAGCGGCCAGGCTATTGGGATCCGATCACGGTCGGCGCCAACTTCGAGATGAACGCGATCATGAAGCCGCTGGAGGAGTTCCGCAGCCACATGACCGTCGTCTCCCAGCTCTGTGATCCGCTCGATGGACACGCGACGACCGTGGCGGCCTGGCTGAGCGGGGCCATTCCGAAACGAACGCTCGCCGAGAACGTCAACAACGGCGTGACCGTCGATCAGGTCATCGCCGACCAGATCGGGCAGGAAACGCCGATGAAGTCGCTCGAGCTCGCGACCGAGGACTTCACCGGGTGGATCGGCGGCTGCGACCCCTCGTACAGCTGCGCCTACATGAACACGATCTCGTGGAAGAACGCCACGACGCCGATGCCGATGGAGATCAATCCGCGCAGCGTGTTCGAGCGCATGTTCGGCCGCCCGGGCACGAGCGCGCAGCGGCTCGCGCGCATGGCCACCGACCGGAGCGTCCTCGATTCGCTGCTCGAGGAGCTCAAGGGGCTCAGCAGAGGGCTCGACGGCAGGGATTTGAATCGGCTGAACGACTACCTCGAGAACGTCCGCGAGATCGAGCAGCGCATCCAGAAGGCCGAGAAGCAGTCGCTGACCAACGTGGAAGTGCCCGATGCTCCCGTCGGCATCCCGGAGGAATTCGAGGACCACGCGGCGCTGATGTACGACCTGATGGCGCTCGCCTACGAGGCCGACCTCACTCGTGTCGTCACCTACATGAAGTCGCGTGACGCCAGCCAGCGTGTCTATCCCAAGATCGGCGTCACCGAGCCGCATCATGCGATGTCGCACCATGGCAACAACGCGGAGAAGCTGGCCAACCTCGTGAAGGTCAACACGCATCACGTGAACCTGTTCCGCGGGTTCGTCGAGAAGCTGGCGAAGACGCCGGACGGCGACGGCACGCTGCTCGACCACACGCTGATCCTCTACGGCAGCGGCATGAGCGAAAGCGACACGCACAGCCGCTTGAACATCCCGACGCTGCTCGTCGGTCATGGCGCCGGGCTGCTGAAGGGCAACGTGCACGTCGCGGCGCCGAAGGAAACGCCGATGGCGAACTTCCTGCTCGACCTGGCGAACAAGTTTGGTTCGGACGCCAAGTCGTTTGGCATCAGCTCGGGCCGATTCGAGGTGTAGCCGGTGCCTGAAGTGAGTGTGCCGTGCAACGGGCCGCAGTCGCGCCCTCGCACGCAACGTTCTCGAGCCGGTGTTGTGGCCGGAGGACAAACGATGCGGAACGTCTGCACGGCGGTGATGGTCGCCGTACTGTGCTCGCCGTTGTCGCTGCATGCGGCAACCACCGTGGTGGATGCAGTCAAGTCAGGCGATGTCCAGGCGGTTCGCGCCCTGCTGCAGAAGCGCGCGGACGTCAATGCGGCAGAGGCCGACGGCATGACAGCGCTGCATTGGGCCGCACGCAACGACGACCTCGCCTCGGCCCGGTTGCTGCTGCAGGCCGGAGCGAACGCGAAGGCGACGACGCGTTATGGCCTGACGCCGCTCAGCCTCGCGGCGCAGAACGGCAGCGCGCCGATGCTGGAGATCCTGCTGAAATCCGGTGCCGATGCAAACGCAATGATGCCGGAGGGAGAGACCGCGCTGATGACGGCAGCGCGCACCGGCAGCGTCGCGGCGATCAAGGTGCTCACGGCGCATGGCGCCGACGTCAACAGGCGCGAGAGCTGGATGGGGGAAAGCGCCATTGCATGGGCGGCCGCGGAAAACCACGCTGAAGCCGTCAAGGCGCTGATCGAGCTCGGCGCTGACGTGAACGCGCGATCGAAGGTGCTGACGTTCCCCGAGTTCAAATGGTCTACCTCCGGCATGGTCAGCACCGCGCTGCCGCGCGGCGGATGGACTCCGCTGATGCACGCTGCCCGCCAGGGATCTGTCGCAGCGGGACGCGCACTTGCCGAGGCGCCGCAGGTTGACTTGAACGTGACCGATCCCGACGGCACGACGGCGCTCGTTGTCGCCATCATCAACGCGCATTACGACTTCGCGGCGATGCTGCTCGACAGGGGCGCCGATCCGAACGTGGCCGATACGACCGGCACGGCGGCGCTGTATTTCCTCGTGGACATGCATACGCTCGGTGGAATGCAGGGACGGCCGGCGCCGAAGCTCGTGGACGAGATCGATGCCGAAGGCCTTCTCAGGAAACTGATCGAGAAGGGCGCCAACCCGAACGCGCGTCTGCTGCGTCCGATGCTGGGCAGGTACCACGGTTCGGGCGATGCCACGCTGGGAGAGGGAACGACACCATTCCTCCGCGCCGCCAAGGCCGTCGACGTACCGATAATGCGCGCGCTGCTCGCGGCGGGGGCCGATCCGACGCTCACGAAGAAGGATCGCACCAACGCGGCGATGCTCGTCGCCGCCGGTCAGGCCAACGCCGGTTACCTCGGTCCGGGGCCCGACGCGGCGATCACCGCGACGCTCGAGGCGTTGACGATGTGCGTCGAGCGAGGCGTGGATCTGAACGCGTTCAACACAGCGGGCCAGACGGCGATGCACATCGCAGCCGGGCGTGGCCTCGATCCGGTCGTCAAGTTCCTCGCCGAGCACGGCGCGAAGGTGGACAGAACCGACAAGCAGGGGCGTACGCCGTTGGACGTCGCACTCGGGGTCGGCGGCGGCGCCGGTGTCCGGGGGCCAGCAGGTCCGCGGGAGAGCACGGCGGCATTGCTGCGACAACTCATGGGTGCCGGTGGCAAGACGGGCACATCGCTGCAGTAGCGCCTCGTTCGCGGCGTCGCTGGCTCTGATCGTGGCGATTGGCGCGCCTGACCTCGCATTCGCGCAGGAAACGAAGCGCTCGATCTGGAACGGCGTATACACGGATCTCCAGGCCAATCGCGGTGAGCGCGAGTTCGGCCGGAGCTGCGAGCACTGTCACGGCCAAAGCCTCGAAGGAGACGCCGCAAGGGAGATCCCTGCGCTCGTGTTGGACCCGTTCATGCGCAACTGGAGCGGGAGGAACCTGAAAGAGCTGTACGACGTAATGAGCCGCTCGATGCCGGCCGACAACCGCGGTGCCCTCAGCGCCAGAACGTACACTGACCTGATCGCGTTCCTCCTGAGAGCGAATGGCGTCCCCGGAGGCGCTTCGGCGCTGCCCGAACCAGCCGGTCTCGAGGCGGTCGTCATCGAGCCGCAGGTGGAGAAACCCTGAGTCAATCAGGAGCACACACATGAACTCACGACTCCCGATTGCCAGTGCATTCCTCGGCGCCGCGTTCCTCTGGGTCGGGGCGGCGGTGATCAGTTCTCAGGCGGTCGGGGCGCAGGAGAACGGCGGACGCAAGATCTGGGACTGGGTGTTCACCGAAGCCCAGGCTGCTCGAGGCAAGCCGGCGTTCGAGACCAGTTGTGGCCGCTGCCACAACAACGAGCTGGTCGGGTCGGAGCGCGCACCGGCGCTCCTCGGCGACGGCTTCTTCTCTCACTGGGAGAACGACACGCTCGACAAGCTGTTCACGAAAATTCGTGACACGATGCCCGCGGGCGGAATCGAGAGCGTCACCGATGCCGGCAAGCTCGATATTCTCGCGTACATCCTGGCAAAGAACGGCGCGCCGGCCGGACGCGAGGAGCTCAGCCTCGAGCTCCCGGCGCTCGAAGCAATCACGGTCGTCCGCCAGGGCGGCGCGCCCGCAGGCGTGGCGAACTTCAACCTCGTCCAGCTCGTCGGGTGTCTTGCACCGGCCAACGAGCGGGGTTGGAAGTTGACGAACGCGAGCGAACCGGTCGTGACGAAAGAAGAGGCGTCAACGCCAGCGACGCTGGCCAGAGCGGGCGCTCAGCCACTCGGACGGCTGGACTTCGATCTGGTGAGCGTGGTGCGCTCGTATGAAGCTGAACGGCGCGTCGGCCAGAAGGTCGAGGCCAGAGGCCTCATCTTCCGCTCCGCCAGCGAGAACGTGATCAACCTGACGTCGCTTCAGCCAGTGGGCGCGGCGTGCCCGTGATGGACTCCGCCGCGCGACACCTCTTCGTGGCAGACTGAAGCCGCGCTCCGCGAAGACTGAGCCCGCGGGCCTTGCCCTCCTGGCACGTACTCATCCGACACCTGGAAGAGCAATTCGCAGGGCGCACTCGAAGAGCACGCCCGTCTCTACACGTGTTGCCAGAGGCTCCACGCCCACTGGCGCGGGATCGGCCGATGCTGCTGAACCCGGCGGAAGTACCCGGACTTTTCCAGCGTCTGTTCACACATCCAGGGATTGATGTAGGCGATCCAGATCCTGCGCGCCGGCTCGATCAGGGCTGCGCGATGAAGATTTTCGACGACCCGCTCGAAGGTCTTTCCGAGGAACGGGTTGTACATCGTCACGAGCAGATTGCCGGGCGGCAGCGCGCAGGTTGCCGCGTTGTCGCAGCGCACGTCGACGTCTCTGCACTTGGCTGCGTCACGACGCCTGTTGCGTTCGAGGTTGCGGGCGGCGATTCGGGCCGTCACCGGTGACAGCTCGACGCCGGTAATCGCCTTGAACGGGTACTCCGACCCGACCAGGATCGTGCGTCCCTTGCCGCATCCCAGATCGATCAGGTGGTAGTCCTGGTGCCGGAACGGGAGCGATCGGAATATGTGATGCAGCACTCCGACGTTTGCCGGCTCATAGCGCACGGCTTCCGCCATCGACTCGGCCGGCAACTCCGAGTCGATGAGCGCGAGGGTGCTGGTGTCTACGCCGTGGACGGCATCGAAGTCTTCGTCGCCGTACTTGGGCATGAGCAGCCTGGACAGGCCGGCTCGCAGCACCGAGGCGTAGCCGAACATTGCGGCGTGCGTGTGGAGCACATGCATCGACCGTTTGATTCGATGCAGCAGGCTGCGGCGCGGTCTGCGGTAGGGTTGAGCTGTTGCGATCTGGGTCGGAGACGACATGTCGCCCGCCTCGCTACGCAACCCTCGTGCCCCGTTGCGAAGCGGAAAAGCCACCAGATTTTCCTTGTTTCCACCGCGTTTCAGGCATTTCACTGAGTGTCGAAATCTCCCGTATTTACATGATGCGAGAGGCGGCGCGAGCAGAATCTGGCGGAGAGGCTCGTCAATTGGTGAGCGGCAACCCGACGCGACGGAGCGCAGCAGGAGGTGTGATAGCCTGCGCCCGGCCCGACAGCCAGATCAGTTTCGAGTTCACAGGTACTCCGTCCAAGTTGGCAGGACCACATCCGTCGCTCGCAATGGTCCGAGGAGGTTTCGTAATGCTCCGAGTCGTGAAGGTCGTCGTGGCAGCCGCAGGCGTTCTGCTGCTGCCTGGTCTCGCATCCGCCCAAGCCACAATTGCAGGAGTCGTCCGCGATGCGTCCGCCGCAGTGCTTCCCGGCGTCACCGTCGAGGCATCCAGTTCCGCACTCATTGAAAAGTCCCGCACCGTCGTGACCGACGGCACGGGTCAGTATCGCATCACCGATCTGCCGCCGGGCAGCTACGCGCTGACGTTCTCACTCCCCGGATTCAGCACCGTGAAGAGAGATGGGCTCGACGTATCCGGCTCGGGCGTCATCGCCGTGAACGTGGAATTGCGAGTGGGGGCTGTGGAGGAATCGGTGACGGTGACCGGTGAAGCGCCGATCGTGGACACGCAGTCGGTGCGCCGGGAGATCGTATTGAACAACGAGACTCTGAGCACGCTGCCCGCCACGCGCGGCTATGGCTCGGCACTGGCCGCGGTTCCTGCGTTGAACATCGGCGGCGTCGCAGGCGCCGGCGCGACGACGGCACCGACAACGCCTCAGATGATGTTCTTCACGGCACACGGAGGCGCCAGCGGCGAGGGACGCGTGATGACCAACGGCCTGACGGTCGCGGCGCCATTCGGCGGCGGCGGCGTCTCGGACGTGACTTACGACACGGCGAACGCCGATGAAATGCAGGTGTTGATCTCCGGCGGGCTCGGCGAAGCCGAAACCGGCGGACCGAGCATCAACATCGTGCCGAAATCGGGAGGAAACGACTTCCGCGGCTCGGCGTTTTACAGCACCTCCGGCGACTGGGCCATCTCCAACAACGTGGACGATGAGCTGCGCGCGCTGGGAATTACGCAGCCGCCGACACTGCGGACGAACTGGGATACCAGCTTCAGCATGGGCGGACCGATCAAGCGCGATCGCCTGTGGTTCTTCGCCAATGTCCGCGCCTGGGCGAACGCGGCCGTGATTGACGGAATCTTCGCCAACCGCTTTGCCGGAGACGCCTCGCACTGGGACCCCTCGATCGACCAGTCGATCGAATCGCGTCAGTCGGAGGCGAGGAAGATCGTCGCTGCCCGCCTGACGGCGCAGATTACGCCGCGTAACCGCGTGACGTTCTCGCACGACTATCAGCGCCGCTGCGGCGGCTCGACGCTGAGGGAAAGCGGCGACGGTTGTCGCAAAGCGGGGAGCGACTGGATCGCGTCCGGCCGCACGTTCGGCCAGGACACCGTGTCGCCGGAGACCTTCCCCGGCTACCACGACTTTCCGTACAACACGACACAGGCCACGTATTCAGCGCCGGTCAGCAGCCGCACCCTCATCGAAGCGGGTTATTCGCGCTTCGCGTACGGTTACGCGCGTTTCGGGATGGCGGCGCCGGACGGGTTGATGGATCTGATCCCGGTGACGGAACAGACCGGCATCTACGGGCGGCCGAACTTCTCGTATCGCGGTGTGTTCGATCCGCTCGACTTCGGTTTCAACGACAACGACGCGCTGAACTCGTCGTGGCGCGCGGCGATCTCCTACGTGACCGGCGCCCACAACATGAAGATCGGGTACACCGGCTCGTTCGTCGAAGTGCACAACGGACGCGTGCCGAACCGTACGCAGTTGCGATATACGTTCAACTCCAACGCGCCGGCCACCGCCGCGTGCACGATCTCTGGCGCCAACCGCTTGTGCCCGGTCAGCGTGTCGTACTTCCTGTCGCCGCGCTGGGACCAGCACGACCGTACGCAGACGCTCGGCTTCTACGCCCAGGATCAGTGGACGATCGGCCGGCTGACGCTGCAGGGCGGCGTGCGTTACGACCGCGCCTGGAGCTGGGCGCCCGCCGAGGGCAATGGCACGACGCAGACGTCGCGCTTCAACCCGCAGCCGATCTCGTTCGAGCGAACCGTAAGCGTGCGGGGCTACAACGATGTCACGCCGAGATTCGGTCTGGCCTACGACCTCTTCGGCAATGGCAAGACTGCGCTGAAGATCAACGGGGGCAAATACCTCGAAGCCGCCACCGGCGACTCCATCTACAGCTCCAACAACCCCGCCGCGCGCATCGTCACGCGCATCGGCTCCGGACCGGCTGCGGCCCGAGCCTGGACCGATGGCAACCGCAATTTCCTCGTCGATTGCGATCTGCTGAACCCTGCCACGCAGAACAATCTCGCGACCGGCGGTGACCTGTGCCAGGCAGTCGGCGGCGTCGGGTTGAACTTCGGCAATGCCAACCCGAATACCACGACGATCAACCCGGACATCCTCGGTGGCTGGGGTGTGCGCCCCTACGACTGGCAGTTCGGCACGTCGATCCAGCACGAGCTGGTGCCGCGCCTGTCGGTCGAATTCGGTTACAACCGCCGCTGGTGGGGCAACTTCTTCGTCACCGACAACGTGCTGACCACGGCCGCGGACTATGACGTGTACTCGCTCGTCATCCCGCAGCATGAGCACCTGCCGGGCGGCGGGCAGACGGCGTCGTTTGTGGCGATCACGCAGGCGGCAAACAACCGCGGCTCGCAGAACTACATGACGACCGAGAAGGACTATGGCGATCCTCGCACGGCATACTGGCATGGTGTCGATTTCACCGCCACAGCCAGGTTGAACAACGGCTTCATGATCCAGGGAGGCACGAGCACCGGACGCGCCATTCGCGATTTCTGTAACGTGACGAGGGCGTTGCCGGAGCTTCTCGGCACGGCGCGCGTCGACTCGTGCGACGTAACGGAGAAGTGGTCGACGTCGTTCCGAGGGCTGGCGTCGTACACGCTGCCGAAGATCGACGTGCTGGTGAGCGCCAGCATGCGATCGCTCGAAACCACCCCCGGCGGCGGCGTTGCAACCAACGGACTTTCGCTGGCCGCCAACTACGTCGTGCCGAACACGATCATCCAGCAGTCGCTCGGCCGGCTGCCGGCCAACGCGCTCGCCACCGGCACGACGACGGTGAACCTGCTCACCCCGGGTCAGCTCTATACGCTCCAGCGCACGAACCTGGTGGACATGCGCTTCGCGAAGATCCTCCGCTTCGCCGGCCGGCGGGCGGATGTCGGCATGGATCTCTACAACCTGTTCAACTCGAACGTGACGACCGCGTATCAGCAGACCTACGAGCAGCGGACCAACGGCGCCGCATGGCTCACGCCGACGGCGATCGCGGCGCCGCGGCTCGCGCGTTTCCACGTCACGCTGAACTTCTAATCACCGCTCGTGCGGCGGGTCCTCGGACCCGCCGCCGAACGGTCCGACGTGGAAGGCGGGTTGCCTGAATGTCGCAGCATTCGCCAGAACGATCGGAGTGACGCCACCAGGAAGCGCTTCGCGTCGGCGGTTATCCGGGTTTCCTCTCGGCGCTGCGCAACGCTCCCGAAGTCGGCTACGTCGAGATGGCCGGACGGGAGGTCGCAGCGCGGTGGGCCCGCCAGCAGGCCACGCCGAAAGGGCGTCTTCCCGCAAAGCGTCGCTCGAGTCGACCGTCTGGCGCCTGTACGCCGATGATGATGGTCACCCGGTGGTTCGCAGCCGGCCAAGGCGGGGTTCAACGACACGTCTGCACGAACGCAGCAGCCGCCAAGGCGACGTAGGCTCATGGGCCGGCTGTGCCTGGCGCGACGTATACTGGCGCCTCCGAGGAGGTCGACCATGCGGCTCTCATATGCCCAGCGCAGCGTCCGGTCCCTGCTGATCGTCGCCGGTGCCCTCGCAGCGGTCCCGCTTGCAGGCACGGCGCAACAGACTGTTCCGTTCGAGAACGGCTCGCCGATTGCGCCGGCTGGATTCGAGCCACAACCGATCCCGTCTGAGCCCATTGAATATGACACCGCCGAGGTCATGCGAATCCGCGTGGTTCCCGTGGCGCGCGGACTCGTGAATCCGTGGAGCGTTGCGTTCCTTCCCGCGCCTCAGGCGTCACTCGCGGCAAGCGGCGTCACGATGCTGGTCACTGAAAAAGAAGGGCGTCTGCGGATCATTCGCAACGACGTCCTGGACCCACAGCCGGTTCCAGGCACGCCAGCCGTGCGTGTTCAGGGACGCTCGGGGCTGATGGACGTCGTGCTGCATCCGCAGTTTGCCACTAATCGATTCGTGTACTTCACGTATCTGAAGCCGGTCGGCTCCGAGAGACAGTCGGCGTTGACCCTGGCCCGCGGGCGCTTCACCGGATCCGCCATCTCCGATCTCACTGACATCTTCAGTTGCGGGCCTGGCGTGAGTGGTCCGTCGCGCCTGGCCTGGGGGCGGGACGGCAAGCTGTACATGACGACGCCCAGCGGCGGCAATGGCAACAGCTCGCAGGATCCGAACTCCTATGCCGGCAAGGTGCTTCGCCTCAACGACGATGGCACAGCGCCGGCGGACAATCCGTTCGTCGGGCGGGCCGGCCACAAGCCGGAGGTCTACACCCTCGGACACCGCAACTCGCTGGGGCTCGCGGTGCATCCGGTGACGGGCGACATGTGGCAGAACGAAATGGGGCCGAACGGCGGCGACGAGATCAACATCCTCAGGCCGGGCGCCAACTACGGCTGGCCGATCGTGAGTCTCGGGCGCAGCTACCCGGGACCGTGGCAGTCACCGACGTTCTCGAAGGAAGGGTTCGAATCACCGGTCGTGTTCTGGATGCCGTCGATCTCGCTGTCCGGGATGACCTTCTACACGGGCGACAAGCTTCCGCGCTGGAAAGGCGACATCTTCGTGGGCGGACAGCGGACGGGCGAGATTCCCGGCACGGGCCGCCTGGAAAGAATCCTCGTCAATGAAAAGCTCGAGGAGCTCCGTCGCGAGTCGCTGCTCGTGCCGCTCGGGATGCGCATCCGGGACGTCCGCCAGGGTCCCGACGAGCTCCTGTACGTGCTGGTCGATCACGAGAACGGGGGAGTCTTGCGCATCGAGCCGTCCGCGACGCGTCAGATACCCACGAGCTACAACGCCAGACCCCCGCGCTGAAGCGGCTGAACCACGAACATAGCCGTCGCTTCGCGAAACGGCCGACAGATCGCCGGTCGGTTCTTCCGATACGAGTTCTTCATCGCGATTCTGCCGTGGCGTCTTTTTGTCTTCACCCAGATCTCACACGATGCTCACCAAACGCTCAAGACTTCGGCCCCTGGAACGAAGATCCTGCGTCGGACAGCAGTCATGCGGCAAGGCAGTACGAGGTGAGGCCGCATATTGCGAACGTCGAGGGAACGAATGTCGAAGAAGCGGACGGAGACCTGGCTGGCACTGATCGTCGTGGCCATCGGGCTCGTCCCCGTGGCGCTGATGGCGCTATGGGGCTACATGAGCGCGACGGCGACCCCCCTGCATCCGAACCCGAAGGACTCGCCGTCCGTGTCGCGGCGGGCTCCGTTGCCAGGGTGGGCAGCTGCCGCGGAGCAGGGTCGCGAGCTCGTCCGCGCCGCTTTGAACGAGCAGAATCTCCCGGGATTGTCAGTGGCGGTCGGCGTCGACGGCGACATCGTCTGGGCGGAAGGCTTTGGCTGGGCTGATCTCGAAAAGAAGGTCCCGGTCGCGCCTGAAATGACGTTCAGGATCGGCACCGCCTCCAAGGCGCTTACGTCGGTGGCGGTCGGGCTGCTGCTGGAGGATGGCCGCCTGAAGCTGGACGAGGAGATTCAGACTTACGTGCCTGCCTTCGTCGAGACATACGCGCCGGCATCGCCGGAGAAACATCGGCCCGTGACGCTGCGCCAGTTGATGGGGCATGTGGCGGGCGTCCCCAACGACGGCGGCGACGAGGGACCGCTGTTCGCGGAGCGTTGTACCCGGCCGGTGGACGCGCTGCAGTTCTTCAGCGGCTACGAGCGTGTGCTGCTGTTCGAGCCGGGGACGCAGTATCACTATTCGAGCTACGGATGGATTCTCGTCAGCGCGGCCGTCGAAGCCGCAGCGGACGAGCCTTTCCTCACGTTCATGCGGAGGCGCGTTTTCGAGCCGCTGGGCATGCGTGACACCGTGCCAGAATCCATCACGGAGCCCATTCCGAGCCGCGTGACCTTTTACTTTCCCCGGTTCGCGGCAGATCCGCGCTACGGTCTGCACCTGACGCGTCCACTTCACTACTCCTGCTACGCGGGAGCGAGCGTATTCCTCTCGACGCCGTCCGACCTGGTGCGCTTCGGTATGGCGGTCAACGACGGCAAGCTGCTGCAACCGGCTACCGTCCGACTGCTCCAGACGCCGCAGCGACTGTCCTCGGGCCAGGAGACCGGGTACGGGCTGGGCTGGGACATCGACATCGTTGCGCTGGCAGGTGAACGAACGCGATCGGTGGGTCATGACGGGACGTCGCTCGGCGGGACGGTCGCGTCGCTCATGACCTTCCCTGAGCAGAGGATCGCCGTGGCGGTGACCTCCAACATCGCCTACGCCGAGACGGAGGCTCTCGCGTTGAAGATCGCGCACGCCTTTCATGACGCCACGTCGACTCACAACCCTGCGAGCTCGGTCGCGAAGAACATGGCCATTCCGCCGCCGCGGTCGTCGCGGCCGACAATAGCGGCGCGACGCAGGTAGTCGCCGTCTGTCAATCCGCGCGTGCCGGTGCTTTCACAGACGTCCACCAGGCGGCCCTCCGCGCCCGTTCGCGCGAGAATGGCCTGCCACGCCTTCTGCACCAGCGGCTCATACGTCATGCGATCAAGCCACCCGTTGCGGATGCCCCGCAGGATCGCCGTCCCAATCATGGCGGTCGCGGAGTATTCCGAATAGGCGCCCGGCCGATCGATGACGTTGCGCCACATTCCGTTGTCGTCCTGGAACCGCGCGAGCGCCGCCATGTGCGCGCGGTACGACGCCAGAAGACGGGGATAATCCGCGTGCTCTTTCGGGAACTCCGAGAGCGTCAGCGCCAGCCCGAGCGCCGGGAACGCGTTGCCGCGTCCCCACGCGGCGTCCGTGGAGGCCTGATGACGATAGAGGCCGTCCGGCCTGAGCACGATCTGCTGCATGAACTCGATGTGACGAGCCGCCATGTCGAAGTAGCGCCGTTCGCCGGTGAGCGCGCCGGCCATCGCCAGAATCGGCACATCCATGAAGAGTGAATCGCTCCAGCCGCCGTGCAGCGGCATGAACTCACGAAGTTCGCCGTTTTCAGTGAAGCCGCTGGCGGCAGCGCGCAGCACCAGCGCCTTCGCGCGCTCGTCGCCGGTTCGGCGCGCGAGCTCGAAGAACAACAGGTGCGCTGCGAGCGCGGACTGCGGCGGGCGCACGAAGCTCCCTCGAGCGCCATCGAGATATGGCGCCAATATGCGCGCGACCTCGTCGCGTTCGCCAAGCCGGAGCCGGCCGATGAGCGCCATTGCCGCGATGTAGTTCGGGTTCGTGAAATCGTGCCCATAGACGCGCGCCAGCTCCTCGGCCAGCGCACGGGGCGGCCGCGCGAGACGGCGATCGATCTCCCTGTGCGCGCTCGAGATCGTGATGGGGTTCGGCAGCGACCGGAGGAGCGTCGATCCATCCACCCGCCGCGCCGGGATCAGCCCGACGTCGACCGCGACGTTCTGTGACAAGGCTTGCGCGAGCCCCGGATCCGGTCCGGCGACCAGAACCAGATCGGGTGCGTGTATGCCGATCCATCGCCACAGCACGTGCGACTCGACGTGCTCGCGGTACGCGATGCCCGACGGCGGAAACTGCTGCGGCTGCGCGTCGGGATTCGGCCGCGCGATGGCGATCAGTCGAAACGGCCGCCGGTTCTGCGGGATCTGTTCGAACCTGGCCGCTTCACTCGCGACCGCGTCGCTGGACGCATCCGACCGCTGAAGCCCGCCGACAAGGACCACCGTGGGTGAGGAAGCAGAACGGCCGGCGATCGCCACTGCCTCGATCGGCGCTCCAAGCGTCGAGAGCCCAATGATCAATCGCTCGTCGGCGATAGCCATCGCGGGCAGCAGCAGACACGAAACCATGAAGGCGAGAAGAAGTCGCGGGCCCACGCGCCCGGAGTCTACCATCCGCGCGGAGAAGCACGGGGGCGGTGGTGCTGTACGCGATCTGCGCCGATCTGGCGAGTAACCGGGCCGACCGCGTGCTGGGCGTGTTCCGGTCGACCAAAGGAGGCGCCAGCTGGGTGGATGCGACGACCACTGCTGAAGCTCGCTGTACGCCTCGTCGCAGCGCTGGCACGAAGGGCAGCACTCGCTCGTGCCATGGTGGGAGTACTTCGTCGGCGTCATGCTGGTGAAGGCGTACCGTAACTTCGAGGACCGCGTCGGCGTGACCAGCGCCAGACGCGGAGCGAAGCGCGCATGATCCGGGATGCGGTCAACTGCCTGCCGAATCGCTTTCGTTATGCGGATCTCGAGCGCGCGCTGCCGGCCGTCAGCAGGCCGACGATCGCGCGCGCGTTGCGCCAGCCAACACCTGAACAGCGAAGGCAGCGCCATTTCGCAGGCCGGCAGAAGACAACAGGCGCTCTACACACCACTAGCTCATTCGGCGGGATCCGTCTACCGGCTGACCTGGAGGCTGGCTCCGCCACTAGGGCCGCGACCGGGGCCGCTGCCAGGGATGTCACCGCTGGAGACAAGCTTGACCCAAAGCGAACCGTTGCTCTTGTAGTACGAGGTGTCGCTGGCGTTGCGCAGTGCATCCAGGCTGTCCACTGCCGTACCCGAGGCTGCGGTCGTGAATCCCGGCAGCTCGAAGATCACCCACGAGCCGGCGTCCAGCTCCGCCACGGAGAGGTTCATGCTTGTCCGTTGGGTGGTCACCTTGAGCTCGGTACCGGCTCGAATGTTTGTGGTACCGGCGACCGTGTACTCCTTGCCATTGCGGCTGAGAACGACTGGTGGCTGAGGAGCTGCGCCACCCGCGCCGCGGCCACCGAGTCCGGGCGCCACGGCGGGGCTCGGAGGGCCGCCCGCTCCAGCACGACCGCCCGCTGCGGCAGGACCACCAGGTGCGCCGGGGCCGCCGCGACCGGCGGCTGGACCACCACGACCGCCACGACCAAAGCCGAAACCAACGGGACCGCCGCCGCCAACGTTCAGACGCCCGATATCGCCTGTGCACACTGCAGCGTTCCACGTGGGCTTGATCTCACAGGTCTCGTCGACCGCGACGCTTTGGTTCACGTTGTCGTGGAGCAGGACGTAGGACCTGGGGACGCCGGTGACCGTGCCGTCCTTGTCGTGGAAGACCGAGCTCCGGTAGCTCCCGTTGCCGTAGTCATCGTTGCTCCACTTGTTCTCCATCGGCGGAAAATACACCGGCTTGGCGTTGGTGAATTTCGCGCGCTGGACGTTGTTGTTGGAGCTCATGCCGAAGCTGGTAAAGAGCAGGTACGAGAGCGCTCCCGTCTTGCGGGTGGCGTTGTCCTGGAAATTCACGAAGGTGACATTGTCCAGTTCATGATGGAAATCGTAGAACTCGTAGCCGCGGATCGGGAAATCCGGTAGCTCGGGGAACGGCAAGCTGCGGCCGTAGGCCTTCTCCGCCGGAGTCCGGGGGTTGCCGATGTTCTCGGTTTCGCCGACGAACAGCGAGTCAACCATCCGCGACGTGAAGGCGGACTGACCGAAGTTGCCGGACGCATGCGTGTAGCCAATGGCATTGTCGGCCAGCTTCAGGTTCCTGAACAAGTGCATCTCACCGCGGGCCCAGATGCCGCCATTGCGGTTCTTGTAGCTGGTGAAATCCTCGATGACCGCCTCCAGCTGAGGGCTGTTCGGGTCAGCGGGATTGGAATGGGCAATGTGCCCGCCGGTGGCGAAACGGCCATCGGGCCTGGGGCCGCGGTCCATCATGAAACCGTCGAAGTTCGAATGGGCGGTGTTGCCCTTGAACTCGCGAATCTGCATCCGGCGCGGCCAGGTTGCCCGGCTGATTTCCGTGCCCTCGAACTTGCCCGTCGGATGCTCTGGAAAGGCGAACCAGAAGCCTGTCGCATCGGACCCCGCGGCCACGTTGTCCCGGTAAACATTGTCCGGATTGGTGATCCAGAACGTCGACACCGTGTTGTCGGAAGGGATCAGGACATCCTTGGAGTCCTGGCCCGCCGTCTTGAAGTTCCGGCCGTCCGTCGTTCCGAACGGGGCGAGGTTTGTCGGGTCGCAGGGCTTGGACGTATGACACTTGGTCTGGATCGCCAGGTTGCGAATGAACTCGTTGCCGTGCTCGATGCCGTCTTCGAGGAAGAAGCAGTGACCGACGGTGTTGTAGGTCACGTTGTTCTCGACGCGCAGGAAGTTCGTGCCATGCACGGTCACGCAGCGGTTGTAGGTGTCGTGGATGGCGGCGTTCCTGATGTACTGCCCCTGGGCGTCGCCGATCAGATGCCAGTGGATCGGATACCGGGCCAGCGTCAGGTTCTGGCCCATGCGATTG
>Ga0073934_10004351_pt1 | contig 23801 bp, 19 predicted proteins | sample LarsenN4metaG_FD_76834 | JGI IMG/M metagenome (GOLD analysis project Ga0073934, IMG submission 76834) | Hot spring sediment bacterial and archeal communities from British Columbia, Canada, to study Microbial Dark Matter (Phase II) - Larsen... ... | reverse complement strand
TCAGCACGCGTTCGCCGATGGCGGCGAGGGCGGTGCCGAGATTGATCGCGGTCGTGGTCTTGCCGACGCCGCCCTTCTGGTTGGCGAGCGCGAGGATGCGGGGGCTCTTCACTTTTTCGTGATCAAGAATCTGGGTCATGCCGGGCGTCTCCAGCGTGGGGGAGAGGGGCACATCATCGTTGTCGATCATCATGACGGATTCCAACGGTATGACTAGAGGCGAGGAACCAGAGAACGGACCACGACAATCTGGCTGTCGGGATTGGTCAGACTCGGGACCAAGTCGTACTCGAACTTCCAATATTTAGCGGCCTCGGTCAATTCAGCCTCAACATCTTGTCCTTTGGGAAACAGGCCTTTGGCGCCGGTTTTCAACAGCGGATACGCGAGTCCGAACAGCTCGCTCAAGGGCGCCAGCGCGCGCGCGGATACTACCTCGGGCTGACCTGAAAACTCTGCCGCAAAATCCTCGATCCGCATGGCGTGTACCTTGGCCGGGGCGGCGGTGAGGCGAATCGCCTCGCGCAGGAAGGCCGCCTTCTTCTGATTGCTCTCGACCAGGTGGACCATCGCTCCGGGATGTTCGGCGAGCGAGCAAGCGATGATCATCCCCGGAAAACCCCCTCCGGAGCCAAGATCAATCCAGAGAAGCGATGCTCCGGGTGCGAGGAATCGCGCTTCTACGAGCATTAAAAGCTGCAGCGAATCGGCGATATGGCGGGTCCAGAGCTGCGGCAGCGTCGAGGGGGAAATCAGATTTATGCTGTTCTGCCAACGGGTTATCAGGTCGGCAAAGCGGTCCAGCCGGGCCTCGGTTTCACGTGAAACATGAATCAACTTGAGCGCGCGGGCCTTGTCCGCCGCCAGATCCGCCCGAATATCCGCGGTTTTCATCCCTTCGCCGCAGCCCGCCGGGCGTTGCGGCGCAGATGCGCAGCCACCAAGGCCAGCGCGGCCGGGGTCATGCCGTCGATGCGGCCGGCATGGCCGATGGTGCGGGGGCGGTGGGACTGCAGCTTCTGGCGGGCCTCGTTGGAGAGACCGGTGATCGCCGCATAGTCGAGATCGTCCGGCAGCTCGAAGGCTTCATCCCGGCGATAGGCGGCGACGTCGGCAGCCTGGCGCGAGAGATAGACATCGTATTTGGCGTCGATCTCGAGCTGCTCGGCGAGCTTTGCGGGCAAGTCGTTAAGCCGCGGCCAGATGCGGGCGACATCGGCGAGGGTGATGGTCGGGTAGGAGAGGAGCTCGAAAGCGCTGCGGCGATGGCCATCCTTCTTCAACGAAAGCCCATATTTTTCGGCCTCGGACGGGGAAACAGACACCGACTTTGCGTAGTCTCGCGCCTCATCCAGCGCCTTCGCCTTGGCGCGGTAGGCCTCGCGCCGCACTCCGCCCACGCAGCCAATTGCGATGCCTTTTTCGGTCAGCCGCTGGTCGGCATTGTCGGCCCGCAGGGCCAGCCGGTATTCGGCCCGCGAGGTGAACATGCGGTAGGGCTCTGAGACTCCGCGCGTCACCAGATCGTCGATCATCACGCCCAGATACCCTTCCGCGCGGTCGAACACGATCGGGGCACCGCCGGCCGCCCGCGCCGCCGCGTTGAGGCCGGCCACAAGGCCCTGGGCGGCCGCTTCCTCGTAGCCGGTGGTGCCGTTGATCTGGCCGGCCATGAAAAGCCCTGTGACGGCACGCGTTTCCAGCGTCGGGCCAAGCTCGCGCGGATCGACGTGGTCATATTCGATGGCGTAGCCGGGGCGGACGATCCAGGCCTTTTCCAGCCCCGGGATCGACGCCACTACCGCATGCTGGACGTCCTCGGGGAGGGAGGTGGAAATGCCGTTCGGATAGACCGTGTGATCGTCAAGCCCTTCCGGCTCAAGGAAAATCTGATGCCCGTCGCGCTCCCCGAAGCGCACGATCTTGTCCTCGATGGAGGGGCAATAGCGCGGCCCGCGGCTTTCGATCTGGCCCGAATACATGGGCGACCGGTGTACATTGGCCCGGATCACCTCATGCGTGGCGCTCGTGGTCCGCGTGATGCCGCACTCGACCTGCGGATTGGCGATTCGGCCTGTGAGGGTGGAAAACGGCTCCGGCGGCTGGTCGCCGGGCTGCATGTCCAGGGATTGCCAGTCGATGGTGCGACCATCGAGGCGGGGAGGGGTGCCGGTCTTCAGGCGGCCAAGCTTCAGGCCCAGACGCTCCAGCGAGACCGAAAGGCCGAGGGCAGGGGCCTCGCCGACCCGTCCGGCCGGGGTTTTCTGCTCGCCGATATGGATCAGGCCGCGCAGAAACGTCCCTGTGGTCAGCACCACGGCGCCGGCGGCCAGCATACGGCCGTCGGCTAGCTTGAGCCCCGAAACCCGGCCATTCTCGACCACCAGATCGTCGGCTTCCGCCTCCACCACCGTCAGATTGGCGGTGTCCCGGATCGCCTGCTGCATCGCCGCCGCATAGAGCTTGCGGTCGGCCTGGGCGCGAGGGCCGCGCACGGCCGGTCCCTTGCGGCGGTTCAAAACCCGAAACTGGATGCCGCCCCGGTCGGCGACGCGGCCCATCAGGCCGTCCAGGGCGTCGATTTCGCGGACCAGATGGCCCTTTCCGAGCCCGCCAATGGCGGGGTTGCAGGACATGGCGCCAATGGTCGCGAAACGATGCGTCACCAAGGCCGTGGAAGCGCCCATGCGCGCGGAAGCCGCCGCGGCCTCACAGCCGGCATGCCCGCCGCCGATGACGATGACGTCGAAACGCAAATCCATGAAATCCTCGAAGATGGGCCCTATTTAATCGAGGTATTCGCTATGGTCAAAAATGTATGTTTCACGTGAAACACTGCCCATTAACGCTGGATTAACCACGGAAAGCGCGGTTATTCCGGCCCTCCTCCGGCTTTCCCGCGCGTTCCTTGGCCGATCGGCAGATATTCCAGCGGCTATTCTGCCGCTCTTCCCGACAGAAGGAATCTCAGCCCATCAGGCGCGGCAGATCACATCGGCGCCCGACGATCAAAGCCGATACGCCGTGCGGAAACCGCCCCAGTGCTTGCCGTTCACGCGGATCGGCGCGTCGATCTCCTGCATCATGATGGTGATGCCGTTGCCCATGTCGCGCGGATAATTCTGGATCAGATAGGGCCGCGTGTTGCGCGCGGCTGCGAGGCCGGCGCGATCGTCAAAGATGCGGCGATTGCGCGAATTCGCGGTGTTCCAAGCCACATCCCCCGGCCGCTGCGGCTGCGAATAAATGCGATTGTGCACCGGCAGATAGCCGTTGCGATCCACCGCCGCGCAGAACACCATGCGCTCGTCGCTGGCATGCAATGCATCCTGGATTCCGGGCAGCACGCTTTCCACCCAGTCGAGAAAACGCGTGCGGTGCTGCAGCGGGTTGGTGCCCTCAATCGGCACATAGTCGTTGTCGAAGAGCTGATCCAGCGTCACCGCTCCGCGCGCCACCGCATCTTCGAACAGGCCTGAGATCCGTCCCGCGGTCGCAATCGCACGTTCGATGAACTCCCTGTTCTCGGCCCGGATCGCCTGCAGCTTGCCGTGCAGGGCGGCGCGGACATTCGGGGCCAGATCCACGAAGCACAGATGCAGTCCGAGATGCGAGTGATTGACCACATCGAACCGGCATCGGCCGAGGCCGGCGACGTCGCCGTCAATTCTGTCGCCAATGGTGATGGCGTGGGCGTCGGCGAGGCGCATCAGCACGCCGCCTTCCGAAATGTCAGCCGTGTGCCCTTCGATCGGACCGGAACGGCCATGCAGGTTGATTGCAAGATCGCAGGGCAGACGGTCGTGTTGCCGCCTGTCGCCGATTTCGGTCTGACGCAGGAAGATGGTGCAGCGGGTCTTGAGCTTCTGCGCCAGCGTTGCGACGTCCCGGCCCGAGTCGTCCACGCTCGCAGCATTGCCGGTCGCGCCCGCCGTGGCGGCCTGGATCTCGCTCGCACCGTCGGCCACCGCGGCGACGAAACTCGAGGTCTGACTCGCCGACGTCGAAAGATTGTTCGCCGTGACGATCTGCTGCTCGACGGCACTGGCCACCGCGCTGAACAGCGGCCGGATGCTGTCGATCACCTCCGCAATGCGTTGCACGGCCGCAATCAAGGCACCGGCATCCTTCTGCAGCATGCTGATCTTGCGCTTGATCTCTTCCGTCGCCTGCTGCGTCTGGATCGAGAGGTCTTTCACCTCGGCGGCGACAACGGCAAATCCCTTGCCTACTTCTCCCGCACGCGCCGCTTCGATCGTGGCATTGAGCGCCAGCAGATTGGTCTGCTTGGTGATCTTCTCGATGAGCGCGGCGACCTTGCCGATCTCCGCCGAGGACGAACGCAGGCCGTCGACGGTCTGCGTTGCCGCCGAGGTGGCATCGCCGGCGTCGCGCGCCAGCGCATCCGCCTCGCGAACGCTCTGGCCGACCTCGCTGAACGATTGCGCCAGCTCTTCGCTCGACTGCGCGAATTGCAGCGCGTTGAACTTCGCGTCCTGCGATTTCGCAGCCAGCGTCTCGGTCCGGCTGCGAATGGCGCCAAGAGATTCCGCCGACGCCTGCGCGCCCAACCGCACCTCGTCGGCGGCCTGCTCGACGGCGCGGATCATCGCGCCGAGATCGAGTTCCAGGAGATCGATGGTTTCGCGAATAGCCGAGAATCGGTCGACGGCATCCGGCAACAGCGGCGCGCCATCCAGAACTGTCACAGGCACCTTGTTATCGGCTGCATGCCGGCTCGCGGCCATGACAGCGCCCCCGATCGTGGCCGCGCGAGTCGATTTCGTTGAGCGCGGCGCTGGTGCGATTCTTCCCGTACGAAAGTCTAGAGAGTCGCGCTCACACGCACCATTGCACTAACGGTGCATGCGACAGTCTAACTCACAGAAAATTCGGACGACTTCGCAAACGATCACTTGCCGATGCAGAAGTCGCGGAAGATCACGTCAAGAATATCCTCGACATCCACGCGGCCGGTGAGACGGCCAAGCGCACGCGCGGCCATGCGCAGCTCTTCCGCAAACACATCCTCGCGATCCGCCTCGCCGATGGCACGGTTGAGCGACGCCGCTGCCTCCTCAAGCAAACGCCGCTGCCGTTCGCGCGTCACCAAGGCCGGCTCGAGCGCGCCCATGCTCTCGCGCGCGAATTCCGTCAGAGCGGCCAGCAGCATGTCCATGCCTTCACCCGTGGTCGCCGAGACTCGAAACTCTTTTGCGTTTGCCGCCGCACCATCCGCCTTTGCGAGGTCAATCTTGTTGCGCACCTGCCATTGCTCCGCCGCGCCTGCCGAAGCTACAGCGGCCCGCGGCTCCGAAGCGTCAACCACCCACAACACCAGGTCGGCCGCGGCGGCGCGCGCCCTGGCCCGCGCCACACCCTCCCGCTCCACCGGATCGTCGGTCTCGCGAATGCCGGCAGTGTCGAGCAGCGTGACGGGATAGCCGTCGAGATCGAGATGCACCTCGATCACGTCGCGCGTCGTGCCGGCAAAGGGCGATACGATCGCCGCTTCGCGCCGCGCGATACGGTTCAGCAGGGTCGACTTGCCGGCATTGGGCGGACCGGCGATCGCCACCACCAGCCCCTCGCGCAGCCGCTCGCCGCGTTTCGCCTCGCGCAAGGCTGCGCCAATCTCACCGGCCAATTCCTTCGTCATTGCGAGCGACCGCTGCAGCACATCGCTCGCGACATCGGCTTCGTCGGAAAAGTCGATTCCCGCTTCGGCCAGGGCCTGCGTTTCGACCAAGCGTCTGCGCCAGCTCCCGGCGCGATCGCCGAGCAGCCCCTGCAGCTGTCGCAACGCCTGACGGCGCTGCGCCTCGGTGTCGGCATAGATCAGATCGGCCAGGCCCTCGACGCCTGTAAGATCTAGCTTGCCGTTCTCGAAGGCGCGCCGGGTGAATTCGCCGGCCTCGGCCGGCCGCAGCCCAGCGATCTGCGACAGCACATGGAACACCGCCGCGATGACTGCCCGCCCGCCATGCACCTGCAGCTCGACCGTATCTTCTCCGGTCTCGCTTTTCGGCCCCGGAAAGAACAGCGCCAGCGCGTCGTCGATGGCCTCACCCGATTTCGGGTCGCGCAGCCGCGCCAGGGCCGCCCTGCGCGGCTCCGGCAGACGCCCGGCCAGGGCCATCAATGTGTCACCGGCACGCGGACCGGAAATGCGAATCACGGCAATTGCGACCGGCGGACGGCCCGAAGACAGGGCGTAGATGGTGTCACCGGAGGGCACAACGAACCTCATTCCATAACAGGAACATATTCCTGTCGCTCTTCGACGACGCCGCCTCGGCCGGCGGAAACAAGCGGACGGTCCCGCCGTTGGTCTGCAATAGCACCAAGAGGTCGCAATGGCACAGCGGCGAAAATCCGCGGCAAAAACGGCCTCCGGGACGCGCTGGTCGGCCGCGGTCACCGCCGGCAGCAACGCGCTCGATCTGGAGGAGAAGGTTTTCACGCGCGAACCACGCCAGATCGCGTTGTCGCTGAAGCGCTCGGCGGAACACAGCCGGCGCCGCAAGGCGGAGCCGTTCCGCTCGGCGATGTCGATGCTGACCTTCTATATCAATCGCGCCGGAAAAAATATCGGCGCCGCGCAACGGCGCAAGCTCGAGGCAGCGAAGCGAGAGCTGCGCCGCCTGTTCGGACGGGAGTGATGCGTGGCGCGCGTGGTACTGGTCCTCTCAATTGTGATGGCCGGTACAAGGCCATGACGCAGGGAGGAAGCTCACGCCGTGCGTTCGGCCCTCGTCCAGGCGACGCGGGCGATGTCCCTGCGACCGACGCCGATCATCGCCAGTGCGCGATCGTCGAGCCGCGACAGGCGGCAGCGATATTCGTCATAGGCGCGCCACTGGCGGAAGAACTGAGAGAAGCTGATGGGGAACAACATGGTTACGGCCTCTTTAACCCGACTGAACGAAACGTAAATTCCGGCGCCGGAAGCGCGCGCATCACCGCAATTCACTGCGTGCCCGACGGTTGCAATCCTCGCACAAAGACATGCAGCCTTATTTGCAAAAACAATTCGATTTTTACAGGTCGACGATGCAATTAATGCGTGTGCCGGCTGCCCGTGACATGTCGGCGCAGCGTATGACCGGCCTCTATTGCGGCCGATGGCCTGCGGCAGCGCAAAGAGCTAGGACGTGGCCATGACGACAGCATTGCGCAGCGCGCCGGAGAACCGCCTCGCCCGCGAGACGAGTCCGTATTTGCTGCAGCACAAGCACAATCCCGTCGACTGGTGGCCGTGGGGCCCTGCCGCGCTTGCGGAAGCGAAAGCGCGCAACAAGCCGATCCTGCTCTCGGTCGGCTATGCCGCCTGTCACTGGTGCCATGTGATGGCGCATGAGAGTTTCGAGGACGACGCGACCGCCGCAGTGATGAACGAGCTGTTCGTCAACATCAAGGTCGACCGCGAGGAGCGTCCCGACATCGACCAGATCTACATGTCGGCGCTGCATCATCTCGGCGAACAGGGCGGCTGGCCGCTGACCATGTTTCTGACGCCCGACGGCGAGCCGGTCTGGGGCGGCACCTACTTTCCAAAAGACTCGCGCTATGGCCGCCCGGCCTTTGTCGACGTGCTGCGCGAGGTGGCGCGGCTGTTTCGCGAAGAGCCGAACAAGATCGAACAGAACCGCGATGCGCTGATGAGCCGCCTGGCGGAGAAGGCGCGACCGCCGCAGCGTGTCGTAATCGGACGGCAAGAGCTGGATCAGGTGGCGCTGCAGCTCGGCAGCGCCATGGACCCGGTGCATGGGGGCCTGCGCGGAGCGCCGAAATTCCCGCAATGCATGATGATCGAGAATCTCTGGCGTGCGGGATTGCGCACCGGCGAAGCGCGCTTCTTCAACATTTCCGAACTGACGCTCGAGCGCATCTGCGAGGGCGGCATCTACGATCATCTCGGCGGCGGCTTCGCGCGCTATTCGGTCGACGCGCAATGGCTGGTGCCGCATTTCGAGAAGATGCTCTACGACAACGCGCAGCTGCTCGAACTGCTGGCTTTGGCCTTCCGCCGTTCCGGCAACGCCCTGTTCCTGCAGCGGGCGCACGAGACGGTCGGCTGGCTCACGCGCGAGATGACCACGCCTGCGGGCGCCTTCTGCTCTTCGCGCGATGCCGATTCGGAAGGCGAGGAGGGCAGGTTCTATGTCTGGTCGCTGCCGGAGATCGAGCGCCTGCTCGGCCCGGACGATGCTGCATTCCTTGCTGCACATTACGACGTGACCGCCGGCGGCAATTTCGAGGGCCACAATATCCTCAACCGCCTCAAGGCCTTGCCGCGCAGCGCCGCGGACGAGGCGCGGCTCGCCATGCTGCGGGCCGTGCTGCACAAGGAGCGCGAGAAGCGGGTGCGGCCGGGCCTCGACGACAAGGTCCTGGCCGACTGGAACGGACTGATGATTGCGGCTTTGGCCAATGCGGGGGCGATGCTGGGAGAGGCGGAGTGGATCGCGCTCGGCCGGCGCGCGTTCGATTTCATCGCCCGCGACATGACAAGCGGCGACCGGCTCGGCCATTCCTGGCGCGAAGGGCGGCTGCTATATCCCGGCCTCGCCTCGGACTTTGCGGCAATGATCCGCGCCGCCCTGGCGTTGCATGAGGCAACCGGCGAGCGGCGCCTTCTCGATCAGGCGCTGGCCTGGCAGGCCGCCTTCGACCGGCATTACGCCAACGCCGCGAATGGCGGCTATTATCTCACCGCCGACGACGCGGAAGGTCTGGTCGTGCGGCCGGCCAGCACCGCGGATGACGCCACGCCCAATCCGAATGCGCTGGCGGCGCAGAACCTGATCCGCCTCGCCGCCTTCACCGGCGATCACGCCTGGCGCGAAAAAGCCGACCGCTTGATCGACGGCATCCTCGCCACCAGCGGCGACAACTTGTTTGCGCATATCGGCCTTCTCAACGCGGTGGACATGCGGCTCGGCGCAGCGGAGATCGTGGTCACCGGCGATGCCGTGCCGCTGATCGCCGCCGTGCTGCAGCTTCCATTTCTCACGCGCATGCTCCTGCGCGCCGCATCCGCGGATGCGCTGCCCGCCACGCATCCGGCGCAGGAGAAACTGAAAGCCGCGCACGGCCCAGCCGCTTTTGTCTGTGTCGGCGAGACCTGTTCGCTGCCGGTCACCCAGCCTTCTGACATCGCCAAAGTGATTGCCGACATGCGGCCCGTGCCGGCGACGCGTTAGGACGCTTTGGCGAAGATCGCGCGCTTGGATTCGGCCAGCCACCGGCTCCACGGCGCCGGCGGCACCAGCTTGCCGCTGTTCCACACCGGAACGATCTCGCCCGTGCCATCGATGCGGCCGATGAAAGCCGGCTTGTGCAGATGGTGGTTTTTCTCGTCCATGCGCACGGTGAAGCCGCTCGGCGCTGCGTAGTGCAGGCCGGCCAGCGCCTGGCGCACCGCGCCGCTGTCGGTGCTGCCCGCCTTCGCCACCGCTTGCGTCCAGAGATGGACGCCGATCAGGGTTGCCTCCATCGGATCGTTGGGCATGGCGGCCGGGTTGCCGGTGAAGGCGCGCCAGTCGGCGACGAAGCTGCGGTTCACCGCGCTCTCGATGGCGCCGAAATAGCTCCAGGCGGCGAGATGGCCGTTCATGTCGACACCGGCGAGCGCCGGCAATTCTGCCTCACCGATGGATAGCGTCATCACCGGGAGATCCTGCGCGCGGATGCCCTGTTGCACGAATTCGCGGAAGAAATGCACATTCGAATCGCCGCTGATGGTGGAGACGACGGCCGCGTCGCCGCGCGATCCGAAGCGGCGTATCTTCTCGATGCTCTCGCGCCAGATTTTTTCGCCGAACGGCACATAAAGCTCCGCAACGGCGTCCGGGCCGACGCCGCGCGAGGCGAGATAACCCTTGATGATGGCGTTGGTCGTGTGCGGATAGACATAGTCGGTGCCGACGAGGAAGAAGCGGCGGCGTCCCTGGTCGAGCAGATAGTCGATCGCCGGCAGCGCCTGCTGCTGCGGCGTCGCGCCGAGATAATAAACGTTCGGCGATTCCTCCTCGCCTTCATACTGGCTCGGATAGAACAGAAGGCCGTTCTCGCGCTCGATCACCGGGATCACGCATTTGCGCGAGGCCGAGGTCCAGCAGCCGAAAATCGCAGCCACGTTGTGCTGCCGCAGCATGGTCAAGGCGAGTTCGGCATAGGTTTCGGCATGCGAGCAGGGATTGAGGATCACCGCCTCCACCGGCCGGCCCAGCAGGCCGCCTGAATTGTTGAGCTGCTCGATCAGCATCACCAGCACCTGCTGCAGCGGCCGTTCGCTGGCGGTCAGCGTGCCGGACAATGAATGCAGAATGCCGATCTTGATGGCATCATGATCGAGATCGGTGAAATAGCTTTTCACCGAGGCCACCAGGGATTGCGAGCCGCGCATCAGATCGTCGGCGGTGCCCAGGACGGATTCGCCCGCCTGCGCCACTTCCGCGATAGCGCTCTGGATATCCGGGATCGCCTGGCTCACCGTGGTCGCGACGCCGGTCGCTTCATCTCCGATATGCTCGAGCTCGGCGATCTGCTGCTGCAGCATGGCGTTCAGGTCGCGATTGACCGCGCTGGTGGCGTTCACACTGTGCGAAACGGCGCTGATCGCCTCGGCAGTCTGCTGCACCGCCGCCTGAATGCCGTGGATTTGCGTGCGGATCTCGTCCGTTGCATGCGCGGTCTGCTGCGCCAGCTCTTTCACCTCGTTCGCCACCACCGCGAAACCGCGTCCCGATTCGCCGGCGCGCGCAGCTTCGATGGTCGCATTCAGCGCCAGCAACGAGGTCTGTCCGGCAACCTTCTGGATCAGGTTGATGACCACGTCGATTTTCCGTGCGGCCTCCGACAGACTGCGGACGGTCGCGTCCGCATGCAGCAATTCGGCGACGGTGCGTTCCGTCGCCTCGCGCGCGGCAGCGACGTGATGTCCCGAACGCAACACGATCTCGCGCACGTCGTGCGCGGCGGCGGCGACATGCGCCGCGTTGCCGGCGGCGGCCTCCGCGGATTGCGCTGCACTTGAGACGCGGACCGACATGTCGCGGTTGCGCCTGGCGAGATCGTTCGCGGTGACGCGAATGCGCTCATCGGCCGCGGTGACGGCATGAACCACCTCGCCGATCGCGCCCTGGAACCGTTTGGTGATGAACACCCGCCCGGCATGCCGCAATTTCGATTCGGTCACGCGGCGGTCGCGGTCGACCATGATGGCGTCGGCCTCGACCAAAGCCGATCGCATGGCCTCGGCCGCATCGCCGAAACGCTGCATGGTCCCGTCGCCGATGGCCGGCGGCAAAATCGCGTAGCGGTCGCCGCGCGCGATCCGCACCAGAACGGCGACGATTCCCGACAGCCGGTATTCGACGAACCAGCCGAGCGCGAGTGCGCCGACACAAGCCACGGCAAGACCCGTGCGCAGGCCGCCCTCGGCCGCCAGCGCGGTCGCCGTCACCCCGATCGCCAGCGCCGGAATTGCGATCCACAAGGCCGGCCGCCGGAACTGTCTCTTCCGCATGATGGCGAGATGCCCCGCTTCCCCAATGTCCGCCGGCTCCTCCAGATGGCATGCTTTCCCTTGCCAAAGCGTTTCCGGTAACTCCTTCTGGCCGCACGAAATTTCGGCAAGCCGGCCCATATTTTAGGCGCGCGAATGCCTCCCGCGGCGCCTGAAAAGAAGAACGGCCGGAGCATTGCTCCGGCCGTTCAGGAAGTTGATGAGAGCGGAGAGCTTCGGCGCGGTGAACCTCTAGGTATTCATCGACTCGAAGAATTCCGCGTTGTTCTTGGTGTTGCGCAGCTTGTCGAGCAGGAAGTCGATGGCGTCCATGGTGCCCATCGGATTGAGAATGCGGCGCAGGACATACATCTTCTTGAGCTGATCCGGCGGCACCAGGAGTTCTTCCTTGCGGGTGCCGGAACGGGTGATGTCCATTGACGGGAAGGTGCGCTTGTCGGCCACCTTGCGGTCGAGGATGAGTTCGGAGTTACCCGTGCCCTTGAACTCTTCGAAGATCACTTCGTCCATGCGGCTGCCGGTATCGATCAGCGCGGTGGCGATGATGGTGAGCGAGCCGCCCTCCTCGATGTTGCGCGCGGCGCCGAAGAAGCGTTTCGGACGCTGCAGCGCGTTGGCGTCGACACCGCCGGTCAGCACCTTGCCGGATGACGGCACTACGGTGTTGTAGGCGCGGCCGAGACGGGTGATCGAATCGAGCAGGATCACGACATCGCGGCCATGCTCGACCAGGCGCTTGGCTTTCTCGATCACCATCTCGGCGACCTGCACGTGGCGCGAAGCCGGTTCGTCGAAGGTCGAGGACACCACCTCGCCCTTCACCGAACGCTGCATGTCGGTGACTTCCTCCGGACGCTCGTCGATCAGAAGCACGATCAGATAGCACTCGGGATGATTGGCCGTGATCGCATGCGCGATGTTCTGCAGCAGCACGGTCTTGCCGGTGCGCGGCGGCGCGACGACGAGCGCACGCTGCCCCTTGCCGATCGGCGCGACGATGTCGATGACGCGGGCCGAGAGATCCTTCTTGGTCGGATCGTCATGCTCCATCTTCAGCCGTTCGTTTGGATAGAGCGGCGTCAGGTTGTCGAAGTTGATCTTGTGGCGCGCCTTGTCGGGATCTTCGAAATTGATCGTATTGACCTTGAGCAGCGCGAAATAGCGCTCGCCTTCCTTGGGCGAGCGGATATGGCCTTCGATGGTGTCGCCGGTACGCAGGCCGAAGCGGCGGATCTGCGAGGGCGAGACATAGATGTCGTCGGGGCCGGGCAGATAATTGGCTTCCGGCGAACGCAGGAAGCCGAAGCCGTCGGACAGAACTTCGACGACGCCTTCGCCGATGATGTCGATCTCCTTGCTGGCGAGCTGCTTGAGGATCGCGAACATCAGCTCCTGCTTGCGCATGGTGCTGGCATTCTCGATCTCATGCTCTTCCGCGAAGGACAGAAGCTCGACGGGGGTCTTGGATTTGAGGTCTTGTAGTTTCACTTCCCGCATAGGGGGATAGTCCTGTTGGAAAATCCGGTGGCGCTGGCTGGGAAAAAGTCGGGCGGCAGCGGATCAGAGAGGAAGAAAGAGGAGTTCTTGCAGGTCTTGTGGCTTTGGAGAGTGCGTTCCCCCGGCCCGATGCCGACACGATCCGGATACGCGATCGCGCTTAGGTGCATCCGCCTGCATTCGGGGGAATGGCGATAAGATACTGAGGACCTTGCCGTTCCGCAAGAGAGGAGCCGCAGCGAGGGCCAATCTTCCTGTTCAGAACGGCTTTACGATGACCAAAACGACAATCCCGATCATCAGCACGGCAGGTATCTCATTGACGATACGGTAGAATTTCTGGGAATACCGGTTGCGGTCGGCGGCAAAATCGCGCACGCAGCGGCTCAACAGGCCATGCAGGCCCGACAGCAGGATGACCAGCAGCAGCTTGGCGTGGAACCAGCCGCTCGCGAAAAAGCCGCCGCTCCAGGCCAGCCACAACCCAAGCGCCCAGGCCAGCACCATGGCCGGATTGATGATGGCATTGAGCAGGCGCCGCTCCATCACCTTGAAAGTCTCGGACTGTGTCGAGCCGGGTTCGGCTGCGCAATGATAGACGAAGAGGCGCGGCAGATAGAGCATGCCCGCCATCCAGGCGATGACGGCGATCACATGCGCGGCCTTCATCCAGAGATAGAGCCAATCCGGATTCCAGACAACGAGCGCAGCGAAGACCGCCGCGGTCACAACAAGACCGATGATGGCTCGAATCAGAGGCGTGTTGCCGGCTTTCTCGGTCATGTCAGTGCGGCATGTCTCGAGTTATCAAACGCGCTCCGCATGTCGAGCAGAAGCCGTCCGTATAGCCAACCGCATGACCATTGGGACATCGCGCCTGCAGCTCGCCTGGTCCACGCCGATAGGCCGTCGTCAGAACTGCAAGGCCGGTGCAATAGAAGAACATCCAATGTCCCGAAAAGTTGCGCCAGGCCGCACTGCTTGGTGCAACGCCGGCCGGTTGTCTTATCGTCGGCGCCGTGATGACAAAAAAGACGAAACTGACCATCGCATAAGCAAAAAAAACGTAAGTCATGTATTTCAGCCAGGTCGGGCATCCAGACAAAATGGCTTTCCAATACGCGTTATTCCAACCGAAATCCCATACGCTCGGCTCTTTGATGCCTTTCGTCAATTTCCATGCGACGTAAACGACCGGCAGCCACAAAGGAAAAATGCCGATATGAAATGCGGCGAATAACGTGCTGTTGCCGGGCCGCATACCGGCCGTCGCAGCAAAATGCACGATAATACTGGCAACCAAGCCAATCGCTGCATAGGCCATCAACAGCAGTAAGCCAATCCGGATCATCTCGATATCACAAAAGACGGTTGAAGATTACGTCCTCACTCTCTTCAGCATCCGTTCCACATGCGCAATCGGTGTCTCCGGCGTGATGCCGTGACCGAGATTGAAAACAAACGGCCGGCTTGAAAAAGCGGCCAGCACGTCATCCACCGCCGCGTCCAGTGCGTCGCCCCCGGCTATCAAGACGAGGGGATCGAGATTGCCCTGCACGGCAACTTTGCTCTGGATTTTCTCGCGCGCATACGTCTTGTCGACCATCCAGTCGAGGCCAACCGCATTCAGCGGCAATTCGCCGGCATAGCGTTCCAGCATGGTACCCGCCCCGCGCGGGAAGCCGATGATTTTTGCGTCGGGAATTTCGCTGCGGACGGCCGCAATGATTCTGGCCGTCGGCGCAATCGACCAGCGTGCAAACTGTTCAGGAGACAAAATCCCGGCCCAGGTGTCGAAAATCTGCACCGCGTCGACGCCTGCACGCAGCTGCGCGACAAGATAGGCCGCCGACGCATCGACCAGAATGTCGACCAGCCTGGAAAATGCCTCTGGATGCATATAGGCGAAAATCCGCGCCGGTGCCTGGTCCGGCGTTCCTTCACCCGCAATCATGTAGGTCGCAACCGTCCAGGGAGCGCCGCAGAAGCCAAGAAATGTCACATCGGAAGGCAGGTCTGCCTTCACCCGCCCGATCGTCTCATACACCGGCGCCAGTGCTGCATGATCGACTTGCGGCCTGACAGCCGCAATCATCTTCGGATCCGAAATCGGATCGAGCTTCGGTCCTTCGCCGGCCACAAAGTCGACCTTGCGACCCAGCGCATGCGGCACGACCAGAATATCAGAAAACAGAATTGCACCGTCGAAGCCGAACCGCCTGATGGGCTGAAGCGTCACCTCGGCGGCAAGCTCCGGCGAAAAACACAGATCGAGAAATGAGCCTGCCTTGGCGCGAACGGCACGATATTCGGGAAGATAGCGTCCCGCCTGGCGCATCATCCAAACCGGAGGAACTGCTTGCCTGCGGCCATGCAGCACGTCGAGCAGAGGTTTTTTCACAGGAGCGTTGGCCACGGCTGGTCTTCAAATCAGATCTAGATTCTTAAACATTGTAGAGTCTGTTTGAGCGTTGATTGGACTCACCCAAAAGCCTCCACAGGTAGCCCTGTCTTTGCACACATATCCCCGCTCTTACCAGTCCGACAGGCCGTTTCCATTCTGGCTCTCGTAAGTGCGCGGCAGGTGCATGTTCGGGATCACCCATCCCCGATCTTGTTCCTGTGATCTGCCGGCTTCTCCCGCAATCTCGAAAGACGCGGTTTTTCTGTCCCGAAAAGCCTGCATGTGGACGAATAACGGCTGTCCAGGACTGGTGTGCTTGCACCGGCGGCAAAGCCGTGGCCTCCTCCCCAGGCACCCACATCGTATCCCGTGTATAACGGCCTTTCGATCCAGCATGTCGCAGTCCGCTCCGAGCTATTTTCACCTGCATCTCATCTCGGATTCGACCGGGGAGACCCTGACCACGGTCGCGCATGCGGCTGCCGCGCAATATTCGAATGTGACGCCGATAGAACACGTTTACCCGCTGGTGCGCACCCAAAAGCAGCTGGACCGGGTGCTGGCCGAGATCGAGGATGCGCCCGGAATCGTTCTCTACACCCTGCTGGACGAGGTGCTGATCGAGCGGCTCGAGGCGAAATGCAGCGAATTGAGCCTGCCCTGCCGGTCCATCCTCGGTCCGGTGCTGCGGGTATTCCAGTCCTATCTGGGGGAGGCCTCGACGCACCGGGTGGGTGCCCAGCACACGCTGAATGCCGAATATTTCAAGCGCATCGATGCGCTCAACTACACCATGCTGCACGACGACGGGCAGCATACCGAAGATCTGGAAAACGCCGACGTGGTGCTGGTGGGCGTGTCGCGCACCTCCAAGACGCCGACGTCGATCTATCTCGCCAATCGCGGCATCAAGACCGCGAATGTGCCCCTCGTACCCGGTGTGCCGCTGCCACCGTCGGTCGAGGTCTTGACCCGGCCGCTGGTTGTCGGTCTGTATGCAAGCCCCGAGCGCATCGTGCAGATCCGGCAGAACCGGCTGCTCGGGCTGCACGCGCATCGCGACGATGCGCAATATATCGACAAGCAGGCGGTGGCCGAGGAAGTGACCTATTCGCGTAAGCTCTGTGCCAGGCACAACTGGCCGTCGATTGACGTGACGCGGCGCTCCATCGAAGAAACCGCGGCGGCGGTGCTGCAATTGCTGGCCGAGCGCCGCCGGCAGCCGGTCGCGTGATGCCGCTCTGGCGTTCCAGCGGTCCCCTCGTTCTGGCGTCGAAAAGTCTGGCCCGGCGGCAAATGCTGGTGGCCGCCGGTATCCCGGTCGAGGCTATGCCCGCCGATATCGACGAGCGCGCGGTCGAAGACGCGTTCGGACACGCCGATCGGCCGGATGAAATCGCACTGCACTTGGCGCAAGAGAAAGCGAAGGCGGTGGCGGCGCGCATGCCGGGTCGTTTGGTGATCGGCGCCGATCAGACATTGGCGATGGGGACGCAGCGGTTCAGCAAACCGGCAGACGTCGGGGAAGCGCGTTTGCAACTGCGTGCGCTGCGCGGCCAAAGGCACAGGCTGCATTCGGCCGTGGCTCTGGTCCGTGACGACCAGTTGCTGTTCCGGCACGAAGACGCCGCACGGCTGGTCATGCGTGACATATCCGACGAGTTCCTGGACATCTATCTGGAGGCGGCTGGCCATACGGTGACCGAAAGCGTCGGCGGCTATCAGCTCGAGCGCACCGGCATTCACCTGTTCGAACGCGTCGAGGGCGATCATTTCACCATCCTGGGCATGCCGCTCCTGCCGCTGCTCGAGGCGCTGCGGCGTTTCGGATTTCTGGCCGGGTGACACGTCATGTTCATTCTCGGCCTGACCGGATCGATCGGCATGGGAAAGAGCACGACGGCGCGTCTATTTGCGGAAGAAGGCGTACCGGTGCATGACGCGGATGCCGCGGTGCACCGACTGTATGAAGGCGAGGCAGCGCCGCTGATCGAGGCGGCGTTTCCCGGTACGACACAAGCGGGCAGGGTGGACCGCGAGAAGCTGGCGCAAAAAGTCGTGGGCGATGCGGCGGCGTTGAAGCGGCTGGAGGCGATCGTGCATCCGCTGGTGCGCAGGGCGGAGGAAAAGTTCCTCAGCGAGGCCCGCGCGGGCGGCGCAAAGGTGGCTGTCCTCGATATCCCGCTTCTCTACGAAACCGGCGGGGATGCCCGTGTCGACGCGGTGGTGGTGGTGACCGCGCCCGCCGATATGCAGCGGGCGCGCGTCATGGAACGGCCGGGCATGACGGTCGAGAAGATGGACGCGCTGCTGGCGAAACAGATGCCGGACGCGGAGAAGCGCCGCCGCGCCGATTTCATCGTGGATAGCGGGCAGGGCATCGAGCCGGCGCGGGCGCAGGTGCGGCAGATCCTGGGCAGCATTGCTAGAATGCGCGAACGCTGATTCGATATTCGTACGCGAAACCCATTCCGACCATGCGCGAAATCGTCTTCGATACCGAAACCACCGGCCTTGACCCCCTGCAGGGGCATCGGCTGGTCGAGATCGGCTGTATCGAACTGCTCAACCGCATTCCGACCGGCAACACCTTCCATCGCTATCTCAATCCGGAACGCGACATGCCGGCGGAGGCCTTCGCCGTGCACGGCTTGTCGGTGGAGTTCCTGAAAACCCATCCGACATTCCATCTCGTCGCCGACGAGTTTCTGGACTTCATTGGCGATGCGCCGCTGGTCGCCCATAACGGCTTTTTCGATCTCGGATTCATCAACGCCGAGCTTGGCCGCGCGCAGAAGCAATTGATCGGCCGCGAGCGCATTATCGATACGCTGATCCTGGCCCGCCGCAAGCATCCCGGCGGACAGAACAAGCTCGACGACTTGTGCGCCCGCTATCGCATCGACAATTCGCGCCGCACCAAGCACGGCGCGCTGCTCGACGCGGAATTGCTGGCCGAGGTCTATATCGAGCTGATCGGGGCGCGGCAGGCCCTGCTCGGCCTGTCGAGCGTTTCGATGTCGGTCGCGGGCGCGAGCCGGCAGGCCGCGTTGCGGCCGCGGCCCGAAAAGCTGCCTTCCCGTGTCGCCGATGCGGATCGTGAGGCGCACCGGGCATTCGTGGCGACGCTTGGAGAGAACGCGATCTGGCAGAAATATCTGCCGGCCGAATAGGCGTCAGCTCGGCGTCGCCGAAGTATGGCCCTGCGCTTCCGCGATCTTCTGGCGATACAGGCCGACGAAGTCGATCGGGTCGATCATCAGCGGCGGGAAGCCGCCATTGCGCACGGCGGCGGCGACGATCTCCCGCGCGAAGGGAAAGAGAAGCCGCGGGCACTCGATCATGACGATGGGATGCACGTCGTTCTGCGGCACGTTCTGGATCCGGAAGACCCCGGCATAGACCAGGTCGAATGCGAACAGCACCGAGCCGGCAACGTCGGCCTTGCCCTCGATCTTCAATTCCACCTCGATATCGCTGCCGGCCAGCGTATTGGCGTTGACGTTGATCTGCAGATTGATCGAGGGCTGCTGCTGCGAGGGCTGCAGCGAGCGGGGTGCGTTCGGGTTCTCGAACGAGAAATCCTTGATGTATTGCGCGAGAACGTTGAGCTGCGGGGCGGCGGCGCCAGCCGGTTGCGCGGCCTGGTCGCCGCCATTTCCTTGGGCACCGTTACTCGGATTTGCCATGATCAGGTCCTGAGGCCCGAAGGCCGTTCATATTCGGCGGTGTGGCTAACACAGGCTCCGGAAGCGAACAAGGATCGGGGATTTTCGGTCCGGATGGCGCCGGCGGGGGCGAAAGCCGGGGGACCCGCAAACCCTGCATGGTGAACGGGGCACCAAGACCGGACGCGGAATGAACGGCTTCGCCACAACGAGGCCTAAAAGACCTTGCAATATCTCTCCACCGAGCGGCCTTCGGCCCGGTTCCGAGGGGCTCGCGCCATGTTGGCGTCACCGGTCGGATCGTCTAATGTCGTGTCTGACAAGCGGTTTTTTGGCCTGAACCGACTATGGATAAGCCGGATCGCGTGCTTAGATGAAGGGCGGCGAATCCCGGATTTGCGTCCCGGCAGGTCGAGATGGCGGCTCGTCGTTCCCCCGTCATCCAGAATTCTAGAGGCAGCGCGACGTGTTCGACATCTACACCATCATTTTCCTGGCGCTGGCGATTTTCATTTTCCTGCGTCTGCGCAGCGTTCTCGGCCAGCGCACCGGCCGTGAGCGGCCGCCTTACGATCCCTATTCGGCGCGCGATGCGCGGGCGTCCGCCGGCGACAAGGTGGTGACGCTGCCCACCCGCAACGCCGAGACTGCACCGAAGACAATCGAAGCTGCGGAGCCGTCGGAGCGCTGGAAGGGCATTGCCGACGTCGGGACTCCGGTTGCCGCCGGCCTCGACGCCATCGTTGCCGCCGACCCGAATTTCGACGTCAAGCAGTTCATTGCCGGCGCGCGCGCCGCTTACGAGATGATCGTTGGTGCTTTCGCCGCGGGTGACCGCAAGACGCTGAAAGGCCTGTTGTCCAAGGAAGTCTATGAAGGTTTCGAAGGCGCCATCCGCGAGCGCGAGAGCAAGGGCGAAACGGTCGAGAACCGCTTCGTGTCGCTCGACAATGCCGACATCACCGCTGCCGAACTGCGTGGCAACACTGCGCATGTGACGGTGCGCTTTGTGTCGCAGCTCATCACCGCGACGCGCGACCGGTCCGGCAATGTGGTGGACGGCAGTCCGGACCGCGTCACGGAAGTCACGGACGTATGGACGTTTGCGCGCGACGTCACGTCGCGCGACCCGAACTGGAAACTGGTGGCAACCGAAGCCGGGCAATGATCGGAACGCGGATTTCACAGTCGCGTGTGTCTGCATCGCGATCGTTGAGTTTCGCGGTATTTGCGCTCGCCCTCGCGGTCGGCGGCCCGGCCCTGGCGGCGGCCAAGGCCAAGAAGCAGAACCAGCCCAATCCGCTGAAGATTCCCAACAGCCAGATCGAGCCGCTCGCCTGGCATGAGATCGACGGCTGGATGAAGGATCATCACGCCGAAGCCTTTGCGACATTCCTCGCCTCCTGCAAGCCGATCCTGCGCAGCACCGAAAAGGCGCGGGCCTCGCGTCCTGCCGCCTACAAGGCGCTGTATGAAGTCTGCGGCCGCGCCGTCGGGAATGTCCCGGCTGACGATCCGGCCGCGCGGGCTTTCTTCGAGAAGAATTTCCGCGCCGTGCGGCTTTCGCCACTGGGCGAGCTGGCCGGTTTCTTCACCGGCTATTACGAACCGATCGTCGAAGGCGCACGCCTGCCTAGCGACAAATACACGGTGCCTTTGTATCGCCGGCCGCCGAACATGATCACCCAGCGTCTGCGGATGTCCGGCAAGCAGGGCAAGGCCGGCAAGCGCGTGGTGAAGCGCACGGCGCCATTCTACGATCGCGCGCAGATCGAGGATGGCGCGCTGGCCGGACGCGATCTTGAGATCGTTTATCTGAAGGATCCCATCGACGCTTTCTTCGCCGAAATCCAGGGCTCGGTGCGGGTGCGGCTGGAGGACGGGTCGGTCGTCCGGCTCAATTATGCGTCCGGCAACGGGCATCCCTACACGGCGGTCGGACGGTTCCTGATCGAGCGCGGCATCGTCTCCAAGGAGGAGATGTCGATGCAGAAGATTCGGGAGTACATGGAAGCCAATCCCGAGGACGGCAAGGCGCTGCGCCGGCTCAACAGATCCTACGTATTCTTCCGCGAAACCGATCTCTCCGAATACGAGGAAGCGATCGGCGCGCAGGGTCTGCCGCTGACCGCTTCGCGGTCGATCGCCGTCGATCGCAGGCTTCACACCTATGGCATGCCGTTCTTCATCGACGTGACATTGCCGATCCAGTCGGAGAAGCCGGACACGCGCTTCAGCCGTCTCACCATCGCCCAGGACACCGGCGGCGCCATCGTCGGCCCGGCGCGTGCCGACATCTATCTTGGTGCCGGCGAGGAAGCCGCCCGCGCGGCGGGCCGCTTCAAGCATTCCGGACAATTCGTGATGCTCGTTCCCAACGAGCTCGATCCGTCGAATATTGCCCGCTCGGTGCCGTTGCCTCTGCCGAAACCGAAGGAATTGGTCCCGTCCAGGATTGCGAGCCGCGATACGGGTGACACTGCGGCCAGCTCCGCAAAGATGTCGCAATCCCCGGCATCGCAAACCACGGCGTCGATCAAGGCTGTGCCGCTGCCCAAGACGCGTCCGGAGACGCGTCCGGCAAAACGGGTTTCAGGGAAACCCGGTTCATGAGCGCATAAAGATGGCTGGGAGCCGAAAGGGGCGGCGGCTTTCCGGGGAAGAGCATGCGCTGTGGGAAACGGTCACCCGCTCGGTCAGACCGCTGCGCAAGCGCCCGCCAAAACCGGGTCCGGATATCGCGGACGAGCAGCCGGCATTGCGGCCCGTGCGCAAGACCGCAGCCAAAACCGCAACTTTGCCTCCGCCGGCAAGGCCGGCCGCGCCGCCGCCGCTCGCCACCATCGACCGGCGAACCAGGCAGAAGATCGCTCGCGGCAAGCACGAGATTGACGGCCGCATCGATCTGCATGGGCACACCCAGCACGAGGCGCATGCCGCGCTGCTCCGCTTCCTGCGTGCGACGCAGGCCAAGGGCGGCAAGATGGTGCTGGTGATCACCGGCAAAGGCGTGCGCGGCGAGCAGGGCCGCGAACGCGGGGTGCTGCGGCGGCAGGTGCCGCTCTGGCTGGCGCTGCCGGAATTCCGCGAGCTTGTTGTGGGTTTCGACGAAGCCGCCATCGGCCATGGCGGCGAAGGCGCGCTGTATGTGCGGTTGAGGAAGATGCGCACTCGATAATGTCGTGTGATTACCTCCCCCTGAAAGGGGGAGGTCGCCCGCCGAAGCTCGGGTAACGAGCGAGGGCGGGCGGGGTCAACGTCGGGCAGCCGTCTTTTTGACCCCCTCCCCACTCCCTCCCCCTTGCAGGGGGAGGGAGCAGGCCGAGTTCGCGGCCGGAGCTTTACGAGAAATCAAAACCTCACCTTCGCAAACACCCGGAAATTCCGCCCGGGCTGCAAAATCTCGTCCTTGCGGAAGGCGACATGGTTGCGGATGTCGTCGTCCAGCAGATTGCGGCCGGCGACGCCCCAGACGAATTCCTGGACTCCGATGTCAGACGGCTTGAGTTTGTGCGTGTAGCTGACCTCGGCATTGAGCAGATCGTAGCCGCCGGTCGGCGTTTCATTCTGGGCGATGTGGTCCTGCGCGTAGGCGTGCAGCAGGTTCACGCGCGCAAACCAGTTCTCGTGCCGCCAGAACACGCCGCCGCCGAGGCGCTGCGGCGGAATGCGCGGCACATAGCTGCCGTCCGAGAAACGCGCGTCGACGATGTCGTACTGGCCTTCGATGCCGAGCATGCCGCCGGCGATCGGAAGCAGGTCGTATTGCGAGGCGATCTCGATGCCTCTGAACGTCGCATCACGCTGGGCGTAGGCGATCTGCTGCAGATCTTCGCCTTGGCCGGCGATGCAGGAATCGAATTCCTCGCCGCAGGTGTTTCCGGTGAATTGCTTGAAGATGAAGCCCTGATACTTCGTGTAATAGGCCGTGGCGTCGAAACGCAGCGGGCCCTCGCGGCGGCGCAGACCGAATTCCACCGTCTTTGCTTTTTCCTTCTCGAGATTCGGATTGCCGATCTCGAAGGTGCCGGTGGCCTCGTGCACGCCCTTGGCGAACAATTCCGCCGGCGTCGGTGCGCGCTCGACATATTGTCCGGTGAGGCTTGCGACCACGCCCCACGGCAATTGCTGGATGAAACCGGCGCTGACGCTGGCCGGCAGGAAAGCGCGCTTGCGTGGGTCAAGGACCGGCTCCTCGCCCGGCGCGACGGGCAGGAAATCCGCTGGAAACAGGCCGGCGGTGCCGTCGACGCTGGCGCGCTCGATGCGGCCCGCCGCCTGGAATTTCAGGTCAGGCGTGATGCTGTATTGCTCGAACAGATAGCCGGCGACATTGTTGGCCTGCGCAGGCAGCAGGAATTCTTCCGCTTCGCCCTCGGTGGAAAGACGCTGGTTGCCATACTGGAAACCGAGCGCGCCGTTCCATCCGGAAATGGGCGCATGCTGCAATTCGATGCGCGCTTCCTGCTGCCGGTTCTTGAATGTGGACATGATCTGATGCACGCCGTCGACCAGCGCCTGCTCGTCGTGCTTATACTTCGTTGCGCCGAACCAGAAGCGGGCGGCTTCGATGATTCCCGAAGCGGGACGGAACTCGCCACGCGCATTGAATCTGGTCTGGTCGAGATCGATGCGGGTGCCGTTCTCGGCGGATTCAGTGCCGGGAATACCGTACATCGACAGATTGCGGCTCACCGAC
>Ga0073934_10004350_pt1 | contig 23803 bp, 19 predicted proteins | sample LarsenN4metaG_FD_76834 | JGI IMG/M metagenome (GOLD analysis project Ga0073934, IMG submission 76834) | Hot spring sediment bacterial and archeal communities from British Columbia, Canada, to study Microbial Dark Matter (Phase II) - Larsen... ... | reverse complement strand
CTAGCATCGCCGGCTGTCGCTCGGGTCACAGGAGCACGCATGACGGTTCGTTGCTTGGGTGCCGGCGCCGCCGCCCCGGCCCTTCGCCTCTCGGCCGGCGACGTGGGTGCGGCGTGGGGCCGCCGGGGCGGTCGCGGCCAGGTGGCAGTGTGTGCGCCCGACGAGGACACCCTCACGCTGGCGTGGGAGGCGGGCACCGGCGCGCTGCGTGCGGCCGGCATCGAGGCCGATCACGTCGACGCCTGCTACTGGGGGACGAGCCGCCCGCCGTTCGCGGAGGGACCGAGCCATGCGTTCCTCTCCGCCGCCCTCGGGCTCTCGTCGCACGCGGGCGGGCTCCTGTGCAGCGGCTCGACCCACGCGGGCATGGATGCCCTCGTCGCCGCGTGCGACGCGGTCGCGAGCGGCAGCGTGCAGGTGGCGCTCGTGGTCGTCTCCGATGCGCTGCGTCCCGGGCCCGGCACCGCGTTCGAGGCCCGCTGCGGCGCGGGTGCCGCCGCCGTCGTGCTCGCCGCGTCGGGCGGGACCGCGTCCGTCGGCGCACGGGTCACGCGCACACGCCCGCTGCTCGACCGCTACCGCGGCGACGGCGAGAGCGACAACCGCGACCTCTATGACGGTCGTCTCTTCCGTGAGGAGATCTTCCTGCCCGCGGTCTCCGAGGTCGTGCGCACGCTGGCCTCGTTCGAGGTCGGCGCGTGGTCGCTCCCCGACCCCGACGGTCGCCTCGGTGCAGTCGTCGCGAAGCTCGTCGGCGGCGGCACGCCGCCGTCGGCCGCGATCTACGCGTCGGTGGGCGACACCGGTGCGGCGGCCGCACTGCTCGGGGCAATCGCAGCGTTCGACGCGCAGGGTCTCGTCGCGGTCGTCGGGACGGGCGGCGGGCGAACCACGGGAGTGCTCGTCGACGTCGAGGCGCCGGTGCCCGGCGCCGCCCGTGCACTCGACGCCCTGCACGGTGGCCGCGCCGCCTCGTACGCCGAGGCGCTGCGCGCGCGCGGCCAGCTCACGCCGACGGGCGAGACGATCCCGATGGGCGTGCCGCCGGAGAGCGCGCTGTTCGTGCGCGGCGCCGCCGAGATGCTCGGCCTGCTCGGCGGCCGGTGCGTCGACTGCGGGACGATCAGCACGCCGCCCTCGGTCCATCCGACGTGCATCGCGTGCGGCGGCCCGAAACTCGAACCGGTTGCCCTCGCTCGCAGTGGTCAGGTGCACACGTACGTCGTGAACCACACGATGCCGGCGCCGTTCGTCGCGCCGTTGCCCATCGCGGTGCTCGACATGGACGACGGGGCACGCCTCATGCTCCAGGTCGTCGGGGACGGCAGCGACCTCGAGATCGGCCGGCGCGTCGAACTGGTCCTGCGCCGATACGCGTACGAGCGCGGCGCGCCCGTCTACGGCTTCAAGGCCCGCGCCAAGCGTGAGGAGACGCAACCGTGAGCTGGAATCGCCAGGCGCAGCCCGCAGTTGCGGACCGTGGTGACCGACGTCCAGTACGAATCGAGGACCGGAGGGCGTAGCCGTGTGGAACAGCCAGGCGCAGCCCGCAGGTCCGCACCGTGACCGACGTCCAGTACAAATCGAGGACCGGAGGGCGTAGCCGTGTGGAACAAGGTCGCCGTCGTCGGCGCGGGACTCATCAAGATGGGTGAGCTGTTCGATCAGAGCTACGAACAGATGGCAGCCGGCGCATTCGATGCTGCCGTGGCGAGCGTCGACAAGGGTTTCGAACCGCAGCAGGTCGAGGCCGCGTTCGTCGCGACGCAACGGGGCACGTTGTGGGGGCAGGAGGGCATTGGTGGCAACACGGTTCCCACCGCGATCGGGCTCGCCGGCATCCCGTGCACCCGCATCGAGAACGCATGCCCGTCGGGCTCCGATGCCGTGCGCGTCGGCGCGATGGCGGTCGCGAGCGGAGTGCACGACATCGTGCTCGTGATCGGTGTCGAGAAGATGCGCGACAAGTCGAGCGAAGAGGGGCTGCTGTCGCGCGCGGCGGCCGGGCACCCGATCTTCACTCGTGGCGAGACCGCACCCGTACTGTTCGCACCGTTCGCGACGCGGCACATGCACGAGTTCGGCACGACCCGCGAGATGCTCGCGTCGGTCGCCGTGAAGAACCACTACAACGGTGCACGCGATCCGTACGCCCACTTCCAGAACGAGGTGACGATCGACGACGTTCTCGCGTCCCCGCCGGTCTGCCACCCGCTCCACCTCCTCGACTGCTGCCCGCAGACCGACGGTGCGGCCGCGGTCTTGCTCGCGCGGGCCGATCGCGCCCGCGAGTTCACCGACAAGCCCGTCTTCGTCGCGGGCTTCGGTGTCGCGACCGACCATCCATATCTGCACGAGAAGGACTCGTTCACCGAGATCAAGGCGACGCGACTCGCGGCCCGGCGTGCGTACGACATGGCAGGCGTCACACCCGACCAGATCGACTGCGCAGAGGTGCACGACTGCTTCACGATCACGGAGATCCTCGACATCGAAGACCTGGGCTTCGTCGAGAAGGGACGCGGCGGCATCGCCAGCCTGGAGGGCGAGACCGCGCTGACCGGCCGCATCCCCGTGAACACGTCGGGCGGCTTGCTCGCGAAGGGCCATCCCATCGGCGCTACCGGCGTGGCGCAGATCACCGAGTGCTGGTGGCAGTTGCGGGGCGAGGCCGGCGAGCGTCAGGTCGAGGTGCGCAACGGGTACGCGCTCCAGCACAACGCCGGCGGCCGCGGCTCGGGTGTCTCGGTGGTCAACATCCTCACGACCAACGAGGCCTGATGCTCGTCGTCAGCAAGAGCGACGACGGTGTCGGTCGCATCGTCCTCAACCGCCCGGAGGCGAAGAACGCGCTGACGCCCGAGATGCGCGACGGCATCGTCGGCGCAGTGCGCGACTTTCGCGCCGACCCGGCGGTACGGGCCGTGCTCGTGACGGGCGCCGGCGACGCGTTCTGCGCCGGGATGGATCTCGGGGCGTCGACGGTCGCGCAAGCAGGCGAGCCCGGCTTCACGCCCCGCTCGACGTCGGAGGCCTTGCGCGCAGGTGTCCAGGCGTACATCACCGAGCTGTGGGAGCTCGACAAGCCGACCGTCGCCGCGGTGAACGGAGCGGCGGTCGGCCCGGGCGCGCACCTCGCGCTCGCGTGCGACTTCGTGCTCGTCCACCCCGGGACGCGCTTCATGTGGTCGTTCGCCCGCTGGGGGCTGGTGGTCGACGCCGGTGGCGCGTACCTGCTGCCGCGTCTGGTCGGCCTGCCGCGCGCGAAGGCGATGGTGATGCTCGGTGAAGGCGTGACCGGCGAGGAGGCAGTGACCGCCGGGCTGGCCTACCGTTGCGCTGCCGATGCCGACGGCCTCGCCACCGACGCCGACGAGCTCGTCCGGCGCCTCGCGGCAGGACCGACCCGCTCGCTCGGGCTCTCGAAGCGGTTGCTGAACGCTTCGTTCGAGACCGACCTCGCGCACCTGCTCGAGCTCGAAGGCCACTTCCAGGCACTCGCGACTGCGTCGCCCGATCTCGTCGAGGGCATGGCGGCGTTCCGCGAGAAGCGCGACGCCCGCTTCACCGGTCGGTAACCCCGCCGTTTTGGGCACTCCCCTGTACGTGTGAGCGCGCGTGGGAGTGCCCAGAACGGGCAGCGGCGTGACGCGGAGGTGAGCGCGCCGCGTGGCCGTCGCTAACCTGACGCGCACGTCAGGATCTTCCGGAGGAGGAACACGTGGGCCTGTTCGACGGCAAGGTCGCGATCGTCACCGGCGCGGGGCGCGGCATCGGTCGCAGCCACGCGCTGCTGTTCGCGAGCGAGGGCGCCGCAGTCGTCGTGAACGACCTCGGCGGCGGCGCGGCCGGTGACGGCGCGGACAGCACCCCGGCCCAGCAGGTCGTCGACGAGATCATCGCGAAGGGCGGGCGGGCCGTCGCGAACTACGACAGCGTCTCGTCGTGGGCCGGCGCGGAGGCGATGGTGCGCCAGGCGGTCGACACGTTCGGCGGGCTCGACATCCTCGTCAACAACGCCGGCATCCTGCGCGACAAGATGAGCTTCAACATGGACGAGGCCGAGTGGGACGCGGTGATCGACGTGCACCTCAAGGGCCACTTCGCCCCGTCGCGCTTCGCCGCGTCGTACTGGCGCGCGAAGGCGAAGGAGACCGGAGAACCCGTCAACGCGAAGATCGTCAACACCGCGTCGGAATCAGGGCTGTACGGCAACGCGGGGCAGGCCAACTACGCCGCGGCGAAGGCGGGCATCGCGTCGATGACGATCGTCATGGCGCGCGAACTCGAGCGCATCGGCGCGCGGGTCAATGCGATCTGCCCGGTCGCGCGCACTCGCCTGACCGAGCAGGTCGCCGGCGGGTTCATGGACCCGAAGGAAGGCGAGTTCGACCGGTTCGCGCCCGAGAACATCTCGGCCGTCGTCGGGTGGCTGGCGTCGGACCTCTCGGCCGGTGTCACCGGCCAGGTGCTGAAGGTGATGGGCGGGCAGGTCCAACTCCTGCGCGGGTGGCGCCCGGTGACCGAGGCGACCGACGACAAGCCGTGGACGATCGAGGCGATCGAAGCCGCGTCGGGCACGCTGTTCGCGGGCCGCGACCGAGGTGTCCCACCGTTCATGCCGAACGTTGGCGACGACTGATGACCGTTCCGCTCCCGACGACCGATCTGCGCGTCGACGAGATCCGGCTCGGCGACCTCGAGCAGTGGATGCGCCCCGATCGCGAGGGCATCTTCGCCAAGCTGCGTGCCGAGGCTCCGATCAGCTTCCACGCCGAGCCGGTGCCGCCGCCGGAGGCATCGTTCCCACAGGGCCCGGGCTTCTGGGCGGTCGTGCGCTACGCCGACGTGATGCAGGTCTCGCGCGACCCCGCGACGTTCCACTCCGCGCCGAGCGTCAACATCCCCGACATTCCGGCGGAGATCGCTGAGTGGCTCGGGTCGATGATCAACATGGACGCACCGAAGCACACGAAGCTCCGGCTCATCGTCAACCGTGGCTTCACGCCTCGCCAGGTCGCGAAGATCGAGGAGAGCGTCCGCCAGCAGGCGCGCGAGATCGTCGACCGCGTCGCGCCGCTCGGCGAGTGCGACTTCGTGTCCGAGATCGCAGCCGCGCTCCCCCTGCAGATCATCTGCGACATGATGGGCATCCCCCGAACCGACACGAAGCGCATCTTCGAGCTGACCAACGTGATCCTCGGCGTCGGGGATCCCGAGTACGTGCAGTCCATGGACGACCTCGTCGCCGCCGGGATGGGGCTCTTCCAGTACGGCCTCGCGCTCGCCGAGGACCGCCTCCGTGAACCGGCCGACGACATCACCACCGCGCTGATGCACGCCGAGGTCGAAGACGAGACCGGTAAGCACCGACTCACCGCGAGCGAGCTGGGCTCGTTCTTCCTGCTGCTCGTCGTTGCCGGCAACGAGACGACGCGCAACGCGATCAGCCACGGCATGCTCGCGCTCACCGAGCACCCCGACCAGCGCAAGACCTGGTCCACCGACTTCGAGCGGGTGTCGTCAACCGCCGTCGAGGAGATCGTGCGGTGGGCAAGCCCCGTGATCCACTTCCGCCGAACGGCGGCATGCGACACGGTCGTCGGCGGCCAGGACATCAAGGCCGGCGAGAAAGTGGTGATGTTCTACAACTCCGCCAACCGTGACGACACCGCGTTCCCGGATCCGTACTCCTTCGACGTCACCCGCACGCCGAACGAGCACGTCGGCTTCGGCGCGGGCGGCCCGCACTTCTGCCTCGGCGCGAACCTCGCCCGCCGCGAGATCAAGGTGATGTTCGAGGAGCTGTTCCGCCGGCTTCCCGACATCGAGGTCACGGGCCCGCCCGACATGCTGCAGAGCGCGTTCATCCACGGCATCAAGCGCATGCCGTGCGCGTGGCACACCGTGCGCGCATGAAGCTGGCCTGGGGGCCGCAGGACGAAGCGTTCCGGGACGAGCTCGTTTCGTTCCTCGACGCGTATGCGCCACCCGAAGCGAGCGGGGGCGCGGACTTCATGACGGATTTCGGCGACGAGGACGAGATCGTCCCGCAGTGGTTGCGCGACTGGCAGGCGACCCTGTTCGACCACGGCTGGATGATCCCCGGCTACCCCCCGGAGCTGGGTGGCCGCAGCTGCACGCCGGTGCAGACGCTCATCTACCTCGAGACGATGGCGGCGCGCCGCATCCCGCGCTCGGGCCACTTCCCGGGCTACGCGATCGTCACACCGAGCCTCCTCGAGTTCGGCAACGAGCAGCAGCAGCGGCTGGCGCCGGCGGCGGCGCGCGGCGACACGATCTGGTGCATCGGCATGAGCGAACCGAATGCCGGTTCCGATCTCGCCGGCCTGCAGACCCGCGCCGACGTGTACGACGACCGGTTCGTCGTCAACGGCCAGAAGGTGTGGACGTCGTACGCCACGATCGCGCAGAAGTGCTTCTGCTACGTGCGCACCGACCCGGAGGCGCCGAAGCACAAGGGTATCTCCCTGCTGATCATCGACATGGAGACGCCCGGCATCGAAGTGCGCCCGCTCACCCACATCACCCGCAAGGCCGACTTCGCGGAGGTCTTCTTCACCGACGTCGAGGTACCGCGCGAGAACCTCGTCGGACCGCTCAACGGCGGGTGGGCGATCACACAGGGATCGCTCGCGCACGAGCGCGCCGGCCTGTGGGTCGAAGGCGTCGCTCGATTCGAGCAGACGATCGACTCGCTGATCGGGCTCGCTCGGCGCACCGGTCGCGACCGCGACCCGATCGTGCGGCGCAAGATCGCCGCCGCCTACGAGCTCGCGTCGAGCCTCCGGGCACTGGGCTACAAGGGTTTTGCCTCGTTCGCGCAAGGATCGTCGGCGCCGGAGCACAGCTACATGAAGATGGCGACCTCCGAGGCGGGCAAGGCGGCGTTCGAGCTCGGGATGGAGATCTGTGGCCCGTACGGCGCCGTCACCGATCCCGACCGCGCGCAGGAGCAGGGGCGGTGGGTGACGAGCTTCTTCGTCTCGTTCGCGAACACGATCGCCGGCGGCTCGTCGGAGATCCAGCGCAACATCATCGCCCAGCGGGTGCTGGGCCTGCCGCGGGGGTAGGCGTGGATTTCGCGCTGACCGAGGACCAGGTGCTGCTGTGCGAGACCGCGCGCAAGTTGCTCGACCGAGAGTGTCCGACGTCGCTGCTGCGCGCGCACATCGACGACCCGTCGGTGTACGCGCCGCTGTGGCAGCATCTGCGTGAATACGCCGCTCTCGGAACCGGACCCGCGACCGATCTCTGCCTGTTCCTCGAGGAGACAGGCTTCGCGGCGGCGCCCGGGCCGTTCCTCGCGACGGCGCTGTTCACGTCGTTGACCGGTGAGGACGCGCCCGGCACCGTGGCGATCGCAGGTACCGACGGCGTCTGGCAGCCCGCAGCCGACCCGGTGAAGACGTTCGTGCTCGAAGCCGACCGGGTCGAGCGGGTCGCGGTCGTACTCCCCGGCCCGCAGGTCGCGGTCGCCGACACACCCCTCGACGCGTTGCGATTCGTCGCGACCGTCGATTACTCGCGCCGGGTCTTCGAGCTCGACACGTCGGCGCTGGCACTCGACGCCCGTCCCCTCGCCGGCGACCAACTCGAAGCCTGGCTCGACCGCGCGTACGTCTCGATCGCAGCCGAGATGGTCGGCACGACTCGCCGGATCTTCACGATGGCACTCCAGTACGCGAAGGACCGCGTCCAGTTCGATCGCCCGATCGGGTCGTTCCAGGCGATCCAGCACCGGCTCGCGGAGGCGTCGCTCGCGCTCGAACGGGCGACGGCTGCCGTGCACTACGCGGCGATGACGGTCGACGCGCGCCACCCTGAGCGAGGTCGCGCGTGCCATGTCGCAAAGGCGGCGGCGGGCGAGGCGGCGCGGCGGATCCTCAAGGACGGCATCCAGGTGCACGGCGGCATCGGCTACACGTGGGAGCACGACCTCCACCTGTTCCTGCGCCGCGCGACGGCCGACGAGTACCTCCTCGGCCCGACCGGTTGGCACCACGATCGCCTCGCGGATCTGCTGTTCTTGCGTTGAATCTGCGCTGTCCGTCTGCAATCTCAACGCAAGTTCGCCGTTCAGCCGGTCGTACGTCGGTTGGCACCGATGACCACCGAGCTGACCCCGGTCCCCGGTGACGGTGCGATGCGCAACGTGGTGGTCAGTGCTGGGTCGTCGTAGCTGTGCGAGAACGGCGCCGGCGTGGTGCCAGTCGGGCACCAACCGGTCGCGAGCACGTCGTGCTGACTCCCGACGGTGCGGACGACAGCGAACTGCGAGTGGCCACCGCGGGCTGCGGCGCGCACGACGCCGCGGTACAGCACGACGGTTCCGTCGAGCTGAACGATCCTCAGACCGCCTGCTACGCCGACCGCGTCGGTGAGTGGCCCGATCGTGAACGGGCCCCACAGCGAAGCCAGCCCGCCCGAGCACGCGGATGTGTTCTGCAACGGGTTGCTTACCGCGGTGATCTGCCTCGCGTTCGCGACGTCGTCTGAGAACACATCAGTGAGGCGCGTTACCCTCGACGCGACGACCGTGCGCTCCTGCGACTCCGGCGTGAGGGTGAGCCCCTGGACGAGCACGGTCGCGCCCGCGCCGACGATCAGCCCCGAAATGACAACCGCGACGAGCAGCTCGACGACCGTGAAGCCGCATTCGCGGTCGCTGACCGCGCACGCTCTCACGGCGCGGGCCTCCGCTCCCAACGGTGGATCGTCACCTCGCTGCCCACATCGGCCGGGACGAGAGCGCCGCGGTCGTCGAACTCCACGTCCGCGATCGCGACGACGCGGCCGTCGATTCGGGCGGTGATCGTGACGCGGCGGTTGAGGCGCCGCGGCGACGTCCCACCGCCGAAGGTCGTCACCGCCGGACCGCGTCGCCATCGCCGTACGGTGAGCTGGCGAACGACGATGCCGTCTGTCACGAACGCGGCCTCGTTGTCCATTCCCCGAAACTCCACCGCCGCCGTCGGTGCGTACACGCCGCCCGCGATGTGCAGCTTTCCTCCCGCGAGGCTCGAGTCGCTGAACACGGCGAGCATGGCGCAGTTGTTCGTGTCTTCGGCACCCGTGGGCGAGCCGTACGCCTGGTCGGGGCCTTCGCTGTGCTTGCGGAACGGATCGCCGTTGTGGATGCCGTGCGTCCCCGCGTATCGGCCGGCCGCCTCGTCGTCCGCGCGTCGCGCCGGGTCGTTGGGGATGATCTCCGACGTGCGGATCGTCATACAGCCGCGTAGCGGGCGCGGCAGGCCCGCCGGCCGGTACGCCACCACGAGCTCGACCGCGTCGAGCACTATCGCGCGATTCGCTGTGCTGCTGTGGAACGTCAGCTCGATCTGCGCGCCGTTCACGCCGTTCCACGTCCGCAGGGCATCGGTGAGCACGCGCTCGGTGTCGTCGTCGCCGAAGATGTCGGTCCACACGGACTCGTCGTCGGGCAGGGGCGTCGTGGGGTCATCCGTCGGCGATCGCACGTGCCGCCATCGCGCATCGTCGTTACCCGCGGGCCATGCGCCGAGCGTGATCGCGCCACCGGTGATCCCGAGCTCCGATCGTGTGTTGACGAACCCGAGATGCTGTGAAGGCATCTGCACCGAGCCCGCGAGGTCGCTCGACGGGCGGGTCGTCGAACCCGGGAACACTCGCAACGAGACGCGGTCGACGCCGGGTCCCGCGGCGTACCGGAGCCGGACCTCGACGTGCTCGATCGCCGAGTTCGCCGGGACGGCGGTCCCCGGCACGGTGACGCGGAGCGAGGGATTCGCCGCGTCGGTCGACGCGAGCGTTCCCGCGTGGTTGTCTGCCGCCTCCCACCAGTCGACGTTGACGGGCCGCGGCAGTCCCCGAGCGAGCGCAGCGTCGTACTGGAATGCAGGCCCGCTGAGCGACGTCTCGGCGAACGCGAGACCCCGTCCCCGGTCGTCGTGGCCGCTGTGGTACCGCCACGGCGGCGCCAGCGACACGAAGCGGTTGGCCGGGTCGTCGGGATCGACGGTCGCGCGGCGCTCGTGGCTCAGCCCGTAGACGGCGATGGCGCGCGGGTCGACGCGGGCCCCGCCCGTACGGCCGCACAGCTCCACCCATTCGTCGTTCGCGATCCACTCCATCCGGCTGAGGTTCCCGAAGACGAACTGCACGCCGGCAAGCGTCGGGTCGCACCCGCCCGGGAACGTCGGCGACGGCGGGCCGGTGTACTCGACGATCACGTCGGCACCGTCGACGGCCACCGGCGGCCGGAGGTTCGCGGCCCGCCGTGTGCGGTACTCGACGACGACGCTGTTGACGAGCGCCGGCGTCCAACTGACCGGAAAAGCGCTCGCCTGGGTCCCGCCCTCGGTCGTCGGACACCCGCCGGTGAGCTCGATCCGGATCGCGCCGTCGGCGTCGAGCCACACCGCGTCGCCCGCCCGGCGGCTGTTGTCGGCCACAGGTGTACGGGTGTTGATCGGCATCGCGGGCGAGAGGTCCACGACGCATCGGCCCCATCCCGGGAGTGGCAAGTTCATCTCCACCTGCGGGAAGCCGTCCTGGTACTGCTCGTCGGGCCCGATGGTGTGCTTCACACGGACGACGACCCGGCTGAGCCGCGCGTTGTTGCTGATCGGCGGGAGCAGCCTGTCCCACGTGACCCTGCGGGTCCGGTTGTCGGTCAGTTGCGCGGAGAGCTCGTCGCCGTCGCCGATCAACCCCTCGTCGTCGGCCTCCGACGCCGCCCACTCCGACGGCTCCAGGTTCACCCGGTTCGCGGTCATGCGCCGCGGCGGCTGCGGGCACGAGCCGATCGTGGCGATCGAGTTGTACCCGGTGCACGGGTTCCAGGCGTTCTCGCCCGACGCGTAGGGCGTGCCAGCGACGAGCTGCGTGAACCCCGGCGGCTCCTGCCACTTGCCGCCGTCGCCACCGTCGACGAAGTCGAAGTAGTAGACGCCCGGCCGGAACCAGTACATCACGTGGTTGTTGCACGCGGTCATCAGCGCGTTCAGATCCGTCGCGCTGTGGTACCAGCCGGGGTGGAGCTCGACGTAGCCGTCGGCGCAGTCCGATGTCGGCGGCACGCTGCGGCGCGGCATGTCGCTCGTCTCGGCCGGCAACGCGCCGCCGGTGACCGGATCGATCGGCCGGTTCGTTCGCGGGTCACGCGTCGCCGTCATGGGCGACGCCCACTCGTGCCGGTAGCCCGGCGTCGGCATGAGCGGCCCGCCGGCGTCGCAGGTCCGCGTCCCGTACACGACGAGCCCCGCCGCGCAAGCCCGTCGGGCGAGGACGTCGCCGTGAACGTGCACCTCGTTCTGGGGTCCGCGCGTGATCAACGCACCATTCGAGCGCAGGAGCGGGTTCCCGGGGTCTGCGCCGTTCGGCTCCACGACGATCCCGTCGGGATGCAGGTTGCCTCGTCCGACGAAGACGCCCGCCTCGCAGGCCGTCGGCGCGTGTCGGTCGGTGCAGAACGGCGACGTCGCGGTTCCGCCGTCGTCGGCGTGGCCCCCGACCGTGAAGATCACGTCGTCGAACGGGTGACCGGCCGCGAAGTCGCCGCTGAGCGTGTTGTCGACACGGCAGTCGACGACGACGGAGCCACCCAAGGTTTCGTCCTCGTAGGCGAGCGACGGCTGCTTCGCGCACGGCTGCCCGACCGGGAGGGTGTGGTCGAAGCGGCCGATCTCGGGATCGTCGCGGATCGTCCCGATCATCGTGTCGATCCCCGCGTCCGCTGCGAGGTCGACCTTGCGCTTCTCGACGAACGCCGACTGCGCACGGATCGTCGTGTCCTCGAGGGTCAGCGTCGCGCTCACGATCAGTCCCACCACGGCGACGACGACGAGGCAGATCGTGAGAGTCGCACCGCGCTCGTCGTCGGGTCGGTGCCGCACGTTCACGCCCTCTCGTCGGGCTGTCGCTTCGCGACCGTGACCGCCGCGGTCGCACCTGTCGGCGTGTGGGTGACCTCGACGGTGAGCCGGTGCACGGGCGGGTTCCCGGAACACGGGAAGTCGCCGAAGACGCCCTCGTTCAACCATCCGCCGCGCGTCACCGATACGGCGAACTGGGAGGTGTCGCTGCTAGCCGCCTTCGCGGTCGCGTCGTAGGAGGCCTGCATGCCCGGGTTGCACGGGACGAACGCGACCGCGCCGGAGCGCAGGTGCTCGGCGATCCGGCGCGCTTCCGCCTCGGCTTGGGCCCGTCCGACGGTGAAGGACGAGTAGCGCACGGACGCGCCGAGAGAGCCGGCGATCGTGACCACGGCGATCCCCAGGACCACGGTCGCGAGCAGGCATTCGACCAGCGAGAAGCCGTCCTGGGGAGTGGGCGCGCCGGAGCGGGCGCCCCCCTGCCGCGGCCCGAGCCACCTCGACGTCGCCGTTTCGCCCACCACGGAGCGATTCGACCGCCCCGGTTCGCGCCCTTAGCGGTGATTACTCGAACTCGGTGTGATGTCCGGCACAGTCGCGACCACCCACCGACCCGGGCCGCGAGGGCCGTGGCTCTGCGAACGTGATGTTTGCGGCATCTCACCGATCGGACCTCAATGCGGCCGAGGCGCCGTCCGACATTCGGAGCGTGGCAGGAGGCAAGGTACGCGAACGACTGGTGACGCCCGTTCGCGGTCGGGGCGCGTGGCCCACCGACGGCTTCACCCTGGTCGAGTTGCTCGTCTCCGTGGCGATCCTCGGCATCGCCGTCGTCGGAGCGGCGGGGACGATGTTCACGATGACCGTGTTCTCCGACTTCGAGCGTCGGCACGCGCTCGCCGAGGTCGAGGCGCGCCGGCTCGCGGAGGCCATTCGAGCGGCGCCCTATGCCGCGTGCGGTACCGCGGTCAGCACGTACATGACCTACTTCAACCCGACGGAGCCCGGGCACACGACGGCGGAGATCAGCGACTTCCGGTTGTGGCTCCGCGATAGCACGAACCCGCTGGATGTCTCGGATGCACGGTTTCTGAGCTATCCCGAGTACCAGGCGCAGGGCTACTGCATCGACGGAGCCTCAGACGAGAGGGGGACCGACCACGGGCTGCAACGCATGACCGTCACGGTCAGTGTCGGCGCTTCGCCGCCCGCGTCCGTGTCATTCGTGATCTCCAAGCGCCTCAGCCAGTACTAGGAGCATCTTGACCGTGCCTACGACTTGGGCCGCCCGATGCGTCCGCCGCCGAGACGAACACGGCGCCATGCTCGTCATGTGCCTGGTCGTCGTCATCCTGATGAGCACGGTTGGTGTCGCGGTGCTCGACCTGCAAGGCGTCACGGCACGCGCGCAGGAGACGATGCGGGAGAAGCGCACCGTCGACCTGACGGCCGACGCTCACCTCGACGAGGCCATCGCCGCGTTGCGAACCGACCGCCGGTTCGGTGTCGACGACCCGAACATCACGGGCGCCGCCTGCAACGACCGAACGCGGGAGGATGAGCTCACAGGGGCGCACGAGACGGGCGGCTACGTCGTGACGTGCCAGCCGGTCGAGGGCTCAGGCTTGCTCGTCGGTGACGCCGGGAACCCGCCGGAGAGCTCGATCCTCGTGCTGGGAGGCATCGCACCCGATGGGAACGACGAAGCGAACACGTCGAAGACGATCGACGGAACCCCGACTGTCGAGGAGGTGGACGACTACATCCCGTTCTGCGACGACTGGCACAGCCGAGTTTCGACGACGTGCGAAGCGGGGCTGTACGTCGGCCGAGTCGACGACGCGAACGCGGAAACGAGCGGCCTACTCGTCGCGGACAACGGCTCCAACAGTGGGCAACCGGCGGTGCGCTCGAACTCGTCGATCGTCGTCATGGGCGGACAGCCGGCGAGATCACTCAAGGTCGAGGGTCCCGACGACGCGCCAGACATCTTCGCCCGGCGGTCGTGCATGGGTGGTAGCTACGGCACCGTGATCGAAGACTGGGACCCCGCGACCAACTCCGGCGACAGCACGCCGGACCTTTGCGACCAGGGTGGCCCGCTCATCCCCGACCCCGCGTACCGGCCGGCACCCGTGCAATGGACCGACAAGCCGCTCGACCGGACCGGGCCCGGCGGAACCAGCGAGATCACGTGCGGGAACTACGGCACGCGCGTCACGGCCTTCGAACCCGGTTGGTACACCAACGGCGAGGCGATGAACAACCTGATGCGCTTCTGCGAGTCGTTGTTCTGGTTCAAGCCCGGCGTCTACTACTTCGACTTCGACGGCGACGAGGTCTCGTGGATCGACCCTCGCCTGACTTCTCGCATCGTCGGCGGTACGCCGATCGGCTGGACACCTGAGAGCGGCCCGCAGCCGCCGAAAGAGATGACCGGGAACGGGACGACCACGCAGGCATGGGACTCGAGCCCCACCTTCGCCTTCAAGCGCGACGGAACGAACCTCGCAACGAACACCGTGGCGCAAGGACAGAGCGGCATGAGCCGCCTGGGACTCACGAATTTCGCCACGCCCGTTCCCGAACTGGCGTCGACGTCGATCTCGAAGGTCGAGCTCAAGGTCGCGCACAATGCCCCGAGCCCGGTCCAGAGCTACCGACCGGCAGACGGCCTCGGTCTCAAGTTCCCACGCGTCGAGATCACGATCCCCAACGTCGGAACGTGTTACATCGAGCTCGCGAAGGGCGACCACATCGCCCTTCCCGAGACGCTCGACGTCACGACGTGCAACGACGGCAGCGGGCGGAAGAACCACACCGGCACGTGGCCCGGCAAGGGTGCGACTACCTGGACCGCGTCGCTCGTCAACTCGATGCGCGTCGAGTACCAGGTCGACCGCTGCACCGTGAGCCAGGCGGTATGCGGCGCACCGGTCCCCACGATCACCGCCGACAGCCAGGTCGACGCGATGAACATCTGGGTCACCTACCGCGGCGCGCCGTCACCGCCGTACCCGGGCGCGTGTGACCCGACCAAGCCGGGAGTCCAGTTCATCTTCGGCAACCTTTCGCGGATGGTGTGGACGGGGAATCCCGCGTCGATCGAGCTCTGCGGGAGCGACCATGACGGCGACGGCAACGATCTCGCGATCGCGGTGTACGGCGTTCCCGACGCCGACCACGCGCTCGGCCCCAATCGAGGAGTCGTGACCTGGTTCAGCCCGGATCAAACGAAGAACCAGTTGCCCGGAGACGGGACTTCGAACCTCTTCCAGCCCGCAAACGGGAACACGATCGACCACACGTTGATCACACGGATCGGCGACGGGCTGAGCGTGAGCACCGGTCGGTTCGACCAGGTCGCCCACCCCCGGCTCTGGTTCCGCATCCGCGACGACCTCGTCTGCGATCTCACCGATCCCGCCGATCCGTGTGGCCCCGGACAGATCCCCACCGGCTCGGTCATCGACCGGGTCGAGCTGCGCGTCCGCCACGGCGAGGGCTACCACCCTGACGACCCACGCTACGGCGGAACGTATGGAACCGCGGTGATCGACAAAGTCTACTTGGGGATCGAGGTCGGCGACCGCAACCGATGGCACGGTGAGGCATCGAGCGACTGGACGACCGACGAGCCGGAGTCGCGAGTTCCCATGCTCGCCAACGGTCGACGCTCGATCCCGCCCTGCGACGACGACACGATGACTGTCTCGGGCCCGGCTGACTGCAGCGAGAGGACGTGGGGCATCCGCACGCTCCCGGACGGCTCCGGATACGAGAAGTGGAACGACCACCGCACGCTGAGCGAAGCGCTGCGCACGCCCGAAGGCCTCCAGAACGCGCGCATCCTGTACGAGGTCGTGACCAACACCGCGGGCGCTCCGAAGTTCGCCGCGCTCGACGGCATCGAGCTCACGGTCGAGTACCGCCCGCCCCGCCAGCTCCGCCCGCTCCGCGGCTGCCTCACGATCCGGCCGGCGGTGAACCCGGAAGCGCCGGCCGCCGCGGGCGACTGGCACCCGTATCGGGGGATGGAGATGCTCGGCACCGACCGCGACTGGGGCGCCAACTCGCCGCTCGCCTCGGATTCGGCGTACCGCACCGGCACGAACGAAGGTGTCGCCGACAACGTCGACTGTGCCCTGATACGCATCGCGCAACCCTCGAAGATGCACGTCGAGGGCTCCATCTACGCGCCGACCGCCGCGTTCGACTTCTCGGGATGGGACAACGAGGCGTCGTTCTCGTCGCAAGGGATCGTCGCCCGCCACCTGACGGCGTGGCGCTGGAAGAAGGGCCCGGCCGTCCCGTTCGTAGGGGGGTGGAGCGGCGTCTACGCCCCGAGAACCATGATCCTGCGTGTCTACAAGGACGGGCACCTCATCGCCGAGTGCCGGTGCGTGTTCGACGACGCGAACGGCGTCGCACCCGGGAAGAAGGTCGACGAAGCCGAACGAAAGCGCCGCCCGTGAAACGCCGCCTGCGCGTGGACGACTCGGGGTTCACGCTTCCCGAACTGCTCATGACCGTCATCGTGATGGGGATGATCTCCTACTCCATCGCCATGGTGCTGATGCACTCAATCACGCTCGTGCCTCAAGCAGGGAGCCGGACGGGCGCGTCGGCCAGTCGCGCGTTCCTGGTCGACGACTTCTCCGACGACGTCGCGAACTCGATTGCCGCAGTAGGCGCCGACATCTTCGCGTGCGCCGACTGGCCAGCGCTCGGTGTCCCGGTCCCGAACGAAACCAACGTGCTGCGGTTGTCGACCTACTCCGGGGCGGTCACGTACCGCGCCCGCCTCGTCAATCCTGGTGGTTACACACCGGACCTCCGCGACCTGACAACCGACGTCATCTCGGTGACCGTCGAGCGGGTCGGTCCCGATGGGTCGGTCCAGGTCGTCGCAGAAGGCTATTGCACGTTCGACGGGGCGAAGCCGATGACCGTCCAGGTCGACGGCACCAGCGGCGGAGTTCGTCATCGCAAGGTCACCATGACGCTGCGCCTGCGCGACGCTCCCGACATGCCACCCAGCCCAGTCACGCTCGTCGCGTCGATGCGCAAGACCGACTAGCCGATCCGGCGCTCGCGCCCCTCCCATGCCTGCTCGCGCAGCAGCCGCTTGATGACCTTTCCGTTGGGGTTGCGCGGCAGCTCGTCGACGAACTCCACGGTCGCGGGGACCTTGTAATCGGCCAGCCGCTCACGCACGTGCGCCTGCAGCGCTTCCGCGGCCACCGGTGACCGCACCTCGACGACGGCATGGAGCTGCTCGCCGTAGCGGTCGTCGGGCACGCCGAACACCGCGCAGTCGACGACTGCAGGATGCGTGTGCAGCACCTCCTCGATCTCCCGTGGGTAGATGTTGACTCCTCCGCGGATGACCATGTCCGACACCCGGTCGGTCAGGTACAGGTACCCGCCGTCGTCGACATAGCCGATGTCGCCGACCGTGAACGCGTCGTCGCGCCACGCCTGTGCGGTCTTGCCGGGGTCGTCGTGGTAGTGGAACCGCGCGCCGCCCGCGGGCCGGATGTAGACGATCCCGGGCTGACCCTGGGGGACCACGTTGCCGAGCTCGTCGAGGATGCGGATCTCGACACCGGGCCACGGCCGCCCGACGCTGCCCGGCCGTGCGCGCCACTCTTCCGGCGCGATGCGGGTGGCGCCGCCCTCGCTCGCGCCATAGAGCTCCCAGATCGCCGCACTCGGAAGCGCGTCCATGATGCGCCGCTTCACCTCGACCGGGCACGGTGCCGCACCGTGCACGACGAGCCGCAGTGACGACGTGTCGAACCGCGCGCGCTCGGCGTCGGGCACTTCGAGCACGCGGATGAAGTGCGCGGGCGTCATGAAGCTCAGCGTGACGCGGTGCGAGTCGACGAGGCGCAGGAACTCGCGCGCGTCCCAGCGCGGCATGACGACCGTCGTCGCACCGACGAACAGCGCCGACATGACGAACCCGCCGGGGCCTGCATGGTACGCGGGTCCCGCAAGGATGTAGACGTCGTCGGGCTGCCATCCCCACAGCGCGACCTGGCCCTGCTGCGCGAGCATGGCGCGTTCACCGTCGAAGGTCCCGTGCACGACGCCCTTCGGCCGGCCCGTCGTTCCCGACGTGTAGAACACCGGCGGCGCGAGCACGACCAGCGGGCGCAGCTCGACCGCTGGGCCTGGCGACCCGGCCATCGCTTCGACGTCGGCGAGGTCGTCGACGAGCACCTGCGCGCCCGAGTCGTCGAGGATGTAGCGCACTTCGTCGGCCTTGAGGTGAGTGTTGACGAGCACCACCGCGGCGCCGAGCTTCGCGGCCGCCGCCCAGACCTCGAAGAACGCGACGGAGTTGGGCAGCATGATCGCGATCCGGTCGTCGGGCCCGACGCCGCGTGCGGCCAGCGCCCGGGCGATGGCGTCGGTCCGGGTCTCGAGCTCCCCGTAGGTGAGCGTCCGCTCTCCCTCGACGAACGCCACCTTGCCCGGGTCGTGCTCCATAGCGCGAAGGCTATACTGCGCGCATGGAGATGCCCAGTCGCAGCCGGCGGGCGCCGCTGGCCGAAACCGAGCTGGGCGGCGTCATCCGCCGGGCCCGCATTGCGGCGGGCATGAGCCAAGCCGAGCTCGCCACCGTCCTCGGGACGTCGCAGCCGGTCATCTCGCGCTGGGAACGGGGGCACGATGCTCCGCGCGTCGACACCCTCGCGCGGATCCTGCGCGCCTGCGGCCACGAAGGAGAGCTCCGCGTTCGGTCGGTCGACGACGGGATCGATCGCGCGCAGATCCGCCTCCAGCTCATGCTCTCGCCCGAGCAACGCCTCGCCTCGTCGGCCAACGTCTCGCGCATGCTCGCCTCGGTCCGGCGTGCCTGAGCCGCTCGACCCCGAACGGCTGTTTCGCGCGCTCGACGAGCAGGCAGTCGACTACGTCCTCATCGGCGACCTCGCCGCCGTCCTGCACGGCTCGCCTCTCGTCACGAACGACGCTGACATCTGCCCGCGCCGCGAGCCGGACAATCTCCGGCGACTCGCCGCCGCCCTCCGCGGACTCGACGCGCGCCTTCGGACGGCAACCGAGCCGGCCGGCGTAGCGTTCGCATGCGACGCCGAGTCCTTCGAACACATGCAGATGGTGAACATGGCGACCTCGGCCGGGGCGTTCGACGTGTCGTTCGAGCCCGCCGCGTTCCCCGGCTACGACACGTTGAAGCAGCGTGCGGTACCGATGGTCGTCTACGGCGTGACTGTTCATGTCGCCTCCTTACGCGACATCATCGAGTCGAAGCAGGTGGCGAGTCGCTTGCAGGACCAGGCCACGCTCCCCCACCTCTACGCGCTCGCCGACGAGATCGACCGAACGATCGAACCATGACTCCCGACGAGATCGTCGAGCAGCTCGGACTCCGGCCGCATCCCGAGGGCGGCATGTACGCGCAGACATGGCGCGACGAGTCCGGCGGGCGCGGCCACGGCACCGCGATCTACTTCCTGCTGCGCGCCGGCGAGGTGTCGCGCTGGCATCGCGTCGACGCGACGGAGATCTGGCACCACTACGGCGGCGCACCCGTCGAGCTGCGCACGAGCGCCGACGGAGTGCAGGTCGACGTCCGGCTCGTCGGCCTGGCCCTCGACCGCGGCGAACGCCCCCAAGCGATCGTGCCAGCGGGGTGCTGGCAGTCGGCGCGCTCGCGCGGCGAATGGTCCCTCGTCGGGTGCACCGTCTCGCCCGGCTTCGTCTTCGAGGGGTTCGAACTGGCACCCGAGGGCTGGGAGCCGGGCCGCGACCGGAAGTAGACTGCTGACATCAGCGTCAGGTTTGCCGCGCGCCCCGGAGCGCCCGGTCCAGCGCCCATGGGGGACCGATGACCAACGTCGACCTCGTCCGCCTCGCCGGCAGCCGGGGGCGCCTCTCGGACGCACCCACGGTCGACCTCGTCACCGCCGAGGTGATCCGCGGCGGGATGGAGACGGTCTGCTTCGAGATGGCGGAGTACGTGTCGCGCACGGCGACGACACCGATCCTCAACCAATCGAACGAACGCAACGCCACCGTCCTCGACGCGCAGGGGCGGCTCGCCGCGCTGTCGGTCGGGATCCCGCAATTCATGCTCACGTCGACGCTGCCGGTCCGGTTCGCACTCGAATTCCTCGGCATCGACGAGTTCCACGAAGGGGACGTGTTCGTCGCCAACGACCCCTACCACGGTGGCGGACACCTCCCCGACTACAACGTCTTCGCGCCCGTGTTCGCGTCCGACAACGGCGGTGCGCGGCGCATGGTGCTCATCGCGAGCATCCAGTGCCACCACGGCGACACCGGCGGTGCCGTGCCCGGTGGCTACAACGTCACCGCCAACGACATCTGGGGTGAGGGCGTGCGGTGGCCGGTCGTCAAGGTCGTCGACCGCGGTGTCGAGCGGCGCGACATCCTCTACGCGCTGCAAGTCAACAACCGCATCCCGAGCTACATCGGCGACCTGCGTGCCCAGATCGGCGCGGCGCAGCTCGGCGCCCGCCGGCTCGGCGAGATTCTCGACCGCTACGGCGCACGCGCGATCGAGGAGTCGGTCGACTTCATGATCGACTACGCCGCCCGGCGGTTCCGCGAGGAGGTCGCCGCGTGGCCCGACGGCGTGTACGAGGCCGACGCGTACGTCGACCACGACCCGCTGGGGAACCCCGACGTGCACCTCCACGTGAAGGTCACGGTCTCGGGCGACGAGCTCACGATCGACTTCACGGGCTCCGACACGCGACCCGAGCTCCAGGCATGGTCGACGTTCGGCAACACGCGCGGCTACACGGTCGGCCAGATCGCCGCCATGATGGATCCCGAGATCCCGAAGAACGAAGGGTTCTTCGAGCAGATCAAGCTGGTCGTGCCGAAGGGCTGCGTGCTCAACCCCGACCCCGGCAAGCCCGTGAGCGCCGGCACGCACCATCCGGGTGCCGACGTCGGCGAGGTGATCGCGGTGGCGATGCAGCACGTGCTGCCCGACCGCGCGGTACCGCAGACCTACAAGACGGGCATCCCGACCATCATCACTGGAGTAGATCCTCGCACCGGTGCGGCGTTCACGGACCACTCCGCCGAGGTGTACGCCGGCTGGTGCAACGCGTCGAAGGGCATGGACGCCTGGGGCGCGCTCAATGCGTCGTTCGGGAACCTGTGGAAGGCGACCGCGGAGATCAACGAGTCGCTGTACCCGCACATCCAGTGGAGCCGCGACTACCGCACCGACTCGGGCGGACCCGGGCAGTGGCGCGGCATCTGCGGGAGCCACTACGAGAAGGAAGTGCTCGTCGACGCGAAGGTCTACACGTACGTCGTCGGCATGAAGTACCCGATGCCCGGAATCTGCGGCGGCATGAACGGCTCGCCCAACGAGATGGTCATCCGGTACGGCTCCGACGATCCGTATCGCGTCGAGCACACCGCCAACTACGTGCCGATCGCGGCGGGCCAGCGGATCATGTACGACTACGGAGGTGGAGGCGGCTGGGGTGATCCGCTCGACCGCGACCCGCAGGCCGTACTCGACGACGTGCTCGACGAGTACGTCTCCGTCGAGGGCGCGCGGCGCGACTACGGCGTCGTGCTGCGGGGATCACTCGAGGATCTCACCCTCGAGATCGACCACGAGGCCACCGAGCGCGAAAGGAACATGCGTCGCTGACGCGCACGTCGTGCGCTGCAGCGACGCACCATGAACATGGGCTATCGAGTTGGGATCGACGTCGGGGGGACGTTCACCGACCTGATCTGCGTCACACCGGACGGCACGGTCGTCCTCGACAAGACGCCCACGACGCTCGACGACCAGTCGGTCGGTGTGATGAACGGCCTTGGGCAGCTCGCGCAGCGATTCGGTCTGTCCCTGCCCGATTTCTGCGCGCAGCTCGACATCCTCGTGCACGGCACGACGACGGCCGACAACACGATGATCGAGATGACCGGCGCTCCGACCGGCCTGCTCGTGACGGAGGGCCACCGAGACGAGATCGAGCTTCGGCGCTGCCACAAGGAAGAGATCTGGGATCCCAACTACCCGGGTCCCCAACCGATCGCGAGGCGGCGCTGCCGCATTCCCATCCCGGAGCGGATGAACTTCGAAGGAGCGGTCGTTCTGCCACTCGACGAGCAGGCGGTACGTCGCGGTGTGCAGAGGCTGCGCAAGCTCGGATGCCGCTCGATCGCGGTGATGTACCTGTTCTCGTTCGTCAACCCGGCGCACGAACGGCGCACGCGCGAGATCATCCTCGAGGAGTTTCCCGACGTCGAGCACATCTCGCTGTCGCACGAGGTGATGCCACGCGGGCCGGAGTTCGAACGAGTGTCGACGACGCTCGTCAACGCGTACGTCGCGCCGAAGATCGCGCACTACACGAGCCATCTCCAGGACGAGCTGCGCCAATCGGGCTATGGCGGCCCGTTGCTGATCATGCAGTCGACCGGCGGCGTGATGCCGCCCGACTACGTCGCCCGCCGCGCCGTCACGCTGCTCGCGTCGGGTCCGACGGGCGGGGTGATGGGCGCCACCATCGCGGCGCACAAGGCCGGGATCGGCGACTTCGTCGCCGTCGACATGGGCGGTACGAGCTTCGACATCTGCCTCGTGCGCGACGGCCGGCCGCAGATCAAGGTCGACTGGAACTGGCGCTACCGCTACTACATCGGCCTCCCGATGGTCGACGTGCAGAGCGTCGGCGCCGGCGGCGGGTCGATCGCGCGCGTCCGGCAGGGCGCGCTCCTCGTCGGGCCCGAGTCGGCGGGGTCGGTACCGGGACCCGCGTGTTACGGCCGCGGCGGAACCCGCCCGACGGTCACCGACGCCGACGCAGTGCTCGGCTACGTGCCGGTCGACGGCTTCGCGGGTGGGCGCATGCGACTCGACGTCGACGCCGCGGCCGATGCCATCCGAGCGCACGTCGCCGACCCGCTCCACGTCGACGTCGTCGATGCCGCGTGGGGCATCGAACGGATCGTCAACGCCAACATGGCGAATGCGACCCGCAAGGTGCTCGCCGGCCACGGCGCCGACCCGCGCCGGCTCGCGTTGATCGCCTACGGAGGCAACGGCGCGGTGCACGCCGGAGCAATCGCGCGCGAGCTCGGGATCGAGCGTGTCGTCGTTCCCAAGGCGGCGCCGGCGTTCTCGGCCCTCGGTGTTCTCGTCGCCGACTACGTCGTGGATCTCGTGCGTTCATACGTCACGCCGCTCTCCCAAGTCGACCTCGGGCGTGTCCGCAGCCTGATGTCGGAGCTCGAGGAGGAAGTCGCGAAGGAGCTGCAGCCGGCCGGGCTCGACGCACGCCAGATCGTGACGACGGTGTGCGCGCAGATGTGCTATCCGGGGCAGAACTTCGACATGAGCGTCGCCGTCCCGGAGGGCCACGCGCTCGACGAGCCCGGCCTGCTCGACCTCGCCGAGCGCTTCCACGATCAACATGAAGCCGAGCGGGGGTTCTGCTTCCGCACGCAACAGCCGCTCCTGCGGGGCGTGCGTGTGATCTCCCGTGGCCTCACGCCGAAGCCCGACCACTTCGCCGAGACCGGGCCGGTCACCGACGCCTCGAGCGCCCGCAAGGGCAGCCGGCCCGCGTACTGGGGCGACGACTGGGCCGACACCTCGGTCTACGACGGCCCCGCACTTGGTGTCGGGGTGGAGGTGCACGGCCCGGCGCTCATCGAGGAGCCGTTCACGGTCGTCGTCGTGGAGCCGGGCTCGGTGGCTCGCCTCGACGCAGCCGGCAACTACGTCGTCACGATCGGCTGACGCGGCGTCGACCGCTCCGCAGCCCTAGGCTCCGTCAGTGTCACACTCGCCGGTGTCCGGGGGCTTGGCTCGTAGGCTCGGTGCCCTTCGTGGGCAGCATCGTTTGTGCCGGCCCCCGGACGCGGGGAACCGGCCGGCGTGGCTTGATAGG
>Ga0073934_10004349_pt1 | contig 23804 bp, 24 predicted proteins | sample LarsenN4metaG_FD_76834 | JGI IMG/M metagenome (GOLD analysis project Ga0073934, IMG submission 76834) | Hot spring sediment bacterial and archeal communities from British Columbia, Canada, to study Microbial Dark Matter (Phase II) - Larsen... ... | reverse complement strand
TTGGCGCGGGATCTGGTGAGACGGCGACACCCCACCGGAGCAAGTCCAAAACGGCGCGTCATGCGCCAGGTCGGACGCTCAGTCCCATGCCGTCAAAACAGAAGGGGGCGTACGGCGGTCACCGCCTTTTCGTTAGTGTCCTCGCAACAGAGTGAAGGCGGACCGTCTTGAAAGCTACGGTCGGCGCGGATACCTCATCCACATCGTCGCCCAGGCGGCTCCCATCAGAGCGAAGAACACGAGCAAGGCCGAGATCACAATGGCAAGGTTCTGATAGACGTTGAAACCCGTCGCGAAAAAGAACAGCCATACGATGATGAACACGATGAGGCCAAAGAACGAGACGATCGACAGTGCGATTCTCCAGCCCAAGCCGGCCCCCCATTCCCATTCCTGGGCCGCCGTCTTCTTTTCCTCCCTCCACCTCGACTCCTTCGGCGCATCGCACTGTGCGACATAAGGCTGCCTATGGAGATCCAAGACGACACCCATGTCTCCAGGTAGCGTGTCGCGCAACAAGCGCGCCAACGACGGATGTCCGATTGCTCCAGCAGCGTTAAGTAGCCCCCGCGGTTTTGTGGCCGGAACCTGAGCACATGGTCGAGCCTGAGCCAAGCAAGAAACGGGAGGGACCTCCGCCGATCGAGTTCGTCCGTCCCGAGGAAGTCCCACCGCCCGCTCCCCCGCCGAGCAGGCCCGCGGCCTGGGTGCCGGGGCCCGAAGAATTCGAGCCGAGGCCTGTGCCGCCTTCGCGGCCACGAGGCCGCATTGGCGGTCGATCCATGGTCGCGGGCATCTGCCTGCTGCTCGCCGGTTTCATCGGAATCGCGTACAGCATGACCGTGCTCTCGGCGCCCCTGAGCCAAGAGGAGATCGACGCATACCAGAATCTCACGGCCACGGACCGGTTCATCGTAACCGCCTCCGGGCTCGCCACGATCTATTCTCAGGCTGTCGCCATCCTCGGCGGCATCCTGGCCCTGCAACGCAGGAGCTGGACCCTCGCGATCGTGTGCGGAGTCATCTCGCTCCTAGCCATCGGCTTCTACGGCGTCAGCTCGCTTCTCGGCCTCGTTGGCCTTGTCATACTGGCCCTCGCCCGTTCAGAGTTCACGTCGTAGCGACGCCCCGCCGCAACCCTTCGGTCCACGCAGGAGTATGCCCATGCTCCTTGCCGACTCCGCAAGGCCGGGCGACCGCGCCCGCGGCACGGGCAATCAGGCGGCCGCAAGGTTCATTCCGAAGCGGCGGTTCGCTTCCCTGATTGCAGTACCGCACCCTCGGCCGCACGGGGCTCCGGGTCTCCGAGGTGGGCTTCGGAGCCTGGGCTATTGGCGGAAACGCCCATGGGAACTCCTACGGCCCCACGGACGATGCCGGGTCAATCGCCGCGGTCCGCCGCGCGGTCGAGCTCGGCTGCACCTTTTTCGACACGGCGGACGTGTATGGTTGGGGTCACAGCGAGGAGATCCTCGGGCGGGCCCTCGAGGGGCGTCGGGACGAGGTGTCGATCGCCACGAAGGTCGGCGGGGACTTCTACAGCGGCCGCGTGCGGATGAATTTCGATCCGAGGTACATCGCCCAAGCGCTCGATCGCTCGCTGGCCCGCCTCCGGACGGACCACGTGGACCTCTACCAGCTCCATAATCCGCCCCCGGAGTTGATGGGCGACCCGCGGACGTATGAGGCCCTCGACGCGTTGAAGGCGGACGGCAAGGTCGACCATTACGGAGTGTCGATCCATGAGCCGGACGAGGGGCGACTTTGCCTCGAGGCCGGTCGGCCGGACGCCCTGCAGCTGCCGTTCAGCATCTTCCATCAGGAGTGGGTCGAGGAGCTGCTCGAAGAGGCGCATCGAGCGAACGTGGGCATCATCGCGCGGGAGCCCTTGGGAAATGGTTTCCTCACGGGGAAGATCTCCGCCAATGCGACATTCCCGCCGGGAGACATCCGTTCCTACTGGCCGCGGGAGATGATCGAGGCCCGAGCGAAGGTCGCAGACCGACTCACCTTCCTCGTCCGCGACGATCGAACCTTGGCGCAAGCGGCGATCCGGTTCGTCCTCGCCTTCCCGGAGGTCTCCGTGACGATCCCGGGCGCCAAGACCGTCGCGCAGGTGGAGGAGAACCTGGGCGCGTCCGAGGCGCCCCCACTCACGCCGGAGGACATCCGGCGCATCCACGCGCTACATACGAACCGGTTTGGCCTTTGAGTGAAACCTTTTAGCGGAGCGGGAGCTTGGCAAGGGTTGCAATGGGCAGGGCGCCGTGGTCGCTTGACGACTTGCTCGCCTCCCTGCGAGGGCTCGGGCTCCTGCGCAACTCCGAGCTCGCGCGTGCCTATCGCTCCGTGGATCAGGCCCGCTTCCTGCCGAGGGGCCTTGACGCCCTTGCGTACGCGGACATGCCCCTCCCCGCTTTCGCGCCCCTGCAGGGGCCGACCATCCCCTCCGCGCGCTGTCTCGCGGTGGCGTTGGAACTCCTCGAGGCGACGCCGGAAACCCGCGTCCTCGTCGATGGGTCCCGTGGCGGGTACAGCGCCGCCGTCCTCGCGAAGGTCGCGGGGCCGGAGAACCTCGTTGTCGTCGAACGCGATCCGAAGCAGCTCCGGATCGTGCAAGAGCGACTCGGCGCCTCGGGCCTCGATGACGTCGAGGTCGATTCCAAGCCGCCCGAGGGAATCTTCGACCGAATCCTGGTGCTCGAGCCGTCCGGCTCCCGGGCGCGTACCCTCGCCGGGCTCCTGAACGATCTCGGGTTCCTCATCGCACGGGGCCGCGGTGTCGAGGACCTCGCCTTCGTGAAGATCATCCGGAGCGGCGCGGAGACCGTGCGGCTGACCATCGGGCAGACGCCGCCGCCCGCCCTCGCGGGACCGCGGGCCCCGGAGGGTTTCGCCATCGATTTCGCGCGCCTGTTCGCGGTTGAGGACCTGTTGAGCCACGCCTGGGAGGGACGCATCGTCGGGCACCACGATCAGCACTTCCAGGACGCCGTGGACGAGACGTTCGCCGATGGGCCGCTCGATGCCGACTCGCTCGATCCGCTCCGGGATGTCGCTAAGGTCGCCGCGCGGCGGAGCTTCCAGGCGGCGTACATCCTGCAGAGCGCCGGAGAGCTCGAGCGTGCCGCGGACGCGTACGCGCGATCGATCCGGCTTGCTCCGTCCGCAGAGGCCCACACCTTCCTCGGGTGGACGTCGAGTTTCATGGGCGACTACGCCGAGGCCATCGAGGAGTGCAAGCGCGCGATCCAGGTGGACCCGACCTTCGGGAATCCATACAATGACATCGGGGCGTACCTGATCGAGCTCGGGCGGCTCGATGAGGCGATCCCGTGGCTCGAGAAGGCCCTCGCCGCGCCGCGGTACTGCTGCTACTTCTACGCCCACACGAACCTCGCCCGGGCCTACCTGCATAAGGGCCTGCGGGAGCGAGCGCGGCGCAGCCTCCTCGCGGCTCTCGACGTCAATCCAGACTACGCGCCCGCAAGGGATCTCTTGCGCCGCCTGGAGAGTGAGGGCTACTTCGCCTGATTTCCCAGGACGGCGGCGCGAAGGACGACGAACTCGTCCGCGGTCAAGGTCGGTTCGTATCCCTTCGACACTCGTACCTCGACGGGTCCGGCTTCGGCCGCGAGGAGGAGCTTCTCCTCCCCTTGGTGAGAGCCCACCGCCGTGACCTCCGAGGCCTGGAACCGGTGCTCGATCTCGCGGATCGCCCCGCGCGGCCATGCCTGATGGATCCCGTACCCCTCGAAGCTGCGGACGTTCCACGCGCCGTGGACATCGAGATGCGCGCGGAACTCGACGACGCGCTGGTCTGTCACGATAAGGGTGCCCGAGTGCACGGGCAGGAAGATGAGGGGATCCTCGTCTGGCTCCAGATGCCTCGCGAACAGGGAGAGCCGATAGGGATCGCGCTTCGCGGCCCGAGCGAGGCCGAGGAATTGGGTGGCATCGAACGCGCTCGCGTCGCGCACGGAGCGACGGATGCGGGACGGGCACAAGAAGGTTCCCGCGGCAGGCTTATTCGCGGGCTCGCCGTCGCGTCGCCATGCCATCTTTCGCTCGCATCGATCGGGCCCTCGTGGCGGCGATCCGTGCCCTGCACGATCATCTCTGGCAAGGTCCGACGAAAGACGAAGCGAAGCTCCGCCTGCGCCTCCGGAAAGCCGTGGCGGACCTGGACCGGTTCGTGCGCGCGCGGGGGATGATCGTCGGAGCCACGGGCCCGATCCTCGAAAACTTTAGACGACGCCCGGATGGCGAAAAAGTCTTCGATTTCCTGCACGCCGTTGCGAACCTGGCGGCCGCGGTCGAGCTTTGGCGTCGTGACCCGAGGGAAGCCCACGAAGGGCGAGCGAGGTCGTGACGTCGATCGCCATCGGCCTCGCATCGGCCTCGGACAACTTCCACCTCGTCGAGGAATTCAAAGGCGGCGTGACGGACTTCCCTGAATTCATGACGAGGCTCGCCGATGTCCTGGAGGAGCGCGGAGTCATCGAGGCTGGCGAGCTCAAGCGAGCGGCGAACCTAGCTTACAATGTCCACGCGATGTGGGACGAGCGACGATCCGCGGAGTCCGCCGGGATCTCCGCATTCGCAGCGATCGGCGCGGCGGGTTTCGCGACCGCCCTGCACGTCGACGCTCTGCGCGCGCTCGGTCGCTACCAGGATGTACCCCACAAGAAGCTCCCGCCCGCCATCCACCACATCCTGAAACGCTCCGGCGCGCACCCTTAAGCCCCGGGGTCGACTTGTGCCCGCGAGAGAAGTGGCGGAGAACGCATACGCGCAGGCTCGGGACGCGCTGGACCACGGGGACGCGGAGAGCGCGCGGGACCTCGTCTCGCGGGCGTACGAGGCGGATCCAAATGACCCCGACGTCCGGGAGCTGTACGCGGCATTGCACTTGGCCTATGGCGTGCGCCTCGCCGCCCAGGCAAGCGAGGCCCGACGGATGGAAATCCTTCGGCGGAACATCGGATACGATGAGGAATTCGAGGATTCTCCGGAGGTGACCGCCGCCTTCGACCGAGCCCTCGCGGTTATCGAGGAGGCCCTCCGCGCGAATCCGTCTAGTGAAAAGGCGATCCAAGCGAAGGCATCCCTCCTGTTCCGCCGGGATCGACGTGCCGGGCGGCCCGCGGCCCTCGAGATCCTCCAGAAGGTCCAGGCAGACCATCCGGCGAACCGACAGGTCGCGTTCGTGATTCGGAAAATCGAGCGGCCGTGCCCGCGCTGCAGCGACACCGGCTTCTGTCCCTATTGCCGGGCACGCGGTCTGAAGCGATACCTCGGGTTCGAACGGGAGTGCGAGCGGTGCCACGGAAGAGGGATCTGCCCCGCCTGCGGGATCCTCTAGGTCAATCGTGCCGAGTCTCCGTCGAGGACTCGGTCCCGCCGTCGATCCACTCGACGCGGTCCGCTCGGCCGACCTCACCGCAAGCGAGGCATTCCCATCCAATGGCGAAGTCGTCGAACATCACAAGGCCTCGCTCCTCCTTGCCGCACTTCGGGCAGGGCCCTTTCACATACCCGCTGACCTTCAAGGCGCGAATCACGACCTCGGGCAAGCAACCACGCCTCAGGCGAGTCACTCCGACGGGTCCTCGGCGCCTCCCGAGGCGGACTGGAACCACTCCGGGATACCCTCCTCTCCGCCGAGATCGCACTTCGGGCAGACGTAGTCGAGGATCGGGTAGTTACCGTGAGAATGCTGGACGAAGTAGATCTTCTCCGTGCCGCACTTCGGGCACTTCTCGGGTTCGGCGCCGACGTTACTGCGACGGAACATCGCGGGCGTTCCAGCGGCTGGGGCTACTTAAAGGTGCGCTCCCCCTTCCCGTCAAGGGCTCACGCGGTTCCGTCAGACCTTCGAGCGGAGGCTCGGTTTCCAAGACTTCGTACCATCCGGGAGGTCGGTCGCCTCGAAGTCCTGATACAGGTAGGGGTAATCTCGGATGCAGATTTCGGCCACTTGGTCGAACACGGTCCGGATCTCGACTTCTGCAGAAGGGTCCGTCCGCATCTCGATGACCCACCGCAGGGTGCGGTGATTCGCCGACCAGATCATGTTTGTCGCGATCCCGTGCGGGAGGATTCGACGGAGGGCCGAGGTGAGGCGCTTCTTCCTCTCCATCGGGAGGGTATCCCATGGGATGCCCTTCTCCAGCTTGCGATAGGCCTCCTCGACTTTCCCGACTGCGTCGGCCATGGAAGCCCTCTGGTCCTCACGTAACTCATCCGGGATCCAGAACTTGAGTTCGCGCGGTCGGACGTAGCGTAGGGACTCCTGGCTGATCGCGGTTCCGACCCGATGGCGAACGATCTCGTGCGAACACACTCGACTAATGTTCAAGAAGGCGAAGCTCAGGACTGAATGCTCAAGGACGCTCCCGTCGCCGCGGGTCAGAATGTTTGCGAAGTACTCCTTCGGAGACTCCCGCACCCGCGTAACGTTCGGATTCAGGCCGGGCTCATACGACTCGTAGCACATCCGGCCTGCGAACTCGATGAGGGTCTGGCCGTCCGTGCCTCTTGAAGTGAGGTACTTCTCGACGGTGGCGTCCGAGACGCCGAGGTGACGCAGGACTTCTTCGAGCGCGTCGGAGTTGACAATCGTCTCGCCAATCTTGATGACGAGGGGCCGTACTTCTTTCATCGTCCCAGGACCGTCCCCTGTGGCGGCCTCATACCGCGAGAGTGTATAAGCCCTTCTGGAGGATGGCCAAATGCAGCTCAGAGCCAACGATACAGGACCTTGTAGAACTCCGTCCGCTCGGGCTTCTTGGCGCCTGCGAGGACCGTCGCGAGGATGTGCTTCTGGAGCACCGTCGCGTCCTCGAATCCAGCCTGGATCGCATCGTACTTCGTGATCCGCTCGAGCGTCGTTCGCTCGACGAGGATCGCCTGCCCCTCGCCGACGATGTCGTCTCGGAACCGGATGATCAGCCGGTTGCCCGGGACTAGCTTCAGCCGAGCGACTTCCTCCGCGGAAAGGTGGACGAGGTAGACGAGCTGCTCCCGGAGTTTTCCTTCGGCCCCGGGGTGCGTCACCACAATCGTCTTCGGCGGCCCGACGTTCGGCGGGATCACGGCCCTCGCCTCCCGCGCAAGGGCGCGGCGGCTATGAACTTTCCCTCAGGACGTCGAGAGGGCCGTGAGGACTTCGTCCACATGGCCGTCGACCCTCACCCGTGGCCAGATCCGGGTGATCCGCCCGTCCTTGTCGATGAGGAACGTCGTCCGCTCGATTCCCCACGTCCTCCGGCCGTACAGGTTCTTCTCCTTCCAGACGCCGTAGGCCTCCGTGACCCGCCCGTCCCCGTCGCTGAGGAGGGGGAAGTTCAGGCCGTACTTGCTTCGGAACTTCGCGTGGCTCTGTAGGCTGTCCCGGCTCACCCCGAACACGGCGGCCCCCATCGAGGTCACCCGGCCCAGGTTGTCGCGGAAGCTACACGCCTCCTTCGTGCACCCGGGCGTGTCGTCCTTCGGATAGAAGTACAGGACGACCTTCCTCCCGCGCAGGTCCTTGAGGGCGATCGTGCGTCCATCGTCGGAAGGCAGGGTGAAGTCCGGGGCCTTGTCGCCGACCTGCGGCATCGTTGCCACCGCTGGGATAGAAGGCTCGCCCCACTTAACGCTGGTGCTACCCTGGAGCCAGCCCGATGCGCCAGACGCTATCGGAAATGGTAGCCTTCTCGCATCCTTTAAGTAAAATCCCAAGGGTCGGTCCCGTGCAAAACCCCGCCGCCAGCCCTCGTGGGGAGTTCCATGGCCCGGAAGGCACCTTCTCGGCGAGCCAGCGCGCCCCGGCTCGCCTTCGCCCCGATCTATTCGAGGTCGAGGTCGGCGAAGCCGCCGCCCGTGACCGCGCCTGAACCGGAGTCGGAGACGGGACTCCTGCAGCTCACGTTCGGGCGGCACGCGCATGGCTACGGCATCGCGGGTGCCGTCGCCCTCCTCGCGAACGCGATCCTTTTGTTCAACCTCGCCAGCCTGCCCTTCCTGGCCTTCCGAGCGGGATATCCGGACGACATCCTCCTACTCCTCCCTGGCGCCATCGGCGCGGTCGTTTCCTGGGACGCGATGCGCCTCAAGCGCGGTCCCTACAAAGGCCACTACCGCTCGCGGCACTTCGTGATGAGCGGCATCGGCACGATCCTGTTCTTCCTCCTGGCCGGCGTGATCATGTTCACCCTCATGGGATTCCTGCCCACAGGAATCCAGGCATGGCTCTATCCAATCGCCGTCACCGGTGTCTCCGCGACGATCGTATCGATGGCGATGACCTTGAAGGGGCTCAGCGGCCGCAAGGCCGGGAGCATCGTCCTCGCCGCGGTCCTGCCGACCCTCATGGTCCTCCTCGTCTTCAGCGGCCACACGATCGCGACACCCGAGGGCCGTTTCCTGTACCTCCTGGCGTTCCTCATGGGGGCCGTGATGACGGAAATTTCCGGCTCGCTGCTCCACATCATCGCCTCCTCGACGAGCGTCTACCAGAGGGAGATCCTCGTGGCGGATAACACGAAGCTCGGCCTGGTCCAGCAAGAGTACCAGCGGAAGCGGGAGGCCCTGGACTACAAGGAGCGGGCCCTGCGCGGCCGCGAGGCCCACCTCGAGGCCCTCCAACAGGAGCTCGATGCCCAGGCGGGCGAGATCCGCGCGAAGCAATCCGACCTCGCGGCTCGGGAAGCTGCCGTCGAGCGCGCATTGAAGGATCAGCAGGACCTCAATCAGAAAAGTGCCGCCGCCCGAGCCGAAATCGAGGCCAAGGTCGAAGAAGTGAAGCTCCGGGAGGCGGAGATCGCCGCGGCCCGAGCCGAGATTGAAAAGGCCCGAGAGTCCGCCGCGGCCCGCGAAAAGGAGGTCGCGGCACGGGAGAAGGAAACGAAGCGCCTCGCAATCGAGGTCAGCTCCCACGCACGGACCCTTGAGGCGAAGGCGAAGGCCACGGAGGAGCAGGAGTCGCGCGTCCAGGCCGCGGAGAAGGCCAACAGCGAGAAGCGGGCTGCCCTCCTGAAGCTGGAGAAGGACCTCGAGCTCCGGGAATCGGAGCTCAAGCTCAAGATGGAGCGGGCCGAGGCCACCCACTCGAAGGCGGAGTCCACACGGATCCAGGAGCTGAAGGACTGGGAGAAGAAGCTCCTCGCGAAGGAGAAGGAGATCGGCAAGAAAGAGGTCGAGATGCGGACGATGGAGGGCCAGCTCCGGGAGCGCTACGAGAACGCCGCTCGGATCGAGCGGCGGTTCCAGGAGCAGCGGAAGATCTTCGAGGACCGCGAGGCCGAACTCGTCGCGAGGGAGAAGGAGCTCTCGGACCGCGAAGAGGCCATCGAGGATCGTGTGAAGACGTTCGAACGCCAATCCGCGGCGGTCCGCGAAGAGAAGGATCAAGTTGGGGAGCGGGCGAAGAAGTACTCCGAGCTCCTGAAGGAAATGAAGAAGCGAGAGGCCGCCGCGGGATCGAGCGAGGAGGAAATCAACCGCCGGATCGCGAGCCTCGACGCCCGGGAGCGGAAGCTCAGCGAGATGCAGTCGAACCTCCAGTCCGAGATCAAGAGGCTGAACGAGCAGAACCGTGCTCTCCTGGAACGCTCGAAGGAACTCGAGGAGCGCGAATCCCAGGTCCATGTGCGGGAGATCGAGATGCAGCAGGCGGCCAAGGAGGCCCGCGGCACCTCGGGACCGGGGATGCGGGACATGGACCGGGAGGCCCAGCTCGAGGCCTGGGAGAAGAGGCTCCGGGAGCGCGAGGAGGAGCTGAAGCGGCGGACCTACCAGAAGGAGAAGGAGATCGAGATGCGGGAGGGCGCCGTGAAGGCCCACCTCACGGCGGGCGTGACGGAGGCCGAAGCCGTGGCCGCCGTCGAGATCGAGAAGAAGGCCGAGCGGGTGAAGACGGGCACGGCACGCCTCGACGACCTCCTGTACGGAGGGATCCCCTTCAATTCGAATGTCCTGTTTGTCGGACCCGCCTTCGTGGGGAAGGAGGTCGCGGTCCTCAACTTCATCGCGGAGGGCCTGCGGAAAGGCGTGCCGGCGGCCATCATCACGACGACGAAACCGCCCATCGACGTGGCCCGGGACATGGCTCCGATCCTGCCGACCTTCGTCGAGTACGAGCAGCTCGGCCTCGTGCGGTGGATCGATTGCACCTCGACTCTATCGAGCAGCAAGCCGACCCGGGAAAAGAACGTCTGGCGGGTGAACGGGCCGACGGACTTCGACAACATCTTCAATCTCGTTCACACGTTCGATGAAGAATTCCGCACCAAGTACCCGTACTTCCGGCTCGCCTTCTTGACCCTGAGTTCGTGCATCACCCAAGCCGATGAGCGGGAGGCCCTGGCGTTCTTCCAGAAGCTCGTGAACCGTCTCCGTCAGACGAAGGCCGTGAGCGCGGTGGCCCTGGAGCGGGGGATGCACGCGGACCAGACCCTCGAGGCCCTCGAGCATATGGTCGAAGGCGCGATTCACTTCAAGACGGACAAGCAGAAGACGTTCATCCACGTCGCGGGCCTCGGGGACGTCCAGACCCGGGAATGGATCCCGTACAAGTTCACGAACAAGGCCCTTATGATCGGCTCCTTCCAGCTCGAGCGCATTCGATGACGCGCGAGGACCCCGAGGACTCGGCGGTGCATCTCCGGAGGGCGTAATCCTTGGTCGAGGCCTGGATGGCGCTCCTCGGCGGCGGGACGCTCCTCCTCGTCGGCTTCGCCGCCTCCCTCGTGTTCGAGCGGTTCCGAGTCCCAGACTTCTTCCTGCTCCTCCTCCTCGGAGTCGTCCTGGCGGCGATTCCGGTCGCGCCGTTTGGACCCACGGCGGCGGCGAGCCTGGCGCCGACGGTCCCCGTGCTGCTGAACCTCACCCTCGCCTTCATCCTCTTCGAAGGGGGCCTCGCCCTCAACACCGGGAGAGGCCGCGGAAAGGGCGTCCTGACCGTCCACATCTTGGGGGCGATGGGTCTCACGATGGCCTGCACGTACGTCATCGCGACGCGGATCCTCGGCCTGAGTGCGATCACGGGGATCACCCTGGCCGCCGCCTTCAGCGGCCCGAGCGCGACCGTCGTGCTCAGCTTCGCGCCTCGGCTGAATCTGAGCCCGGCGGCCCTCCGAGCCATCATCCTCGAGGGCGTCCTCGGCAACGTCGCCGCAGCCATCATCGTCCTCTTCGCGATCCAGTTTCCGGGCGCCGCCCCGACGATCCCCGCCCTCGTCGACTACCTGGTCGACATCGCCCTGGCGGCGGGCCTCGCGCTCGTCGTTGGCCTCGGCTGGCGGGCCGCCTTCGCCGGCCTGTTGCCCTACAAGTTCCAGTACATCGCGACCATCGGCCTCGCGGTCGTCGTCTACGCCGCCGCGGAAGGGCTCATCGGCCAGAACGGGGCGATTGCGGCGTTCGTGCTCGGCCTCGTGATCGGGTACGGTCACCCCGGGCTCTCGAAGGTCAACGAAGCCACCGGCGAAGGCCTTCGGGCCTTCCAATCCGAGGTCACCTTCGGGCTTCGGACGTTCTTCTTCGTGTACCTCGGGTTGAGCATTCAGTTCGCCGCGATCACGCTCCAAGCGATCGCCGGAGCCCTCTTGCTTGTCGTCGGATTCCTCCTCGCCCGCGTGCCCACGTCCCTCCTCCTCGGCCGGGCCTCCCGCTTGCCGAGGCGGGACACACGCGTCGTCCTCGTGACGATCGGACGAGGCCTCACGGACGTCGTGCTCATCCTATTCGCCCTCACGAGCGGCGTGCTTCCGGCCGCGGAGGAGTCTTTCCTCGTGGCCATGCTTCCTCTCATCATCCTGTTCGCCGCAACCGTGTGCGCGGGCCTCATCGCTTGGGCCGCGCGCACGTCGGGGGCGCAGCCCTCGCGGCCGCCGCAGCCCGAACCCCGGAAGGCCTGAGCACGCCCTCAGGCGTTCCAGCGGTCCTCGTGCACGTCCGACGCCCCGTGGCCATGGGCCGCCGACGTCGGGCCCGTGAACCTGGATCGGCTGGCATACAGCTCCGCGTAGGTCTTCCGGGTCCGCGCCGGCGCCTTCGCGGCGACGAGGGGCTTTTCGGCGAGGATCGCCTCCTGACCCCACGTCGCAGGTTCGAAGCCTGCCTCATGGGCATGCGCGACGAATCGTCGGTCCAACGGAAGGAACGTCTCGACTCGCGACGCTCCACGCGCGCGCGAGATCCGTGGGAGATCGCGCAGGATCTCCTCGGGCGGTCCCAGGAGAGGAGTAGCGTTGAGGAGGTCCTCCGAAAAGGCCTCCCGAACCTCGTCGAGCAACACGACGTGGCCGTCCCATTCCCACAAGGCCCCGAGGCTCGCGAGGTAATGGGCGGTCGCGCGATCAAATCGAACGAATACATACCCGTAGCTCACGTAGCCCTTCCCCTGCCGGACGAACGGAGAGCGCTCGAGGGCGGCCCAGAGGTCCTCTGTGAACCGCAGCTGCGCGAGGGGGAAGCGTGGCGATTCGACGGACGCCTTCGCGCTGAACCGCGCGAAGCGCGCGACCTCGCGGAAGCCCGCCCTCGTGAAGGACGCGACGCCGGCCCGATTCGCCGCTTCCGTCAGCAATCGGGCGGCACGCACGCCCTTGCGGCCCGCGAGGCCCTCGAGGACCTCGACGAGGGCCGAAGCGACGCCCCGTCGACGATACGCCGGATGCGTTCGCGCCTGGCCGAGCCACGCGCTCCCGTCGAAGACCTCTTGGTAGGTCATCATGCCGACGATGCGGTCCCCGTCGAGGGCCACGTACGTTACGCCGCGCAGGAGGAGATCCTCGAGGAACTCCACCACGTAGTCGTCCGGGCCTACGGCCGCGCGGCAGAGGTCCGCGAGGGCCGCCTCGTCGTAAAGGGATGCCCGCCGCGTCCTCCATTCGGTCATTTCCCCGCCCGAGCGGCGAAATTCGCAAGCACAGAGAGGTACGAGAGCTCCTGTCCGACGAGGCCGGCGACGCCCCCGCCGCCGTCGAGGACCATATACTCGTCCGGGGCATGGGCGCGGGCTCCGTGCCCCAAGCCTCCGGAGACCGCGGCCTTCGAGAGGGGCGGGCCCGTGAACAGGTACATCGGGAGGGACCCCCCCGCGTGGGGCCAGATTTCATGGGGCACGCCCGCGGCGCGGTAGGCGTCGAGTACGGCTTGGGCGATCGGCGAACCGAGGGAAGTCTTCGACCACGGATACGCGTCGTGGATGCGCACCGCGATATCCGAGAATCCATGACGTTCGAGGTGCGCCCGAAGCGCTCGGACGACGCCCTCGGGCGTCTGCTCAGGCACGAGGCGGATGTCCATCTTCGCCGTGGCCCTATGCGGCAGGACCGTCTTCGTGCCCTCTCCCATGTATCCGCCGAAGATGCCGTCGATGTTGAGGGTCGTCGAGAAGAGGAAACGGCGCAGGAGGGCTTCGCCCTCGAGGTCGTCGATGAACCGCTCGACGCGGTTCTGCTGTCGGATCACATCGGGGTCGAAGGTCGTCGCGAGGTAGGCGACGAGCTGGGCATCGTCCTCGCTCGGCGGCTGGAGGCCCGCATCGAGCCCCTCCACCCGGATCGTATTCCCGTCCGTGCCCGTCATGGAGGCGAGGGCATGGACGAGACGCCACGCCGGGCTGTCGATCCAGGCCTTGTTCGCGGAATGGATGTCGAACTCGAGGGGCCCACGGCCCCAGGAGGCACCGGAGGCCTCCAGCTCGAGGTACACGATGCCCTTGTTCCCGAGGAAGAGCTTCACGTGCCCTTTCACGTCCTGCGCGGCGCCGGGATAGAAGACCGCGTCCGCCGCCCTCAGTTCATCTGCGCGAGCGCGCACGAAATCCGGGAGGTGCGGCGAGCCGAGCTCCTCCTCACCCTCGGCGACGATGAGGAGGTTCACCGGGGGCCGTTCGCCCGCCTCTCGCACGGCGTGAAGCATCGAGAAGAAAGCGCCCATCGGTCCCTTCGTGTTGATGGCCCCGCGCCCGACGACGATCCGCCCCCACGGGGCCCTCTCGACGAGGGCGGCCTCGAAGGGAGGCGAGGACCAGACCTCGCCCTCGACCGGCTGGGTGTCGTACATCATGTAGATGAGGAGGGTGTTCCGTGCCCCCGCGTCGAGCCTGCCGAAGACGATCGGATGCCCCTTCGTCTCGACGACTTCCGTCGAGGAGCATCCTGCGGCCTCCATCTCGGACCCGACGAGGGCGGCCATCTCACGGATGCCGCGACCTTCCGCGGAGACGGACGGCTGGCGGATCAGGCGGCGGATGCGCTCGATGTGGTCGTCCGAAGACTTCTCGATAATCGAACCAACGGACGGAAGATCCATCAGGGCTTCCCATGCGGGCGAGTGCGCTCCGTGGCCTCAAGCTTTGCTCAACGGACGGCGGCCGAGGGAGGCGCTTGCAAGGTTCGCTCACCCGTCCCGCGTATTCGTTCCGACGATCCGGACGTGAGTTGGGATCGCGGGCGCAGAGTCTCCGGGCGCTACAGGAGGTAAACGCTCGGCAAATCATGCGAAGGATCCTTGAACAGGTTTGGAGCAGCTTCCGCTGCAGTCCCTTCTCCCGCCAGCCGGCGGCTCAGTTCCTTCTGGCCGCGCTCGAGCAACTCCGGATTGTACGAGTACTGAACTCGGACGTAGTTCGTCGCGCCCACGGAGGTCCGCCGGTTCAGGAACTTCGTGAAGTCCCTCCACCCGGCGGGTTGTCGGGAGAAGAGGTTCGCCATCTCGACCGCGAAGCGGCCGCCGACGAAGAAGGCCTTCCACTCCTGGACGTTGCGCTCGTCGAGGCGCCCCTCGACGAGACGTGCGACGCCTTCTCCGTACGCGGGATTCATATAGGACCGGAACGCCTCGAGGTTCGCGAGAGCTTCCTCGAGGTTCCCGATGTCCTCCGGCGCCCGTGGCACCTTCGGCGGCACATCGTACCAAGCGCCCTGGTAGGCGCCGTACTTCGGCGTCCCCGTCTTCACCTCAAGCTCCGCCGCGATTCGGTCGACGAGGTGATGGAACCGCCCGTGCGCGAGGAAGTAGTCCAGCACGAGACTGTACTCGACCCGATCCGCGACGTCGTCCACATTCTGATCCGCGTACTTGCCCAGGTCCCGCCAGATGACCCGATGGTATTCCTCCTGAACCGCTCGGAGGCCCGCTTCGCGGATGTAGATCCCCCAGGCGTCCGGCTTCAAGCGGAAGGACACATAGAAGGCGACGGCTTCGGGGCCGAGCTTGAGCATGCCTGGGAGGGCCTCCGGGTCCTTTGCCACCTTCGCGCGGTAGGCGCCCACGTTCTCCGCCGAGAGCTCGAAGGGGCGCGCGCCCTCGATCGGCGGCAGCCGGCCATGGCCGGGGACGCGGACCACTGCGGGATCGCAGAGCTCGGGGTGCGCCGAGGCGAAGTTCCGGAGGTCTTCCATGTGTCGGCACCGAACCGGGTGCCTGCCTTAAGGCTTCCGCGATCGGATCAGTAGAGGAGGCATTCGACCGTCCGGCTCCCGACCTCCTTCGGCCGGAGGTCTGCAGGTGGGCGGAAACGGATCCGGACCTCCTTCTCGCCCGTCGCGACGCCTTCAATGGCCTGAGCCATCGGCGCCGCGGCCTCCGCGACGACGGCCCGGATTCGGCCCTCGAGGACCGGGCTCTCTCCCAGGCGGACGCGCCGGCTCGCAACGAGGCCTCGCGCCTTCCACGCGTCGATCGGGCCCATCGTCGCCTCCTCGGCCGCCGCCCGATCTGGCTTGAGCCGCCGCTGCTCCAGGTAGTCGACGAAATCGCGTCCCTCCCAGCCGCAGGTGGGCAAGGCCACCGGGCACCGCGGATGGAAGCGGCATCCCGCCGGCGGCGCGATCGCGTCGGGAACCTCTCCATGGGGGAGCGTCTGGACCCGCGCCCGGCCGGGCTCCGGGACGGGCACTGCTGCGATGAGCGCTTGGGTGTACGGATGCTTCGGATCCTCGAAGATCTGAGCCGTCGGTCCCATTTCCACGATCCGCCCGAGGTACATGATCGCGATGCGATCGCAGACGAACTTCGCCGTCGCCAGGTCGTGCGTGATGTAGAGGTACGTCAGCCCATGGCGGTCCTTCAGTTCCAGGAGGAGTTCGAGGATCCGCGCCCGGATCGACATGTCGAGCATGGACACCGGCTCGTCGGCCACGATGAGGGACGGCTTGAGGACGAGGGCCCTCGCGATTACGGCCCGCTGCTTTTGTCCGCCGCTCAGGTCGAGGGGGTACTTGTCGATGAGGTCCCCCGGCGGCACGAGGCCGACCTCCTCCATGACGCTCATCGCGGCCTCCCGGGCCTCGGGCTCCTCGATGCCGAGGTGGATGAGGAGCGGGTCCATAATCGCCTGGCCGATCGTCATCCCTGGGTTGAGGGCCGCGTGGGGATCCTGGAAGACGAGCTGCATCCGGGTGCGGAGGGGCCGGAGCGCCTTCTCGTCCAGGGCCGTGATGTCCTTGCCCTCGAACTCGATGCGGCCGGACGTCGGCCGCACGAGGCGGAGCACAGCGCGGGCCGTCGTCGTCTTGCCGCAGCCGCTCTCGCCGACGAGGCCCATGATTTCGCCAGGCATGAGCGTGAAGGAGATACCGTCGACGGCGTGCACGACGGGCCGGACGGATCCGCCGTCCTCCTTCCGCACCCGACGCTTCAGGGACCGGCCGGCGACCTGGAGGATGTTCATCTTGACCGGGAAGTGAACGGTCAGGTCCTCCACGCGCAGGAGCGGATCCGTCATAGGAAATCCTTCCCGAAGTGGCAGGCTGCGGATTGGGCGGTGCGGTATTCAACGATCGGCGGGACCTCCCGCTGGCAGATGTCCGCCGCGTACGGGCAGCGCGGGTGAAAGCGGCACCCCGGCGGGGGTTCGAGGAGACTGGGCGGCATCCCGTCGATCGAGTGCAGGTCCTTCGTGTGCATGTGGATCGTGCTCGCCAGGAGGCCCTGGGTATACGGATGGATGGGCCGGCGAAAGACGTCCTCAACGGGGCCGATCTCGGCGATCTGGCCAGCGTACATGACCCCGACACGGTCGCAGGTCTCCGCGATGACCCCGAGGTTGTGCGTGATCAGCAACAGGGACATCCGGTACGCCTTCCGGAGGTCGAGGAGGATATCGAGGATCTGCGCCTCGACGATCACATCGAGGGCCGTCGTCGGCTCATCGGCAACGAGGAGCTTCGGATTCAGGGCGAGGGCCATCGCAATCATGATCCGCTGGCGCATCCCGCCGGAGAACTCGTGGGGATAGTAGTCGATCCGGCTCGCCGGGACGCCCATGGACTGGAGGACCTGCACGGCGCGCCGCGAAGCGTCCTCGCGTCGGATGGATCGGTCGTGGGATCGCAGGGTCTCAATGAAATGGTCGCGGATCGTCATCAGAGGATCGAGCCGCGTCATCGGGTCCTGGAAGATGAGGGCGAGCTCCTCTCCTCGCAACCTCCGGTACTCCGCCTCTCGGAGGCCGAGGAGGGGCCGCCCCCGGAGGGTCAGGGAGCCATGAACCTCCGTCCCCGGAGGGAGGAGGCCGAGAATCGCCTTCCCTAGGGTCGACTTACCGCACCCCGTTTCGCCAACGATGCCGAGGGTCTCCCCTTCGCGGAGCTCAAAGCTCACATCGTCCACGGCCCGCACGGCCCCCCGTTTCGTGCGATAGTGGACCTGGAGGTCCCGGGCCTCGAGGATCACGCCGGTCATGACCTCTCCTTCCTGAGAAGCGGGTTCAGCAGATCGTTGACCCCCTCGCCGAGGAAACTGAGACCGACGGTCATGAGGACGATCGCGACCCCGGGGTAGAAGGAAGACCACCAAATCCCGTTGTCGATCTTTTCCGCGGCCGACGCTAGGTCCAGCCCCCAATCCGGCGTCGGCTGTTCGACCCCGAGGCCGAGGTACGAAAGTCCCGCCGCCGTGAGCACCGCGTCCGCGGCGCTGATCGCGAAGATCACGGGGATTGCGACGATGACGCTAAAGGCGATGTACCGCATGATGATTCTCCATGGCCGGGCGCCGATCGCGCGCGCAGCCTCCACGTACTGTTCCTCTTTCGTGGAGAGGACCTGGCTTCGTACGACTCGGAAGTAGAGCGGGATATAGATGACCGTGACCGCGAGGCCGATGTTCACGACGCCCTTCCCGAGGAAGACCGCGATGAGGCCGGCGAGGAGGAGTCCCGGGAAGGAGTAAAGGGAATCCATGACGAGCACGAGGGCTTTGTCCCGGTTGCCGCCCCGGTATCCGGAATACAGCCCGAGGGGGACTCCGATGAGGAGGGCGACGCTCACGCCGATCGCCATGATCGCGAGGGAGGTCCGCGCGCCGTGCAGGACACGGGAGTACACATCCCGGCCGACAGGGTCGGTGCCCATGAGGTGCCAATACGTTAGCCAGGTCGCGGTCGCTCCGACGTAGTCGACGGTGAGGTTCCCGGAAACCGAGCCTTCGGACGCATGGCGCAAACGCAGGACGAAGGCAGTACTCGACAGCTCGGCCGCGGTCCAGGCTTTGAGGTCGGTGATGTCAACGCGGACAAGTTCGCCCTGGGTCCGAATGGCGTACGGAGGGAACCAGGTTGCGCCGCCGTCGTCGCTGACCAGGACCTCGAGGTACTGCCCGGGATCCGTCCCGTTTGGGAGGATGAGGACGGCGATGCCGACGGCTTGCACGGCGTCTCGGAGAATCCGGAGCGGGAAGCTGGTGACGTCCTCCAACGCCCCCGCCGTCGTGGATCGAGCCCCGGCGCCGTCCACCTGCTGGGCTGCGGGCAGGTTGATCCACGTCCCCGTCCATGCGAGGAACGTCTCGTTCCTTCGAACCGGCGCGTTCGTCAGCGGGGGTATGTCCTTCTCGTCGGTGAGGGCGACGGGGTCGAAAGGCGCGAACAACGCGGCTCCGACGGCAACCACGATGAAGCCGAGGAGGATCGCGATGCCTGTCCAGGTCAAGATGCCGGCGAGGGTCTTCCGGTCCTGCACGAGCGGACGCCACAGGCGTCCCAAGATGGAGGTCCGAGGCATCCATTCCTTGGGAGCGCCTCGGCCCTCGGTCACCATGCTTCTACAACCGGATACGCGGATCAATGAGGGCGCCAACGATGTCGATCACGACGCTAATCGCGATGATGAACGCCGCGTACACGACGACGACGCCCTGGATCATCGTCATGTCCTTCGACGTGATTGAGTTCAACAGCAGGAGGCCGATCCCTTCGATCGAGAACGTCCGCTCCGTGAGGACCGCGCCGGCAAACAGGATCGCGAACGTCAGGCCGAGGATCGTGACGACGGGGACGAGGGCGTTGCGGAATGCGTGGCGGTACACTACGTTCCGTTCGCTGACGCCTCGGGCGCGGGCGGCCTCCGTGTAGTCCGCATTCACGGTGCGGAGCATGTTCGCCCTCACGGCCTTCGTGAAGAAGCCGCTAAGGATGAGGCCCAGGGTGAGACACGGGAGGACGAGGAAGCTCAGAGCCTTCAGGAACTTCGGGAAGCTCCCCTCCAACAGGGCGTCGATCGTGTAGAGCCCCGTGACCCGCGTGGGCACGTCGGTCCCGGACCAGCGGCCGTGGGGCGGAAGCCAACCGAGCCAGACTGCGAAAACGAGCTGGAACATGATCCCGAGCCAGAAGACGGGGATGACCCAGATGATCGTGCCGTAAAGGCGGATCGAGAGGTCCGAGGGCTTGTCGCGCCGCGTGCCCGCGACGACCCCGAGCAGGATTCCCACCGTGGACGCGACGAGCATAGAACCGATCGCGAGTTCGATCGTCGCAGGGAGGCGGAGGTAGATCTGATTCCACACAGGCTGGCCGCGGTACAGCTCGCCGATCGAGACGCCAAGGTTCCCGGTAAGCACGCCGGTCAGGTAGATCCAATACTGGACGATGGGTGGCTTGTCGAGCCCGAGCTGCACCCTGGCGGATTCGATCGCGCTCGCAGGCGGGGTGCGGCCTCCCCACAGGGCGAGCAGGGGGTCTCCGGGCATGACCCGCAGCACGACGAAGATGATCGTGAGGAGGATAAACAGCATTGGGATTGCGATGACCAGCCTCATCAACGCGTAAGCCAGGAGGGATTGTCCGCGTGCCATGTCCGATTCGGCCCAATGCGATCATAGGAAAAGAACCTTGGGAGCGGGTTCGACAGGAGTCCAAAAGAGGGAAGGGCCAGGGACTCAGGTGTCCCTGGCAATAAGTTCCCGAGCGCCGAGGCCGACGAAGAATCCCGCCGCTGAGAGGAGCGCGTTTGCCTGGGCGCAGTTCGGGACCGCACCGTACTTCGTCTGGAACACGGGCGAGTGGTACGGCATCTCCGGTGGCAGCATGCTGTACAACGGAACCACTTGTCCGTTGAACACCACATTGTCAATCGCGGCTCGGTCAACGCTGTAGGCGATCGCCTGTCGGATCCGCACATCCGTGATCGTCTCCGTCTGGAAGACGAGGTACCGGATTTGCGGGCTTGCGCCAACCGTCACCGTGATGCCCAACGTGGACGCGCGGCTCTGCAAGTCCGTGAGGTCCGTGGGCGTCAGCGTCCGGTAGACGACGTCGACCTGCTTGGTCTCGATGTCGTTCTTCAGCGCCGCTGCAGTGGTTCGGATGTTGACTGTCACCTGGTCCTCCACCGGGATCGTGTTGATCCCGAAGCTCTGGTAGAGGTCCGGGCTGTGATAGTTCGCGAACCGATCAAACACGACCAACTGGTTCTCGATGTGCTGGGTCATCCGGTAGGGCCCGGTTCCGATGACACTCCCGACCGTGGACGGCTGCTCGCCGGTCTGGCTGTAGTCCCACGGGACCGGCGCGGACACGGAGAAGGCCATGAGGTCGTTGAAGAACGACACGGGCCTCGCCAGGTTGAAGACGACCGTTAGCGGATCCGGCGTCTCGATCGTTCCGACAGCGGTGTTGTTGCCGTTCGTCGGGTCGCGACCCAGGGCACCGACATCGTACAGCAGGAACGCCGCGCTGGCCGGCAGGTCCAGCCGGATGACCCGGTCGATCGAGCGCTTCACGACGGACGAGTTCAGGGGCGTCCCGTCGTGGAACGTCACGCCAGGCTTCAGGTGGTAGGTGTACGTCCGGCCACCGTTCGTGATCCCGCCGTTTGCCACGGTCGGGATCTCCGTTGCCAGCCCTGGCATGATCTTCGACTGGACGGGCTCGTACACGAGCAGGGTGTCGAAGACCTGGTTGATGACCTCGATCGAGAAGTAGTCGTACGCGGAAGCCGGGTCGAGGCTGATGATTTTGTCCGTCGTCGCTCCGGTCAGGGTGGTCGCCCCGGGCTTGTCCATGATGAACCACTTGAAGCTGACGGGATGCAGGTTGACGTTCTGAATGCCAGCCACGTAGGCCACGTGGGCATTCCCCGAGAACAGGGGAATGTACGGGGCATCCTCCGCGAGCTTCTCCTGGATCGAGGTGAACCTTGCCATCCGAACCGCGGGGTCGGAGGTCGTCTGTTCGTCCGTGATCCACTGATCGACCTGGGAGTTGTTGTACCGCGACCCGAGGGCCCTCGCCCCGGAGATGGACAAGAATGGCGAGATGTAGTCATCGGAGTCGAAGTAGTCCGGATACCATCCCAGGAGGAACAGCGGCATTGTGCCCGCGGCCCAGTTCTGTCGGTAGACGGCCCACGGGTCCGACCGCAGGGTGACCAGGACCCGGCCGCATGCCTCGATGCTGGACTTGAGGACCGTCGCTAGCTCATCTTCCGTGTCGCCGTAGTGACCGTCGTTGTTGTACCAGAGCTGAAGCTGGTAGGGGGCCCTCGGGGCGGCGAAAAGCCCGAGATAGAAGGCCGTCAACGTTCCCGCAATGACAACGATGACAACCACTACGATCGCCACTAGAACACTCCTTCTCATGCCACTCCTCCGAAACCCCCCCGCCGCAATACCGGCGGGGCGTCTTCGGCAATTCCGCAAGGGGTAGTTAACCGTTTCGAACCCTGCGGACGCCGTCCTAGGCAAAATCCTCGATTCGACTCGGTCGAACTCGGGCTTCCCGGAGGCGCTTGAGGACTGTATCGACCCGCGGACGCGCGAAATCCCTCTCTTCGACGAGGAACCGCAGGATCACATCCTCACGAACCGTACCGGGCCTCGGCGGCGGGGCGTCAAGGACCGGGGGTTCCAGGAAGAACGCGCGGATTTCCTCGACGTTCGGCGGGAGCCGCGCCCGGACCTCTGTCGGCGCCCGCTCCAGGGATCCCCATTCACGGAGCCGGCGCACCGCCGTCTTCGGTCCGATCCCCTTCACCCCGGCCGCGAAATCCGTTCCGATGAGCAAGGCTGCGTCCACGAGCTGCTCCCGCGTGAGGCCGAGGCCGCGAAGGTTCTCGTCGAGGTCCAGGATTTCGGGAGGGACCGAACGGAATCGACCTCGAGTCGGGAGGAACTCCTTGCCGCCGATGGCCATGAAACGGACCAGGCGGGGGGCTCCGAACAGGAGTGAGTCGTAGTCCTTCGAGCCTGAGGCCCACACATCCCCTCGCGCGGCGAGCCGGGCCGCCTGGGCCTCTCCTTCACTCGGCGCCTGAACCCAGGGAACGCCAAGGAGGCCAAGCAGGGTCTTCGCCTCCTCAATCATCTCCCGCGTGAGCCGGGAAGTCATGACGACCTTAGACCAGGCCTTCGAGTAGTCTCCCGTCGCCAAGGCGGCCTCGTACTCGCGCTGGGACCTCTCGCGGGCCTCGCGGCGTCGTTGGATCTCGGCTCTCTTGAATTCCGGTGGCGGTCCATCGAAGACGAAGACCGGACGGATGTCATAGTCTGAGATGAGCCGGGTCGTGCGGAAGGTCAGGCCGTGGAGGTGGGACGTGATCCGCCCGTGGGAGTCCTTGAGGGGCGTCCCGTCGCGGAGCCGGATGATGGAGAGGAACTGGTAGAGCTCGAGGTTCCCGTCGACCGCAATCGCACATCCCCGGAGCACCTCCAGGCTCGTGGGATGGCGGATCGCGATGGAGGTCAGGTTCACTCCCATGGCGGGCGACAATCGACTTCCTCGTTAACTATTTCTCGCGCGGGTGCGCATCGCCCGCCGAGTCGGTCGATGGCGCGCGTGGCGATTGTGACGGGAGCATCCCGGGGGATTGGGGCCGCGACCGCGATGCGCCTCGCCCGCGATGGCGTCGACGTCGTCGTGAATTACCGCTCCGACCGCGCAGGCGCCAAAACCATCGTGGAGGCCATCCGCGGCCTCGGCCAACAGGCGATCGCAGTGCGCGCGGACATCTCCCGCCCCGCCGATGTCCAAGCGATGGCCACGCGGGCGGTCTCCGAACTCGGCGGCGTGGACGTCCTTGTGAACAACGCGGGCACCTACGAGCGAGGCACGATCGATGCGACGAGCCCGGAGGACTGGGACCGCCGGCTCGCGACGAACCTCTCGGGTTGCTTCTACGCGTCGAGAGCCGTCGTGCCGCACATGCGGGCCCGCGGCGGCGGACGCATTGTGAACGTGGCCAGCCAGCTCGTCTTTCGCGGAACGGACCACGGGGCGGAGTACGTCGCCGCGAAGGCCGGGATCGTCGGTCTCACGCGGGCCCTCGCGCGGGAACTCGCGAAGGACGGAATCCTCGTGAACGCAGTCGCGCCGGGGGCGATCGAAACGGGACTCATCGCGGGGGACACGCCCGAAGGACGCGCCCGCCGCATCCGGACGATCCCCCTCGGCCGGGTCGGGCGGCCCGAGGAGGTCGCCGCGGCGATCGCCTTCTTCGTCGGGCCCGGCGCGGATTACATCACGGGCCAGGTGCTCGACGTGAACGGTGGCCTCCTCATGCGCTAGGGACCTCGAAGGACCACCC
>Ga0073934_10004348_pt1 | contig 23809 bp, 24 predicted proteins | sample LarsenN4metaG_FD_76834 | JGI IMG/M metagenome (GOLD analysis project Ga0073934, IMG submission 76834) | Hot spring sediment bacterial and archeal communities from British Columbia, Canada, to study Microbial Dark Matter (Phase II) - Larsen... ... | reverse complement strand
GACAGCGCGCGGTCGAGCGCGGCTTCGATGGCGGCGGCGGCGGCGTGCAGCGTGTTGTCCTTGCGGCGGTCGCCGAGCCAGGCCAGCAGCATGGCGGCGGAGCCGATCAGCGAGGATGGATTGGCGCGGTCCTGCCCGGCGATGTCGGGCGCCGACCCGTGCTGCGCCTGCGCCACGCCGTGGTCGGTCCCGTGGTTGATCGAGGCCGCGAGCCCGAGGCTGCCGGCGATCTCCGAGGCCTGGTCGGACAGGATGTCGCCGAACATGTTGGTCGTCACGATCACGTCGAAGCGCGAGGCGTCGCGCACCAGCAACGCCGCCATGGCATCGACGATCACCTCCTCGAGCGTGACCGCCGGATACTTGGCCGCCACTGCGCGCACGCAATCGAGGAACAGGCCTTCCGATACGCGCAGCACGTTGGCTTTGTGGACGGCGGTCACCTTCTTGCGTCGGCGCGCGGCAATGGCGAAGGCGGCCTCCGCAATGCGGGTGCAGCCCTCGCGCGAAATCTTGCGCACCGACAGCGCGAGATCGGGCGTCGGCATGAACTCGCCCGAGCCCATGAACATGTTGCGGTCGGCATAGAAGCCCTCGGTGTTCTCGCGCGCGATCACGAGATCGACCGGCACGCCGCATTTCGGCGGGATGCCGGCACGGCTCTTGGCCGGGCGGATATTGGCGTAGAGGTCGAGCCGCTTACGCAGGCTTCCCGACGGATTGATACCGCCCTGCTCCACCGGCGGATAGGCATTGTGGTCGACCGGCCCGAGCACCACGCCGTCGGCCTTTTGCGCCGCCTCGAACGAGGATTCGGGCAGCGTCGTGCCGTGCGCCTCAAGCGCCGCCACCCCGATCGGCACGGTCGTGAACGTCAGCCCGAGGCCGAACGTCCTGTCGGCGGCGCGCAGCACGCCAAGCGTCGCGGCGGTGATCTCCGGCCCGATGCCGTCGCCTTCCATCACGACGAGGTGGGTCATCGTATGATCTCCGCGCGAGCAACAGCGACAGCCGTCATGCCCGGGCTTGTCCCGGGCATCCATCTTCTTGGCAAGATGGATTGCCGGGTCAAGCCCGGCAATGACGCCTCACGAAAGGCTCTTCCTGATCTCGGCGGTGCGCGCGCTCGCCGCCATCATCAGGAATCCCATGTCGGTCTGGGTGGTCACGAAGCGCACGCCCTTGTCGACCAGCGCGCGCTGCCGGCCGAGGTCGCGGTCGCCGCCAAGGCCGGCGAACTTGCCGTGCTTGTTCGCCGCCGCGATCACCTTGTCCATCGCCGCCATGATCTGCGGGCAGCCGAATTGTCCGGGCAAGCCCATGGCGGTGAGCAGGTCGTTGCACCCGACATGCACCACGTCGACGCCGTCGACCGCGGCAATGGCGTCCACATTGGCAAGGCCTTCCACGGTCTCGATCATGCAAACGACCAGCGTCGAATCGTTGAGCGCGGGCACGGCCTCGCTCAGCGGAACCGCGCGATAGTCGTATTGCGGATAGCCGGCCGACACCGAGCGTTTGCCGACCGGCGGGAATTTGCAGGCATTCACGGCGCGCTGCGCCTGTGCAGCCGTGCTCACGTCGGGAAAGACAATCCCGGTCGCGCCGTTGTCGAGGATCACCGGCGTCGCCGGATCGTCGCAGCTTCGCACCCGCACCAGCGGCGCCACGCCGACGCCGAGCGCGGCCTGCGCGATGTGGCCGATGGTCTCGACCGAGAACAGCGCGTGCTGGCCGTCGATGAAGATGAAGTCGTGGCCGGTGGATTTGGCGATGCGCGCGATTTCGCCGGAGCGCGCCAGCCGCACGATCATGCCGAGCGCCACGTCGCCAGATTTCATGCGCTGCTTGGCGGGGTTTGCAAGAATGTTCGCTTCCGCCATGGCTCCTCCGTCTGATCAATCAACCTGCGGTGCAAGGCGCCAAGCCGAACCTCGAAGGATGGGGGCCTCGCACACGCCTGAAGGACAAAACATCGATACCGCGCATCGTTCGACCTTAGAAAAGTTTTGGCAGGCGTGGGCTCACTGAGAAATTATCATCTTTTCTTCGCTCTTGTATTGCCGATCTTGAGCAAATTCTTCTACATGGGTTGGAACAGCACCAACACGTTCCAAAGCCCAAGACACGCTTATGAGCTACGAGGTCGCCTGTCGCCCCCCTGATCCGCGCGTCCTCGGCGCGATAGCGGCGCGTCTCGGCAGCCGCCTGCACGCGCTCGATCTTTTCCAGCGACTCGTGGTCATTCGCAATGAGGTCGATGGCCCCATCGTCTTCACGACAAGCTTTGGACTCGAAGACCAGGCAATCGCTCACGCCATCTTTGTGCAGAACCTGGCGATCGAAATCGTGACGCTCGACACCGGGCGGCTGTTTCCGGAAACCTATCAACTCTGGGCGCACACTGAGCAACATTATGGGTGGCGAATCCGTGCCATCGTGCCCAGAAGCAGCGCCGTCGAGTCTTTTGTTACACGGCATGGAATTGACGGATTCCGTTCGTCGGTGGAAGTACGGCACGCCTGCTGCGGCGTCCGGAAGGTCGAGCCCCTGGGCCGCACGCTTCAGGGCGCCGCCGCCTGGATCACGGGCGTGCGCGCCGAACAGTCCGTGGACCGCGCGGCGATGCCTTATGCCGCGGTCGATCCGGTGCATCACCTGGTCAAGGTGAATCCGTTGTTGGACTGGACGCGCGGTCGCGTCGTTGATTTCGTGCGCGCGTATCGCGTTCCCTACAATCCACTGCACGATAGCGGCTTTCTGTCGATCGGGTGTGCGCCCTGCACGCGCGCGGTCAGGCCCGGCGAGCCGGAACGCGCCGGCCGCTGGTGGTGGGAGCAGGAGGAGAAGAAGGAGTGCGGCCTGCACGGTCGACCGGCACCGGCTCCGACGGCGAGCTCATCCGACTCCCTGAGTAAGTAAGGATTGATGTCATGCATGGCGTTAGGACTGCCGCAGAATTCCCCGAGCGCGGGCTCTCTCCCGCATTGTCGGCAAATGACGTCGGCGCTACCAGGTTCACGCATCTACAGCAGCTTGAAGCCGAAAGCATCTACATCATTCGCGAAGCGATCGCCGAATCCGACAATCCGGCTCTGCTTTATTCCATTGGCAAGGACTCTTCCGTCCTTCTGCATCTTGCGTTGAAGGCATTTTATCCGGGCAAGCCGCCTTTTCCGCTGCTGCACATCGACACGACCTGGAAATTTCGCGAGATGATCGCGTTTCGCAATGCAAGGGCGCGCGAGCTCGGCCTCGATCTGATCGTGCACGTGAACCAGGATGGCCTTGCGCGCGGGATCAATCCGATCGCTCACGGGTCGGAATTCCATACCGATATGATGAAAACAAAGGCGCTGCGCCAAGCCCTCGACAATTATGGTTTCGACGTTGCAATCGGTGGCGCCCGCCGCGACGAAGAGAGGTCGCGCGCCAAGGAGCGCGTGTTCTCATTGCGTAACGCGCAACACCGGTGGGATCCCAAGCGACAGCGTCCCGAACCGTGGCGGCTCTACAATGCACGCAAGCGAAAAGGGGAGAGCATCCGGGTCTTTCCGCTCTCCAATTGGACCGAGCTCGACATCTGGCTCTATATCCATCAAGAGCAGATTCCGGTCGTACCGCTCTATTTTGCGGCGCCCCGCCCTGTCGTCGTGCGTGACGGTGCACTGATTGTGGTCGATGACGAGCGGCTTCCGCTCGCACCCGGCGAACAGCCGCAGATCAAGAGCGTCCGCTTCCGCACGCTCGGCTGCTATCCGCTGACCGCCGCCATTGCAAGCACCGCAACCACCGTACCGGACATTATCTTAGAGACGGTCGAGGCACGATTCTCGGAGCGCCGCGGGCGGATGATCGACCATGACAGTGCCGCCTCCATGGAACGCAAGAAGCAGGAAGGATATTTCTAATGACGGCGCGGCCGAATCCGAGCGTGTTCGCACTCGACAGGCTCCTTCGCCAACAGGAGCGCAAGAGGCTGCTTCGATTCATCGTTTGCGGCTCGGTCGACCACGGCAAGTCGACATTGATCGGCCATCTGCTCTACGAGGCGGGCTCATTGTATGACGACCAGTTGGAAGCCCTTGTGGTCGAATCTCGCAAGTATGGCACGCAAGGCAAGGAAATTGATTTCTCGCTGGTCCTCGATGGACTCGCGGCCGAGCGCGAACAAAAGATCACGATTGACGTTGCCTACCGCTTCTTCTCGACAGAACAGCGAAAGTTCATCGTCGCGGATGCTCCCGGCCATGAACAGTACACTCGCAACATGGCGACGGGCGCATCAACCGCCGATCTCGCGCTGATCCTAATCAACGCGCAAACCGGCCTGACGCGACAAACCCGGCGTCATAGCCTGATCGTCTCGACGCTCGGCGTGCGCCACCTGCTGGTGGCAGTCAACAAGATGGATCTTGTCGGCTGGTCGGAGGACTCCTTCCGGGCGACCGAGGCCGCGTTTCGCGACTTCGCCATGGAACTCGGCGACTGCGAGATCGTCTGCATCCCGGTTTCGGCCCGCAGCGGCGACAACGTCGTCAGTCCCTCCCGGAACATCGATTGGTATCGCGGTCCAACGCTGCTGCGGTATCTCGAAGGTGTTGAGATAGCGGAAGGGCCGCGGCGATCCTTTCGAATGCCCGTACAGCTCGTCAACCGGCCATCACCGGACTTTCGTGGCTACAGCGGCCTGGTCACCGGCGGGGTGGTTTACGCAGGCATGCCGGTTCGGATTTGGCCGTCCGGACAAGCTTCCTCCATCGCCCGGGTTGTGACGTTTGACGGAGATTTCGATCGGGGGGCGGCCGGTCAGTCCGTAACCCTCACGTTGGCGGACGAGGTTGATGTCTCGCGCGGCGATGTTATTGCCGAGGCTGGTGACCCTCCTATCGTTACTGACCGGCTTAGCGCGCGCGTCGTCTGGATGGGGAAGGATACGCTGGCGCCCGGCACGAGTTACCTCGTGAAGCTTGCGACCGCGACGGCGAAGGCAACGGTCGAGCCGTCGCTGCGGGTCCTCGACCTCGACACTCGCGGCTGGGCTGCCGCCGACCGGCTTTTCATCAACGACATTGGGCATTGCGTGCTGGCGCTCGATCGGCCAATAGCTACCGACCGTTACGGCGATAACAAGGAGACCGGCAGCTTCATCCTGATCGATCCGGAATCCTACGACACCGTCGGAATGGGGTTGCTGGAACCGCCCCAGGGTGACGGATTAAGTCAGTGCCAATAGGGCGGGTAGCCGCTCGTCTTCTGCTGCGCGTCCAGGAGCCGCAGCATCGCCGGCCATTCCAGCACGCCGTAGGGCCGCCGCGTGCCGGGCTGATAGAGATGCGCGGTGTGGGCGATCACGTTCTCGCCCGGCATGGTCAGCTCCGTGCGCGCCGCCATGGCATCGACCTGCGAGCGGCATGACAGTTCTAGCTGGTACATGGTGTTGAACGCCTGCTGCACGGTCGCGCCGCAGGTGAGTAGCCCATGGTTGCGCATGATCAGCGCGTCGTGCGGACCGAGGTCGGCGACGATGCGCTCGCGCTCGTCGAGGTCGATCGCCGGACCTTCGTAGTCGTGATAGCCGATATGCCCGACGAGACGGATGGAGGTCTGCGACAGCGGCAATAGCCCGCACTGCATCGCCGACACCGCCATGCCAGCGCGGGTGTGGGTGTGCAGCACGCATTTCACCTCCGGCCGCGCCTTGTGAATGGCGCCGTGGATCACGTAGCCGGACTTGTTGATGCCGTAGTCCGTGTCGGGCTTCCAGATGATGTCGCCCTCGACATTGATTTTCACGAGGCTCGACGCGGTGATCTCCTTGTAGAGAAGCCCGTAGAGATTGATCAGCAGGTGGTCGTCGGTGCCCGGGATGCGCGCGGTGATGTGGTTGTAGATCAGATCGGACATCCCGTAGGCGTCCACGAGCCGGTAGCAGGCGGCAAGCTCGACGCGGGCCTGCCACTCCTCGGACGGCACCTGGTCGCGGATCGACGGCCAGTCGGTGGAATAGTTCACGGGTTGTCCCTGCTGCACGGTCCCGTAATCATAGCGACCGCGCGGGGGCAAGGCCATGCGTCTCGACGGCGACGATATCGACGTCGCCGTCCGGGACTTCCCCGGCAAGGCCGACCAGACCTGCGACCGGTCCGTCGGCCTGGCGTCGATTGCGGCAATCTGGACGTTGTGGCGCCGCCGTCCGGAGCGCATCCTGGTGCCGGGCACGACATTCCCATGACGCAGACCGATGGGTCGCAGCGACCACTCGCGCCGCGCGGCGCGGTCGTCAGAGCCTGGTTCGGCATCGACCCGGAGACCATGACGTCGTCTGAATTGAAGGCCTGACAACCAGAAGACATCGGAAGGACACCATGTCGGGACTGCGTTCGCTGCTGCTCAAGTCTTTCTGCCTCATCCTGCCGCTCACGACGGCCGCCGCGGCGCAGGATTATCCGACCAAGACCGGACGGATCGTCATCCCGTTCCCGCCCGGCGCCATCAACGACACCATCGGCCGCATCATCGCCACCCAGCTCGGCGCGCGCCTCGGCAAGCAGTTCATCGCCGACAATCGGCCCGGCGCCGGCGGGATCATCGCCCACGAGCTGGTGGCGCACGCCCCCAAGGACGGCCACACGCTCCTGATCGTGTCGAGTGCGATGACGGTCGCGCCCTGGCTGCGCAAGTCGCTGCCCTACGACACCGTGACGTCGTTCGCGCCGATTGCCATCATCGCCACTGCGCCGGCCGTGGTCGCGGCCAACCCGGGCCTGCCCGCCAAGACCGCCGGCGACGTATCGCATTGGCGAAGAAGCAGCCCGGCAAGCTGCAATACGCGTCCTCGGGCGTCGGCACGTTCCTGCATCTGGCCGGCGAGCTGTTCAAGCTCTCCGCCGGCGCGGACATCCTGCACATCCCGTTCAAGGGCGCGGGTCCCGCCATGACCGACGTGATCGGCGGCCATACCCAGCTGGTATTTGCCTCGATCGGCTCGACCATCACGCATATCCGCTCCGGCAAATTGAAGGCGCTCGGCGTCGGCGCCACCGAGCGCAACCGCCTGATTCCCGACGTTCCGACGGTCGCCGAATCCGGCCTGCCCGGCTACGCCGCCGCCAACTGGTTCGGCATTGTCGCGCCCGCCGGCACGCCGCCGGCCATCGTGACAAGGCTGCATAAGGAGATTACGGAGATCCAGAACAGCCCGGAGATGCGCAAGCAGTTCGCCAACGACGGCGCCGACATCGTGCAGAAGAGTTCCGCGGAGTTCGCCGCGTTCATCCAGTCCGAACTGGCGAAATGGGGGCGCGTGGTGAAGGAATCCGGCATCAAGCCGGAGTAACATCGGCCAAGCCGTTCCATGTCCGCTCGGTCCCCGCCTGCACGGCCATGGGCGGGCGGCCAGGCAGAGCAAGAAGAAACGCTCCGGTCAAAACGTGGAGGAATACGACAGAGGAGGCAAATCGACATGCGCCATTTCTTGCCGCTCAAGATCGCCGCTGCGCTGTTGGCGCTGACTGCCATCGCCGCCGCGCAGGACTACCCGACCAAGCCGGTGCGCGTGATCATCCCGTTCCCGCCCGGCGCCATCAACGACACCGTCGGCCGCCTGGTCGCCACCCAGCTCACCAACCGGCTGGGCAAGCAGTTCGTGGTCGACAACCGCGCCGGCGCCGGCGGCGTGGTCGGTACCGAGCTCGCCGCCAACGCGCCCAAGGACGGCTACACCCTGCTCGTGGTCTCGCTGGTGAACACGGTCAATCCCTGGCTCTACAAGCTGAGCTACGATCCGATCAAGGCATTCGAGCCGATCGCCATCATCGCGTCGTCGCCGAACATCATCGTGATCAATCCGGCGGTGCCGGCCAAGACGCTCCAGGAGTTCATCGCGCTCGCCAAGCAGAAGAAGCTGCAATACGCCTCCGGCGGCGTCGGCAGCTTCATGCATCTCGGCGGCGAGCTGTTCAAGATGGCATCCGGCGTCGATCTCCTGCACGTGCCGTTCAAGGGCGGCGGCCCGGCGATGATCGACGTGATCGGCGGGCATACCAATGCCGCATTCGCCACCGTGCCGACGGCCACGCCGCAGGTCCGGTCCGGCAAGGTGCGGGCGCTCGCGGTCGGCGCAGCGCGGCGCACGGCGGTGCTGCCGGACGTCCCGACCTTCGCCGAGGCCGGCCTGCCCGGCTACGAGGTCGCCAACTGGGTCGGTATCGTGGCTCCCGCCGGCACGCCGGCGCCCATCGTCGCCAAGCTGCACAGGGAGATTTCGGCGATCCTGGACACGCCCGACGTGCGGAAGCAGCTCGCCAATGCCGGCGCCGAGATCGAGCGCATGAGCGCGGCGGAGTTCGGCGCCTTCATGGTGAAGGAACTAGCGAAGTGGGGTCGCGTAGTGAAGGAAGGCGGCATCAAGGCGCAATGATTGCGGCGCGCCGGATGTGATAGCCTGGCCATCGACAGGACAGACAGCCGGGCCGGCCGGACAGGCCGACCCCACAAGGTTGCAAGGCTTCCGGGGAGACGCGCGATGCGGACGGGGCGCTCACTGCCGCTCAAGGCGTTTGGAATCCTGCTGGCGCTGGTGACGGCTGCGGCCGCGCAGCAATACCCGACGAAACCGATCCGGCTGATCGTCCCGTTCGCACCCGGCGGCTCCAACGACATCATCGGGCGTGCCATAGCGACGCCGCTGGGCGAACGCCTCGGCAGGCAGGTGGTGGTGGAGAATCGCGCCGGCGCCGGCGCCGTGGTCGGCACCGAACTGGTGGCCAATGCGCCGAAGGACGGCTACACGCTGCTCATCAATTCGCTGTCGCACGCGATCAATCCCTGGCTCTACAAGCTGCCCTACGATCCGATCAAGGGATTCGCGCCCGTGGCGATGATCGCGTCCGGGCCGATCGTGCTGGTCGTGCATCCGTCGCTCGAAGCGAAGACGGTCCGCGAACTGGTCGCGCTCGCCAAGGCCAGGCCGGGGCAGCTCCAGTACGCCTCCGCCGGCGTCGGCACCTTCACCCATCTCGCCGCCGAGCTGTTCAAGATCGCTGCCGGCGTCAACCTCCTGCACGTGCCGTTCCGCGGCGGCGGCCCCGCCATCATCGATGTGGTCGGCGGGCATACCAAGGTCGCGTTTGCCAATCTGCTCACCGCGATGCCGCACATCCGTTCCGGCAAGCTGCGCACGCTGGGCGTCGGCGGCAAGAGCCGTATCTCGCTGCTGCCCGACGTGCCGACCGTGATCGAAGCCGGCGTGAATTACGAAGCGACCAACTGGTGGGGCATCCTGGCGCCGGCGGGAACGCCGGCGGCAATCGTCGAACGGCTCCACAAGGAGGTGACGGTCCTCCAGGAGTCATCGGCCGTGCAAAAGCTGCTGGCCGCCGAAGGCGCCGAGGTGGTGCGCATGAGCTCCGCCGATTTCGGCGCCTTCCTGGAGAACGAAATGAGGAAATGGGGCCGCGTGGTGAAGGAGGGCGGCATCAAGGCGCAGTGACCCTGCCGCTTGGCAGGTCAGAATGGAGAGAAAAGGCGGGAGGAACGCGCTGAACGGAGGAAGCCCATCATGCGGAATATCGGTTCGATGCTGCTCAAGGCCGCCTGTCTCCTGGTGGCATTCACCACGGTCGCGGCGGCGCAGGACTATCCAACCAAGGCGGTGCGCATCATCGTCCCGTTCGCACCGGGCGGATTCAATGACATCGTCGCCCGCATCGTCGCAACGCAGCTGACCCAGCGGATGGGCAAGCAGTTTGTCGTCGACAACCGTGCCGGCGCGGGCAGCGTGGTCGGCACCGAGCTGGCCGCGAACGCGCCCAAGGACGGCTACACGCTGCTCATCGCCTCGCTGGCGCTGACCATCAATCCCTGGTTCCACAAGCTGTCATACGACCCGATCAAATCCTTCACGCCGGTCGCGATCCTCGCCACGGCGCCGAATGTGATTGCGGTCCAGCCGGAGCTGCCGGCCAAATCGGTCAAGGACCTCATCGCGCTGGCCCGCAAGCAGCCGGGCAAGCTGCAATACGCGTCGGCGGGAATCGGCAGTTTCATGCATATGGGCCCTGAGCTGTTCAAGCAGATGGCCAAGGTCGACATCCTGCACGTGCCGTTCCGCGGCGCGGGGCCGGCGCTGATCGATGTGGCCGGCGGCAACACCCATATGTCGTTCGCCTCGCTGCCATCGGCCATGGTGCATTTCCGGTCCGGCAAGCTGCGGCCGATTGCGGTCGGAGGCACCAATCGCACCCCCGCGCTCCCGGATGTTCCGACCGTCGCCGAATCCGGCCTGCCGGGCTACGCGGCATCCAACTGGATCGGCATCGTCGCGCCCGCCGGCACGCCCGCGGCCATCGTCGCAAAGCTGCACAAGGAGCTGTCGGCAATCCAGGATTCGCCCGAATTGAAGAAGCAGTTTGCGCATGAGGCAACCGAGGTGGTGCGGATGAGTTCCGCCGAGTACGGCAAGTTCATCGCGTCGGAAACCGTCAAATGGGGCCGTGTCGTGAAGGAAGGCGGCATCAAGGCGCAATGAGCTGCGGACGGCAGACCAGAACAACAAGAAACGCCGGGAGGAGCCTGCAACACGGAGGAAGCGTATCATGGCGAAATTCGGCTCGTCGCTGCTTGCGGCCGTCTGCGCCCTCGTCGCGCTGACGACACCCGCCGCCGCACAGGATTATCCGGCACGGACGGTGCGCGTTATCGTCCCGTTCCCGCCGGGCGGCTTCAACGACATCGTCGCCCGCATCATCGCCACGCAAATGACCGAGCGCCTGGGCCGCCAAGTCATCATCGACAATCGCACCGGCGCCGGCGGCGTGGTCGGCACCGAACAGGGCGCGCACGCGCCACCCGACGGACACACCCTGCTGATTGCCTCGCTCGCCCTCACCATCAATCCGTGGTTCCACAAGGTGTCCTACGACCCGGTCAAATCGTTCGCGCCGGTTGCCATCCTGGCCACCGCCCCGAACGTGATCTCGGTCCAGCCGGGTCTGCCGGCCAAGACCGTCAAGGACCTGATCGCGCTGGCCCGCAAGCAGCCGGGCAAGCTGCAATACGCATCCGCCGGCGTCGGCAGCTTCATGCATATGGGACCCGAGCTGTTCAAGCAGATGGCCAAGGTCGACATCCTGCACGTGCCGTTCCGCGGTGCCGGGCCGGCGCTCATCGATGTCATGGGCGGCAACACGCACCTGTCGTTCGCCTCGGTGCCGTCGAGCATCACGCATTTCCGCTCCGGCAAGCTGCGGGCACTGGGCGTCGGCAGCAAGCAGCGCAACGCCCTGATTCCTGACGTTCCGACCATCGACGAATCCGGGCTGCCCGGCTACGAGTTCGCCAACTGGATCGGCATCGTCGCGCCCGCCGGGACGCCCGCGGCCATTGTCGACCGGCTGCACAAGGAACTGACGGCGATCCAGAACTCCCCGGCCTTGCAGAAGGCCTTCGGCAATGAGGGCGCCGAGATCGTGCGCATGACGCCTGCCGAATACGGCAAGTTCATCGCGTCGGAGACCGCCAAGTGGGGGCGCCTGGTGAAGGAGGGCGGCATCAAGCCGAACTGACGTGTTGTTGGCGGCGGTCTTTTCCTCGTTCCGCGCACTCGGCACGGAAACGAGCGGACGGTGGATCGCGACAATTTGGCGCCCTGCCCCGCGGGCGCGGTGTCATTCCCGCGGGCGGGCGTGGTACGCTCCGGTCCGGAGCGAGCCGTCGCCAAGACCGCAATTCAAAGGTGCAAGGAAATGCCCAAAATCCATTCGCTGCTGCTCAAGACCGCAGGCGTTCTGCTGGCGCTGACCACCGCCGCCGCCGCCCAGCAATACCCGGTGAAACCGATCCGGATGATCATCCCGTTCCCGCCCGGCGGCTCGAACGACGTGGTTGGGCGCCTGATCGCGCAGCAGCTCACCGAGCGGCTCAAGCAGCAGGTGATCGTGGACAACCGCTCCGGCGCCGGCGGCGTGATCGGGACCGAAGTCGCCTCGCACGCGCCGAAGGACGGCTATACGCTGTCGATCGTCTCGATCGCGCATGCGGTCAATCCCTGGCTGTACGACCTGAAGGGCCGCTACGACCCGATCAAGTCGTTCACCCCGATCGCGATCCTGGCCTCCGGGCCGAACGTGCTGGTGGTCAATCCCGGCTCACCGGCCAAATCGGTGAAGGACCTGATCGCGCTCGCCAAGAAGTCGCCGGGCAAGGTCGGCTGGGCGCATGCCGGCATCGGCAGCTTCCAGCATCTCGGCGGTTCGCTGTTCGAGTTGCAGGCCGGCGTGAAATTCCTCGCAGTGCCGTTCAAGGGCGGCGGCCCGGCGATGATCGACGTGGTCGCCGGCCACAACCAAGTGATGTTCTCCTCGCTGGTGCAGACCACGCCGCAGATTCAGTCCGGCAAGCTGCGCGCGCTCGGCGTCGGCGGCAAGAAGCCCAGTGCCATCCTGCCCGGCGTGCCCACCATCGCGGACGCCGGCGTCCCCGGCTACGAGGCGGTCAACTGGTGGGGTATCGTGGCGCCGGCGGGCGTGCCGCAGCCGGTGGTGGACCGTCTGCGCGAGGCGATCGCCCAGGCGCAGAAGGCCAAGCCCGTGCTCGACCAGTTCGCCCGCGAAGGCGCCGACGTGGTCCAGATGAGCCAGGCGGAATTCGGGGCTTTCATGGCTTCCGAGATGGCCAAGTGGGAGAAGGTCGTCAAAGAGACCGGGATGAAGACCAAGTAGACGATCGCGAAAAGGATCGGCCCACCTCACCCCTATCGATCCGGAGAACGCAAGCCATGCCCCGTTCCCTGCCGCTCCTGATCGCCGGGATGCTGGCGGCGTCGGTCGCGACCGCCGCCGCCCAGCAATATCCGACCCGGCCGATCCGGTTCATCATTCCGTCCCCGCCCGGCGGCTCGAATGACGTGGTGGGGCGGACGATCGCGACCCCGCTCAGCGAGCGGCTGGGACGGCAGATCATCATCGACAACCGCGGCGGCGCGGGCATGGTGATCGGCACCGAGCTCGCGGCGAACGCGCCCAAGGACGGCTATACCATTTCGCTGATCTCGATCGGGCACGCGGTCAACCCCTGGATCTACGATCTCAAGGGCCGCTATGACCCGATCAAGTCCTTCACCCCGATCGCGATCCTGGCGGCGGGGCCGAACGTGCTGGTGGTCAATCCCACGCTTCCGGCCAAGAACGTGAAGGAACTGATCGCGCTGGCGAAGCAGAATCCGGGCAAGCTCGGCTGGGCCTCCGGCGGGCTCGGCACCTTCCAGCACCTCGGCGGTTCGCTGTTCGAGCTGCAGGCCGGGGTGAAATTCCTCGGCGTCCGGTTCAAGGGCGGCGGGCCCGCCATGATCGACGTGATCGCGGGCCACAACAAGGTGATGTTCTCCTCGCTGGTGCAGACCACGCCGCAGATCCAGGCCGGCAAGCTCAGGGCGCTCGGCGTCGGCGGCAAGAAGCGCACCCCGATCCTGCCTGACGTCCCGACCATCGCCGAAGCCGGCGTCCCGGGTTACGAGGCCACCAACTGGTGGGGTATCGTCGCGCCGGCGGGGGTGCCGCAGGCGGTCGTCGACCGGCTGCGCAAGGAGATCGCGGTGGTGCAGACCGCCAAGCCGGTTTTGGATCAGTTTGCCAGGGAAGGCGCCGAGATCGTGCAGATGACGCAGGCCGAGTTTGCGGCATTCATCGTGTCGGAAACCGAGAAATGGGGGAAGGTCGTCAAGGAAGCCGGCATGAAGGCCAAGTAGCGTGAATGGCACGGGGGTGACTCCATTGCCTGCCGGGGGGCTGGGGGATGGGGTCGCGTCATTTGACGGACTTGCCGCTTGAATTTGTCGTAACATCGCCCTCCGCAACCCTCCGGCACCCGCAACGGAGGGACCAGAAACTGCGACTTCCGGGGAGAGGCGATGAATCCGGGTATCTTCGAGCGCAAGGACTTCTGGGCCGGCCTGCTGCTGATCGCAACCGGCGGGCTCGCGATCTTCATTGCGCGCAACTATCAGTTCGGCACATCGCTGCGCATGGGTCCGGGCTACTTCCCGACCGTGCTTGGCGCGCTCCTGATCCTGTTCGGCATCTATCTCGCCGCCAACAGCCTGCGCGTCGACGCCGAGAAGATCGAAGGCACGTGGTCGCTGCGGGCATTGATCATCCTTCCGCTGGCGCTCGTGCTGTTCGGGCTGTTGATCGACCGCGCCGGATTCATCCCGGCCATGCTGGTCCTGATCGTCGGCTCGGCGACCGCCAGTACGCAGTTCAACCTCATCGAGGTGCTGCTGTTCTCCGTGTTCCTGACCGCGCTGTGCGTGGTCGTGTTCATCTGGGCGCTCGGCCTGCCCTATGAGCTGATCGCCGGTATCTGGTGACGCACCGCCATGGATCTCTTCAACAACCTGATCTTCGGTTTCAGCGTCGCGCTGTCGCTGCAGAACCTGCTCTATTGCTTCGTCGGCGTGCTGGTGGGGACGCTGATCGGCGTGCTGCCCGGGATCGGGCCGCTCGGCACGATCGCGATCCTGCTGCCCATCACCTATTCGGTCTCGCCGGTCGCGGCGCTGATCATGCTCGCCGGCATCTATTACGGCGCGCAGTACGGCGGCTCGACCACGGCCATCCTGGTCAACCTGCCGGGCGAGACCTCCGCCGTCGTGACTTGCATCGACGGCTACCAGATGGCGCAGCAGGGCCGCGCCGGCCCGGCGCTGGCGATCGCGGCGCTCGGCTCGTTCTTCGCCGGCACCGTCGGCACGCTCCTGATCGCGCTGTTCGGCCCGCCGCTTGCGGATGTGGCGCTGAAGTTCGGCGCGCCGGAATATTTCGCGCTGATGCTGATGGGGCTGGTGGCGGCCGCGGTGCTGGCGCAGGGCGACATGGTGAAGTCGATCGCCATGGTGGTGATGGGGCTGCTGCTCGGCATCGTCGGCACCGACGTCAATACCGGGGTGCAGCGCTTCAGCTTCGGCATCTTCGAATTGACCGACGGCATCGGCTTCATCGTGGTCGCGGTCGGCGTGTTTGCGATCGGCGAGATCGTCTCCAATCTCGGCGAAAAGCAGGAACGCCGCGTGTTGTCCGCCAAGGTCTCGGGCCTGATGCCGACCTGGGCCGATCTCAAGCAGTCCTGGGCGCCGATCGTGCGCGGCACCGGGCTCGGCTGCTTCTTCGGCGTGCTGCCGGGCACCGGGCCGGCGATCGCCTCGTTCTCCTCCTACATGCTGGAAAAGAAGGTCTCCAAGACACCCGAGCGCTTCGGCAAGGGCGCCATCGAGGGTGTCGCCGGGCCGGAGGCCGCCAACAACGCCGACGCGCAGTGCAAGTTCATCCCGATGCTGACGCTCGGCCTGCCGGCGTCGGGCGTGATGGCGCTGATGCTCGGCGCGCTGACCATCCAGGGCATCCAGCCCGGGCCGCAGGTGATGACGCAGAAGCCCGACCTGTTCTGGGGGCTGATTGCCTCGATGTGGATCGGCAATGCGCTGCTGGTGGTGCTCAATCTGCCGCTGATCGGGTTGTGGGTGCGGCTCCTGAAGGTGCCCTATCGCCTCCTGTTCCCGGCGATCATGGCGTTCTCCGCCATCGGCATCTTCAGCGTCAACAATTCGAGCTTCGAGATTCACCTCACCGCCCTGTTCGGCGTATTCGGCTTCATCTGGATGCGGCTCGGCTTCCCGCTGGCGCCGATGCTGCTCGGCTTCGTGCTGGGGCCGATGATGGAGGAGTACCTGCGCCGCGCCATGCTGATGTCGGGCGGCGATCCGACCGTGTTCATCCGGCGGCCGATCAGCGCCGCCTTCATCATCGCGACTGTGCTGATCCTGGTGGTGATGGTGGCGCCCACGGTGCGCAAGCGCCGGGAAGCATTCACGGATTAGCCGGCTGCGCCAGGACGCACAGCGCCGGTCGCCGTGCCGTCTCCCCTTGCGGGAGAGGGCTACTCGGGCATATCAGCACTTTCTGACGGGTGAGGGGGTCTCTTCGCAAATTGATCGTTTGACGAAAGCCCCCCTCACCCATCATTCAACGTTGAACTTCCGAGCAGCCCGCTCCCGCACGGGGAGAGGGCGCAGCAACGACCGTTTTCGACTCTTGAACGGAGCTTTCCCGAATGCCCGCCACCCTGCTCGATTCGAACGTCTTCAAGGACATCTTCACCACCGCGGAGATGCGCAATGTGTTCTCCGACGAATTCCGCGTTTCCTGCTACCTGGAGATCGAGGCGGCGCTGGCGAAGGTGCAGGGCCGCATGGGAATCATCCCGCCGGAAGCCGCCGACGAGATCGTCCGCAAATGCAAGGTCGAAAACATCGACTTTGCGCTGCTGAAGACGACCACCGAGCGCATCGGCTACCCGATCCTGGGCGTGGTGCAGCAGATCGTGAAGCTGTGCGACAAGGGCCTGGGCGAATGGTGCCACTGGGGCGCGACCACTCAGGACATCACCGACACCGCTAACATCATGCAGATTCGCGCCGGCCTCGACCTGATCGAGGCCGACATGGAGAAGATCGCGGCGGCCCTCGCCGACCTCGCCAGGCGCCATCGCGACACCGCGATGGCCGGGCGCTCCAATCTCCAGCAGGCGGTCCCCCTCACCTTCGGCTTCAAGTGCGCCTGCCTGCTCGCCGCCTTCCAGCGCCACCGCGAGCGGCTCAAGCAGTTGCGCCCGCGCGTGCTCGCCGGCGAATTCGCCGGCGCCGCCGGCAACCTCTCCTCGCTCGGCACGCAAGGGCTCGCCGTGCAGGAAGGATTGATGAAGGAATTGAAGCTCGCGCAGCCGGAGATCGCCTGGCACACGGTGCGCGACCGCATCGGCGAAGTGGGCTGCTTCCTCGGCCTTGTCACCTCGACCTGCGGCAAGATCTCGATGGACGTGAAGCTCCTGATGCAGACCGAGGTGGCCGAGGTGTACGAGCCGTTCCACGAGGGCCGCGGCTCGTCGAGCACGATGCCGCAGAAGCGCAACCCGATCTCCTCGCTCTACATCCACGCCAATGCCGCGGTGGTGCGCCAGCATGCCGCCGCCCTGCTGGAAGCCGGCGTCGCCGATCACGAGCGCTCCACCGGACCGTGGGAGATCGAATGGATCGTGCTGCCGGAAATCTTCCTGCTGGCGGCGGGCTGCCTGCGGCAGACCCGCGATATGGTTGCGGGGCTCGAGGTGGACGCCACGCGCATGCGTGCCAACCTCGACATCACCAACGGCACGATCGTGTCAGAGGCGGTGATGATGGGGCTCGGTCCGCATCTCGGCCGCCAGCGCGCCCACGATCTCGTCTACGACATCTGCCGGGTGTCGGCGACCGAGGGAAAGCCGCTGGTCGACCTGTTGGCCGCGGACAAGGAGATTGCCAAGCACGTCTCCCGCGCCGAGCTGGAAACGATGTGCGACCCGGCGAATTATCTGGGGCTCGCCGGCGAGATGGTCGACCGGGTGCTGACGGCGGAGGCGAAGGCGATGAAGTAGTACGATCCGCAACCGCGGCTCAATTCAGGGTTCGTCAATTGCATATTGCCACGCTCAAAGAGAGATAGTTGGAGATACAATAATGAAACCCACCAGTAAGTATCCCCCGGCAGAGCCGGGGGCTTTAAGTTTGTGAGCCGCTCATAGCGGCTTTGGGGTCGCTGACGCGGCCCCGGTTGCGGTGGCCACCTGAAGGTGGCCTTTAGCGCCACAAGCTCATTTGCTCCAGGCGCTTGTCCTCCGATTTTCAGCTGAACCGGTTTACCGTTCAAAGGCCCTTGGCCCGGTAGCCGAGGCCTACCCCGCCTTGCGCTGCCGGCCGGCCGGCTTGGCGGCAGGTTTCTTCGCGGCTTCCTTCTGCTTCCTGCCTTCGATCGGCAAGAGCATCTCGCGCTGGCCCTCGACCTTCTTCTTGCCCTTCTTCGCGGGCGCAGCGGCCGCCTTCTCGGCCGCCGACCCCTTTGCGCCGGCAGCCGGCGTGCGGCGGCCGGCGGCGATGCTCTGGCGCAGCGCGTCCATCAGGTTGACCACGTTCGGCGCAACCGGCCGCTCCCTGCCCTTCGGCGGCTTGAAGCCGGCCTGCTTCTGCCGCAGCAATTCGACCAGCGCGGTCTCGTACCGATCCTCGAATTTCGAGGGATCGAACTCCTCCATCTTGGTTTCGAGGATGTGCTCGGCGAGCTTGAGCATCTCGCCGGAGATCTTGACGTCCTCGATATCGTCGAAGGCGTCGGCGGCGCTGCGCACCTCGTATGGATAGCGCAGCGTGGTGCCGAGCAGCCCCTTCTCGAACGGCTCGAGCGCGATCACGCGTTCGCGTCGCGCCAGCACGATGCGGCCGAGCGCCACCACGTTCTTGCCCTTCATGGCGTCGCGGATCACCGCGAACGCCTCCTGCCCGACGCTGTCGTTCGGGAACACGTAGTAGGGGCTGTCGTAGTAGCGCTTGTCGATCTGCGCCGCCGGCACGAACGCGTCGATCTCGATGGTGTGCTTCGACTCGACCTGGAGCGCCTCGATCTCCTCGTCCTCGACCTGGATGAAGACGCCCTTGTCGACCTCGTAGCCGCGGCCCTTGTTCTCGGCCTCGACCGGCTCGCGCGTGACCTCGTCGACAAGCTGCTGGCGCAGCCGGTTGCCGGTCGCCTTGTTGATCTGGCGGAAGGACACCCGCTCCGAGGACGAGGTCGCGGGATTGATGCCGATCGGGCACGCCACCAGCGACAGCTTCAGATAACCCTTCCAATAGGCACGGGCGGCCATCACGCACTCCAACGCTACGAGGACCGCATACTTTACCCGCTTTAACCGTTTGCAGCCATGAAGTTCTCTTCTTGTTCCCGATCACATCCGCGTTCAAACCCGCCGCATGGTGAAAAATTCATGTGCTACCCTGGTTCCAACAGGAGGAACGCATGACGCAGAGCCTGGCCGGCGAGGTGGCGATCGTCACCGGCGCCGGCGTCAACACCGGCGCGGTGATCGCGAAGACGCTCGCCCGGGACGGCGCCGCCGTGGTGATCAACTACCGCCGCGCCGAAGCGGGCGCGCGGGCGGGCGTGGCGGAGATCGCGGCCGCCGGCGGCCGCGCCATCGCCGTACAGGGCGATGTCACGCGGCGCGACGACGTACAGCGACTGGTCGCGCGCGCGGTCGAGGCGTTCGGCAGCGTCAGCATCCTGGTCAACAACGCCAATGTCCGCAGCTACGCCCCGCTGATGGAGATCACGCCGGAGCTGTGGCGCAGCACGCTTGCGCCGACGCTCGACGGCGCGCTGTTCTGTATCCAGGCCTGCGTGCCGCATATGCGCAGGCGCGGGCGCGGCACCATCGTCAACATCGGCGGCGGCTCCGGCCATTCCGGACGGCCGCACCGCGCGCACGTGGCGGCGGCGAAGGCCGGGCTCGCCGGCATGACCGGCTCGCTGGCGTCCGAGCTGGCGCCCGACAACATCACCGTCAACTGCGTCGTGCCCGGCCGCATCGACACGCCGCGGCCCGGCGTGGTTGCGCACGAGCCGCAGAAACTGCACGGCTCGCCGACCGGACGCTCCGCCACGCAGCAGGAGATCGCCAACCTGGTGCGCTTCCTGTGCTCGGACGACTGCCGCTTCATGACCGGCGCCATGCTGCACGCCAACGGCGCCGCCTACATCACCATTGCATGAGGTGAATCATGCCTTGCGGAAACTTGTACGAGGTCGGCCGCCGTTATTGTGCCCTCATCCGCGCCGTGCCTGTGGTCCTGTGCGTCCTTGTTGCCGCAGCCCCCGCAAGCGCGCAGGCCGATTTCTACAAGGGCAGGACCGTCCAGATCGTGTGCGGCTACGGCGTCGGCGGCGGCTACGACCTCTATGCGCGCACGCTCGCGCGCCATCTCGGCGACCACATCCCCGGCAAGCCTGCGGTGGTGGTGCAGAACATGACCGGCGCCGGCGGCATGCGCGCCGCCAACGCGATCTACACCACGCTGCCGAAGGACGGCACCGTGATCGCCTGCACCAACCCGATCCTGCTGATGTACCAGCTCATGGGCGGGGCGCAGGCGCGCTACGAGACCGGCAAGCTGCAATGGATCGGCTCGCTCGACGAGCCCAACAACTCCATCATCGCCTTCGCCAAGTCCGGGCTGCGCACGATCGAGGACGCCAAGACGCGCGAGGTGCCGGTGCCGGGCGACGGCCCGACCTCGTCCATGAGCCTCTATCCGACCGCCACCAACGCGCTCATCGGCACCCGCTTCCGCGTCATCGACGGCTACACCGGCAGCGCCGCCGGCGACCTTGCGCTCCAGCGCGGCGAGGTCGACGCCCGCTCCGGCGCGAGCCTCGGCAGCCTGTTCGCCCAGCACGGCGAGGCGATCCGCAACGGCACCGTGCGCATCCTGATCCAGTTCGGCCCGCGCCGCTCCAGGCGGATTGCGGACGTGCCGCTGTTGCAGGATCTCGTTGGAAGCGAACGCGACAAGCAGATCGCCGAGGTGCTGGGACTGCCGGCCACCGTCGGGCCCGGCTACTGGATGGCGCCCGGCGTGCCGGAGGAGCGGCTGGCCGCAATCCGCAAGGCGTTCGCGGCGACCGTCACCGACCCGGCGTTCCTTGCCAGCGCGAGGCAGGTGCGGCTCGAGCTCACGCCCAAGACCGGCGCCGAGGTGCAGGCCGCGGTGAGCGCCGTCGCCGGCTATCCGAAGGAGGTGCTGGCGGCGACCGCGAAGATGCTGCGGTGGTGAATTGTCGGGCGGATTGGCGGCGCGAAGCGACGCGTCATCCGCCGCGTGGCGATTCGGTACGGCGGATTGCGCCTGCGGCGAACCGATCCGCCCACCGCGATTCCGAGGTGGTCTACCCCGTAGCCCGCATGGAACGAAGCGCAATGCGCGCGATTACCAGCGGCCGCCCCAGCCTCCCCAGCCGTCCTGCGGCTGCGGCTGCCGGCCCTGGCGCGGGCCACGATAGTTCGGATTCGGCGTGCAGGTGCCGCCGGTGCCGCGCGCGCTGTCGTCGCACTGGCGGAAGTTGTAATAGGAGCAGTCCCAGCTTCCGCGGCCCATGGCGACGCCGTCGCGCAGGCACCAGGGATTGCGGCTGTTGGTGACCTGCGCCTCGGCGCGCGGCACCTCGGAGACCGTCACCGCCGCCGCGAGCGCCAGACCGGCAAGAACGATACGACGCATTGTCTTCCTCCTTGCTTTTTGAGTTGCTCCTTGAGCTTCTGCTGCTCTCCCGAGCGTGTCCTGCTCTGCCGAGCCTCTTCCACACTCGGCCCACTCGCAAACGTCGGCTGCGGCACCGGGGTTCCTGATGGGCGTTGCGGCAAGCATAGCAGACCAAGCGCGCGGCGGGCGAGCCAAGGCGCGGAACGCGCCGTGCCCGCGCGATTGGATGCGGCACACGCCGCGTCGGCTTCGTTGCGCCCGGCTACGCGAATTTGATTTCACGTCCCAACCACTGCTGAGTGGCTTCGATAGCGTCCATGAACTGACGAAATCTTGTGACTCGGCCATCGCGAAATTCCAGTAGATCGACCACCATCAGTTCCATCTCACGATTTGAGGCTTTAGCCCTGACGCGCATGTCAGCGACAACAACGACATCAGTCCCTTCGGCGGCAACGAGCAAGGGCTCATAATTCAAAAAATCGTAGTCAACCCGGGACTGCTTCCAAGCGGCAAGCAGCGCATCCTTGCCTTTACCGGGCGCAAAACATGGAAAGGCAAGATTCGGGGCATTGCTGGAGAATTCGATTTCATCATGGACCACCTCATCAAGCAGGAATTGAAAGTGGCCTTCGAGATATGCGATGTAGATTTCGCGTATGCGGTCGCGAAAATCGGTATCCATACGCACATACCTCCAAAGACCGCTCCACGAGCGGCGCTTGCGCCCGTAGATGGGGTCGGCGCCGCAGGCGCGCAACTCGCCAGCCGAGTTTCCACTTGCGAATCCTATGGTGGGTTACGGCGCTGCGCGCCTAACCCACCCGATCTTTGCTGCGAAGCGCCGCAGCGAGTAGTCCGATTCGTAGCCCGGAGAGCGCAGGCGTAATCCGGGGTCAGCCTCTCACATTGACCCGCATTGCGCTACGCTCCATGCGGGTTACAAACTATATCGCTGGTCTATCGATCCGGGTGATTGCAGAAATTCTCGCTTGGAGTGAGGATCAAGTCGAAAAGATCATCCGGCGTTATGTCGCTCGTTCAGCAGCAACAAAGGCTGCCATTGCACAACTGAACCAAAAGCGATTGAAGGAACAGTGATGATACGCTTGGCCGGACGCAAGCTCATTGCGACGATGGTTGCCATAGGTGCGATCAGTCAGAGCACTCCGGTCATGGCGGACGCCTGCGATGACGAAGTTGCCCAACTTGCCAGCAAGATCGGCGCCACCATAGGACGCAAAGGCCCGTCCGGAATGATCGCACTGCGCCATAGTAACGCCAGTGAAATCACCTTCGGCTGCCCTCCTCCCAGCAAGTTTCTTGTGATTTTTGGAACGGCGCGACCAAGATTGGAGTTCATGGAATTTTTGACACTGGCTGGAAGTGTCTTCACCGGTCAGCCCGCTCCGTTGGTGCGTACCGCTGCCGAGCGATGCATCGCGGCGGCATTGGCCGATAGGAGCGGATTTTCGCGTCTGCCCTTTGGGAAGTTCACGTTGGACTGTGGTGACGGAAGGAACGGTATTGGCCCCAAGGTCACTTTCGAGGAATAGTTCAGAGAGGGCTGGAACGCGAACAAATCCTGCAAAACCACCAGCAAAACCGGTCCCTCGAAATCAACTAAGTATTGGAGCGGGCGAAGGGAATCGAACCCTCGTATGCAGCTTGGGAAGCTGCCGTTCTACCATTGAACTACGCCCGCGCTCTTCGCGTCTCGTGCGAGGGCAAAAGAATCGCATGGGCGGCGACGGCGCGCAAGCGTGTCAGGCGATCGCCTTGGTCGGCACATTCGGCTTGTTAAGCGAGGCGAGCAGGTCGCGCAGCTCGGCGGCGGGTTTCGGGGCGCTGAAAAACCGGCCCTGAACCTCCCGGCATCCTTCGCTTCGCAGGACATCGATCTGGCTCTTGGTCGAGACGCCTTCGGCGGTGGTGGCGATGCCGAGACTCGTCCCGATCCCGACGACGGCGCGCACGATGGCCAGACTGTTCTTGTTCCCGGGCAGCTCCCGGATGAAGCGCCTGTCGATCTTGACCCGGTCGAACGGGAAACTGTGCAGGTACCCGAGCGAGGAATAGCCGGTCCCGAAATTGTCCATGGCGACCTTGACGCCGGTCTTCCGCAGGTCGTTCAACGTCGTCAGCGCCGAGTCGCTTTCCGCAAACAGCATCGACTCGGTGACCGCGAGCTCCAGGCGATCCGCCGGCAGCCGCGACGCTTCAATCGCGCCAGCCACGGTGGAAACGAAATTCCTCGCCTTGAACTGCACCGGGGAGACGTTGACTGTCAGCACCACGCCGTCCGGCCAGTCGCGGGCGTCGGCGCAGGCGCGGTTCAGCGCCCACTCTCCGATCTGCACGATGACCCCCGTGTCCTCCGCGATGGGCGCGAAGGTCTCGACCGGCACTGCGCCACGCTCGGGGTGCTCCCAGGACAGGATCGCTTCGCAGGCGGTGACCTGCCCGGTCTTGAGACTGACGATGGGCTGATAGGTAAGCGCAAATTCCCCGTTGACGAGCGCCTTGCGCAAGTCGAGCTCCATCAACCGGCGCTCCTGCATGCGGGCGTCCATTTGCGCCTCGAAGAAGCGATAGGTGTTTCCACCCTCGTCTTTGCAGCGATACAACGCCAGATCGGCATCCTTTATGAGCTGCTCCGGATCGGTGCTGTCGGCCGGCGCGAGGGCG
>Ga0073934_10004347_pt1 | contig 23812 bp, 27 predicted proteins | sample LarsenN4metaG_FD_76834 | JGI IMG/M metagenome (GOLD analysis project Ga0073934, IMG submission 76834) | Hot spring sediment bacterial and archeal communities from British Columbia, Canada, to study Microbial Dark Matter (Phase II) - Larsen... ... | reverse complement strand
TACGGCTCGGGATTCCCACGCCAGGGCAGCTGGCGGGCGTGGGCGGCATACCAGTCGAGCAGGTTTTGAGCGATTTTCGATTTTTGATTGTAGATTGTTGATTGATCTGAATTTTCCATACCTGCGGAATTCTAACGACAAAAATTGTCAATCAATCAGCAGTCATCAATCTCAAATCAGCAATCCAAAATCACATTTGAAATCCCCGGCGGGCAGGAACGACCTTGAACGAAAACTCGGTCACGAAATTGAGCAGGCGCTCGGTCAGGGCCAGCCACTCGGTCGATTCGAGGATCCGGTCCAGCGCCTTCTTGTTGGCGATCTTTGCCCCCGCGATGATTTGGGGCTGGTTGCCGTAGATAGTAAACCAGGCATCGGTGGTTTCCAGGCCCAGGCGCTGCATCCCCGGGATGAACTCCCGGACCACGAATTCGAAGTATTCTTGTTCCCGCCCGGGCAAGATGTCCCAGGACATGAGGATCTTTACGGACACGCACTTGCTCCTAGTCTTGATGCCATCGAAAGATATAATAAGGTATTGGGGCTCCTACTAGTGCCTGTATTCTAACACCACGACGCGCGTTTCGCTGGGGACGGTGCTGCGGGAGATCTTCAGCGAATCCACCGGCGCGTCGACGCTGACCCCCATTTCTTTCAAGAAGCGGTTGAGAGGCGCCAGCTTGAGCGTGGTCTCAGGGACCTGGAAGTGCATGGGGATGACGATCCCCGGCTCGAGCAAACTGACCACCTCCGCGGCTTTGGCAGCGTTCAGCCCCCCGCCGCCGCCGACCGGAACGAGCGCCACGTGCACCTCGCCCAGCTCCTCCACTTCTGACTGGCTGGGCACACGGCGCAGGTCCCCCAGGTGCGCCACCGTCACGCCGTTGTAATCGAACACATACAGGGTGTTGCGGGGTTCTTCCTGGTTGCGCCTGTTTTTCCCATTGGTCTGCACTCCGGTGATGAACACGCCGCCGATCTCGTACTCCCCTGGACCTGTAATTACATGCGAACGGCCTTTGACCGCCGCGACGTAGCCGTGCCCGGGCGCGTCGTGGCTGATGGTGACGATCTCGGCTTTGAGTTTCAACGGTTCAAAGCCCACGGCGTTGTGATCGAACGGATCGGTGACGACAGAAGCCAACCCCCGCTCCATGAGCCGGAAGCACGACAGACCGTGCCAGGTGATTTCCATAAGACCTCCAGGGATAGAATGTTTTGATTATACATCATCCACTGGCGCGGAGGCTTCTCGGTTTGAGATCTGCGGCAGAAGGCGTGCTATACTGGGTCGTGCGGTGACGGGCACCCTGGGGTGCCAGGATAAAAGCTACACCGTCCGGTAATATGGCTTCGAATATCCCCGCCGTTCGCCCTCGTTTCACGCCGGGCGCGCTGGTCTCCCAGACGGCCCCTGCCTCCTGGCGCCTGGTAATCCCCGCCGGGCCGGGCGGGCGCTACCGCCTGGCGCAACTGGACGACTATCACGACCGGCCCCGGAAGGATTTTCCCTGGCAGCCTCCTGTCACCCTCAGCTTGCGAGGTCGCGCCTCGGCTCGCCACCTGCCCGGGACCTGGGGATTCGGCTTGTGGAACGACCTATTCGGGTTTGCCCTCTTGAAGGGGGGTGGGCTGCGCCTGCCGGCTCTCCCGAACGCGACCTGGTTCTTCTTTGCCTCCCCTCCCAACTACCTGTCCTTGCGCGACAACCTGCCGGCGCAGGGGAGCCTGGCGGCGACCTTCCGCTCGCCGCGCTGGCCGTCCCTGTTCTCCCTCCTCGGCCCACCGCTGCTTCCCTTTATTCTCCTGCCGCCCGCCGCGCGGCTTTTCCGCCGGTGGGCCCGGCGGATCGTGCGCCAGGACGCCGCTTCGCTCACGTTCGACCCATCCGATTGGCACACCTACACGCTCTCCTGGGACGCCCTGCAGACGACTTTCCAGGTGGATGGAGAGACCGTCCTGGAGACACCCGTCTCGCCTGACGGACCGCTGGGGTTGGTGCTGTGGTTGGACAACCAGTTCGCCGCCCTGCCGCCGGACGGACGATTCCGATACGGCACGCTGTCTAACCCAGAAGGGGCGTGGGTTGAAATCGAGGAGCTGGTTGTCCACGAATTCCGCAAATGAACACGCACCAGATTCGTATCATTCGCGTAATTCGCGGATGAAAACGATTCATCAATGATACCACTCCCTCCATCCACCTCTAGCCTTTGGGCACTTCGCACCCCGCGGTCGCCTTGCTTGACAATCCCCACCCCCCCGGTTAAAATTACCCCGCGTTGAGGGAGACGCCGAACGTTCAGGCCGAGATAGCTCAGTTGGTAGAGCACGTGACTGAAAATCACGGTGTCGCCAGTTCGATTCTGGCTCTCGGCACCTCTCGGCCAGACGGTGAGGCCGGTCATGCGGGTGTAGTTCAGCTGGTAGAACGTCTCCTTGCCAAGGAGAAGGTCGTGGGTTCGAGTCCCATCGCCCGCTCTATGGATTACAGATTGAGGATTGCTGATTGTTGATCTATACTCACCAATCAGCAATTTTTATCCAGATTTGGATAATCGATCACAAATCTATGGTCAACAATCTATACGGCGACGTGGCCAAGTGGTAAGGCAAGGGTCTGCAAAACCCTGATCACGGGTTCAAATCCCGTCGTCGCCTCTGGGGATACCCGGAACAAAGCTCACAGACAATCGGTCGTTTTTAGATTCTCGTGGGGGTCAGTCGTTCAATCTCTGGATCACAGGGAGGTTTGTCAGCAGCAGGGAGGCGCTGTCGTTGTCCAGGTAGATCGTGTCGCTGGTGGATACTGTTTGCGTTCCATCCTTCAATTCAAGGGTGACGGCGTGCTCGCCTTTGCCCTGATTTAAGATCCAAGCGAACTGCGGGCTAAAAGGCATCCAGGACGTCCAGGCGCCGCTGTCGTTCCGCAAGCGCATCTGTTGCCATTCACCGTACACATTGAGCAAGACGTACCGGCTGCTGGTCGCAACGGATTCACCAGCGATGACCACCGGATACACCCCGGGCTGCCTGCCGAAGTCCTGCACCCAGTAAATGCCGTAATCGCCGCTCCCGGCGAAATAACCGACACCGATCTCCCAGCTCGCAGGGTTGAGGATGTTCGCCCGGTGACCGGGGCTGTTCATCCAGCCTTCCATGACCGCCTCCGGCGTGGAATACCCCGCAGCGGCATTCTCTCCGGTGGGGCCGGAGAAGTAAGTGGCGATCCGGTCCCACACACCGCAGACCTCGGTGAGGTTGCCGCCCACCCGGTCGAAGGTGTCGTGGTCGACATAGTTGTCCAGACCCATGTCGGCAGCGTGGTAGCGGGCGGCTTCGGTCATCGGCTCCGCGCGCTTCAGCGGGGGCAGCCCCTCGGCTGCTCGTGCCTGGTTGACCAGCTCGACCACGCGTGCTTCGTAAGCGTCGTTGAGCCCGGGGACGATCTGCCCGCCGCAGCCCGTATACTTGGGTCCTTCGGAGTTTCTGTCACCGGTGGTCTGCGCCTCCGGATCGACGATCGGCGTACCCGCTTCTGGCGATGGCTCCGCAGGCCCATCGAACCCCACCAGACCTGTAAAAATAAGCAACAAAATGGGAAGAAGGAAGATTTTCCGCATGCGGCTACCTTGAGCGGATCTCCAGGACATGCCGGGAGGATTAAACCATAAGCCAGACTCGACGGTTCCCGGTCACCCTGGGTTGATGTTTGACCTGGGGTAAGTATGCTCGCCTCCAGGCTGTCGGGCAATAGGAAAATAGTCCTATAATCGGAGTACGTTTGTCACAATTCTTTTGGGATCGCCTCCCGGGCCAGGAGGTCGACGCGGGTGTTGTAAGGGTCGCCCGCGTGGCCGCGCACCCACCGCCAAACGATCGCGTGCCGTTGGATGGCTGCGTCCAGCGCCTGCCAGAGGTCGGCATTGGCGAGATTCCCCCCCTTACGCTGCCAGCCGCGCTCCCGCCAGCGCGGCAGCCATTCGGTGATGCCGCGTTTCAGGTACTCGGAGTCGGTGTAAAATTCGACCTGGCAGGGGGTCTTCAGGGCATTGAGCGCCTCGATCGCTGCCGTGAGCTCCATCCGGTTGTTAGTCGTATCGTGCTCCGAACCGGTGAGTGTTTTCTGGTGCTTTCCAAAAATTAGTAGCGCCGCCCAGCCGCCCGGTCCCGGATTCGGGTCGCAGGCGCCGTCGCTGTAGATAGTGACGCACGGCAGATTTAGACTCAAGGCTCTGAGCTCTCTTCGAACCGGGCGTTCAACTCCGCAGCCGTCTCGTCCATCAATTCGAGGGTGGCAGGTGCACGGTCTGAAGTGAAATAGGAACGGAAGATCTGGGTCCCGACATCGCCGACGACCCACCGCACAACGCTCCAGGAGGGGAGGTTCGGTTCGGGTCGGGCGAACTCCAGGAGCGCCAGCGCCTGACTCCATTGAGGGTTGGCACTGGCGTAGGCCTGCAGGTGTTCCGCCGCAGCGGTGCTCAGCGGGAGGGTGTGCCCCGCAGTGATGAGCCGGGCCTGCTGTTCCGGCGCAGAGAGCCACCGCATCAGCAGCCAGGATGCCAGCACTTCTTCCGGGGAGCCCACGAATACAGCCAGGTCTGGGCCGTATACAGTGACGACCGGCGCGCCCTCCGGCGATGGGAAGGGGATCACAGCCCATTCGTCGTCGTTCCCTGCTCGCTCGAGCTCGGTGACTTGGTAGGGGTAATCCGCCAGCGGGGCAGTGATGAACAGGGCCTGGCGGCTCGCGAATTCGACCTCATTGTAGGGACCGGCGGATTCCCACGCGCAGCCCGAGTCGTGCAGGTCGTTCAGGAAAGCGATCATCTCGGCAGCCGCCGGCGTGTCGAAGCGGTACCCTTCCCCGTCTGGAGCCAGGATCTCGCTGCCGAATGCGTACATCCAGCTCAGGATGGACGGCGGGGTGGTGTTGATCACCCAGCCGCCGGTGCCGTTGTTGCTCGCCTGCTCGTCGGAAGCGTTGGCGCGCGCCGCAGCGCAGGCCTGTTCTCGAAAGTCCTCGGGAGATTCCGGGTAGGATTCAAAGCCGAGCTCGCCCGCCCAGCTGAGGTTGTAATATAAGACCTCGACGTTGCGCTGGAGCGGGAAGCCGAGTCGCTTTCCAACTGCCGGGTCGTCCCCGAAGAGGGCTGGGTAGAGATCGGCGCGTTCCTCGCTGGTCAGCCCCCATTCCGGATCCGTCATGTATTGCTCCAGGTCCACGACTGCTCTCCCCCCGGAATCCCACTTCCGGATCTGGTAAGGATAGGCGACGACCAGGTTGGGAAGGTCAGCCGGATCCGCCGATTCGACCTCTGCATACAGGTCGTTGAAGTCACCCTTATGCATTCCCTGCACAGAGATCCCGTACGGGTTTTCAGCGTTGAACGAATCGATCGCTTCCTGGATCCCCTGCCCGAGGCCGCCGGACCAGGGGTGCCAGAGCGTGAGCGCCACGCCGGCCAGATCCTCAGCGGTAAGGCCCAGGGCAGAGGTCGGGACGGGCGTGCTGGTCGGCTTGGAAGGTGCGGGCGTGGTAACGCGGGTCCTGGTCGCCCGGGGAGACTCCGCCTCCTGCGTGGTCGTCGCAGTCGAACCCGTCCCGCAGGCGGAGAGGAGGAGGATCAGACCCGCGAGGAGACACCGCGCGATTTTTGCGGTAAGATCGTCCTGCCGCCTGCCAGCTGCTCTTGAAAGTCCTGCGCGTTCCAAATAAAAATCGTTCATGCTTTGTATAAGGCTTTACCGCTCAACCGCCGCACGGCGTGCCTGCGATTATAACAAACCTGGGATTAAGGATGCCCGATGCCTGACCTGACCGCTGACCTGTTGCCCGACCTGACCTCCCACCGCCTGCCCGGGCTGGACCTGGGGGCGGAGTTCCAGCATCCCGATTACGCCGGGCGTTCGATACTCAACCTTCCGGACAGCATCTGCCGCTGGTTGGGCGCGCCGCAGCTGGGCGCCAGTCCCCTGACGGAAGACCTGGCCGCCCCGTTGGGTGAGAGATACAGAGCCGTCGTGCTGGTGCTCATGGACGCCCTGGGGTTGCATCAGCTGCGGCGCTGGATCGGTAATGGTGATGCGCCAATGCTGGGGGAGCTGGCTGAGACCGGCCTGCTGGCGCCGCTGACCTCGATCGCTCCCAGCACCACCTCCGCTGCCCTCACCACTCTATGGACGGGGAAGAGCGCGGCCGCCCACGGGATCGCCGGTTACGAGCTGTGGCTCAAGGAGTATGGGGTGGTCGTGAATTCCATCCTCCACGCGCCGATGAGCTTCAAGGGGGATGTGGGCAGCCTGGAAAAGGCGGGCTTCAAGCCGGAGAGATTCATGGACCTGCCGACCCTCGGGGCGCACCTGGCGCGCCACGGAGTGGAGACCTTTGCCTTCCAGCATCAGAGCATCGCCCGCTCGGGGCTGTCGCGCATGCTGCTTCAGGATGTAAACGCCTCTGCCTTCCGGACTCCTTCGGAGCTATGGGTGAACGTCCGCCGTGCCGTCGAAAGCCTCGCAAGCGGCGGGAAAGGCTACTATTGGATCTACTGGGGGGAGATCGATCATCTTTCCCATTTCTACGGGCCGGACGACGAGCGGGGTCTGGGAGAACTGGCAGACTTTACGGCGGCTTTTCGGCGGCACTTCCTGGAGACCCTGTCCCCCGCCGCCCGCCGCCAGGCGCTGTTCATCCTCCTGGCCGATCACGGCCAGATCGCCACCCAGCCCGACCAGCACTATGACCTTCGTAACCACCCGGCGCTCACCCGCCGCCTGCACATCCTGCCCACGGGCGAGAACCGCCTGGCCTACCTTTACATCAAGCCGGGTCAGCAGGAGGCGGTCCGCGAGTACATCCAGCGCACCTGGCCGAACCAGTTCGTCATCCTGGACCCGGTTTACGCGGTCGAAGCCGGGTTGCTCGGTCCGGGGCAGACTCATCCGCGCCTCCTGGAGCGCCTGGGCGACCTGCTGGTCGTCGCCCGCGGAAACGCTTACCTCTGGTGGTCCGCTTCCGAGGACCATCTCTACGGGCGGCACGGGGGGCTGTCGCCGGAGGAGATGCTGGTGCCGTTCCTGGCGACGAGGCTGGCGTAGGTGATCCTGTCCTCGGTTACCATCTCAGGGGCCAGCCGCGATGGTCAGGGTGACAGAATCCTCGAGGCTGCGGTCGGTGGGCAGGCGAGGTATTTGATCTCCGGGCACAATGACCCGTTGTCGATCAGATCGTACACAGGGGTCGAAGTGATATCCCCTTCTGAGATTCTAAGAATCTTGGGATTATTCTGAGATGTTGAATCCCCTGGTTTACGGCAGGAAGTCCCAGGGATTGACTTTGCCGTAGCTGTCGTGCAACATCTCGAAGTGGATGTGCGGGCCGCTGGACTTGCCGGTGCTGCCGATCGTGCCGAGCGGCGTGCCCTGGAAGACGCTCTGCCCGCAGATCACGCCGACGACGTCCATGTGAGCGTACAAGGTCTGCCAGCCGTTGCCGTGGTCGATGACCACCATGTTCCCGTAGCCGAAGTTGTTCCACCCGGCGTAGACGACCACGCCGCTGTCCGAGGCCCACAATGGCTCGCCGAGGTCGCCTTCGATGTCGATCCCGTAGTGGTTGGTGGAGGGCGAATAATCGTAGCCGGAGAGAAAGTGTGACCCGCTGGGCCAGATGAAGGCGCCCGTGCCGACCGCGCCGTCGACAATCGTGCCGCACGCGCCAGGGCCAATCCAACGGGCGACCGCCGGGTCGTCCCGGGTGATGCGCGGGGCGCTCCAGGTGACGAACTGGCGCGTGCCGCCGGGCACGAACAGGAACGTCCCCGGCTCGATGTTCGGGTCTGAGTAATCGCCCAGCGTCTCGGGGTCGAGGTGGTTGCCGGGGAAATTGACGATCACATCGGGGGTGACGCCGTATCCCTGGGCCACCCCATTCAGGCCTTCCCCGGCGGACCACTTGTGGTAGACGCCGTCGGACGGCATGATGTTCAGCACCTGCCCGGGGGTGAGGGCGTGCGGGTTATCCGCCAGAACGTAATAGTTGCCCCACAGGATGGTCTCGGGCTTGAGTCCAAACTTCTCGGCGATGCCGAAGACCGTGTCGCCAGGTTGCACTTCGTACGTGATCACCTCCGTCCGCGGGCGGCTCGGGATCGTCGTGTGGAACAGAACCAGGCGCGGGATGCCCGTAGTATAGAGGCCTCCGGCGGCCTTCAACGGCGGCAGCGGGGGCAGCGCTTCGGTCGGCGTGGCGGTCGGTAACGCAGCTGCCTGAGCGGCAGGCCTCGACGCCGGCGAAGGCTGCGGCTTCAGGATATATTCACGCATCACCCAGACGACGAGCAGCGCCAGCGCGATCGACAGCATGTGCGTGCCGATCCGCAGGGCAGAGTCGGCGATGCCCAGGTGGGACAGGTCTTTCAATAGAGAAAAAATACGGCTCTCTCGAGCAGGGCTGGGGGACAGCTCTCCGGGCGAGGCCGTGCGGGATTCGTGATCTGAATTTGACCAAAAGGGCAGGTCCTCGGATTCTGACCGCCCCTCGGGGAGGTGAACATCTGGCATCCAGGGGTTCTCCGCCTGGCATGATAACATTTCTCGCCCGATCCGTCAACCGCCGCGCGACTTCCGTCAGCATCGTTAACATCCTGTTAGAAAGGCTTGGCCGACTTATCCCCCCGATTGCCAGCCATTTCCCGGCGTGGTAGAATGCTATTAATTTGTTTTTTGGCAACACACCTGGAGGATTTGGCAGTATGGAAAAGCAAGTAGCAACGTTTGCTGTCAAAAAAGGGCTGGCTCAGATGCTCAAGGGCGGCGTGATCATGGACGTCGTCACCCCGGAGCACGCGCGCATCGCCGAGGACGCCGGCGCGGTGGCGGTGATGGCGCTCGAGCGCGTCCCCGCGGACATCCGCGCGCACGGCGGCGTGGCGCGCATGAGCGACCCGGAGCTCATCCTGCAGATCATGGACGCGGTCACCATCCCGGTGATGGCGAAAGTCAGGATCGGCCACTTTGTCGAGGCTCAGATCCTGGAAGCTATCGGCGTGGACTACATCGATGAATCGGAAGTGCTGACTCCGGCGGATGAGGCCCATCACATCAACAAGCACGATTTCAAAGTGCCCTTCGTGTGCGGCTGTCGCAACCTGGGCGAAGCGCTGCGCCGGATCGGCGAGGGGGCAGCCATGATCCGCACGAAGGGCGAGGCCGGCACAGGGGACGTGGTGGAAGCCGTGCGGCACGCCCGGGCCGTCCTGGGCGAGATTCGCCGCCTGCAGCACATGCCCGAAGAGGAGCTGATGAGCTACTCGAAGGAGATCGGCGCGCCTTACGAGCTGGTGCTCGAGACCCGCGCGCTGGGCCGCCTGCCCGTGGTGAACTTCGCCGCCGGCGGCATCGCGACCCCCGCCGACGCGGCGATGATGATGCAGCTGGGCATGGACGGCGTCTTCGTCGGCTCGGGGATCTTCAAGTCCGGCGACCCGGCCAGGCGCGGCGCAGCCATCGTCAAGGCCGTCGCCCATTACAACGACCCGTACATCCTGGCCGAGGTCAGCCGGAACCTGGGCGAACCGATGGTCGGCCGGCAGGTCTCCGACATCCCCGAGGCGGAGCTGATCGCCGGGCGAGGCTGGTAGCCGTCAGATTGTCGTTTATGCGGATTGGTGTACTCGCGCTTCAAGGAGATTTCGCAGAGCACATCAACCTCCTCAAGCGTCTCGGGGTTGAAGGGGTCGAAGTCCGGCTCCCGGGGCACCTGGAGGGCTTGGCTGGTCTGATCATCCCTGGAGGGGAATCGACCACCATCGGCAAGCTGGCCAATGATTTCGGCTTGATCGAGCCACTGCGGGAGTTTGGGCGAGAGAAGGCCATCTGGGGCACCTGTGCCGGGGCGATCTTCCTTTCTAAGGATGCCCGGCGCCAGCAGCCTCTGCTGGAACTGATGGACATCACCGTAGAGCGCAACGCCTTTGGTCGGCAGGTGGCCAGCTTTGAGATCGACCTGGAGGTCCCGGCTCTGGAGAAAGTGGGATCGAACCGGCATCCATTCCACGCGGTCTTCATCCGCGCGCCGCTGATCGAGAAGGTCGATCCTCCGGCGCGTGTGCTGGCTACCCTGCCCGACGGCGCGATCGTCGCTGCGGAGCAGGGCCGGCTGTTGGCGACCGCCTTCCACCCGGAGCTGACCGGCGATGACCGCTTTCACCGGTATTTCTTAACGCTGGCCGGGTGACCTGGGTCTTACATGCATATCAGACCTTTCGACTGGCGTGACCTGCCCATCCTGCTTCGCTACCGCAACCAGGGCCTTTTCTTCGACAACGCGGCGATCCTGACGCGCGGGGAGATGATCGTCCCTGCCGGGGCGATGCTTTCTTACTTTGCGCCCGCGACCGGGATATTCACCTTCCTCTGCGCCGACCGGCAGTACTGCGCGGTGCCGCTGCTGGGCCAGATCAACCACACCCAGGGAGCGCAGATCGCCCGGCTCTCTTTTCTGGCGCCCGAATCGGCCCTCGAATCCGGGGGACTCCAGGCCATGCTCGATCACATGATCCAATACATCGGGGGCCGCGGGGCGATGCACCTGGCTGCCGAGGTGGACGAGCGGACGCCGGCCTTCGAGGCCCTGCGGAGCGCTGGATTTGCCGTCTACATCCGCCAGCGCGTCTGGCGGATCAAAGGAGATTTTGAAGGCGGTCCCGGAGGTCGGTTCTGGCGGACCGGGAGCAGTCGGGACCTGATCGCCGTCCGCTCGCTCTACAACACGTTGGTCCCTGGTCTGGTGCAGCAGGTCGAACCGCTCCCGACCAGCCACCTGCATGGCCTGGTCTCCGAACAGGACGGAGAGGTGCTGGCTTACGTCGAGGTCAGGAGCGGTTCCCGAGGGACCTGGGTGCAGCCCTTCATTCATCCGGACCTCGAGCTGGGAGACGAACGCCTTCCGGACCTGCTCGGCAGGCTCACGAACAGCCGGGGGAAGCCGGTCTACCTGTGCGTTCGGTCCTACCAATCCTGGCTGGAGCACGCCCTCGAGGGACTGGGGGCCAACCCCGGCCCGGTCCAGGCCGTGATGGTCAGACACCTGGCGATCGCCAAGCGCGTGACCCCTTCTTTTGCCCTGCCGGCGATTGAAGGAGAGACCAGCGCACCTTTTGCACGAACGGAGATGAACGAGATAGTTAAATGACACAGCGTCGGATTACAGACGATTTACAGGCTTTACTGGACGTGCTGCCCCCTCAGATCGCCCGGGCTGTCACTGAGGCGGGCGACAGCGAGGACCTTTTAGAGGTGATCCTGGACCTGGGACGGGTGCCGACGGCGCGCTTCGTCGACCGGGAAGTTGTCCTCAGCCAGTCGGAAGTAACTCACTCGGACATCGATTACGTGGTCGACCGGATTGGGGAGTTCGACAGCGATAACCGCGCCGGGCTGGAGCGCACGCTGCACCGCATCTCAGCCATCCGCAACCGGCGCGGGCACATCGTCGGCCTGACCTGCCGGGTCGGCCGGGCAGTGTACGGCACCACCGACATCATCAAGGATCTGATCGAGAGCGGCAAGAACCTGCTGCTCCTGGGGCGGCCGGGCATTGGCAAGACGACCCAGCTGCGCGAGGCGGCGCGCATCCTGGCTGAAACGCGCCGGGTGGTGGTCGTGGACACCTCCAACGAGATCGGCGGGGATGGCGACGTGCCGCACCCCGCCGTCGGCCGGGCGCGGCGCATGCAGGTCGCCACGCCTGCCCTGCAGCACGAAGTGATGATCGAAGCGGTCGAGAACCACAACCCGGAAGTGATCGTCATCGACGAGATCGGCCGCGAGCTGGAGGCTGCCGCGGCGCGCACGATCGCCGAACGCGGCGTGCAGCTGATCGGCACGGCGCACGGCAACACCCTGGAAAACCTGCTCCTCAACCCGACCCTCTCCGACCTGGTGGGAGGGATCGAGTCGGTCACGCTTTCGGACGAGGAAGCCCGCCGGCGGGGCACACAGAAGACAGTCCTCGAGCGCCGCTCCCCGCCCACCTTTGACGTGCTGATCGAAATCCAGACTCGGGACCGGCTGGCGGTGCACAACGACGTGGCCGAGGCGGTGGACGCGCTGCTGCGCGGCTACCCGCTGCCGCCCGAAATCCGCACCCGGGGTGCTGGTGGAGAGATCAAGATCGAAAGGCCAAGCGCGGCGGTGTTCCCGCGCCAGGCCATGCCGGCTCAGGCAGGCCTCCGCAGGACCGCCAACGGAGGCCCGCGCCGCTTTGGGGGACCGGTCAAAGAAGATGTGCCCGCCGCTGGCGCCCCTGACAGCCAGCGCAGCGACGGCCAGCTGCGGACGGTCCGTATCTACGCTTACGGCGTGGCGCGCAACCGCCTGGTCCAGGCTGCCAAGCGGATCGGCGTTCCCATCCTGGTCGTGAAAGATGTCGGCGAGGCGGATGTCCTGGTGACGCTGCGGTCTTATTACCGGAACCGCCAGCGCACCCTGATCGACGCTGAAAACCGCGGCATGCCGATCCACGTGTTGCGGTCCAACACCATCAACCAGATGCAGCAGTTCCTGAGCGACCTGTTCAACCTGTCCCGAGAAGGCCTGGATGAGCAGAGTGTGGAGAGCGCGCTGAGCGAAACGGAGGGCGCTATCAACGCCGTGCTGAACGGCGAGCGCTGGGTCGAACTGCCCCCGGCCTCCGCCTACATCCGCCGTTTGCAGCACGAGATGGCCCGCCAGTACAACCTGACCTCGCATTCTTACGGCAAAGAGCCCTACCGGAGAGTGAGGATATTTCGTGAATGATTATTTGGGCGATAGAAGCCAGGAATCCTGATTCGCAATACCCAATCCGCAATTCCTGATTGACAATGTTCATCACTCTCGAAGGCCCAGACGGCAGCGGCAAGACCCTGCACCTCCCCTCCCTGGCGGAACACCTCCACCAGCAGGGCTACGATGTCCTCACGACGCACGAACCAGGGGGGACGCCGATCGGCGACCAAATCCGCGAGGTCCTGCACCGCCTCGACAACATCGCCATGCACCCGCGGGCAGAAGTCCTGCTCTACCAGGCAGCCCGCGCCCAGCTCGTCGAGCAGGTCATCCGCCCCCACCTGGCAGCCGGCGGGATCGTCATCAGCGACCGCTACGCTGATTCGACCCTGGCCTACCAGGGTTACGGGCACGGCCTGGATCTGGATGCGGTCAGGTCATTGATCGCCTTTGCTACCGGCGATCTCAAGCCGGACCTGACCCTGCTGCTGGATGTAGATGCGGAAGCGGGCTTGCGCCGCAAATTGAAAGTCGGCGAGTGGAACCGGCTGGATGCGTATCCCCTCGAGTTCCACCGCCGGGTGCGGGCAGGTTACCACCAGCTCGCCAGGGCGGAGCCGGAGCGCTGGGTCGTGATCGACGCGGCGCAGCCGCCAGAGACCGTTCAGGCTGCCATCCGGCGCGTCGTCCTCCAGAGGCTCCAGGCAAGGGAGAAGGCGTAAGGCGCAGCCCAGAGGCGGGATCGCCTCTCCACGCTGACCCGGCTTTTAACATTTCCCTGATTACTCCCCAAACTCCCCTTCTCCCATCTCACCGGCGCCCAGGTCGGGCATCGTTTCTTCGATTTCTTCAGGGCTTTGGCCGGCTTCCAGGCGGTCGATGACCTCGTCGAATTCCGGCCCCATGTCTTCGCCCATCTCCGAGCTCATCTGCCGCATCATGCGCGCCATCGCCTTCGGGTCGTCTTCCAGCCCGGCGAGCTTCGACGGGTCGGCCAGATCTTCCAGGCGGCTGTCTTCGGAGCGCGCCACGCGCACCCGGCCGATGCGCCGCTGGACCCGTTCGCTGTTACAATGGGGGCAGCTGACCGGCTGCTTGCCATAATCTTGATAAGACAGGTATACTACGAAGCGGCGGTTGCAATTCAAACACCGGTAGTCATAATTGGGCATCTCAGATACCTCCCGTTCAGATTACCAGCGCACCCGATTATACCCTCAGAAGAGGCAGATGGGCCATGTGCTTTGAATCAGATCCCTTCAACCCGCGCCAGACCGAGCCGCTGCTGATCGTGATCTCCGGCCCCTCCGGTGTCGGAAAAGATTCCGTCATCCAGCGGATGAAGGAGCGCAAACTGCCTTTCCACTTCGTGGTCACGGCGACCACGCGCCCGCCGCGCCAGGACGAGGTGGACGGGCAGGACTACTTCTTCGTATCCTCGGACGAATTCGCGGAGATGATCGAGAAAGGCGAGCTGCTGGAATATGCCATCGTGTACAACGATTATAAAGGCATCCCAAAGGAGCAGGTGCGTCAGGCACTGGCGAGCGGGGTCGATGTGGTGATGCGAGTCGACGTCCAGGGGGCGGCCAGAATCCGCGAGCTTTCCCCGGAGGCGCTGCTGATCTTCCTGACTACCGAGAACGAAGACGAAATGGTCCGGCGCCTCAAGACGCGCAAGTCGGAGACCCCCGAGGGGATCAACCTGCGCATCGCCACCGCCCGCCAGGAGATGAAGCGCCTCCACGAGTTCGATTACGTGGTCGTGAACCGGGAGTGCCGGCTGGACGAAGCCGTCGACTCGATCCTGGCAATCATCCAGGCCGAACATCTGCGTGTCCGCCACAGAAAGGTGACCCTGTGACCCAAGAAACCCCTCCAGCCCGGTTCCAGCCGGAATCCACTTTTCCCGAGTACCGCCAGGGAGCTGCGCCCCAGAGCCCTTATCCCGGGCAGCGGGTCCCCCTCAATACGCCCCAGACCCGCCCGATCGTGACCTCCACCCTGCTCGTCATATCGATCCTGGTCTTCCTCCTTCAGCAGGTCAGCATATACATGACTGGCGGGCTCGACCTGGTCGCCAACCTGGGCCTGAAGGTCAACGAGCTGATCCTGGAGGGGGAGTTCTGGCGCCTGATCACGCCGATGTTCCTGCACGGCTCGCTCCTCCACCTGGGCTTCAACATGTACGCCCTGCTGATTTTCGGCCCCGGCCTGGAGCGCTACTATGGTCACGCTCGGTTTCTGCTGCTGTACCTGCTGGGCGGCTTCGCGGGCAATGTGGTCTCGTTCATGTTTTCGGCGTCGCCCTCGTTGGGGTCTTCGACGGCGATCTTTGGCCTGCTGGGGGCGGAAGGCGTTTTCCTTTACCGAAACCAGCAGTTGTTCGGCGGGGTGGCGCGCCGGGCTTTGAGCAACATCATCCTGATCGCTATCATTAACCTGGCGATCGGCCTTTCCCCCGGGATCGATAATTGGGGTCACCTGGGGGGGTTGGTCGGGGGCACGCTCTTCGCCTGGCTGGGGGGACCGATTTTGAAGCTGGAGGGCTTTTACCCGATGGTGGGCGTGGTGGACGAGCGGGAATGGCGGGACGCCGTGTGGGCTGCGCTGGTGGATGGCGGCCTGTTCGGCATCCTGGTCATGGCGACGATCTACATCCGCAGCAGCTGAGGAGCCGCGCTCAGTCTTTCTCCTTCCTCGTTGCAGGCTCCGAGGGCGTGAAAACCGGGGGACGCTTGTCGAGGAACGCTTTCACCCCCTCCCGGTATTCGCTGCCGCGCCCGGCAATGTCCTGGTTGTGGGCTTCGTAGTCCAGCACCCCTTCCAGACCGGCGAGCACGGCGCGGTTGAAGGCCCGCTTGGCCAGGCCCATGGCCCGGACCGGGCCGCGCGCCAGCTCGGCGGCCCAGGCGAGGGACCGGGCTGCCAGCTCTTCGGGCGGCGCCAGGCGGTTGACGAGGCCCCACTCCAGCGCCTGTTCGGCGGTGATCGGCTCGTTAGAGAAGGCGTACTCCGCTGCCCGCCCCAGGCCGATCAACGCCGGAAGGAGCAGGGAAACCGCCGAATCCAGGCTCAACCCGATCCCTAAAAAGCCCACCACGAAGCGCGCTTCGGTAGAGGCGATGCGCAGGTCGCAGGCCAAGGCGATCCCCAGCCCCGCCCCGGCGACCGCCCCGTTGACCGACGCAACGACGGGTTTTTCCAGGCTGCGGATCTGGAGGATCAGGGGGTTGAAGGACTTGAGCAGGTGGCGGCGGAAGGATTCGCCTTCTGCCTGGAGCACGTCGTTCAGGTCCCGCCCGGTGCTGAAGAACCGGCCGCTCCCGGACAGCAGGACGACTCGCACCTGGGGGTCGCGTCCGGCCTGTTTGAAGGCCGCCTGCAGAGCGGCGATCATCTCGTCGTTGAATGCGTTGGCCTTTGGGCGGTCCAGGGTGACAGCCAAAACTCCATCTCGCAGATCGGTGTGTACGAATTCCGAATCAGACATAAGACCTCCAAAAAGGCGCAAGCAGCCTTCGCGCCGGCGAGTTGGTCGTGGGCCAGTTTAGCACAGATCGGGATCCATGAAAAGAAAGGGCCAGGCGCGCCTCCCGCGCCCGGCCCGAATAGGAGAAAGGATTCCCGCGTCTGTTGTTGCTCCCGTCACGGCCATTGAGGGCGGTCCCCGTCGCCCTCTTCACCCTCGCTGAAATCGTCGTCGTACCCCAGCTCTAGCTCGACCCCCTCGTCTGCCAGGCGGATCCACAGAAGCAGCATGTGGCCTTCATCGGTCTCGATGAAGCGCGCAGCGACGATGGGCGCCTGCTGCTGGACGCCGCCCGCATCTCGGAATTCCAGGTAAATGGGCTGCTGGTGGCGCCAGGCGCGGTGGCAGCGCTCGACGAGCGCCGGACCGTTGAAGGTCCGCAGGCGGGTGAGGACGATTTCGCTCAGGTTGGGGCTTTCGTTCAACCCATAGACCCACCCCTCCTGTACGGCTTCGAAGGTGGGCGGGGGACCTTCGATGATTGTGATCTTTTCTTCCATCATGGCATTTATCCATTGACACCGGTAACTTTCAGGCTGGGCCTGTCGGGGCAATCATACCACGATTCGAATATTTGGAAAGCTGGAGCTGGAAAGGTATAATCGCTCCCGAAAGGGTATCGAATGCACAAACTGGTCATCCTCGTCGATCTGCCTCCGGAAGGCGCCGCCTTCGAGGAGGCCTGGCCGCAGTTTCTGCACCTCTCCGAGCGGATGCCCGGCCTGCAGCGGGAAGCGACCAGCCACGTCGAGTACGTCCTGTACGGCGACTACCAGCCGGCCTTGATGCACGAGCTGTTCTTCGATTCGTTGGACGCCGTCCACCAGGCGATGAGCTCCCCGGAGGGCAGGGCGGCCGGCGAGGTCCTCCAGCGCATGTCCGGCGGGCGCCTCACCCTCCTGATCGCCGATCACAAAGAGGATGACCTGGAGAACATCCGTAAGCACCAGGGCTCGACCGAGTAGGATTTATCGCCATGGACGCTGAACCTTTAGGCCCGGCAGACCTGGAGCGTTTCTTGCGCGCCAGCCAGATCCACGGGGAGATCGTTTTCCCGGGGGTCCCTACACCCACCGTCGAGGCGGCCGCGGCCGCCGTGGGCTGCGAGGCGGACGACATCGTCAAGTCGCTCCTGTTCCTGGTGGATGGAGCGCCGGTGCTCGTGATCACCTGCGGCACCGGACACGTCGACGGGCGCGCCCTCGCCGCTCGTTTCGGCGTGGGACGCAAGAAGGTGAAGCTCGCAGACGCGGCGACCGTGCTCCGGGAGAGCGGCTACGCCGTCGGGGCAATGCCCCCTTTCGGGCACCGGACCCGCTTCCCGACGTTTCTCGACCGGCGCGTCCTGGACCGACCGGTGGTCTACGCCGGCGGCGGAGCGGACAACGCGCTCGTGCGCATTTCCCCGCAAGACCTCCTGACCGTCACCCAGGCCGAGCTGCTGGAGCTGTGAGGTGCGTCCCGCTCCTGTGCGCCGGACGGTCGGCGTTCAGCTGCTCGTCCTGGTCGGGGTTGGTATCCTGCTCGCCGTTGGGTACCAGGCGTACCGCTGGTTCGCTGGCCCGGGGAGCCGGTCGCCGCGGGTGATGGCCTGGGTCCGCGACCCCGCGGCGCACCTGGATTGGGCGATCCGGGCCGGCGAGCGCTGCGGCGATGCGCCTTTCCTCCTCCCGACCGATGGGTTCATCGGTTTCCTGTGGGGGGATTCCTTCCGCGCCGGGCACAGGCACCAGGGCCTGGACATCTTCGGCGGGGGCGAGGTGGGCCAGACTCCCGTCGTCGCTGCGTATCCTGGCTACCTGACTCGCCTCTCAGATTGGCGGGCTTCCCTGATCATCCGCATCCCGGAAGACCCGCTCCAGCCGGGAAGGCAGATCTGGACCTACTACACCCACATGGCGGACGCCGCCGGCAGCTCCTACATCGCTCCCCAATTCCCGCCTGGGACTCGCGAGGTCTTCGTGGAGGCCGGGACGCTGCTGGGATACCAGGGGAATTACTCTGGCGACCCAGACAACCCTGTGGGAGTCCACCTGCATTTCTCCATCGTCCGCGACGACGGGCGGGACAGGTTCCGCAACGAGCTCGAGTTCGAGAACACGCTGGACCCCTCGCCCTACCTGGGCCTGGTGGTGGACGCGAGCCGGAATCCGCCTGAAGTCCCGGTCTGTCCTTGAAATTTATCGGATCTTGCGAAGGCGAGTCTCGGCGTCAATAAAGGAATCGGAGCAGTTGCCGGATCAGGGTCAGGAGGATATCGATTAAATCCAGAGGAGGTTGCTGTTCCGCAGCCGCAGGGGTCGTGGTCTCTTCTGCCGGGACACTGCTCGGGGTCGGTGCTGAGGTCTGGGTAGGGGCGGAGACGGTTTCCAGGGCAGGGGGAATCGCCGTGTGCGCCGCAGCGGGCAGCGCCGTGAAGTATATCCCTGTGATCTTAAACGCGGACGTGTCCTGGCTCACCAGGCGGGCGTGGATCTCCAGCTTGTAGTAGGGATAGCCTTTCGCCAGCGTCATTTCCACGGGCGGCGTCGAGGCCGTGTTCGTTTTCCAAAGCCAATCCTGGCCTTCACCCGGCGGCGGTTTTGCCTCGTATTCCAGGACGACGTGGAAAGGTCTCCAGACCTCGGTCCACGGGCCTTCGGGGGTCTCGCCTCCATAGATCGTGACCTCCGCCGGATCGATGGCGTGCGCGACCCAGTGAGCGAAGTACTTGAGGCGGGTGTTGTTCGGATCTGCCGGGATGATCTGATAGAGATAGGCGTCGGCGCCGACCGGGCTGATGCCGCCGCTCTTGCCGGGCGTCGTGTTCAGCCGGGCGGATGTCCCGCAGTAGCCCGGCTCTCTACCGCAAGGCCCGGCGACGAATTCGTCCGGGGAGGGGTTGGAGAGCTTCTGGCTGGTCGACCAGTATTGACTTTCCCCGGCCGAGTCCGTCCAGCCCGCCAGGGAGGGCCTGGTAGGGTCAGCCGGGTCGCGGAACCACGGGTTGTAGACCAGGTTGTCGGGGGGCAGGGGGTCAACCTGGTAAGCGAAGGCCCTCCCTGCCGAGAATAACGCGGCGATGAGCGGGACAACTGCGGCAAACCACGGGCCGACGGGAAGACATATGCGAGTTTTCATTGCCAGCAGCCGAATCGGCAAGGCTGGAATATTCGTTGATCCTATTATACATCCCGTTTCAGTCGCAGCCACGCTCCCCACAGGGCAGCCCCGACGATCAGCGCGTTCAGCGCCTGCCCGGCGATCGTGCCGTAAACCCCCCAGCGCAGGATCGCCAGGATTCCCAGCGTGAACATAGAGACGATCGCCAGCAGGTTGGCGGTGAAGATCGGGCGGGAGAGGCGCGCGGCTTTGAAGGCAGTCTGCAGCGGCCAGTAAACGAACCAGAGAGCGTAGAAAACGGCCATCAGCACCACGCCGCTGCTGTACGGCAGGTAGGTATCGCCGTAGAACAGATGCAGGATCTGCTCCGGGAACAGGATCGCCGCTCCCAGGATCCCCGCGACCGGGATGCCGATGGTGAGATAGACCAGCCGCAGGGTGCGCGCCAGGGCGCGCCGCCCGTTGCTCTCGTATATGCCGGCCGCGCGCGGGGTCAGGAACGTATCCGTCGCCCTCAGCAGCAGGTGGATGGGGGCGACCAGGTTCTGCAGGGCGCGGTACGCGCCGGCCGCGGCGAAGGATAGCAGGCCGGCGGTGAGCACCGGGTAGAATTCCACCGACACCCAGTTCGCCACGGTCCCGCCGATCATCCAGCGCCCGAAATTCCAGTTCAGCCTCCAGGTCTCCTTCAGGTCGAGCAACCGGGGCGTCCAGTACTCACGGGTGTACCAGAGACCGGGGACGAACGCAGCCAGGGAGCCCCAGGCGATGGCATCCAGACCGGCGATGCCGCTCAGCCTCCCCTGGGCGGACCACAGGCCCATCAGGGCGAGGCGCACGCCGTTCGCCAGTACGCTGTTGACCAGCGCGCTGAAGACCGCCTGGCGCGTGTACATCATCCGGCGGAGGTATTCCTGGAGCTGCCACCACAGGAAGGCAAACCACAGGGAGAACAGGGTCGGGCCGGCGACGTCGTTCCCGGCGGCAGTCAGGATCCAGCCGCAGGCCGCAACGATCAGCGCGGAGAACAGGGCCAGAACCGTCTGGATCAGACTGGTGCTGGTGGCGTAACGTTTGAACTCCACCTCCGCCATGCTCGCCCCGAAGACGTTCATGGGCTGGATCGTGACCCCCTCCTGGATGGAGCGCACCAAGCGCAAAGCGACGAAGCCGACCCCGTAAACGCCCAGCTCCGTCGGGCTGACGGCGCGGGCGAGGAAGATCGTGGCCAGAAAGTTCGATGCGCTGATCACCCCCTGGTCGACCGCCGCCAGGTAGCCCTGGCGCGCGCCCTGCCCGGAGAACAGAGCCACTAGAGAAAGCAAGGATGTCCGACGGTGTCCGGCTGATGGGCTGGCTTTTTGGGGCGGCGCGGGCTGGATCTCGGACGGCATCGGCGGTCAGCGGGCAAGAGATATAGAAATGGAGGGTTCGGCTGGCGGCAGAGCCGCCAGCCGAACCCTCCAAATTCATTATTTGTAAGGCAGCGTTTCCAGCTTCAATTCACCGGATACGGTTTCGAATTCGGGGTCTTTATGCACCAGGATCGCATTCGCGCGGATGGCATGGGCGGCGATGATGGCATCAGCCAGTGAAAGGCGGTACTCCGCTTTCAGGTGACCCGCTGTGAGCAGAGTCGGCTCGTCCATCTCCCAAATGATTTTCGCCGGAAGCTGCTTAATCAACGCGTAGCGTTTCTCCGCCTCCGCCTGGCCTCGTTCTCGACAGGTAACATAATATATTTCCAGGGGAGTCAGCCAGGTTAGCCAGACCGTATCCTGTTGGAGGATCCCTTCCACCCTGTCCGCGCCCGGTTCATTTTCAATCAATGCCAGCAAGGCTGATGAGTCCAATAAGTACCCGTCAGGGCTCATGCTCGAGATCCTCTCTGCGCGAAGCGAGCAGCTTTTTTACCAGATGCTCCCCTCTTCCCCTGCCCCTTAATGCCTTTACAGGGTCGGCTGGGACTGGGATCACCTTGATCGTCTGTCCATCGTCTAGCCATACCAACCGATCTCCCTCTTGAATCTGATATTTCTTACGGATTTGGGCGGGAATGACAGTCTGACCACGTTTCGTGACTGACGTTTGCATAAAGATACCTCTAATATTCAATTATACAAGATAAATTTCTATATTACAAGCTTGATGAGACGGTTCAAACATACGCCCTTACCCCCTCACCTGCTGTCCGGTTCGTGTACTCTAAATATCCTCATTAATTCCCTCTGGACCAGCGCGGTGCGCTCGTCGCGCAGCAGAGGCAGCCGGGCGCGCGTGCGGCGCAGCTGTTCCAGGTCGATCTCCGCCAGGGTCAGCGCCTCCTCGTGGTAAGGGCCTTTTACGACCAGGTCCCCGTTGGGGTCGAAGACGGTCGAGCCGCCCCAGAAGTTCAGCCCGTCTTCGTACCCGACCCGGTTGGCGTGGGCGACGAAAGTGGTGAACAGGCTGGCATAGGCCTGGTTGATGTGCTCCACCCAGCGAGCCGACTCGAGCTGCGCTTCAGTGTTGAGGCCGCGGCCCGGAGAGGCGGAGGCGAACAGAAACAGGTCGGCTCCGTCCAGCCAGAGCAGGTAGGGCGGCGAGGCGTGCCAGAAGTCCTCGCAGATCAGGATGCCGGCCCGACCAAAGCGAGTCTCGAAGGCTCGCACGGCGTCGCCCCAGGCGAAGAAACGCCCCTCGTCGAACAGGCCGTAGGTGGGTAGATAGACCTTGTGGTGGATGTGGCGTACTTCCCCCTGCGAGAGGTAAGCGGCTGCGATGAAAAAGCGGTGGCGCCGGTCTTCGTCGACGAATCCGATCACCAGGTCGAGATGGCGGCTCGCCTCCAGCAGGGGGCGGAAGACCTCGTCGTCCGCCGAGGGGTGGTGGGCGACCGATGAAGCCAGGTCCTGCAGCACATAGCCGGTCAGGGAGAGCTCCGGGAAGATCAGGAGATCGACCTGGCTGTCGCGGGCGTCTTTAATCAGGGCAAGGTGCTTCTCCAGGTTGGCTTCCACGTTGCCGAGGCGGGTGTTGATTTGAGCGAGGGCGAGGGTCAGTTTCATGGGAGATGGCCTGGTCCTTGAAGGGTTTCCTGGCGGTCATTCCGAGATGTTCGCCAATAAAGAGTAATGATACCACGCGGTCTTCCGAATGCAGGCGTTGCTGTGTGCGTATCATCCTCCGCGCGATCCTCTAAACTGCGTCAGACCTGGATGACTGGACCTGCAGGGAGATATCCAACAACTTCGAGCGCGCCCGCAGGTGTGTTGATGTATAATCCAATAAATCACCCGAGAAGCAATGGACTGTCCCGGAGCATGAGTGATGGTCGAAGAGATCCTTCTCAACCCGAACGTGGCATACCTGATCCTGGTCGCGGCGGCGCTGGCGGCGATCCTGGCGGTGCTGAACCCGGGGACGGGGGTGCTGGAAGTGGCGGCCCTGTTTCTCCTGATTCTGTCCGGATACACGATCTTTAACCTTCCGGTCAATTACTGGGCCCTCGGGCTTTTGGTCGCCGGGGTGATCCCCTTTTTGCTGGCCTTGCGCCGGTCGCGAAACGCGATCTTCCTGTTCCTCACGATCGGCGCGCTCGTGTCCGGGTCGATCTTCCTGTTCAGCGCCAACGGCTGGCGGCCGGCAGTCAACCCATTCCTCGCCACGCTCGTGTCCCTGAGTGTGGGGGGCTTCATCTGGCTGGTCGCCCAGAAAGCGCTCGAAGCCGACCGCCTGCGACCGTCGCATGACCTGGATGCTTTGATCGGCTCCATCGGAGAGGCCAAGACCGAGATCAACGACGAGGGCTCGGTGCAGGTGGGCGGAGAGCTGTGGAGCGCCCGGAGCGACCAGCTCATCCCCCTGGGCGCCAGGGTGCGCGTGATCGCCAGGGAAGGTTTCATCCTGAAAGTGGAGCCCGCCTAGCCCTCATGCCCGAATTCAAGCAATTAAAGGAGTAATCGCATGACCGAACCAACCATCTTGCTCTGTTTAGTGGGCGCCGTCGTCCTGGTCGCCCTGGTCCTGCTCGCCTCCGCCATCCGAATCGTGCCGGAATACCAGCGGCTGGTGGTTTTCCGCCTGGGGCGCTGCATCGGGGCGCGGGGGCCGGGCGTGGTCTTCCTGATCCCGTTCATCGACCGGGGGATCAAGGTCGACCTGCGGGAACAGGTGCGCGAGATCCCGCACCAGACCTCGATCACCAAGGACAACGCCCCGATCGCGATCGATTTCCTGTGGTACTACAAGGTGCTCGATCCCACCGAGAGCGTGCTGCAGGTCGGCAACTTCGAGGCAGCCGCCCAGGGCATGGCGACGACCACGCTGCGCGCCGTGATCGGCGGGATCATGCTGGACGACGTGCTCTCCGAGCGGGAGCACATCAACAACATGCTGCGCACCCGGCTGGATGAGGTCACCGAG
>Ga0073934_10004343_pt1 | contig 23821 bp, 22 predicted proteins | sample LarsenN4metaG_FD_76834 | JGI IMG/M metagenome (GOLD analysis project Ga0073934, IMG submission 76834) | Hot spring sediment bacterial and archeal communities from British Columbia, Canada, to study Microbial Dark Matter (Phase II) - Larsen... ... | reverse complement strand
TCGTGATCATGACGAGCAACATCGGCGCCCGCGACATCGTGAAGGGCCAGTCCCTCGGCTTCGCGCCCGCCAAGGGCGTGGGACTGTCGTACGAGGATGTGAAGTCCCGTGTGACCGGCGAGCTCAAGACGGTGTTCCGCCCCGAGTTCCTGAACAGGGTCGATGAGGTGATCGTCTTCCACGACCTCGCGGGCGACGAGATCGCATCGATCGTCGACCTGATGATCTCTCGTACCCGCGAGCAGTTGATGCTGCATGGCATGGGCATCACGCTGACGCCTGAAGCTCGCGAGCTGCTGGCGAACGAGGGCTTCGACCCGGCGCTCGGCGCCCGACCGCTCCGGCGGGCCATCCAGCGCCTCATCGAGGACCCGCTCTCCGAGCAGATCCTTGCGGGTATGTGGCAGCCGGGCGAGGTCATCGAGGCCTACGTCGACGATGCCGGCACTATCGCGTTTCGCAAGGGCGAGGGCGTCGTGGCGGTTCCGGCGAAGCGGCGGCCACCGGCCGAAGAGCAGGTCGTCACGAGGCCGACGCGTGCTCGGCGGACCGGCAAGGGCGGTTCCAGCGCCGGCGGCGCCTCGGGCGACTGATCGTGGCGGCGAAGAGCCGGGCACAGTGGCGCTGTCAGAACTGCGGTGCCAGCGCTCCCCGATGGGTGGGGCGCTGCCCGGAGTGCGGCGAGTTCGGTACGTATGTCGAGGAGGCCGTTGAGGCCGGCGTGGGACGCCTGAGCGCCGCCGGCGCATCGGCGGCGACGCCGACGCGGCTGTCCGACGTCACTGCCGAGGAGGCGCCCCGCCGGCGCACCGGCGTCGACGAGTTCGATCGCGTACTGGGTGGCGGTCTCGTCGACGGCTCTCTGGTACTACTCGGCGGGGAGCCGGGCATTGGCAAGTCCACGCTGCTGCTGCAGGTCGCAGACTCACTCGGCGCTTCAGGGGACGGCGTGCTGTATGTGACCGGCGAAGAGTCGGCTCAGCAGGTGGGTCTTCGGGCCCGGCGCCTCGGGGCGACATCGGACGGCGTCTGCCTTCTGTCGGAGATGAACGTTGCAGTCGTCGAAGCGACGGTACGGGCATCGTCGCCGGCGGTGCTCATTCTCGACTCGATCCAGACGGCGTTCGATCCCGACCTCGAGAGTGCGCCGGGGACGGTCGGTCAGGTCCGTGCGTGCGCGGCGCGCATGATGCGTATAGCCAAGGAGCTCGGAGTCACCACGCTTCTCGTCGGCCACGTGACCAAGGACGGGTCGATCGCAGGCCCGCGCGTGCTCGAGCATCTCGTCGACACCGTGTTGTACTTCGAAGGTGACCGAGACCACGCGTTCCGGATCGTGCGGGCGGTGAAGAACCGGTTCGGCTCCGCCAGTGAGATCGGCATCTTCGAGATGGGCGAGTGTGGGCTGATGGGCGTCGACTCGGCATCCACGCTTCTGCTCGGCGAGCGCAAGGGGGGCGTTGCCGGCTCGGCTGTGTTTGCCGCCATGGAAGGCCAGCGGCCGCTGTTGGTAGAGCTCCAGGCGCTTGTCACCCCCAGCTACCTACCGGCACCGCGAAGGCTTGCGACCGGAGTCGATGCGGCCCGCCTGCTGCAGGTGCTGGCGGTGCTCGAGCGTCGTGCGGGGCTTTCGTTCGCGGGGATGGACGTGCTCGTTTCAGTCGCGGGAGGCTTGCGAGTCGCGGAGCCCGCTGTCGACCTGCCGCTCGCCCTTGCGCTGGCTTCGGCGCTGCGTGACAGCGCGCTGCCCGCCGACCTCGCCGCCTTCGGCGAACTGGGTCTCACGGGGCATGTGCGACGGGTCCCGCATGCCCAGGCACGCGTACGCGAGGCGACGCGACTCGGTCTGGCGCAGGTCGCAGCCGCCCCTGGCGCTACTGACGTGCACGGGGTTCTCGAGGTCGCGGACGTGCGAAGCGCGCTCGAGCTGTTCGTGTGATCGCTTCGCTTGCGGGGGTGCGACATGTGCGCGACTCTGGCATCATCGGAGCACGTACGTGGCGACCGGGGTGGCTGGAGGCGAAGCGGTGACTGAGGAGCTGACCATCCAAGAGGTGATGAGCGCCCAGCTTCGCAAGGCTGCGCCTGGAACCCGGTTGCGCGAGGCGCTCGACATGCTCATCTCGGCTCGCGCTGGCGCGTTGATTGTCATCGGCGATCAGACTGAGATCGAGCCGTTGTGCGACGGCGGCTTCGTGATCGACACCCCGTTCACGCCTCAGCGGCTCTTCGAGTTGTCCAAGATGGATGGCGCGATCGTCGTTGACGCAGGGTGCGAACGCATCCTGCGCGCGAACGTGCATCTCGTTCCTGATCCCACGTTGACTACCGTCGAGACGGGCATGCGTCACAGGACGGCGGAGCGCGTCAGTCGACAGACCGAGGCCCTCGCGATCGCGATCTCCCAGCGCCGCAACGTCGTCAATCTCTACCTTCGCGGACGACGCGTCCAGATCGATGAGCTCGAGGTGCTGCTCGCCAAGGCCAACCAAGCGATCCAGACGTTGCAGAACTACAGGCACCGGCTCGATGAGATGCTCGAGCGGCTGAGTAGACTCGAGTTCGAAGATCTGGTCACGCTGGGCGACGTCGCCGAGGTTCTCGGTCGCATCGAGATGCTGCGTCGAGTGTCCCGTGAGGTCGGGCGCTACACACTGCAGCTTGGCACAGAGGGCCGACTGGTCAGAATGCAGGCCGACGAGTTCACTGCCGGCGTGTCTGAGCTCTATGTCCTCGTGTTGCGTGACTACGTTGACGACCCCTCGTCGGAGCGGGTGCAGCATGTCCGAACCCGGCTGGGCGAGATGCCTTCAGAGCGGCTGCTCGAACCGGAGGCGATAGCGCACGAGCTCGGGCTCAGCGCTGCCGAGGAGGCCGAGCAGCATGTACGGGCGCGCGGCTTCCGTGCTCTTTCGCAGGTGCCGCAGCTGCCCGCGAGCGTGATTGCGCGCATCGTCGAGCGGTTCCTGACACTGCCCGCAATCCTGAGGGCGTCGGTGGAGGAACTCGACACGGTCGACGGTGTGGGCGAGCGCAGGGCCCGCGCGATCTCGACTGGCCTCGACCGACTCAAGGCCCACGTGTCCGTCTAGGTGCTCGTTGACGACGGGTAGTGATAGCATCACGGGTAGTCGATGCGTCGTCCTTGCGACGCGAGAGGGGGTGAGGGCGTAGCGGTCGGATAACAGCCGCTTTCGCCGTATCCATGATCCAGGCACTGAGCCGTTTCGTGCTCATTGCGGCGGGGCTTCTGGGTGGTTGGCTCGTCACACAGGCGGTCGACTGGCAGACGCAGTTCGGACTCTCCCCAACTTACGTCATCTTCGTCTTCATCATCCTCGGGGGAGCTATCGGATTCGTCGTCGGCGGCATCGTCGGTCGTGAGCTTGCTGCTACATGGCGCCTTGCCGAGCAGAGAATCTCGGAGTTGGCCGGAGTCGATGTAGCCCTCGCCACGGTCGGGCTTGTCGTCGGATTGCTGGTCGCGTTCCTCATGGGGCTACCGCTCAGGATGCTTGAGCCCGCATGGTTCGCTTTGGCGACGTCGATACTCCTGTCCATCGTTTGCGCCTACCTTGGTGTGGGCATCGCGCTCACTCGCCGCAAGGAGGCCCTGTCCATGTTCCCGGGGCTGTCCGGTGGTCTTGTCGCGGATGCGGGCGAGCGTTCGGTCTTGCTCGACACCAGTACGATCATCGATGGCCGATTCACGGAGTTTGCCCGCCTCGGATTCATGCCTGGGGCGCTGCGAGTGCCACGGTTCGTGCTCGCCGAGCTGCAGACGCTTGCGGACTCGGCCGACGACACGCGTCGCGCGCGCGGGCGGCGAGGCCTCGACCTGCTGGCGTCGCTCCCGGAAGACTCGACCGTACAGGTCTTCGAGGTGGACTACCCCGACCTCGCGGCTGTCGACGAGAAGCTGATGCGGCTGGCCGTGGACTCGGGCGCCTGTTTGGCGACCGTGGACTTCAACTTGACCAAAGTCGCGCGGGTCCGGGGTATAGAAGTGCTCAATCTCAATGAGGCGGCGGGCGCGCTCCGACCGAACTTCTTGCCCGGGGACGTTATTGAGTTGAGGATCGCGAAGGCCGGCAAGGAGCCCGGTCAAGGCGTAGGCTACCTCGAGGACGGCACCATGGTGGTCGTACAAGATGGTCGCGACCTGATCGGTTCTGAGGCGGCGATCGAGGTAACCACCGTGCTGCAGACGTCCGCAGGGCGCATGATCTTCGCTCGACCGGCGTCTGGCGCCGGCGGGTGGGCCGCCGAGTGAGCGACGTCTCGGCGACTGCGATCGTGGTTGCGGGTGGCAGCGGCGAGCGCTTCGGCCGTGCGGGCGGCAAGCAGCTACTCGAGGTCGCAGGCCGTCCCGTCGTTGCGTGGAGCATTGCGGCGATGGCCGCGGTGCGGCAGGTCGATCGCGTCGTCGTGGTCTGCCCCGAGGAGCGCAGCGACGAGTTCGCTCGGATTTCCGAACAAGCCACAGGCGCAATCGAGTGGGCACTCGCGCCATCCAGCGTGACACGCCAGGATTCGGTCCTATCGGGACTTCGCGCCGTGGATTCGTCGTGTGAAGTCGTGATCATCCACGACGGAGCGCGACCGCTCGTGCGCCCCTCCACTGTGGCGAACGCGATACTGCATCTGGTCGGCGACCCCGGGTTGGACGGCGTCGTCTTGGGTCACCCGTCAGTGGACACGATCAAGCTCGTCGCCGGAGATCAGATTGTGTCGACGCCTGATCGCGCCACACTGTGGGCGGTCCAGACCCCGCAGATCTTCCGCACGGAATCCCTTGCGAGAGCGTTTCAGGCTGCTTCTGAGAGTGGCTTCGTTGGCACCGATGACGCATCGCTCGTCGAGCGCAACGGCGGCAGGGTGTCGGTGTTTCTCGCTGAGCGTGACAACATCAAGGTGACAGTTCCTGAGGATGCCGCAGTCGCCGAGGCGCTCTTGCGGCTGCGATCCGAGGAGGGCCAATGAGGATCGGGCTCGGCTACGACGTACACGCGTTCGCGGATGGACGTCGGCTGATACTCGGAGGCGTGGAGATCCCTCACGACAGGGGACTGGCAGGTCACTCGGATGCCGACGTGCTCGCACACGCGATCGCAGACGCGCTGCTGGGCGCTTTGCGAGAGGGCGACATCGGCAAGCTGTTCCCTGACACGGATCCGGCCTTCAAGGACGCCGACTCCCTGGGGCTGCTCGGCAAGGTCGCGTCGTTGTGTTCGGATCGCGGCTATCAGGTCGTCGATGTCGACTGCGTGGTAGTGATGGAGCGGCCCAAGCTGGCGCCGCACCGCGAGGCGATGCGCGTCAACCTGGCGCGAGTCATCGGCGTGCCGGTCGATTCAGTCGGGGTCAAGGCGACGACCACCGAGCGCCTCGGCTTCGAGGGTCGCGAGGAGGGCGTCTCGGCGATGGCTGTCGTGTTGCTCGAACGCGCCTGAGGACACCTCAGCTCCTGCTAGACTGTGGCAAGCGCCGCGCTCGTGATGTGTGCGGCCATCTTTCGAACGAGGAGACGTGGCCGACGCGATGTTCGACCGCATCAGAGCCGACATACGCGCGGTGCGCGAGCGGGATCCCGCCGCGACGTCGACAGCGAGCGTGCTGGTCAACTATCCCGGGCTGCACGCCGTGTGGTCGCATCGGGTCAACCACTGGCTGTGGAGTCATGGCCGTCGGGGGCTCGCCCGTTTCGGGTCGCAGGCCTCACGGTTCTTCACCGGTATCGAGATCCACCCCGGCGCACGCATCGGCGACCGCTTCTTCATCGACCACGGCATGGGCGTGGTCATCGGCGAGACGACGATCATCGGCGACGATGTGACCCTGTACCAGGGCGTCACGCTCGGCGGTACCGGTAAGGAGACCGGGAAGCGGCATCCGACACTGCAGGACTGCGTGGTCGTCGGCGTCGGCGCCGCGGTGCTCGGCAACATCGTCGTCGGGCACGGCAGCAAGGTCGGCGGAGGCGCGGTCGTCATCGATGACGTCCCGCCGAACTCGACGGTCGTGGGCATCCCGGGACGCGTGGTCGTCAGGAGCGGGGAGCGCGTCGAGGCCATCGACCTGCACCACGAGGACCTGCCCGACCCCGTCGTCGAGATGTTCAGGTGCCTCACGCGGCGCGTGGATCGGATGGAGCAGCGCCTCAGCCGCGACGAAGGCCTCGCGGCCGAGCGAGATGAGCCGCCGTTCCCGACGTCTGCAAGCACCGATGAGGGCTGCCCGGTCGAGCCGGGTGAGCCGGGCGAGAAGATCGCGTTCGAGCACGAAGGTTGGACCTGGGAGATCTGAAGCGGCGCCCACGATGGAGTCGGGCCGCCGAGTGAATCGAGGAGACACATGCGCGTCTACAACACCCTTTCCCGCAGCAAAGAGGAGTTCGTCCCGCTCGAGCCGGGCATCGTCTCCATCTACGTGTGTGGCCCCACCGTCTACAACCACATCCACATCGGCAACGCGCGCACGTTCCTGTCGTTCGACGTGATCCGCCGGTATCTGGCATGGAAGGGCTTCGACGTCCGCTTCGTGCAGAACGTCACCGACGTGGACGACAAGATCATCAATCGCGCCAACGAAGAGGGCCGGCCTGCCGCCGAGGTCGCCGCGGAGTACACGATCGCGTTCATCACGGCGATGCGCCAGCTCGGCGTCGAGGATCCGACCGTCCGGCCGCGGGCGACTGAGACCATCCCACAGATGATCGACATGATCGAGCGGCTGATCGACCGCGATCACGCCTATGTGGTCGATGGGGACGTCTACTTCGCGGTGCGCAGCTTCCCCGAGTACGGCAAGCTCTCGGGCCGGGACATCGACGAGATGCACGCAGGGGCGCGCGTCGAGGTCGATGACCGCAAGCGCGATCCGCTGGACTTCGCCCTGTGGAAGGCCGCCAAGCCCGGCGAGCCCCACTGGCCGAGCCCGTGGGGCGAAGGTCGCCCGGGCTGGCATATCGAGTGCAGCGTCATGTCCGAGCTCGAGCTCGGACTGCCCTTCGACATCCATGGCGGCGGGGCGGACCTCGTGTTCCCGCACCACGAGAACGAGCTCGCGCAGTCCGAGGCTGCCACTGGGACCGCCTTCGCGCGCTACTGGCTGCACGGCGGGATGCTCCAGGTCAACGCCGAGAAGATGAGCAAGTCGCTCGGCAACTTCCTCCTGCTCAAGGACGTCCTCGAGCGCTACGAGACCCCGGTCATCCGGCTGCTCATGCTGCAGACCCACTACCGCAGCCCGCTCGACTTCTCGGATGCCCGCCTTGATGAGACCATCCACGCTTACGAGCGTCTCGCCAACCTGGTGCGCAACCTCAGGTGGGCGCGCACGCTGTCGGCCCAGGGCACCGGGGCGCCCGCCGAGGTCTGCTCGGGACTGAAGCTCCACGTCGACACGGCCCGTGCCAAGTTCGAGTCCGAGATGGACGACGACTTCAACACCGCGGCCGCGCTCGCCGCCATCTTCGAGCTCGCGAAGGCCGCCAACGTCTTCCTCTCCGAGTACCAGGTCGATCTGTGCCAGGAAGACAAGGACGCGATCGCGGCCGCCGAGGAGACCGTCGTCGAGCTTCTCGGCGTCCTCGGCGTCGAGGTGGGCGAGGAAGTCTCGGTCGAGTTGCCCGCCGAGGTGCTCGAGCTTGCCGGTCAGTTGGCGGGCTACTCGGGCAAGGACCGCGAGGCCGCCGTCGAGGCGTTGCTCGCGGCACGCGCCGCGGCGCGCACCGACAAGAACTGGGCAGCCGCCGACGCCGTGCGTGATGGCCTTGGGCGTCTCGGCATCCAGATTGAAGACACGCCGCAGGGCGCTCGCGTCAACTACACGCCCGGCGGGTGAGCGACCCGTGCTGATCGAAGGGCGCAACGCGGTCGCCGAGGCGTTGCGGGCGGGGTTGCCGCTCAAGCGCATCACCCTGGCCGATGGCCTCAAGCCGGACCGCGCCATCGATGAGATCGTGCGTCGCGCGGGCGAGGCTGGCGTGCGGGTCGACCGCGTGCCCCGCCGCAAGCTCGACGAGCTCAGCGATCGCGGCAACCACCAAGGGGTCGTCGCCGAAGCGGCACCGTTTCGCTACGCCGAACTCGGCCGGGTCCTCAAGACGGTGCCCGAGGGTCCCGCGCTCGTCATCGTGCTCGACCACGTGACCGACCCGGGCAACTTCGGGGCGATCGTTCGGACCGCGGAGGTCGTCGGCGCGGCAGCGGTGGTAGTGGCCGCCCGGAGGAGCGCATCCGTGACCGGCTCGGCATGGAAGGCTGCGGCCGGTGCGTTCGCGCACGTGCCGGTGGCTCAGGTCCCGAACCTTGTGGCCGCCCTCGACCGCCTCAAGGAGGCGGGCTTCTGGGTCGCCGGCGCTTCGGAGCGGGCCGAGCAGACCATCTGGGAAGCCCCGCTCGACGGGCGGATCGTGCTGGTCATGGGTTCGGAGGGCGAGGGCCTCGCGAGGTTGACGGCCGAGCGGTGCGACTTCCTCGTCTCGCTGCCCCAGGCCGGCCGCGTCGGTTCTCTCAACGTGGCCCAGGCGACCACGGCTATCGCCTATGAGTGGATGAGGCGTCGGCAGGGGGCGGGGTAGGTGGCGCGCCGGCTCATCGTCGACGGATACAACGTGATCCGCCTGACGCCGCCCTATCGCGACCTCGCAAGCCACGATCTTGACGCCGCGCGGACGGCGCTCATCTCCGACGTGGGCGCCTATGCGACAGCGGGGTATCACGCGACGGTGGTCTTTGACGGCGCCGCGAACCCTCTGTCGACGGGCATGCCGGAGCAGATCGCCGGTGTCGAGGTCATCTTCTCCCGGCATGGCGTCGACGCCGACTCCGTGGTTGAGCAGCTTGCGCGGAACGCCCGTGAGCGGGGGGAAGAGGTGGAGGTCGTCACCAGCGACGCGCAGACCCAGTGGGCCGTGATGGGTGGCACCGCCGTGAGGCGCTCGGCCGCCGAGTTCGCCGGTGAACTGCGCGATTCTCGCGCTGAGTGGGCCGAGTGTACGCCTACGGGCTCGCCCTGCGTTCGCCTTGAGGACCGCATCGACCCCGAGGTCAGGCGCCAGCTCGATCGGATGATCCACCGGGGTGAATAGGTGTCGCCGACCGCCCTGTCGCGCCTGGTCGCCGTCGGCGAACGGCGGAGAATGCCGTGCCGACTCGCCCTACATCATCCTTTCGTAGGATTGGGTTTCATACCTGTTTCCGTTGACGCCATGCTCTTTCGGGAATAGGTTCGATGTGCGTTCACATGGACCGCGCCATGCCGGTGGCGAGTTTCCGACAACGAAGTCGGAGACAGGTCCGTCTAGGAGGGGGGTCTCCTTGTGAACCAGCACCAGACCCACCCCGCGCGACGAATGCCTGGAGAGCGCGGAGGGGACGCAACGCTCGTTCGCGCCGCGCAGGGTGGCGATCAGACGGCAAGTGCCGAGCTGCTCCGCCGCTACCGTGGCCTCATCAGATGCAAGGCGCGCTCGTACTATCTCGTCGGCGCCGATCGCGATGATGTGATCCAGGAGGGCATGATCGGCCTGTACAAGGCGATCAGGGACTATGACCCCACTCGTCAGGCCAGCTTCCATTCGTTCGCCGAGCTGTGTGTGACCCGGCAGATCATCACGGCTGTGAAGTCGTCCACCCGGCGGAAGCACACCCCCTTGAACGGGTACGTGTCCCTCTCGCGCCCTGCCAGTGCGGATGAAGACGGCGAGCGACTACTCGAAGACATCCTGGCGGCCAAGGAGATCTGCGATCCCGCCGAGATAGTGATCGGCGCGTGGGAGACGAAGTACATCCGTGACGGCATCGTCTCGGCGCTTTCCGAGTTCGAGGCAAGCGTCCTGCGGCTCTACACCGCCGGCCGGTCCTACCAGGAGATCGCCGAGCAGCTCGGCCGACACACCAAGGCTGTGGACAACGCGCTGCAGCGCGTCAAGCGAAAGATGGAGACGCAGATCGCCCGCTGCAGGGCCTGCTGAACTTGCCCTGAGGACCCGCGAATCGCGTACACTTGTGCGCGCTCGCTGGCGTAGCTCAATGGCAGAGCAACCGCCTTGTAAGCGGTAGGTTGCAGGTTCAACTCCTGTCGCCAGCTCCACCGCATAGCGACCGAAGGCCCCGAGCCGTCCCGTGAGGGTGGCTGCGGGGCCTTCGCGTGAGCTTGTTCGTCAGCCCTCGCGGGTCCGTGGGTCGACCGGCACCTGGTCTTCTCCCCATAGGATCTCGACGACCTCGACGGGTTGCGCGATGTTCTTGAGCTCGAAGTCGCCGTGGGAGTGCGTCGGCACGGGAGCGGCGGCTTCGCGGATCACGTCGGCTGCGGCGAAGGACTGGCCGCCGTCGGCGAGGTTCATCACGCGGGCCGCCAAATTGAGTGCGGCACCGATGAAGGGACGGCCTCCCTTGTCGAGCACGACCTCGCCTTGGGCGATTCCCACGCGCACGGTCATGTCGCGCTCACCGGGATGGCTGGAGTTGTAGGTGTCGAGCGTGCGCTGGATCTCGGCTGCGGCAATAACTGCGGACTTCGGGTCTTCGAAGGCGGCGACCAGGCCATCGCCGCCGGTGGACTTCCCGTGGCCTCCGTTACGCTCGATCACCGGCAACAGAAGATCGCGATGCCGCTGGATGGCCTTTGCTGTCAGGACGCTGCCGTCCTCCTCGGTCATGCGGGAAAACGACTTCATGTCCGTGATCATCACCACGCGGTTGAGAGTGTGCTGGCTGGCCAGCTTGTCCTCGGCGGTGGAGATCAACCGGAGCAGCTCGTCGACGTCCGCGTCCTCCGCGGCCACGGATGCCGCTCGGACCGCTGCGGGCGAGGCGGCGTACTCGTACGGGAACCAACGCTCGCCGACCACGACGAAGGCCCCGGCCACGACCGCCGACGTCAGGAAGGAGAGCGCGACGGTCGCCGGATCAGCGCCGCCCACCACAAAGGTTCCCGCCGCGGGCACCGCTACGCCTGCAGCCGCCGCCGCCAAGTGCAACGGCGTACTCTGCCGCTCCCGCGCGCGGCGTGCGATCATGCCTGCTACCGCCGCACCGAGTGCCCAGAGCACGGGCTGCGCCGCCAGGGCGAACGGATCGGACATCTTCGCGAAGGCGTCGATCACACGATTGACGGCCTCGGGATCGAGCGATGAGAAGGACACCCTGACCCACGCTGGCTCGAACAGGTTCGGAGTCTTGGAGAAGTCGAGCAGCACGATGCTGCCCCCGGTGACCGTAGCGCCGATGGCCGCTTTACCCAAGGCGATACCCAGCGCCTCGATGCTCAGGCAGGTCAACGCCGCGGCCAGGGCCCCTTCGCCGATTCCGAGCATCCACCCTGCAATCGCAGCAGCAGCCCACGCCGGTCCGAAGAACGCTCCGACGATGCCGAGTCCCACCACAAGGAAGGCGCGCCCACCCTGGGAGCCCAGGTAGCGCACGCCTACGACGCCGAGAAGAACGAAGGCGATGCCCAGCACCGGCTGAACGGCGACCATCGGTAGCGACAGTGCGACCACCGCGACGATGACGCCGAGGTCGGCCGCGAGCAGTCCGAGCACTCCCGCCGCCACCGCGAGCGCCGCCGCGCCCCAGAAGGGCTCGAAACCCATGCCGAGCAGTCCCGCGAGCGTGAATACCGTGAGGGCGACTGCGCGCAGCCAGTCGAGCAGCGACTCGTTCTTCCGACGAACGCGTTTGGCCATGTCGTCTCCCTAGGACGCGAGGTCGCGGCAGGTTCTGTTCACATTGTGCCGCATCACGGCCGTCGCGTGTGGGTCGTTTAGCGGTAAGATGGGTGCAAGGGTTCGTATCTGTCTGTGAGGAGTGTGGTCTGGTGGCCCACGAGGACTTCCTGTCGCGAGTACCCATCTTCGCGAACTGCACGCCCGATGAGATCGCCGCGGTCTCAGGCGTCGCACAGGACAGCGCTTTCGCCCCCGGGCAGATCATCGTCACCCAGGGCACGCCGGGCCAGGCCTTCTACCTGATCCTGTCGGGACGTGTGGAGATCCTGCGCGACGGCACGTCGCTCGGTGCGTTCGGCCCGGGCGACTTCTTCGGCGAGATGTCACTTCTGGACTCGGCGCCACGATCGGCCACGATCCGCGCGATCGAGCCCACCCAGTGCCTGATGCTTTCAAGCTGGGACTTCAAGGCTCTTCTGGAGAAGCATCCATCGATCGCAGTCAAGCTGCTCGAAGTGCTCAGCAGGCGCCTCCGGGTCGCCGACGAGCGCATCGGGCGATAGGGGGATACATGTCGGTCACGGGGATGCTTCTGCTTCAGGACGTCGCCATCCGCATCATTGAGGGGTACTTGAGGTCGACCGGCCATTCCGATGTCAGGCCGAGCAACGGCCGTGATGCTTTGGGTGGGCGCGGTGTCGATCTTACTTACGTGAACCAAGGCGCGACACGCAGCGTGAAGGTCAAGCCCGATCCTTACTTCGGTTTGGATCGGATGAAGGTCGCCGACCGCGAGCTTGCCTTCTACCGTGCCGACGCCTCGGCGTTCGCGTTCGAGGCGGTCGCCAACGCCGCGACCCGCGAGCCCGGCTGGATGTTCGAGTCGGTCGCAGACGACCTCTACTACTACTTTGTCGCCATCCCGCAGCCGGAAGACGAGGTCAGGGCACTCATGAACGAGCCCGACGAGGTGTTCTTCTCGGAGCTGGCCGTGGAGCGCGACGAGCTCGTGATACTCCCGATGCGTCAGACCAGGGAGTGGTTCGAGCTCCACTTCGAGGACTACACACCCAGGCCGGTGATGCTGGGCGGTGCGTCGGCGTGGTACCGGCTCGTCCCGCGGACGGACATCGAGCGTTCGATGCCGGGAATCGTCCACGCCGGCAGCGTGTTCGGTAGGATCGGCTAGGTCTGCCCGGTTCGACGCGAGCAGGTCGGTAGATACGCCCGGCACCGTTGTCGGCGTTGACACTCGCGGAAACGATGGAGTAGTATTCCTCTGCCTTCTGCCGAGGCGTGCAACTTGATAAGCGTACAGAGGGTGTTTTTTTTCGTCTCTTGGGGGTGTGCCCGAGTGGCTAAAGGGGACGGGCTGTAAACCCGTTGGCTATGCCTACGATGGTTCGAATCCATCCGCCCCCACCACGAGACGCTCTCGGGTCCCCAAGACCCGGTAGCAGGACCTGCCCACATAGCTCAGTCGGCAGAGCACTTCCTTGGTAAGGAAGAGGTCACCGGTTCAAGTCCGGTTGTGGGCTCCACGAATCCCCACCCGTCCTCGGGTATCCCGGACGGCGGACGGTTTTCGGCGGTGTAGCTCAGTTGGTCAGAGCACACGGTTCATACCCGTGGCGTCGGTGGTTCGAGTCCACCCACCGCTACCAGGTATCACAGCGTCGCGCACGTGCGGCGCTCGCGTTGTATGTTGCGTAAAGAGAGATCAGCGGGAATAGAAGCTGTTGCGAGATGAGCGGCGCGGCCATGGTGGCCGGCCGCGTCGCAGTAAGTCCCTGAAGGAGGAGACTCATGGCGAAGCAGAAGTTCGAGCGCACCAAGCCGCATGTGAACATCGGTACCATCGGTCACGTCGACCACGGCAAGACCACGCTTACCGCGGCCATCACGAAGCGCCAGGCCGATAAGGGCTTTGCGGACTTCACTCCGTTCGACCAGATCGACAAGGCTCCCGAGGAGCGCGAGCGCGGTATCACCATCGCCATCGCCCACGTGGAGTACGAGACCGAGAGCCGCCACTACGCCCACGTTGACTGCCCGGGCCACGCGGACTACGTCAAGAACATGATCACCGGTGCTGCCCAGATGGACGGCGCGATCCTCGTCATCGCTGCCACCGACGGCCCGATGGCCCAGACCCGCGAGCACATCCTGCTCGCCCGTCAGGTCGGCGTGCCCTACATCGTCGTCTTCCTCAACAAGTGCGACATGGTTGACGATCCGGAGCTCATCGAGCTCGTCGAGATGGAAGTCCGCGAGCTGCTCAACGAGTACGAGTTCCCGGGCGACGACACCCCGATCATCCAGGGCTCGGCCCTCAAGGCCCTCGAGGGCGACGAGGCGTGGGTCAGCAAGATCGACGAGCTCATGGACTCGGTCGACAGCTACATCCCGCAGCCGGAGCGTGAGACCGACAAGCCGTTCCTGATGGCCATCGAGGACGTCTTCACGATCACCGGTCGCGGCACCGTCGCCACCGGCCGTGTCGAGCGTGGCAAGGTCCATGTCGGCGACGAGGTCGAGATCATCGGTATCCACGAGGAGACCAAGAAGACCGTCGTCACCGGTGTCGAGATGTTCCGCAAGCTGCTCGACGAGGCTGAGGCCGGCGACAACATCGGTGTTCTCCTCCGTGGTATCGCCCGCACCGAGATCGAGCGTGGCCAGGTCCTGTGCAAGCCGGGCTCGGTCACCCCGCACACCGAGTTCATGGGCCAGGTCTACATCCTCACCAAGGAGGAGGGTGGCCGCCACACTCCGTTCTTCGACGGCTACCGCCCGCAGTTCTACTTCCGTACCACCGACGTGACTGGTGTCGCCCACCTGCCGGAGGGCACCGAGATGGTCATGCCGGGCGACAACATCGAGATCCGCGGTGAGCTCATCAACCCGATCGCGATGGAGGACGGCCTGCGCTTCGCCATCCGTGAGGGTGGCCGCACGGTCGGCTCGGGTCGAGTTACCAAGATCCTGAAGTAACGACGCCCTCTCGCTTGAATTCCGGCGGGGCCCGGTCGCTGTGGCCGGGCCCCGTTTCGCCGCCTGACAGAGGCGGCTCATGAGTTTGACAGTGCTGAAGAACGGGTGCTAAGGTACCCTGCCGCGCTGGCGCCCCGAGCGTCTCTCACGCGGTTGCCGAGGAGGACCAATGCGAACGCTCGTAACGCTGGCCTGCACCGAGTGCAAGCGCCGGAACTACACCACCAACAAGAACAAGCAGAACAACCCTGAGCGCATCGAGTACAAGAAGTACTGCAAGTGGTGCAAGACCCACACGGTGCACAAGGAGACCCGCTAACCGCGGGAGCCGTAGGCCAGTAGCTCCAATGGTAGAGCGCCGGTCTCCAAAACCGGATGTTGGGGGTTCGAGTCCCTCCTGGCCTGCCAGTTCCTAACCCGTCGCGGTGAGATGCCGCGACGTTCACGGTCATGTGAGAGTCGATCTCACACCGAACGGACGGACGATGATCATGGCGAAGGCAACCGAAGCCGACACCAAGGCCGCAAAGGCCGACAAGCCGAAGAGCTCCAACAAGCCGGCCAAGGCCGACAAGCCCAACATCTTCGCGCGGTTCGCCCAGTACCTCAGGGATGTCCGCGCCGAGATGAAGCGCGTCGTGTGGCCCGGCCGCCAGGAGGTCATCAACTCGAGCCTCGTGGTCGTGGTGACGCTGCTGTTCTTCGTCGCGTTCACGTTCGTCGCCGACACGCTGGCCGTGCAGGCGCTGCAGCTCCTCTCCAGGATCGGCGGCTAGCATGGCCAAGAAGTGGTACGTCATCCACACCTACTCGGGCTACGAGAACAAGGTGAGGACCAACCTCCAGCATCGCATCCAGTCGATGGGCATGGAGGACAAGATCTTCAAGGTCGAGATCCCCACCGAGAAGGTCACGGACATCAAAGAGGGCGGCCGCCGCGTCGAGACCGAGAAGAAGGTCTTCCCCGGCTACATCCTCGTCCAGATGGAGCTCGACGACGAGTCGTGGTACGTCGTGCGCAACACCCCCGGCGTCACCGGCTTCGTCGGTAGCCAGGGTAAGCCCGTGCCGCTGTCGCGTGATGAGTTCAACCGCATCATGAAGCGCACCGAGGCCGGCGCGAAAGCCAAGACCACCACCGACTTCGTCGAGGGCATGAACGTCAAGGTCACTTCGGGCCCGTTCGCCGAGTTCGATGGCACCATCGCCGAGGTCAACCTCGACAAGTCGACCCTCAAGGTCATGGTCACCATCTTCGGTCGCGAGACCCCGGTCGAGCTCGAGTTCGGCCAGGTGGCGCGGGTCTAGAAACAGGAAACTGACGGCGCTCGTCCGTGCCGCCCGGTTGTGGAGCCGGCGACGGAGCTTCTCGCGAGGCGAGTCCGTGAGCGATAGAGGAAACAGCCGATTCCCGGCCCAGCGCCGGATGTGATGAGTGAGGACTGAAAGAGCGATGGCCAAGAAGGTAGTGGGCTTCATCAAGCTGCAGATCCCCGGCGGTCAGGCCAACCCGGCGCCGCCGGTCGGTCCTGCCCTCGGTGCGCAGCAGGTCAACATCATGCAGTTCTGCCAGGCGTTCAACGCCGCGACCGCCGACAAGAACGGCACGATCATCCCGGTCGAGATCACGGTCTACGAGGACCGCAGCTTCGACTTCATCCTCAAGACCCCGCCGGCGGCCGTGCTGATCAAGCAGGCACTGAACCTCGAGAGCGGCTCGGGCGAGCCCAACCGCAACAAGGTGGGCCAGATCACCCAGGCTCAGCTGCGCGAGATCGCCGAGCTCAAGATGCCGGACCTCAACGCCAACGACGTCGAGGCTGCCATGAAGATCATCGGCGGTACCGCCCGCTCGATGGGTGTCGAGGTCGTCGACTAGACGATCGCACGTGTAGGGCGCGCCGGTGTGGCGCGCTCGTGGGAGGGCGACCTTCGCGTCGCCCGCTAACGACCACAGGAGGAATGAGATGGGCAAGCAGGGCAAGAAGCATCGCGACGCGGTCGCGAAGATCGAGGCCGACAAGCTCTACACGCCGCTTGAGGCGATGGGCCTGGCCAAGGAGACCGCAACCGCCAAGTTCGATGAGACCGTCGAGGTCCACTTCCGCCTCGGCATCGACACCCGCCAAGCGGACCAGCAGGTCCGCGGCTCCGTGTCGCTGCCGCACGGCACCGGCAAAGAGGTCCGCGTGGCCGTCTTTGCCGAGGGTGACAAGGCCCGCGAGGCCGAGGCCGCCGGCGCCGACGTGGTCGGTAGCGACGACCTGGTCGCCAAGATCGAGAAGGGCTGGTTCGAGTTCGACGCCGCCGTCGCGACCCCCGACATGATGGGCAAGGTCGGCAAGCTGGGTAAGGTGCTCGGCCCCCGAGGCCTCATGCCGAACCCGAAGCTCGGCACCGTGACCCCCAACGTCGCCAACATCATCACCGAGCTCAAGGCCGGCCGCGTCGAGTACCGCGCCGACAAGTACGGCATCTGCCACGTCCCGGTCGGGCGGGCCTCGTTCGAGGTCAACCAGCTGGTCGAGAACTACGGCGCGCTTCTCGATGAGATCCTTCGCGTGAAGCCGTCTTCTTCCAAGGGCAAGTACGTCAAGTCGATCACCGTGGCCTCCACCATGGGCCCCGGCATCAAGGTCGACAGTGGCGTGACCCGCAACCTCCTCGAGGGCCAGTAGCCCATCGGGTGGTGTCCGCGCCTCGTGCGCGGGGCGTGCCTTGACAGCGACGGGCGAGGCGCGCAAGAATCACCGTCGCGTTTGAGAAACCAACAGCACGTACGATCCGCTGCCGAAGACAGCCGGTGCCCGGTGGACCCGGGCGTAATGCGATCCAGCCCGATCGCGCCTGCCGAGGTGGTCGCATTGTTCGGACGGCATGTGCCGTCAGAGCATGAGCAAGTTCTACAGCTCGCGGCCTCCGATGCCTTCCAGGCGACGGGGGCCGCGTTTGTTTCGGGGGAGCTTCCCTTCGAGCGGCGCGGCCCGACCAGCGGTCCACTCACCTGGCGTGGGTGGTATTCCGTGGCCGGGGCGTGCGTGCGAGGAAAGGAGGTGTGTGTATGCCAACTGCAACCAAAGAGGGTCTCGTCGCAGAGATCAAGGACCGCTTTGCCAACTCGGAGGCCGTCATCATGGCGGACTATCGCGGGCTGTCGGTCAAGGAGATGCAGCAGCTTCGCGTGAAGGTGCGCGAGGTGGGCGGTGACATCAAGGTCTACAAGAACTCGCTGACCGAGATCGCCATCCGTGAGCTTGCGCTGCCGAACATGGACGAGTACCTCCAGGGCCCGACCGCCTTCGTCTTCATCGCCGAGGACGCGGTCGCTCCCGCCAAGGCGCTCACCGCGTTCGCGAAGGAGCATCAGGCACTTGAGATCAAGGGCGGGTTCGTCCAGAACCAGGTAGTGAACGGCGATGGTGTCAAGGCGATCGCGACCCTGCCGTCGCGCGAGGAGCTCATCGCCAAGCTTCTGGGCACCATGCAGAACCCGATCGTGGGCTTCGCCCGCGTTCTCAACGGGCCGGTCGAGGCGTTCGCCCGTACCGTCCAGGCCGTGGCCGATCAGAAGGCCGCAGCGTAAGCAGGTTGACAGTAAACGTGCAGGAACCGTCACGGGGCGCCGCCCCGGCGCGGACTCAGAGAAACAAGAAGGAGAACAAGAACATGTCTGCTCTCACCAACGAGGAGATCCTCGAGGCTATCAAGGTCAAGCCGGCGCTCGAGCTGGCTGAGCTCGTCACGATGATGGAGGAGACCTTCGGTGTCTCCGCCGCCGCTCCGGTCGCCGTGGCTGCCGCTCCGGCCGCCGGTGGCGAGGCTGCCGCCGCCGAGGAGAAGACCGACTTCGACGTCGTGCTCGAGGGCTTCGGCGACAACAAGATCGCCGTCATCAAGGTCGTCCGCGAGCTGACCGGCCTGGGCCTCAAGGAGGCCAAGGATGTCGTCGAGGGCGCGCCGAAGGCCGTCATCGAGGGTGCCGCCAAGGACAAGGCCGAGGAGGCCAAGGCCAAGCTCGAGGAGGCCGGCGCCGCCGTTACCCTCAAGTAGCTTCGGCTGCAGCCGGGCGGAGGCTATCCGCCCACATCGTGCGTGAATGCGCGAAGGCCGGGGCCCTCAACGGGTCCCGGCCTTCCATACTGTATCGGCAGACACGAAAAGAGTCTTGACTGTCAAGACCCATTTGACTAGTCTACTACTTTGCGACTAATGTCGGCCGCTTCGTCTCCTGAAGGAGGAATCGCCTGGTGCCCCGCGGAGAAGGTTCCCCTGTTCTCAGCGCCGACCGGCGCGAGCGTCGTAGCTTCGCCAAGATCCCCGAAGTCCTCGACGTTCCCAATCTGATCGCCATTCAAAGAGACTCGTTCGCGTGGTTCTTGGAGGAGGGACTCCGCGAGACATTCGGAGACATCTCTCCCATCGAGGACTTCACCGGAACGCTCGCCGTAGAGTTCGGCGCGCACGAGTTCGGCGAGCCCAAGTACTCCGTTGAGGAGTGCAAAGAGAAAGACATGAGCTACCAGGCTCCTCTGTTCGTCGACGTCCGCTTCATCAACAAGGAGACGGGCGAGATGAAGGAGCAGTCGGTGTTCATGGGCGATTTTCCGCTCATGACCGACCGCGGCACCTTCGTCATCAACGGCACGGAGCGCGTCGTCGTGTCTCAGCTCGTCCGTTCTCCCGGCGTCTACTACGCCGAGGAACTGGACAAGACCTCCGACAAGATCATCTACACCGCGAAGGTCATCCCGGCCCGCGGCGCGTGGCTCGAGCTCGAGACGGATCGCCGCGACATCGTGAGCGTCCGCGTCGACCGCAAGCGCAAGCAGCCGGCCACCGTGCTGCTCAAGGCGCTCGGCATCGCCGAGACCCGCGAGGAGATCCTCGAGCTGTTCGGCAACTCGGAGGCCATCGAGCGCACGCTCGAGCGTGACTTCACCGAGACGCGCGAAGAGGCCCTCATCGAGATCTACAAGCGCCTGCGTCCGGGCGAGCCGCCGACCGTCGAGTCGGCCCGCGCGCTTCTCGACGGGCTGTTCTTCAACCCGCAGCGCTACGACCTGGCCAAGGTCGGCCGCTACAAGGTCAACAAGAAGCTCGGGCTCTCGCTGCCTGACGAGCAGTCGACGCTCACCGCCGAGGACATCCGCGCGGCCATCGCCTATCTGGTGAAGCTGTGGGAGGGCACCGACGGCTACTTCGTCGACGACATCGACCACTTCGGCAACCGCCGCATCCGCTCGGTCGGCGAGCTGATCCAGAATCAGTTCCGCATCGGCCTTGCGCGCATGGAGCGTGTCGTTCGTGAGCGCATGACGACTCAGGACGTCGACGAGATCACGCCGCAGTCGCTGATCAACATCCGTCCGATCGTCGCCTCCATCAAGGAGTTCTTCGGCTCCTCGCAGCTTTCGCAGTTCATGGACCAGACCAACCCCGTCGCGGGTCTGACCCACAAGCGCCGCCTCTCGGCGCTGGGTCCCGGCGGTCTGTCGCGTGAGCGCGCCGGCTTCGAGGTCCGCGACGTGCACCCGAGCCACTACGGCCGCATGTGCCCGATCGAGACGCCTGAAGGCCCGAACATCGGCCTGATCGGATCGCTCGCGACCTTCGCCCGCATCAACCCGTACGGCTTCATCGAGACGCCGTATCGCAAGGTGGTCAAGGGCAAGGTCACCGACGAGATCGAGTTCCTGACCGCCGACGAGGAAGAGCGCAACGTCATCGCGCAGGCCAACGAGCCGTTCGACGCGAAGACCGGCAAGTTCTTCAACGAGAAGGTCCTGTGCCGTGTGAAGGGCCAGGGTCCCACCGGCCAGTTCGGCGAGCCGGAGGAGCGCATCCCGGCCGAGGTCGACTACATGGACGTCTCCCCGCGCCAGATGGTGTCGGTGGCAACCGCGCTCATCCCGTTCCTCGAGCACGACGACGCGAACCGCGCGCTCATGGGTTCGAACATGCAGCGCCAGGCCGTGCCGCTGATGCGCGCTTCGGCGCCGCTGGTCGGCACGGGTCTCGAGCACCGCGCCGCCAAGGACACCGGCGAGATCATCTTGGCCAAGCGCCCCGGCGTGGTCGAGAGCGTCGACTCCCGTGTGATCGTGGTGCGCGCCAAGGATGGCACGCTCGACACCTACCATCTGCCCAAGTTCATGCGCTCGAACCAGGGCACCTGCATCAACCATCGCCCGCTCGTGGTTGCCGGCGACAAGGTGGTCGACGGGCAGGTGCTCGCCGACGGCCCCTCGACCGAGGCTGGTGACCTGGCGCTCGGCCAGAACCTCCTCGTCGCGTTCATGCCGTGGGAGGGTTACAACTACGAGGACGCGATCATCATCTCGGAGCGTGTCGTCAAGGACGACCTGCTCACCTCGATCCACATCGAGGAGTACGAGGTCGAGGCTCGCGACACCAAGCTCGGCCCCGAAGAGATCACCCGCGAGATCCCCAACGTCGGTGAGGACGTACTCGCCAACCTCGACGAGGACGGCATCATCCGCGTGGGCGCCGAGGTCTTCCCCGGCGACGTGCTCGTGGGCAAGGTCACCCCGAAGGGTGAGACCGAGCTGACCGCCGAGGAGCGCCTGCTGCGCGCCATCTTCGGTGAGAAGGCGCGCGAGGTGCGCGACACCTCACTCAAGGTCAAGCACGGTGAGTACGGCCGCGTCATCGGTGTTCGCAAGTTCAGCCGCGACGCGGGTGACGACCTGAGCCCCGGCGTCAACGAGCTCGTGCGTGTCTACGTCGCCCAGAAGCGCAAGATCCAGGAGGGCGACAAGCTCGCCGGCCGTCACGGCAACAAGGGCGTCATCGCCAAGATCCTGCCGGACGAGGACATGCCGTTCCTGGCCGACGGTACGCCGCTCGACATCATCCTGAACCCGCTTGGCGTGCCGAGCCGAATGAACATCGGGCAGCTGCTCGAGACGCACCTCGGCTGGGCCGCGAAGGTCGGCTGGAGCGATGATCCCAAGGCCAAGACCTCTGTCGAAGGCCCCATGCACGTCGCGACCCCCGTCTTCGACGGTGCGCGCGAAGAGGAGATCTCGGCGGTCATCCAGGCGGCCAACACGAACCTCGAGCTCAAGCAGAAGGAGCGCTTCGCCGGCAACGTCAAGGCCGAGTTCGTCCCGCGCCTGACCGCGCAGGGCAAGGCCACGCTGTTCGACGGCCGTACCGGTGAGCCGTTCCGCGAGCCCGTGACCGTGGGTCAGATCTACATCCTCAAGCTGCTCCACCTGGTCGACGACAAGATCCACGCGCGTTCGACCGGCCCGTACTCGCTCATCACCCAGCAGCCGCTCGGTGGTAAGGCGCAGTTCGGTGGCCAGCGCTTCGGTGAGATGGAGGTCTGGGCGCTCTACGCATACGGCGCCGCCTACGTCCTCCAGGAGATCCTCACCATCAAGTCCGACGATATCCTCGGCCGCGTGAAGGCCTACGAGGCGATCGTCAAGGGCGAGAACATCCCCGAGCCGGGCATCCCCGAGTCGTTCAAGGTCCTCGTCAAGGAGATGCAGTCGCTGTGTCTCGACGTCGAGATCATGAGCGAGGACGGTGGCGCCATCGAGCTCAAGGAAGAGGACGAGGACATCTTCAAGACGGCCGAGGAACTGGGTCTCGACCTGACCGGCGAGGAGGGCGAGGGCAGCGACATCGATTCGGTCGACGCTCTCGAGCAGCTCCTCGAGGCTGATGTGTCCGCGCTCGACGCCGGTGCGTTCGGCGAAGTCGATCTGTCTTCGGACGAGGAGGAGTAAGTTGCTCGACGTCGATGTGAACAACTTCGATCGTCTCCGTATCGGTCTGGCCTCCTCCGAGCAGATCCGCCAGTGGTCGCGCGGAGAGGTCAAGAAGCCGGAGACCATCAACTACCGCACGCTCAAGCCTGAGAAGGACGGACTCTTCTGCGAGAAGATCTTCGGTCCTACGAAGGACTGGGAGTGCTACTGCGGCAAGTACAAGCGCGTGCGCTTCAAGGGCATCGTGTGCGAGCGCTGTGGCGTCGAGGTCACTCGCGCCAAGGTCCGCCGCGAGCGCATGGGGCACATCGAGCTCGCCGCGCCCGTCAGCCATATCTGGTACTTCAAGGGCGTTCCGTCGCGCATGGGCTACCTGCTCGACATCGCGCCGAAGGACCTCGAGAAGGTGCTCTACTTCGCGTCCTCGATCATCACCTCCGTGAACGATGAGGACCGCGAGGCCGACATCGCGATGCTGAAGGACGAGCTCCAGGCCGACCTCGAGCAGCTCGAAGCCGAGATGCGCGAGGAGATCGCCGAGATCGAGGAGGAGCGCGACCGGCTGATCGCCGTGGCCAAGGGTGAAGCTGAGCCCGAGGAGCACGACGATGTGGACGACGAGACTCCGGTTGCGGACCGCATCAAGAAGCTGGAGAAGGAGGCCGACCGCGACCTCAAGGACGTCGAGGAGGAGTACGCCGATCGCAAGGCGCTCGTCCAGGAGTCTTTCGACACCTTCTGCAAGCTTTCGGTCAAGGCGCTTATCAATGATGAGACCCTCTACCGCGAGATGAAGACGCGCTACGGCACGTACTTCCGTGGTGGTATGGGCGCCGAGGCGGTCAAGGACCTGCTCGCCCAGCTCGATCTCGAGGAGCTCGCCGAGGAACTGCGCACGCAGATCCGTGAGGGCAAGGGTCAGAAGCGCCAGAAGGCCATCAAGCGCCTGAAGGTCGTCGACTCGTTCCTCAAGAGCGACAACAAGCCGCAGTGGATGATCCTCGACGTCGTCCCGGTCATCCCGCCGGACCTGCGTCCGATGGTTCAGCTCGACGGCGGCCGTTTCGCCACGAGCGACCTCAACGACCTGTACCGTCGCGTGATCAACCGCAACAACCGCCTCAAGAGGCTGCTCGACCTCGGCGCGCCCGAGATCATCGTCAGCAACGAGAAGCGCATGCTGCAGGAGGCCGTCGACGCGCTGTTCGACAACGGCCGCCGCGGTCGCCCCGTGACCGGTCCGGGTAACCGCCCGCTCAAGTCGATCTCCGACATGCTCAAGGGCAAGCAGGGTCGCTTCCGTCAGAACCTGCTCGGCAAGCGCGTCGACTACTCGGGCCGTTCGGTCATCGTGGTCGGCCCGGAGCTCAAGCTGCACCAGTGCGGTCTGCCGAAGGCTATGGCG
>Ga0073934_10004339_pt1 | contig 23845 bp, 20 predicted proteins | sample LarsenN4metaG_FD_76834 | JGI IMG/M metagenome (GOLD analysis project Ga0073934, IMG submission 76834) | Hot spring sediment bacterial and archeal communities from British Columbia, Canada, to study Microbial Dark Matter (Phase II) - Larsen... ... | reverse complement strand
GGTATCAGCTTTAACCGTTTGTGCGCTACGCTGGTTTCTTACCGGCTGCGGAGCCACTGTTCCTGATGAAGGCGTAACCCTTACGCTGGACAACTCAGGATCCTTTGCATACTCCAGCCCGTTGGAAGGTATCTCATCCCAGTCATCTGAACCGGTGTTCATCACTTCTGGCTTATCCAGTATATGTACCAGGTCGGTACGGCCCAGGTATTCATATCCGAGTACACGGAAGATGAAATCCACTATCGAAGTTGTTGTTCTGATATTCGGGTGCTCTACAAACCCGGATGGCTCGAAACGGGTAAAAGCAAATTTATCAATGAACTCCTCCAGCGGTACGCCGTATTGCAAACCGATAGAGATTGAAATAGCAAAGCAGTTCATCATGCTGCGCATGGTAGCTCCTTCTTTTGCCATATCAATGAATATCTCTCCCAATGTGCCATCACTGTATTCACCTGTGCGGAGGAATACGGCCTGTCCGTTGATCTTTGCTTTTTGTACAAAACCACGACGCTTGGCAGGCAATGTCCTTCTTTCCACTATGCTTGCCAGTTTACGCTTCAGTTGTGTATCAGGGGAAGCCTGAACTCTTTTCTGTACTTCTTCTAACAACTCTTCAACCGTTAGTTTACCTAAGTCAACAATATTTGATTCTACAGTGGTTGTCGATTCCTGACTAACGACTACTGACTCCTGGCTTGATTCTCCTGCTTTCTTCTTTTTATCACTCTTATTACTAAGTGGCTGTGACAGTTTAGAACCATCACGATATAGCGCATTGGCTTTCAGACCAAGCTTCCAGCTCAGGTGATAAGCCTCTGCTATCTCATCCACCTGTGCTTCATGCGGCAGGTTGATTGTTTTGGAAATAGCGCCACTGATAAAAGGCTGAGTAGCTCCCATCATACGGATGTGGCCATGGGCATGGATATAACGCTGGCCTTTCTGGCCGCATTTGTTGGCACAGTCAAAAACGGGCAGGTGTTCTTCTTTCAGCCCCGGTGCACCTTCCAGCATCATCGTACCACATACATAGTCGTTAGCGGCTGCAATCTGCTCTTCAGTGAAACCCAGTGCTTCAAGGAGGCTCCATTCAAAATCATTGTATTGCTCAGGTGTAAAGCCCAAACGCTGAAGGCATTCTTCACCTAATGTATATTTATTGAATACAAAACCAATCTCAAAAGCCGTCAGTGCAGCAGCATCCAAACGTTTGATCTCATCAGCGATAAAACCTTTTTCACTCAGGGTCTGGTGATTGATAAAGGGTGCACCGGCAAACGAAGCAGTACCCGTTGCATATTTGATGATAGCATCTGCTTCTTTCTCCGAATAACCAAGGTTTTTCAAAGCCACCGGTACCGACTGGTTGATTATTTTGAAATAACCGCCACCAGAAAGTTTTTTGAATTTCACTAAAGCAAAATCAGGCTCCACACCTGTGGTATCGCAATCCATTACCAGGCCGATGGTGCCGGTAGGTGCAATTACTGTAGCCTGTGCATTACGGTATCCATATTTTTCTCCGAGTTCTACTGCATCATCCCAAGCTTTGCAGGCAGCTTTCAATAAATAATCAGGGCAATATTTTGCATGAATTCCCTGTGGCTTCAGGCTCAGTCCTTCGTATTCATCTGCATCATAAGCAGCCAGGCGATGGTTGCGCATAACCCGCATCATGTGCTCTTTATTCTCCTCATATCTTGGAAAAGCTCCCAATACCTGGGCCATTTCTGCGGATGTCTTGTAAGAAATACCTGTCATGATAGCGGTGATCGCACCGGCTATTCCTCTTGCTTCTTCACTGTCATAAGGAATTCCACTTACCATAAGCATAGTACCGAGATTGGCATATCCCAATCCTAATGTTCTGTACTCATAACTAAGTTGTGCCACTTCTTTAGATGGGAATTGCGCCATCAGCACAGATATTTCCAGCACTACCGTCCATAAACGGCAATTGTATTCATAACCCTCTACATCAAACACATTTTTCTCCGCATCATAAAACTTCATCAGGTTGGCTGATGCAAGGTTACAAGCCGTATTATCAAGGAACATGTATTCCGAACAGGGATTGGAAGCCCGGATAGGTCCGCCTGCCGGACAAGTATGCCACTCATTGATAGTAGTGTCATATTGAGTGCCCGGGTCTGCGCAACGCCATGCTGCATAGGCTATCTGGTTCCAGAGCTCTCTAGCCGGAACTTTCTTCATCACACGGCCGTCCATTCTGCCTTTCAATTCCCAGTCACCATCTTCTTCCAGCACTTTGAAGAATGAATTGGGGATTCGAATTGAATTATTAGAGTTCTGACCGCTTACTGTTTTGTATGCTTCATCTTCATAGCCTGAGGGATAACCGGCAGCAATCAACGCCGCTACCTTTTTCTCCTCTTCTACTTTCCAGTTGATGAATTCAACGATTTCCGGATGATCCAGGTCCAGGCAAACCATTTTGGCTGCACGACGGGTTGTACCACCGGACTTGATTGCACCGGCAGCCCGGTCACCAATCTTCAAGAAGCTCATCAGGCCGGAAGAACTACCGCCACCACTGAGTTTCTCGCCTTCGCCGCGGAGATTGGAATAATTGGTACCAACACCTGAGCCATACTTAAATATCCTTGCTTCACGAACCCACAGATCCATGATGCCGCCTTCATTCACCAGGTCATCATCCACACTCAGGATGAAGCAGGCATGTGGCTGGGGACGTTCGTATGCGTTGACAGATTTCTTTAATTGTCCGTCATTAGGATCTACATAATAATGGCCCTGTGGCTTACCCGTAATTCCATAACTTTCATATAAGCCGGAATTAAACCACTGGGGGCTGTTAGGCACACACATCTGGTTGAGGATGCTGTACACCAGTTCCTCGTAGAAAACCTGTGCATCTTTTTCAGAAGCAAAGTATCCGTAGCGTTCGCCCCATACTCTCCAGCAGTTGGCCATGCGATGTGCTACCTGTTTGGCAGAAGTTTCTCTGCCAAGGCTGCCATCAGGCTGGGGTACGCCGGCTTTACGAAAATATTTTTGGGCAAGAATGTCTGTTGCAATCTGGCTCCACTGTTTGGGTACTTCTACATTGTTCATCTCGAACACCGTTTCACCATTAGGGTTACGGATCACCGAGGTACGGTAGTCATACTCAAACATATCGTACACATTCACGTCATCCCGGGTAAAGCGACGTGAAAACTGCAAGCCGCTTTTGGCGGTTGCCTGCTTTTTATTGGCCATAACTAAAAAAATTTAACGGGTTTTGGTCCTGGTTCAAAAATCTGTCCCCCAGGCGGGAGACACTTCGAAAGTATTTTTTACAAACGGTAATTCAAACCTTCAAATATTAACATTGTGTGGAAAAGCAATGTGTAAAATGCGCAAATGCCCTACTGTATTGACTTAGCTGATTTTTTCACACCAGGCATGCATTTTATGGCCAAATTTTTTTTGGAAAATTCAACCCCATCTATTAAAAAATTATTACCAGTATAATGGCTTCGTGAAACACAAATCAGGTAAGGCTTTTTGATCTGATTATTGCTGAAACCCTTTCCAGTGGCTTATTTCAACAGACAACTGGTTTGAAACCCTTGCGGGGCGCATCATACAGCGTAAATAAAAGATTAAAAAATTGATAACACAGGAATACCGCATTTTTGCGTTTATGCTTACAGTTAGACTTTTTGCAATAATTCTCCTTATCGGTTTGTGGCCTGGTACTGTAAAAGCACAAACACAGTTTTCCGGTTGGCTGGCCTCATTCAACACAATAAAAACAAGTAAGAAGACCAGCATTCATGCTGATGTACAATTCAGAAGTAACAATGACTGGCAGCAAATACAAACAATACTATTACGTCCCGGCATCAATTACCATATCAATAAAAAAATAACGCTTACTGCAGGTTATGCCTATATCCGCAACAGGAAGATTGTAGGTGACATAGCAGGCCACACTCCGGAGCATCGTATATGGGAACAGTTACTGTATAATCACCAATGGAAAAATTTACGCATCAGTCATCGCTTTCGCATCGAACAGCGTTTTATCGGCAAAACTGTTGTGCTGGGCAATCCACTTTCTGACGGGCCTAACTATGCTAACCGGTTTCGTTATTTCCTGAGAAACATACTACCGTTGGAAAAAGAAACGAGTTTCAGTAAAGGACCATTTCTTGCCCTGCAAAATGAATTGTTTCTGAACTTCGGCGATAAAGCATCGGTTAACGGAAAAACCTTTGACCAAAACCGCTTCTACCTTGCCATCGGTCATCGTCTTAACTCCACCTTCGATCTTGAACTGGGCTATATGAATCAATACATCAATGGAAGAAACAGCCAGTTTACGAATAACCATATCGTTCAACTGGCAACCTATCTCCGGTTATAATTCCTTCTTTATCATTGAAAACAGCAGGTAATTTAGCCTGCTGAATGCTTTGTAACTCAAAAACTTTTCGGCATTTTTGCAATAACCAACCGGTACCGGATGAAGTCAGCGATATACCTTTCCTTAACTGAAAAAAAGAAGCAGGGCAAAAAATCATTTGCCGTGCTGATTGACCCTGACAAGGTCAATACTTCAGTATTGGATGAGCTGATTGAGCTTTCTGTGGCCGCCAATGTTGACTATTTATTGGTGGGCGGCAGCCTGGTAATTTCCAACCACTTGGATGAATGTGTGCAGCAGATCAAGCAAAACTGCGATATACCGGTAATACTATTTCCCGGCAGCCCTTCACAAGTAAGTAAGTATGCTGATGCGCTTTTATATCTGTCCCTTATATCCGGTCGTAATCCCGAACTGCTGATCGGGCAACATGTGGTATCAGCACCTTTTGTTAAGCAAAGCGGATTGGAAATAATGCCTACCGGTTATATTGTAATTGACGGAGGTGCACCTACTACCGTTTCTTACATCAGCAATGCTGCTCCAGTACCAGCTGATAAAAATGAAATAGCCATGTGCACCGCTATGGCCGGTGAAATGCTGGGTATGAAACTGATCTATATGGATGCGGGAAGCGGCGCCAAACGCCCCATTTCCGAAAGCATGATAAAAGCGGTGGCCGACAGCATAGAAGCCCCGCTGATCATCGGTGGCGGTATCATTACCCCGGAAAAAGCTTACCTCAACTGCAAGGCCGGCGCAGATGTGATAGTGGTGGGTAATGCCATTGAAAAAGACGCTTCACTAATAAAAGAAATGAGTGATGCAGTGCACAGTGTGCCGGTGAAAATTTAAAAATCATCACTTTACCTTCACTTCCCCTTTAATAATTTCTTCTGCTGCTTCTGCAATACCCCTTATAACTGTTGTTAGATGCGAAATTTCAATCCGCCCATATTCATCACACGGCCTGTGATAACATTTATCATCATCATCACTGCTCATAATGGTGTGGGCCGGAATGCCTGCCTGTGCAAAGGCATAATTATCACTCCGCATATACAGCATTTTATCAGCAGCAGGTTCAGTTTTAACTTTTATTCCGGCTTTTTTAAACCCATTACTCAGCAATCCTGGTAAATACGACTCGTTAGCACCGGTAATAAAGATGCTGTTTTTACCAAACTGCGGTATGCCGATCATTTCTATATTGATATTGGCTACAATCTTTTCCGGTTTGATTTGCCGAACAAAATCCTTCGATCCAACTAATCCGAATTCCTCTCCCGCAAATGCACAGAATAGTAATGTCCGTTCATTATCTCCCCGCATGGCAAAATATTCTGCCAATGCAAGTACGGCTGTAGTCCCGGATGCATCATCATTGGCTCCGTTCATAATACTATCTTTTGCATTTCCTGCTACTGTGCCTACATGGTCATAATGTGCAGAGAATACAACTACCTCATCTGCTTTCGTTCTGCCTGGCAACAAGCTCACCACATTATATCCCGTATTCTGATAGTAACCCGGCATGGCACTCAGCAGTAATGAGTCAGGCTTTTTGTCTGCACATACAATTAAAAAATCCTGGTGTATGCCCCCGGCCGGCATTTTAATAGATGACGGAAGGAACTGGCTGCTGTCCTGCTGCTTCTTGCTTGTCCAGAGTAAGATATTGCCATTTAATGTGGCATAGTCTGACAAAATATTTTCAGTAATACAACCGTCCAGTTCGATTATGGTAAAATCAGCCAACGACAATTGCGGATGATGACCGGGTTGCTGCCGCAGGTAAATAAACTGTGCTGGATCAAGTACCTTTTCATTCCATTCCAGTATGGCCGCCGGTGTTTTTTTATTCCTGATAGCAAGGTTGAAAGGAATGTAGTAACCTGCCTGTCCCGGCAAAGGCTGTAATCCGGCTGCCCTGAATTTTTCCCCGATAAAATTAGCTGCTTTAATAATACCGGCTGACCCGTTGGCCCTGCCCATCAATGAATCCGATGCGAGGAACTGAATAGTAGCCTGTACATCTTTTTCGAGGATAGAATCTACCGGTACCTGGGCCGGTAATACCTGATGAATAAATAACGAAAAAAGAAGAAACCTGAGTCGCTTCATAGGCATTAATATCATTACCGAAGATCTTCTACTTTAACCCTTGAAGGGGTGGCAGTACCTGCTATAATACTTTTTGCACTTAATGCAATGGCTTTGATAATAGCAGTCATGTTTTCCATGTCAAGTGTTTCTACATGATCGGTTAGTTTATGGTAATGCGGCTCTACATCCATCTTGGAACTGGAAATAGTGTGCGCCGGCACTCCGAGTCTTGCCAAAGTGGCATTATCTGAACGATAAAACAATTGCTGGGCGGGGTAAGGATCAGGGTGAAAAGTAAAGCCGGTACCTTCCAGGTCTTTAGCCATGATAGTACCCATATCTGTTTTATCATAACCGGTAATATAAGCGGATTTTTTACCCCACTTACTTTCTGTCCCGATCATTTCAATATTGAACATGGCCACAACTTTGTCTGCATTCAACTGGCGGGAAAAATATTGTGAACCAAATCCTCCTACTTCTTCTGCTGTAAAAGCCACAAATATCAGCGTCCGTTCATTCTTATTCTGCTGTTTGAAATATTTTGCCAGCATAATAACACCTGTTGTACCTGCTGCATTGTCATTGGCGCCGTTATAAACAGAATCGCCATCAACAGGTTTGCCCACACCCAGGTGATCATAATGGCCCGAAAACACCACATACTCGTTTTTGAGACTTTTACCGGGTAAGACAGCCACTACATTGGCCAACTTCTGTTCTGTTATTTCATGAGTGGATTCAATTACATAACTGGTCAGCTCAGTATCTGCCAGTAGAAATACCACCGTATTCTCTGTTTTAAACAGGGTAGAACGAAGTCTTGAAAGATTTCCAAAACTGTTGGCATAACTTTTATCAACCAGCACTATAAGATTTTTATTGGATCGGGCATATTTCCTTGCTTCGTTCTGCAGGGTCATTCCCGCTTTGATCATCACTTTTTCGTAACCAGATTGTTCAGTAATCTTCAGTTGCGGCTGACAGGTGATCACCAGGATATTTTTAGCATCCAGTGCTATCCCATCCAATGTAGCAGAACTGGAAACATGTTTGGTGCGAACCATTGCAAACTCCTGCTTGTAGCTGCCATTATTATTTAAAGTACCAAGGCCTGCAGCTTTAAATTCCGCTGCTATAAAATCCGCTGCTTTATCTATGTCCGGTGTAAATGCTCTTCTTCCCCGCATATCATCTGAGGCAAGTACTTTTTCAATCCGTTCTACCTCTTTTACATTAATGATCTCGTCGCCAATACCTGCTGATTGTTGTGTCTGACCAGAGCTTTTGCAACTGGCCAATAACAAAAAAGAGGTTGCTGCTGCCAACAACCCCGTAAATAATCTTTTAATCATCATCCTTATTTAATTAGAAAATTCAGTGATTATCCACTTAGAGGCTCATCATTTCTTTAAACTTTACTGTCTGCCTGCGGCTTACTTCAATCTTTTCGCCCCCTTTCAGTTCAAGCAACAAACCTCCGTTAAAGTAAGGCTCAATCTTATCAATCATCCGCAGGTTTACGATATGCTTGCGGTTTGCCCTGAAAAAGGTCTTTTCATCCAGCCTTTCTTCCAAAGCATTCAGTGATTTTAAGATAAGTGGTTTATTAGGACCAAAGAAAACTTTGGCATAATTGCCGACGCTTTCAAACAAACGTATATCACTCAGTTTAACAAACCAGCATCTTTCGCCGTCTTTTACAAACACCTGGTCATTTTCTGACAATATGCTGTTGTTAGTATGCTCAGTTTCTGACCGGGTTTCCCGCCCTTCACCAGTATGTAATTTTTGAATAGCATCAGCCAGCCGCTTCGGCTCAACGGGTTTTAGCAGGTAATCCAATGCGTTTACTTCAAAAGCCTTTAATGCAAATTCATCGTAAGCTGTTGTAAAAATCACCTGTGGCGCCCTGTCCAGTTGAGCCAGCAGATCAAAACCTGTTTTTCCAGGCATTTGTATGTCAAGAAAAATAAGATCAGGTTGCTGACTTTCAATTTTACTAACGCCTTCATCGGCGTTGGTAGCCTCATCTATTACTTCCACTTCAGGATAATCCTGTAATAATTTTCTTAACTCAGTCCTGGCCAGACGTTCGTCATCAATAATGATTGCTCTCATTGGTTACTATTTAATGAACAGATACCGGTAAACAAACCCTTGCCTCAACGAGGGAGCCGTTTACCTGTTTAATATCAAAAGTTGCTTTATCTCCGTATAAAAGATTTAAGCGGTTAACTGTACTCGACAATCCAAACCCTTCTGCATTCAGATTTCCATTTAGCTGCCCCGTATTTTGAACGATCAGTTCATGACAGTCTCCTTTAAAATCGGATATCACTTTCACAACTCCTCCATTTATCTGCCTGCTGATACCATGTTTGATCGCATTTTCTACCAGCGTTTGCAGCATCATGGGCGGCACTGGCTGGTTAAGAGTGTCCTCGTCAATATCATACTCAATCCGAAGCCGGTCTTCAAACCGCATATTTTCCAAAGCCAGGTAATCTTTTACAATACTGAGTTCCTTTTCCAATGTCACCGTTTCAGATTTCTCCACGTGCATACTGCTGCGCAGAATATTGCTTAGTTCTGTAACCGCCCTTCGGGCCCTTTGCGGGTTTTCGTCCACCAATGCCCGGATACTGTTAAGTGAATTGAAAATAAAATGGGGGTTAATATGTGCCTTGATTGTTTTCAATTCAAGTTCTTTTACTAAAGACTCAAGACGCAATGTATCCAGCTGTTGCTTGCGGCTTTTCGTAACATAGTGGTAAATAAAATACAACAGGTTCCAGATAAAGAAATAAACAAAAAAGTAAAACGCACCACTGGCAATAAGCAATACTTTGTTGCTCAAAAACTCCAGTTCTCTTTTATTCAGCAGGTTGTATTTCTGTAAAACCTGTGTATAATAAAATGCGCCGACAATGGAAAAAAGAAATGTAATAAGAATGAAAATGCCGATTTGCTTTTCCAGCTTTTTTTGCAGCAGGTTGATATTGATAATGACCAGCCGCATCAGGTGTGTAAGCACTAGCCCCAGGGCAACAAAAATACCCAACCGGCCAAGCACCTCAATCACCTGCTTTTTTGTATTTAGCTGGTCAAACGAGTAAGCAAAGAAAATATTGATCAGGGTAAATCCTCCCCAACCGATGAACTGAAATAGCCAATATCTTACAGTACCTAACCACATAGGGCAAATCTAATCAATACCTTCCGGCAAACAGATACTAATATACCAGTGGCAGATTAATTAGACAAATGGGCCGGTTTCTTAAAAAAACCTTCAAACCAGCATTGAGAAGCAAAACCTTATCGTAATAACATTGTTAAACATTGTTTTGCCGGAAAATAGCTGACACGGCTATCAGCCGGAAAACAGTACTTTTACATTTTCAAGACAACTACATGGAAATCACACCAGGACCGCTTTTGAAAACTATTGATTCCCCGGAAGATTTAAAAAAATTACCGAGGGAAAAGTTACACCAGCTTTGTGATGAGCTTCGTCAGTATATCATTGATGTGGTGAGTGTACATGGCGGGCATTTTGGCGCCAGTCTTGGAGTGGTGGAACTGACCACGGCCCTACACTATGTTTATGATACTCCCTATGATCAACTGGTATGGGATGTTGGCCACCAGGCCTATGGCCACAAGATATTGACAGGCCGCCGGGATAACTTTCATACCAACCGTAAATACAAAGGGCTGAGCGGCTTCCCAAAGAGAAGTGAAAGTGAGTATGATACTTTCGGGGTGGGACATTCCTCCACTTCAATTTCAGCAGCATTGGGAATGGCCATGGCAGCAAAGTACAAAGGGGAAAATGACCGAAAAGTAGTAGCTGTAATAGGAGATGGTGCTATGACCGCCGGGTTAGCCTTTGAAGGAATGAACCATGCCGGTGTTGCAGATGCTGATATGCTTATTATTTTGAATGATAACGGCATTGGTATTGATCCTAATGTGGGAGCATTGAAAGAATACCTGACGGATATTACTACCTCACCTACTTACAACAAAGTGAAAGATGATGTGTGGAAACTGTTGGGCAAATTACCAGTGGGTAAGAATTTTACCCGATCTATGGCACACAAAATGGCTGAGGGGCTGAAAGGGATGGTGAGCAGCAGCGCCAATTTATTTGAGGCATTGAAACTTCGCTACTTCGGGCCTATTGACGGACACAATATTGCCAAACTGGTTGATACACTAAAAGATCTGCGTGAAATACCCGGGCCGAAGATCTTGCATATCATTACGACAAAAGGCAAAGGTTATGCCCTTGCAGAAAAGGATCAAACCAAATGGCATGCTCCCGGTTTATTTGACAAAGTAACCGGCGAGATTCAAAAGAAAGTATTTGACCTGCCACAACCGCCGAAATACCAGGATGTGTTTGGTCACACAATCATTGAACTGGCAGAGAAGAATGAAAAAATTTTTGGTATTACTCCGGCAATGCCTTCCGGTTCCTCACTCAAATTCATGATGGAAAAAATGCCTCACCGTGCATTTGATGTGGGAATTGCTGAACAACATGCAGTAACAGTAAGTGCAGGTATGGCTACACAGGGAATGAAGGTATTTTGTAATGTCTATTCCTCATTCATGCAAAGAGCATACGATTCTGTAGTGCATGATGTGGCTATACAAAAATTACCGGTTGTATTCTGCTTGGACAGGGCTGGTGTAGTAGGCGATGATGGCCCTACTCACCATGGATGTTATGACATTGCTTATTTCCGCTGTATCCCTAATATGATCATCAGTTCGCCAATGAACGAAAGTGAACTGCGTAACCTGATGTACACGGCACAATCAGAATCAACAAAACTTCCATTTGTTATCCGCTACCCGAGAGGTGAAGGCGTTATGACAGAATGGAAAACAGAAATGAAAGAAATTGAAATTGGCAAAGGAAGAAAACTGAAAGACGGAAAAGATATTGCAATACTCACTTTTGGCCATCCGGGAAATTTTGCAGCTGCAGCTATAAGAGAATTAAAGAATGACGGGCTAAATCCGGCACACTACGATATGAGGTTTGCCAAGCCGTTAGATGAAGAATTGCTGCATGAAGCCTGCAGCCGCTATGAAAAAATAATTACAGTAGAGGATGGCACGGTAAAAGGAGGTTTCGGCTCTGCTATACTTGAATTTATGGCCGAACATGGTTATAAAAACGAAGTAAAAATTCTTGGCATACCCGACAGGTTAGTGGAACACGGCACTCCAAAAGAATTGCACCGTGAATGCGGGTATGATGCCCAGGGAATTGCTGATGCTGTTAGGGAAATGATGAAAGAAAGAATAATTGTTAATCAATTATTGGGGTAATTAAAAAACTGAATTATTCCTCAAACCGGCAGCATCAGCTTGCCGGTTTTTTATTTAGCAGCTGCAAAATTCAATTTATCTTTAACAGGAACGAAAACCATTTGTATGAAACGGCCTGCTTTATTGTTGATCTGCGCCCTCATTTGCTTTTCAGCCACCGGTCAGTTGAATATTTCAATTGGAGTAAAAGGGGGGCTGAATTTTGCCAACATTGCAGATGCATCGGACATTAACAATAGCAGTAAGACCGGCTATATGCTGGGCGGATACATTGGTCCCAAAAAAAGAAATGGCTTCGGGTTTCGCTCTGAAATTATCCTTTCCCGCCAGGGCTATAATTACAAAACAAACACCAATACAGGTAATGTAAACCTGGATTACCTGCTGTTGCCCCAGCTTTTCACACTCAACTTCACAAAGCTGGTTCAGTTACATGCCGGGGGACAGGCCGCTATACTACTTAATGCTAACGTAGACAGCACAGGTAGTAGCAGTAATGGCAGCCTATTGGAATACTTTAACCGGTTTGACTATGGCATTGTGGGTGGTGCTGAGATTTCTCCACTTCTTGGCTTTTTTATTGGAGCAAGATTAAATATCAGTCTTAGTGCTGCCAATAAGAATGCTTCAGCCAACTGGCCCAGCTTTATTCCCAAAGTAGATGTCAGGAACAATGTAGTGCAGGTATATGCAGGCTGGAGGTTCTGAAGTTTTCAAAAGCTTTAACGCTTATCCGCCAATCTGGATTTATGGATTTTCGTTAAGCCGGTATCTGAGCTTTCACTCAACCGGATGTTATCATGAAGTATTCCCGACTGCTGCTGATCATTTTTCTTGCCTGTCTTGCTCTTTCCTGGTTTCCAAAAACTGCATTTTGGAAAAAAACAAAGGCACTGAACCTGCCAAAAGAAAAAAAATCATATAGGGTCAACCCGGCATGGCTGGCAAAACTGGAAGAAAAAGTAAGTCAGGCTAAAACATTTACAAAACAGAAAGGATATAACAACAATTACTGTTTTTTAATTGATATGAGCCTTGCTTCGGGGCAAAACAGGTTCTTTATTTATAACCTTAAAAAAGACAGCCTTGAAAGTTCCGGGCTGGTAGCACACGGCAATTGTTTTGAATATTGGCTGGAGGGAAGGCGATACAGCAATAAAGTAGGTAGCGGATGTACATCTCTGGGTAAATACAGAATAGGTAGCTCTTATACTGGCAAATGGGGTTATTCCTATAAACTGCATTGATTAGACAGTACCAATAATAATGCGCTGGAAAGAACTGTGGTACTTCATAGCCACAGTTGTGTGCCTGATACCGAAGTAGCAGATGATATCTGCCAGAGTAATGGATGCCCTACGGTATCACCGGCATTCCTGCAAAAATTGAAATACATTATCAACTCATCAAAAAAGCCGGTACTCCTTTGGATATATGAGTAACCGGCTTCAAAAAATTCAGGCTGATATCAGGCCAGCTTTGCTTCCATGGTGATTTCCGTATTCAGCAATTTACTGATCGGGCAATTAGCCTTTGCATCAGCTGCACATTCAGCAAATTTATCGGCATCAATGCCTGGCACAGTAGCTGTCACTTCCAGGTGACTTGATGTGATGGTACCGCTTTCTAATGTAATAGTGCATTTAGTATCAATACTGTCAGGAGTAAATCCTGCGGCACCCAGCACAAAACTCAGTTTCATTGAAAAACAGCCGGCATGTGCTGCTGCTACCAGTTCCTCAGGGTTTGTGTAAGTGCCATCCTCAAAACGGCTTCTGAAATCATAAGAAGTATTTTCCAGCACTTTTGATTTGGATGTCAGTGTTCCTCCGCCTTCTTTACCGGAACCTTTCCAATTGGCAGTTGCAAAGCTTTTCATAATTAATCGTTTTATTAATAAAATTTATTGTTGATTTTGTTCTTCCATTTCAGCCAGCCTGTTTTCCGGCTCGTTGTACTCAATGATGAAATTATTTTTGCCTTCCCCGATCATTATCTTCAAAAATTTCTGCTGTACCAGTTCAAGCAATGACAAAAACAGGAATATGGCATGCACCCTGTTTTCACAACGATCAAAAATTTTCTCAAAAGAAACATTCTTATGTTCCCTCGCCATGTTCAGCATCTGGTCACGGCTGCCCTCCATGGTGTAATTGTACTGAACCACTGTGTGTACCGGCTTATTCAGGCGATCGCTGTACTTCTGCATCACTCTTTCGAAAGCCCTCATAAGCTTGAAAAGAGTAATGTTTTGTATCTCAGTTCCTTCTCCGGCCTCTTCACCGATCTGTGATAATTCTCTGTGAATATTACCCCTCTTTACCATGAGCATCCTCAGCGCTTCCATTTCGGCCATCTGTGCTGAGGCTTCCTTAAAGCGTTTATACTCCAGTATTTTGTTAACCAACTCTTGCCTTGGATCTATCTCATTGCCCTGTGCATCCAGTTCTTTGCGGGGCAAAAGCATCTTGGCCTTTATCCGCATCAAGGTAGAGATGAAAAGAATAAACTCACTGCTCAGTTCAATATTCAGCTCTTCGCTTTTATGGATATAGTCCAGAAAATCATTAATGATATTCGTTATGGGAATATTATAAATGTCCAGTTCATCCCTTTCAATAAAAAACAACAAAAGGTCGAAAGGCCCTTCAAATTGGGGTAGTTTAATCTGGTAAGAAGTATTCTGCACTTTTCTATTAAAATTGATTCAGAAAAAAAGTCCTGTCGTTCAACAGGACTTTGCAAATCTAAGGGAAAACGGCCTTCCGGCAGAAGGGCCATTTTCCACAATTATTTCTTCAGCGCATCCCGGATTTCTCTCAACAACTGAATGTCTTCAGGGGTTGGAGGCGGAGCGGCCGGGGCGGCTTCCTCCTTCTTCTTCGTAGCATTCATTGCTTTAATCAATATAAAAAGGAAAAAGGCGATGATAACAAAGTTGACAACGGCCTGTATAAACGCTCCGTATTGAATATTTACACCATTAACCGTTGCACTCAGGGATTCAAAACTCTTACCAATCAGTGAACCAATTATTGGCATCAGAATCTTATCAACCATAGCCGTCACTATCGCCCCAAAAGCACCCCCTATTACAACTGCCACTGCAAGGTCAATAACATTGCCCTTCATAGCAAACTCTTTGAATTCCTTAAGCATACTCATAACTTTTAGATTTTAGTAGTGATAAATTTTGTTTTGCCCGAATTACTTTTTTAAACCCGGAAACTGCATATTCAAACCAGCAAGTAAAGAATGCAGTTTGGATGCAATTATGTATTCTTTGTACCAGTTTTGATCGGCTGGAACGATCGTCCACGAAGGATTATTACAATTATTGAAGCAATCCTCATACATTCTCATATAAATATCCCACAACTTCGCCTCCTCAAAATCCTTTTCATTGTACTTCCACATTTTCGCCGGATCCTTCATCCGCTCCGAAAGTCTTTCGTGTTGCTCTTCCGGAGAAACATGCAGATAGAACTTCAGGATATGGGTGTTATTGTGTTCCTGCAAAAGCTTTTCAAAGTCATTAATTGCCCTCATACGTTTAACTGCCATTTCATCATCACACCATTTATGCACCCTTGTTACCAGGATATCTTCATAATGCGACCGGTTAAAAACCTGTATCATTCCTTCGCCCGGGGCAGCTGCATGTATGCGCCAGAGAAAATCATGTGAAAGCTCCTCTGGTGTGGGAGCTTTGTAAGACTTAACAGTGACTCCCTGGGGGTTCATATTTCCTAATACATTTCTTATCACCCCGTCTTTTCCACTTCCATCCATCCCCTGGATAACGATCAGGACTGAATGTTTACCCTCGGCAAACAACAGGTTTTGCAGCTCATCCAGCTCTTCCACCATCTTTGCCGTTTTTTCTTTTGCCTGCTTTTTGTCCAAATCTTCAGGAGCTCTTGTAGAAATTTCATTTAATCTGATTGCCATTGCTAAATGTTTACTGTATGCAATATACTATTTCAGCCTTTTGATTTATATGAAACCTTTCTTCAAAATAAAAAGTAATAACTCCCTGCATTTTGTGACCTTTGCGCACATTTCTATGAACAATAAAATCGTCAACTGGGCAATTTTTATCCTCCTTTGTATCATATGGGGCAGTTCTTTCATTTTGATGAAATGGGGGATGTTTGATACCGATATGAAGCCTGTACTATCACCCTGGCAAGTTGCGGCACTACGGATGCTTTCATCAGGATTGGTCATGCTTCCGTTTCTTTTTTATTCACTCAAAGACCTTCCCCGGAAATCTATCGGAGCGGTTTTACTTAGTGGATGGCTGGGTAGTTTTTTTCCGGCTTTCCTTTTCTGTATCGCTGAAACAAAAATTGACGGGGCGCTGACAGGCAGCCTTAACTCCCTCACACCGATTTTTGTTATTCTTACCGGAACTTTCTTTTTTGGAACCCGGACAAGCAGCAATAAACTTATTGGAGTTATTGTTGGTCTGGCCGGAAGTTTCCTTTTGTTATATGCTAATATCAGCAAGCCTCCGGGATACCTCGCCTACACCAGCTTTGTTATATTAGCCACTATTCTGTATGGAATTAATGTAAACATGGTACAGAATAAATTAGCTGGTGTTGGTTCTGTTCAGATTGCCACTATCGCTTTTACCGGACTGATACCACCATCCATGATAGTGCTGCTGGTAAGCGGATTTTTTAAACAGCCTTTGCATGAACCTGCTTATGCACTGGGTACCCTTGCAAGTTGTGTCCTTGGAATTCTGGGAACTGCAGCAGCCTCAGTTCTTTTTTATGTATTAGTAAAACGGGCGGGCGGGCTTTTTGCTTCGCTTGTTACTTACGGTATTCCATTCGTTGCTATCCTGTGGGGTGTTTATTATGGGGAAAAAGTAACGATTATGCAGGTTATTGGTTTATGCATCATCCTGCTTGGAGTTTACCTTGCTAATAAGCCTCAAAAAAAAGAAGGCAGCACTGAATAAGTACTGCCCTCACTTTTAATTAAATTTATTTAAACGGACATTATTTCTTTTTCTTTAGCTGTAAGGTGCTTTTCTACTGCAGCAGTATATTTATCCGTCACCTGCTGAACATCAGCTTCAGCATCTTTCGCAGCATCCTCACTCAAGCCATTCTTTTGTAATCTCTTGATATGCTCAATAGCATCACGCCGGATATTGCGGATGGCTACTTTAGTGTGCTCCCCTTCACCATGACATTTTTTTACCAATTCCTTTCTTCTTTCCTCTGTCAGTGGCGGCAGGAACAAGCGAATGAGAACGCCATCGTTTTGTGGCGTAATTCCAATGTTAGCAGCAATAATGGCCCGTTCTATAGGCTGCAGCATATTCTTTTCCCAGGGCTGAATGCTTAGTGTACGGGCATCCATCACACTAATATTGGCCACCTGGTTAATGGGCATAGGTGAGCCATAATAATCTACCACAAGTCCGTCAAGCATTTGTGGGTTGGCCTTGCCGGCCCTGATTTTAACCAACTCTGCTTCCAGGTGGTTAATTGCCTTTTTCATGTGATCTTCTGCATCAGCAAAAATAGACGCTATATCTTCTGCCATATCTGTAAGTTTTTAATTAGCTGTAATAGTTACAGGGAGGCAAAGCTAATGAAACAGAAGAATTTACCTGCCAACAGGGTCAAAAAAGGCAGTAATTCATTTCTTGTGCTGATTGATTAATTATTTCCAGCAGCCGGGGTTTCTTTGGTCAGGGTAACCACCTTGGAGTGAGTCTTAAGTTCAGTGGCCCCATCTTTCCTTTTAGAAATAACCATTTTACGGCTGGATTTATTACGATAAAAAAACACACCCAGTCCGGTAAATGACAGAGCCAATATGATAAATAATAAATAATTAGGACCAATTGATTTACCTGTCCAGGCCAATACGATAAATCCGATATTTAGACCAACACAGGTAAAGGTTACTGCAGCATGATTGAGACCGCTGTCAAGTAATAAATGATGAACATGATTCCTGTCTGGTGTAAAAGGTGACCTGCCTTTGAAAATCCTGATACCAAATACCCTCAACGTATCGAGCAAGGGCACTAATAATATGGCGAATCCAACTGCTACCGCAGATTGAACAGGTACTGCCACAAATGGTGTATTAGAAACATTAATGAACTTGATGACCAATATCGAATTGATCAAACCAATCATCAGAGAGCCTGAATCACCCATGAATATCTTGGCAGGATTATGGTTGAAAATAAGGAACGCCACCAGGCTGCCTGCCATGGCAAATGCCATCAAAGCATAGGCCTGGTAATCGATGGCAAAAAAGTAAGCGCCAAAAACTGTCATTGTCAGCACACCCAAACTCGCTGCCAGGCCGTCCACCCCATCAATCAGGTTAAAAGAGTTTATTACTACAATAATTGTCAGGTATGAAAGAGCCAGGCCAAACCCTTCGGGCAATTCATTAAAACCCAAAAGCCCATGCATACTGTCAAGACGTATACCGCCAAGGTGTATGAGTATAGATGCGGCAATTATCTGACCTACAAATTTTTTGCTGGCTGAAAGAATCATAATATCATCTTTAAGCCCGAGAAAGAAAATAATGATAGCCGCAGCAAAAAAATATTGAAATTCCGGGTTTTGATAACCCTGTATGGATAAAAGTGAAGCTAAGATGAACCCGCCAAAGATCCCTACCCCGCCTAATGAAGCCACCAGCCTTGTATGAAGCTTTCTTTCATCAGGTATATCATACAATTTCTTTTTCTCCGCCACCTGTATTACCACAGGAATCGCCAGAAAGGTGATGATGAAAGAAACAGAAGCAGTCAGCAGTATATCGAGCATCCTAAGCAAGGTTTAATTCGGTCACAAAAATAGGTTTTAACTTCCGGGTTTCTAAATAATTACACCACTATTTATTGAATGGCTCAATTAAATAATTGTAAACCACAGGATGATCTGAATTTGTTGGCAGTTTGATTAATCCGGTTGGATTTTATATCAAAAAAGAATGCACTTTTGCAGCGCAACAGTGCTTCTGAAGCGTTAGAGTTACAAAAGTATAAAAAGTTTAATAATATCAAAGCTTATGGCAGAATTAACTGCAATCGCATCACAGATAAGAAGGGATATAGTACGTATGGTACACGGTGTAAACAGCGGGCATCCAGGTGGTTCTTTGGGCTGTGCTGATTTTTTGACAGCACTTTACTTCAAAATAATGAAGCATAATCCTGATTTTTCGATGGATGCAAAGGAGGAAGACGTATTTATACTATCTAACGGTCATATCTCACCTCTTTATTATTCAATACTGGCAAGGGCGGGGTATTTTGACATCAAAGAACTTGGCACATTCAGAAAATTAAATACAAGGCTCCAGGGACATCCTGCCACCCATGAACATTTACCTGGTATTCGTATTGCATCAGGCTCTTTGGGTCAGGGGATGAGTGTGGCAATCGGAGCAGCATTGACTAAAAAACTTAATGGAGAAAGTAATCTTGTTTTTTCCCTGCATGGCGATGGCGAATTGGATGAGGGACAGGTTTGGGAAGCTGTAATGTTTGCAGCCCACCATAAAGTTGATAACCTGATAGCCACGATAGACTGGAACGGCCAGCAAATTGACGGGCCTACTGACAAGGTAATGAGTCTTGGTAATATCAGGGAGAAGTTCGATGTGTTTGGGTGGACAACCCTGGAGATGAATGGTAATGATATGGATGATGTGGTAGCTACTTTGGAAAAAGCCAAAACTCTGACAGGTAAAGGAAAACCCGTTGCGATTATGATGCATACAGCCATGGGCAAAGGGGTTGACTTTATGGAAGGCACACATGAATGGCACGGCATCGCTCCTAACGATGAACAGTTGGCTAAAGCGCTGGCACAATTACCGGAAACACTGGGTGACTACTGAAAAAATTATTCACTTCGTAAAGAAAAATCCTGCGATGCAGCCTTTCGGGACGGCAGCCACGATGCAAGCAGTGCAATGACAAAAACAGTTGTACCCACCAGCAGAAAATCGGTAAGCCTTAACTGTACCGGAAAATAATTTATAAGAAAGGAGCCGCCTTGCAGAGGTATCAAATGATATTTTAGTTGCAGTAATGCAATAACCAATGCCAGCAACATTCCTATTCCGCCGCCAATAACAGCAAGCAACAGGCCTTCACTTAAAAATATTTTTTGAATAAACCCTCTGCTGCCCCCCATAGCATGCAGCACACTGATGTCTTTTTGTTTTTCCAGCACCAGCATAGATAAAGCCCCGATCATATTAAAAGCAGCTACCACCAAGATAAGACATAGTACTCCGTATATTACCCAACGTTCAACATTCATTATTGAATAAAGGCTTCGGTTCTGCTCATACTTATTTTGTACAAGATATGCTTCACCAAATATGTTTTTTACCTGTCTTTTGATTTCAGCAGTCCGGGAAGGGTCAGTTACGGCTATTTCAATTCCGTTGTATTCATTGGCACCCATTTGCATGGCCTGTTTGACAAAAGCGATATTTGTAATTCCATATTTATTATCAAAATCCTGCTGAATTCTGAAAGACCCTGAAAACAAAACATTGTTGCTGCTGATATCTTCCAGCATATTAAGCTGCTCCGTTCCTCCTTTACGGGGCAGGTAAATACGCAAAGCCGTAGTGTAGGCATCCGAACTTACCTGCAAGGCTCCTTCCACACCAATTCCCAAAATTATTTTAGGAGAGTCTGCCGTACCAATATTGTACTGGCCTGTCAGGATATTATCTGCTATCCCAGTTATATAACGATAATTTTCATCAACACCTTTGAGATGGATCACAGATTGATTTTCTCCATTTTGCACCAACGCCTTTTCTTCAACCACCAATGTGAAATTGCGGATACCGCTGATACCCCTTAACTTGTTTAGTTGCTCCTGGGTTACAGTAATGATTTTTCCTGAAGAGGCTGAGACTTTTAAATCAGTGTAGAATGAAGAATACAAGGACTTAACCAACCCCTCAAAACCATTAAACACACTAAGCACCAGTACCAACGCTGCCGTTCCGATGATAATAGCAACAATACTTACCCATGCGATGATATTGATCGCATTGGTTGATTTTTTTGCCTTAAAATACCGCCACGCAAAGAGAAAATGCAAGGGATCTGAAGATTTTTGTTTACTTAATCAGGATGCTGCTTCTTTTCTTCTTCAATTTTTTTGAATAGCTCTTCCATTTTGAAAACATGGTCTAATGTATCATCCTGGAAAAATTTCAGTACTGGAATACTGCGTAACTGATGCCTTACATGAGCCGCCAGCTCCTTCTTGATCTCATGGTGCCTGTCTTCAATTTTATGCAGGGCAGCTTTTACATCTTTTACCTGGAAAAAACTGAGATAAAACCGGGCTTCCAGCAGGTCTGGCGTCACTTTTACAGATGAAATGGACACCATACCGCCATCAATCATATTTAAACCCAGTCGCTGAAAGATAACATTCATCTCTTCATTCAGCAGACCGGCAATCTGTTTTTGTCTTTTTCCCTCTACCATAGTATTGTCATTATTTACAGTCCTTATAATCAAAGCAAGGCAGGACGGTGTAAAATTAGTTACTTTGCGGCTTTGCAGCCGAAGCATTTTCAATGAAACAATACGCAAGGATATTCAGGTATTTAACAGCTTACAAAGGCAAAATAGCCTTGTATTTCCTGTTTATTGTCCTCAGCATTGTTTTTTCCATTGTTTCAGTGGGTATGCTGATGCCGTTTCTGCAATTGATTTTTACAGGTGAGGGAACATTCAAGACAACCAATAACCCTGTAATTCATTTCTTCAACGATTTATTGTCCGACGCTTTAAAAAACCCGGACAATAAAGTACCTGTACTGGGCTATATCTGCATACTGATGATCTCATTTATCATCATGAAGAACTTATTTCTCTATCTCTCTTATTACATTTTGAATCCCCTTAAGAATACTGTGGTGAATGAATTACGGCAGGACCTGTACGACAAAGTGCTCCGGCTACCAATAGGCTTCTTTACAGAAAAAAGAAAAGGAGACCTGATGAGCCGCATGACCAACGATGTGGGAGAAGTAGAGGGATCTGTAGTAGGCACTCTTGAAGGCTGGATCCGGGACCCGCTAACTATTATCATTAACCTGACAGTACTTTTTTTAATTAGCCCGCAACTGACGCTTTTCATATTAATACTGATTCCGGTTTTAGGCCTGGTAATGGGCCGTGTTACCAAATCGCTCAAAAGACATTCAGAAGTAGCCGCAAAAAAGTCAAGTGAGGCCCTATCAACTCTGGAAGAAACCCTCGGCGGCCTCCGTGTGATAAAAGCATTCAATGTAGAAAAGCTGATGCGATCAAGGTTTAAGAAAAATAATGAGGAGCTTTTGCATGCTAAAAATCATATTTCCTACAGAAGGGATATGGCATCTCCCCTTTCTGAAGTAATGGGAGTAATGCTTTTTACCATCGTATTGTATTATGGCGGCCGGTTAGTACTACAGAATGAACTGCTGGAGGCCTCTGTATTCCTGGGGTATCTCGCTATTTTTTATAACATCATTAATCCTGCCAAAGCCTTATCTACATCTTTCAGCAATATGCGCAAAGGCGCTGCCGCCATCGGCCGGATAGAAGAAGTACTTACTGCACCGGTAACGGTTGATGACAATCCGAATGGTAAAAAACTTAACGAATTCAGGGATAAGATAGAATTCCGTAATGTACGTTTTGCATATGATGATGCAGTGATCCTTGATGATATTAACCTTACAGTGCAAAAGGGTAAAACAATTGCTTTGGTAGGGTCTTCCGGGGCCGGTAAATCAACATTGGCTGATCTGGTTCCCCGTTTTCATGATGTAACAGCAGGTGAAGTCTTAATAGATGGAGTTAATATAAAGGACTACTCATTACATTCAGTACGTAACCTGATGAGTATCGTGACACAAGAACCCATTCTTTTCAATGACACCATTGCCAATAACATAGCCTTGGGTCATGCTGAAGCAACTAAAGAACAGATTATCGAAGCGGCAAAAATTGCCAACGCCCATGAATTTATCAGCAAGAAAGAAAATGGCTATAACAACAATATAGGCGACCGCGGCAGTAAACTGAGCGGAGGTGAAAGGCAGCGGTTGACAATTGCGAGGGCTGTTTTAAAAAATCCGCCTATACTTATACTGGACGAAGCTACCTCCTCCCTTGACACTGAAAGTGAACGACTGGTACAGGACGCCATCAACAATATGATGATGAACCGTACCAGCATTGTGATAGCTCACCGCCTTTCCACCATACGCCATGCGGATGAAATCATCGTTTTACAAAAAGGGAAAATTGTAGAAAGAGGAACCCATGAGCAGCTCCTTTCACAAGGCGGTTTCTATAAAAAGCTGGTAGAGATGCAGGAAGTAAGATAGTCCCCTCTCTTCCTGATTTTAATTCTCTCCTTTCTTGAGTATAATCATTCCGAATCTGGCAGCTTATGACAACCTTGCAGTTTGAATTTCTGGTAGCAATACCTGTTAAACTATCCCTGCGGGGAAAGCGGATATGAAACAGCTTTCTATATCTCCTGAATCAACTAACTTTCAAGTAAATCCCATTTAATATGGCAGAAAAAAATAAGACCTTCAAGGTTAAAGCCAACGACTTTATCTTTTCTTTTGACCAGGCTACGATAGATAATGCCGACTTCTATAAAAAGTCACCGGAAGAATTTAATATCATTAAAGATAACCGGTCAGCTAATGCAAAGTTGCTGGAGTCAGACATTTCCGGTAAAAAACTCAAAATTGAAGTAGAGGGCGAAGTATTTGATATTGAAATAAAAGATGAACTGGACCAGCGGCTTGACAGCATGGGTTTCAGCAACGTATCAACCAAACATATCAAAGAAATAAAAGCGCCGATGCCAGGTCTTGTTATAGATGTAACAGTAAAAGAAGGACAAGAAGTAAAAGAAGGTGACCGGCTACTGATCCTCGAAG
>Ga0073934_10004338_pt1 | contig 23845 bp, 17 predicted proteins | sample LarsenN4metaG_FD_76834 | JGI IMG/M metagenome (GOLD analysis project Ga0073934, IMG submission 76834) | Hot spring sediment bacterial and archeal communities from British Columbia, Canada, to study Microbial Dark Matter (Phase II) - Larsen... ... | reverse complement strand
GGGCGGCACGCACCTCGTCCTCGGGCGAGGCGGCATACCGTTGCACCAAGCTGTCGTAGGCCGCCTGCACGTTGCCCGCGCCGGCGGTGACCTCGGCCTTGAGCAGGAGTGTCATGGCCGGATTGGAGGAGCGCCGGTCCACCGGCAGCTTGTCGAGCAGGGTCGCGGCCTCGGCGAACCGGCCGGCGGCGACATGCGCACGGACGTCGATGAAGGCCTGGGCGAAGGCCGCGCGCGCCTCCCAAGTCTTCGCCTCGTCGCCGCCGAGCGCCACGAGGTCCTGGGCCAGACTCAGCGCCTTCGCCGGGGCCGTGCGCAGGTAGGCGTCGAAAAGGCCCATCATTGAGCTGGCCGTCCAGCGGAACTTGGCGGGAGGAAAGTCGACCCGCGCCTGCTCCCACACCGCGATGCGCTTGGCGTCGTCGTGCGATTTCTGCCCGAGCCAGTAGAGGGCCTGGGCGCCGCGCTCGCTCGCGGGGAAGCGCCGCGCCACGTCGCGGCTGGCCGCCTCCCATTTCTCCGGCGCCACGCTGTCGAGGCCGCTTGCGTGATAAAAGGCGTAGTCGGCATTGGCCGGCTCGGCCTGCGAGGCCTTGAGCATGTAGCCGGAGGCCCCCTTCTCGTCACCCCAGCGCTCGGCGTCGATCGCCAGCATGAACCAGGCGCGGGCGAACCCCGGGTCGTGCGCCACGACCTTGAGCAGGAGGTCCTTCGCCTTCGGGTCCTCCTCGTGGTAGAGGCGTGAGGCGGTGAAGAAGGTCAGGCCGATGGAACCGGGGAATTTCTTCCCCCACTCCGCATAGCGGGCATCGATGGCCTCGTTCAGGGCCTTGGCGGCGGGCTGGAGGTCCTTGTTGCGGAACGCCGCGAGGCGCACGGTCTCGCGCACCTTGTCGACGGCCTCGTGCGCCGCGAGGAAATCGGGGTCGGCCTCGATCGCCTCGGCGAGCGCCGCCCAGGCTTCCTCGGCCTTGGGCTGGCCGGCGGCCAGCAACGGCGTGGCGCGGTCGAAGGCCGCCCGGGCGGCGGGCGCGGGCGGGCGCGGGGTCGCGACGGACTGGCCGGCCAACAGGGCAAGCAGGACAAGGAGGAGACGGGAGTGCTTCATGGGAGGGATGCTTTCAGAGCCCGAGGAGTTTCCTGACGTCGGCCTCGAGCTTGGGCCCGCGGGCGTCCGTGGCGACGAGGCGGCCGGATTGGTCGAGCAGGAACATGGCGGGGATGCCGGTGATGCCGTAGGACACGGCGATGTCGTTCTTCCAATACTTGCCGTCGAAGTGCTGCGGCCAGGGCATCTGCTCCTTGGCGCAAAAATCCACGAGCTTCTGCCGGTCCTGTTCGCGGTCGAGGGAGATGCCGACAATCTCGAAACCCTTGGCGTGATACTCCGCGTAGACCTTCTTGATATTGGGCAGCTCGGCGATGCACGGGCCGCACCACGTCGCCCAGAAGTCCACGAGCACCACCTTGCCGCGCAATTTCGCGAAATCGACCTCGCGGCCGTCCACGGCGGTGAACTTCAGGTCCATCGGTTTCACGCGCAGGTCCTCGACGGCCAGCTCGCCCTTCGCCCAGGCGGTGATCTCCGCCTGCGGCCAGGCCGCGACCTCCCGGAGCCAGGGCACGACGGCGGCCGGATCAAATTTGCGGAGGCGGTTGACGTATTGCCACTCCCCCACCCGGATCATGCGGGACTCGGGATATTTCCCGCGCAACACGTCGAGACGGCGGCGAAACTCGGCCGGGTTGCCCTCCGGGCCGATGGCGGCGCGGGCGCTGTCGACCCAGCTCTCATAGGCCGACTGCCGGACCGCATCGGTCACGCCCGGAGCGGTCATCAGTCCCTCGACGAGCGTGCTGACGCGCGCCGACCAGGTCTTCTCCGCGGCCTCATCGCGGACGACGGCCTCCCAGCCCTTCGCGCGCACGTCGCCGATCTCCTTGATGACGGGCCGGAAATTCCGAGTGAGGGCGATGATGGCCTCCCCGCGGCGCGGATCGGCGGGATACTTCTCGATGAAGTCCATCAACAGGTCGCCGATGACGCGACCGCGCTGCTCGGTGGCGCGGAGATACTCGGGCGTCATCACGGACTTGCCGTCCACGCGTTCGGGGCGGGGGCGTTCGGCCTTTTGGGCGGCCTCGGCCTGCGCCCAGAGGGCGTCGGCGGAAGTGGGAGTGGTTTCGGTCTGCGCGCCCAGGACAAGGGCCGTGACGAGGATCGGGAGCAACAGTGGGCGGGGATTCATGGGGGAAAACGGTCAGTTGAGCTTCACGACCAGTTCCTGGTCGACGGGCGGGAAGCAGATGTGCGCATCGCAGCATTGGTAGGAGAGCGCGATCTTCGCCTCGCCGGGGCCGGCGCCCTCGATCTCCTGCGTGAACATCACCTCGCCGGTGAAGAGGCCCATGGTGCCGGCCTCGTTGTAGGGGCGGAACGGCGGGGCGTTGAGGCCGCCCACGGTCCGGTAGCCGGCGGGCAGGGCGAACTTCAGCTCGGTGGGGATGAAGGCGTCGCCGGGCCCGACATGGGAATAGATGTGGTAGCCGGAAAGGATGCGCAGCTTGACCACCAGTTCCCTGCGGCCGCCGCCCTTGTCCACGATGCCGGCGGCGACGGCGACCGGGTTGTTGTCGTCGGGCTGGCTGGGGGCCACGGCGCCGTAGGCCCGGGCGCGGGCCTTGGCGGCGTAGTCGTTGCCGGGCACGGCGGGATCGCGGGTGTTGACCATGAAGACGAAGCCGCCGGCCTCGGTGAAGAAGAGGCGGGCCTTGTTTGCGGCGAACCATGCGCGCCACTCCTGCGGCGTGGCGTAGTCGAGCAGGGTGTAGCGCGTGAGGATGCGGCGGGCCTTGTCCGTTTCCCGCCCCTGCTCCCAAAGGCTGATGACGCGGTCGAGCAGGCGCGGGTCGGTGTTCGGGATCCCCAGGCTCTTCACGTCCTCGTCCACCTCGATCTTATAGAACGGCGCGACCGAGTAGAACCACGGGAAATTCTCGTCGTAGTAGCGGTGGTAGGCGGCGATGTCGGTGCGGTATTTCTGGTAAAGCTCCTGGTGTGAGCGCGAGGCGGCCAGATACTGCTCGAAGGTCTGCTCGGGGGCCGGCTTGTAGTTGAGGCTGATCTGCTCCATCTGGCTGAGCTTCTCGCCGCGCGCCTGCCTTGCCTCGGCCTCCCTGCGCGTGGCGGCCATGCGCTGGCCGTGCCGGGCGTTCAGCTCCTTGCGCGCCTCGTAGCTCTCACGGGTGGCGGTGTATTTCAGCTCCTTGATCCAGTGCTTCGTCGCGCGGCGGTCGTGGTATTTGCGCGCGATCAGGCCCTGGCCGTCGAATTTCGCGATGTAGCACACCGCGTTGGCCAGCACGGTCTGCGCCTCGGCGGTGAGGTATTCCGGCGAGGCCGCGAAGCCCCAGCCGAAGAAATTGCCGTGCCGGCCCAGCGCCACGGCATCGAGCCCCTTCGCGCAGACGCCGCTGGAGATGTATTCGGCGTCGGGTGAGTCCTCAAAGCCCCAGGGGCGCGCAACCATGCCGATGCGGAACCCCTTGTCGGTCTGGTAGCCCTTGGTCTGCACGCGCCACATCGGCAGCGTCTTGGGCGTGGGCGTGTCGCGGAAGTATTCGTAATGGAATGCGTCCTCCGGTGTGGGGCGCTCCTCCACCGTGAGCTTGACCGGGAACGGTCCCTGGAAAATGCGGTGCTCCGCGCGGAAACCGTGGGCGTGCGCGTCGAGGCAGAGGCAATACCAGTCGAACTTCAGGCCGACCCGGCGGCCGAGTTTCTCCCCCAGCTCGCCGATGACGAGCACCGGTCGGTTGAAGTCCTCGGTGAAGTAGCGCGCGGGGATCCGTTCCGTCACGCGGCCGGTGGCGTCGCGCACGTCGCGCTGCGGCTCGCGGGGCGGGGGTGTGCCGTCCATCACGGTGACATCGAAATCCGCCGAGACTTCCTGCCGGTAATCCTTCGCGTGCATGACCGTGACCGCGGCGAAGTGCCGCCGGAGCATCTGCTCGAACGACTTCATCCGCACGGCCACGCGCGGGTCCTCCGCAGGCGGATCCTTGGGGATGGCAGACTCGTCGCCACCGGCCCAGTCGACGGAGCCACCGACGTAGAGGACGCGGAGCGGCTGTTTCGCCGGCTCCGCCGCCAGCAGACCGGCGGCGAGGCCCAGAGCCATGACGAGCAGGCGGCGGAGACTGCGGGGAATATTCATGGAAGATGGAGCGCGGCGGCCAGGCCAGCCTACAGCCCGAGAAGGCGGCGCACGGCGGGCTCGAGTTTTTCGCCCTTGGCGTCGGTCTTCACGAGGAGGCCGTTTCGGTCGAAAAGGAAGACGGTCGGCAGCACATTGATGGCGAAGCGGCGGCCGAAGGCGTTGTTCCAATACTCGCCGTCGTAGTGGTGCGGCCAGGGCATGCCGTTGGCCTGCGCGAATTCGACCACCTGCGCGGCGGTTTTCTCCATCGCGCGCGGCGTGGGGCCCGGGGCCTTGTCGAAGGAGATTCCGATGATCTCGAAGCCCTGCCCGTGGTATTTCTCGTAGACGCGCTTCACGTTGGGCATCTCGTCCAGGCACGGCTTGCACCAGGTGGCCCAGAAGTCCACGAGCACGACCTTGCCGCGCAGCTTGGCCAGGTCGACCTCGCGGCCGTCGGCGGCGGTGAACCGGAGCTCCATCGGCGTGCGTTTCGCCTCCTCGAGGGAAAGCAGGCCGGTGGCCATTTGCGCAACGGCGGGGTTGGCCGCGGTCTCGGCGGCGAGCCGGCGGGCCCGCGCCGTGAAGACCGCGGGATCAACGCGGGCCGCCGCGCCGAGGAACTGCTGCTCGGCGAACTTGCGCCGGTCGGAATCCGGGGCGCGGCGCGCGAGGGCGTCGAGCGTGCGCTCGGCCGCGGCGAGGTCGCGCACGGGCTCGCCGCGCCAGCCGGTCTCCTCGTAGACCTTGCGCTCGGCCACGCCGATCCAGACCTGGTCCGGCACGCCCGGGGCGGCGAGCAGCTGCTCACGCAGCTCCACGCGGCGCTTTTCCCAGGCGGCCTTCCCCGTCTCGGCCTGCGGGCCGGTGAACTGGCGCGGCTGGCCGATGGCCCAGGCGATCGCCGTCCAGCGTTCCGGATGCTGCGGATGGTCGGCGGCGAAGCGCTCGGCCAGACGGCCCGCCTGGTCGCGGGTCTTCATCTCCAGCGCATGGGCCTCTTCGCGGGTGAGCCCGGCCGGCGGGCGCTCCGTGAGGAGGCGGCGGATCTCGGCGAAGGCCGCATCGGCGGCGGGCTGCGCGGGCAACAACGGGGCGAGCGCGAGGAGCGCCAGCGGGAACAGGCGGGTTTTCATGGCGCGAAGAAAATCGCGCGCCGGGGTGCCCGGCGCGCGAGGGTGGAGATCAGAGCTGCTTGCGCAGGGTCAGTGTGTAGCGGGCCATGCGCGGGTCGGTGACACCGAAGCCGGCGCGGCCCTGGCGGTGCGGTGGCTCGCGGTCGAGGAAGTTGTTCACGTTGAGCGAAAGCTTCGTGCCGGAGAGCAGGCGCTGGCGCCAAGAACGGGTCTTGTCCGTGAGTGAACTGAGTTCGCCGTCCTTCCAGCCGAAGTCATAGGCGACCTGGGCGTTCCATTCGATGGCGCTGGCGTAGGTGAGCGTGGTCTGGGCCGCAGTGGTCCAAATCTTGTCCTGGTAGAAGCCGCTCACACCGACCCCGTAGGGGCCCTTGTTCCAGTAGGTCTGCCACGTCATGCGGGTCGGCCGCAGGTGGTGGGACGACACGGGCGTAGCACCCGGGATGCGGATGGACTGAACCGTCTTGTAATCGGTCATGCCGGCGCGGGCGCTGAAGTTGCCCCACGGGGTAGACCGCCGGTATTGCATGGCGTAGTCGATCATCTTCAGCTCGTCCTTGGCCAGGTTGACCTGGCGACTGTCGATCCCGGTGACCACGCCGTTCGCGTTGCGGATAAGACGTTCGGGGGCGAGGTTGGCGATCTCCTGAAGCGATGCGAACTGACTGATCTTGTCCTTGTAGGTGATCTCAATGAGGTCGGCGGAAACCGACAGGCCTTTGAACCACTTGCCAGGCACATCGAGCACCACTCCGATGTTGTCGGAGGTGGAACGTTCAGGCTGGAGTAGAATATTGCCGCCGATGCGGGTGGTGATGGTGCCGGTCACAAGCACGTTGTTCACCGGGTCAATGAAACCCGTGGTGTTGGCGTTGGTGCTGCTTGTCACCGGTCGGTAGAGCGATTGAACTGATGGAGCGCGGAAGGCGTGGTTGCGCGTGCCGCGGAACAGGAGCCATGAGACGGGACGCCACTGCAGGCCGTAACTCGGGCTGGTATCAGCACCGGCGTCGGAATATTCATCGTAACGGATAGCGGCCCGGGCATCGAACCGGTGCATGAGCGGAACGCTTTGTTCGCGACCCAACAAAGGAATATGCGTCTCAGCAAAAACGGAGGTCAGTGTCCGCTTGAAGTCACCCAGCAGGCTGAGGTTGATCTGTGGGTTCTCGGGCGTGGCCTGCGCGGTCTGGATGTTTTCCGTGGTATACTCGGCGCCCACGGCGAGGCGGATGGGACCGGCCGGGAGCTTGAACCATGGCAATGAGCCGTCGGCGGAGGCCGACCAGACAACAGTGTCGGTGGTGTCGCCGGCGTTGCCGGGGCGCAGCATGGAGCGCAGCAATCCGAGATCGTTCGGCTGGACGGCGCGACTGTCGTAGAAGAGCACAAGGGAGCGCGCCGCGATCGCGGCGTTGTAGGGACCGGCCTCGAGCACAGGGTCAACCGCGTTCTCATTCTTCAGTTCGGAACGGTTCCAGGAGAGCCCCACATCATAGCGCCAATCGGCGCCGAAGCGTCCCTGCAGGTTGCTCGCGAAATTCAGATTCGAATTGGTCGTGAATTTCTGGCCCTGCAGGTCCGTGGGCAGCTCCCAGAAGGTCTTGTTGAACCGAACCGGCACGCCGAAGGGATTGCCCGGATAGTCGCCCGGCACCGTGACCGTGCCGCTCAGGGTGCTCGCGACGCCGATCGAGTTGCGGAAGTTTACAGGCATGCCCTCGATGTGGGTGCGGGTCTCATTGTAGCCGGCCTCGTAATGGAACTGCAGGTTGGGCCGGAGATCATAGGTGCCGCGGAATCCGACGGTGCGCGTAAACTGGGGCGAAATGAGGTTTACGTATTTCGCGCGATCGCCCGTGTATTGCGGAAAGAGCGGAATGCCGCTAACTATGGCCGTCGGCATGATGGAAACATAATCGGAGGCCGGGCGCAGCGCGCCAGTTGCGCCGTCGGGGATCAACGCGTAGGGCGAAGTTCGACCGGGCAGGTTTCCGGACACCGCCTGAATGATGCCGGCACCCAAAGCGAAACCGCCGGCACCGAAAGAGCTGGCGATGCTGGTGGCAAAGCCGGTGGTGCCGCCGAGCTGAACCCAGTCGTCCGTGGCGGAGAAGGGGCGGTCGACGGCGGCGAAGGCGTTGCGGCTCTGGTAGGAGGCCGTGATCGTGAGCGAGTGCGGCCCGCGCGTGATGCCGTGCGTGAGCGCGAGGTTGGTCACGGCCGTGTCGGTGTCGAAGGTGTTCTCGTAGGAGAGCGTCACCTCGGTGCCCGAGTAGTTCTTGCGCAGGATGATGTTGATCACGCCCGCGACCGCGTCGGAACCGTAGATGGCCGAGCTGCCGTCGGTGACGACCTCGATGCGCTCGACGGCGGCGACAGGGATGCCGGTGAGGTCGTAGCCGTCGCTGCCGCGGATGTTGCCGGAGCGGGACATGCGGCGGCCGTTGATGAGCACGAGGGTGTTGGCCGCGCCGAGGCCGCGCATGTTGATGTTGGTGCGTTGGGTCAGCACGCTGGCGGTGGAGCCGTCGGAAGTGGTGCCCTGACCTTGGTTCTGGCCGCCAAAGCCGACACCGTCGTAAGAGCCCTGCGAAAACGCCTGGGGAATCAGACGGGAGATCTCGCCCATCGTGGTCAGGCCGAGCTGCTCGATCTCGGCGCGGTCGAAACGCACCATTGGGCTGAAGTCGGCCTCGCCCAACAGACCGCGGATGCGGGAGCCAGTGACCTCGAACTCCTCCAGTTTGACCGTGCCCTCCTCAATCTTGACGTTTTGTGCGGGGCGGTCGCTCGTCTCGTTTAGCGCCGCCCGCAGGGCGTTTGGGTCGGCCTTGCCGTTGCGGGTGATGGAAAGCGCGCCGGTCTTGGTGTCCTGCACGACATGCAGCGGCGTCTCCGCCAGCATGGCGTCGAGCGCCTCGCGGGGCGTCAGGTTGCCCACCACGGGCTTGGTCTGCACACCCTTGACCTGCTCGACCGGATACACGACCTGTTCGCCCGACTGCTCGGTGAAGGCCTTGAGCGTGGCCGCCGCGTCACCGGTGGGCAGGTTGAAGCTTTTCTTCTCCGCGGCAAAAAGCGCCGTGGCGCCAAGCAAAACGAACAAGGCTGTCAGCCGGAGGCCGACGGCCGGTAAACGGTATCGAGGGGAGGTCATGTCAGTATGGGGTTGGGCCGGCGGGACATCACGCCGGCCATCATGGTTGACGGACGGATACACAATTTCCATTAGCGCCATCTTGTCGGCGGCGCCAGCGCCGATCCGGGCCCGGCCATCCCGGTCAGGGCTGGGTGCGCAGCAGGATGCGGCCGGTCGCGGTGCGCTCGGCGCCCACGCCGAAGCCGGTCTCAAGCAGGCGCACGAAGGCCTCGACGTTGTCCGCCCGGAAGCTGCCGCCGATCTTCATCTGCGCCAGCTCGGCGGCGCCCGGGGCCAGGTCGATGCGCGGTCCGCCCGAGTGGCGGTTGAACTCCGCCACCGCCTCGGCCAGCGGGCTGTCGTTGAATTCGATGCGCAGGCCCTGCCAGGCCAGCCGCCGCTCCATCTCGACCTCGTCCACGCGGATGACCTCGGGCACGACGGGGGCCGCGACGGGAACCAGGCTGACCGAGGTGCGCTCGCCGACGGTCAGGGCCGGCACGACGGGATCGGCTGACACCGCGGGCTGATCTACGCGCACCGTGCCCTCGGTCACCAGCACCTCCACGGATTCGGGCTGCAGCTTGACGTTGAAGGAGGTGCCGAGCGCACGCACCGCGACACCGCCCGCATCCACGATGAAGGGCCGCTCCTTGTTCTTCGCGACGGTGAAATGGGCCTCGCCGCCGAGCAGGCGCACCCGCCGCTCGGTTCCGGCGAAGTCCACGGCGATGTCACTGCCCCGGTGCAGCTCCACCGTCGATCCGTCGGCCAGTTTGCGCACCTCGGAGTTGCGCACGAGCTTGGCGGTCGGTGCGGCGGGCGCCAGGGGGACCGCCTGCCCGAACGGCTGCCAGATCCAGGCCACGGTGATGGCCGCAGCGGCCGCGAGGGCGCCGGAGAGGAACCATAGGCGCCGCAGATGCGGCTTGGCCAGAAGATCGGGGTTCGGCTGCGCGCTGTGCGCGGGCCGCCATTGCTCGAGGCGGTCCATGAAGTCCCAGGCCCTTTGCAGCCGGGCGACGGCATGGCCGTGCGCGGGGTTTTCCCCGAGCCACTGGAGGTAGGCGTCCTGTTCCGCCGGGGTGAGGCCGCGGTCGCGCCGGGCCTGCCAGCCGGCGGCGGCTTCGGCGATGGTGTCGGGAATTTCTTGGGGCGGATTCATCCGGGTGGTCGTTCAGGGCAGGCCGTGCTTGGCGAGGAAGGCGGCGCAGCGGCGCATGCCGTTGGCCACCTGCACCTCGACCGTGTGCTCGGAGATGCCGAGTTGCGCGGCGATCTCCTTTTGCGACAGGGTGTAGATTTTCCGCAGGGTCAGCACCTGGCGGCAGCGGTCGGGAAGGGATTGGATGGCCTGGGTCAAGATCTCGAGTTCCTGGTCGCGGCCCACGGTCTCGACGACACCGGGCCTGTCATCCATGACGGGCAGGGCGTCCATTTCCGCTACGCCCTCGAACGTGACCACCCGGCGCCGCCGGCACTGGTCGAGGGCCAGGTTGCGCGCCGTGGCGAAAAGGAAGGCCTTGGGCGAGTCCACCGCGTGGGCCTCGTGCGCCGCCAGCACGCGGGCAAAAGCCTCCTGCACCACGTCATCGAGGTCTTGCACCGTGGGAAAGTGGCTGCGCAGGTAGGCGCGCAGCGACGCTTCATGCGGCTGCAGGTGCTCGGCAAACCAGCGGGACTGGGGTGAATCCATGGCGCGGTAGGCCGGAATCATTGGCCGGGCGGAGGCTTTCTGCCCAGCCGCGAATTTCCCACGGAAAATATTTTTGCCCGGACATAATGGAAAAGCGCCACCCGACCGTCATGTGCGGTTTCCCGGATCCTGTCTCCTGTTTCCCTAGACCGCCCGCCGGGATTATTGTAGGGTGGCGGCATGCCCCGTCGTCCCGACCACGCCCGGCGAGACCCGGCGCACTGCCCCACCCCTGCCCTTGACCTGCGTCAAGGCGTCCCGGCACGCGCTGCGCTATCCTGTTTCCACCACATAAACCGGTTATGAAAACACATCCACGCCACCTCCTGCCGGCCGCTTCGGCGGCCCTCGTCCTCGCCGCCGTGCTGTGCCCGACGGCACTCCTCCGCGCCAGCGAGGGTCCCACCGAAGCCAAGGGCCCCGTCCTGCTGCCCCCGGCCGTCGCCGCCCTGCCCGTCGAGCAGGCCATCCTCACCGCACCGCCGCACGTGCCGCCCTCCATCAAGCGCAAGCACGCCGCCCGCGTCGTCGTCAACCTCGAGGTCCGCGAGGTCGTCATGAAGATCGCCGACAACTCCGAATACACGTTCTGGACCTACGGCGGCACCGTCCCGGGCTCCTTCATCCGCATCCGCGAGGGCGACGTCGTCGAGTTCCACCTCAACAACCACCCCTCCTCGAAGGTCCCGCACAACATCGACCTCCACGCCGTCACCGGCCCGGGCGGCGGCGCCGCGTCCACGTTCACCGCGCCCGGCCACAGCTCGCAGTTCACCTTCCGCGCGCTCAACGCCGGCCTCTACGTCTACCACTGCGCCACCGCCCCCGTGCCCATGCACATCGGCAACGGCATGTATGGCCTCATCCTCGTCGAGCCCAAGGACGGCCTGCCGCCCGTCGACAAGGAATTCTACGTCATGCAGGGCGACTTCTACACCACCGGCGGCTACGGCGAACCCGGCCTGCAGTCCTTCGACACGCCCAAGTCCATCGATGAGCGCCCCACCTACGTGCTCTTCAACGGCGCCGTCGGCTCGCTCGTGGGCGACAAGGCCCTCACCGCCCGCGTCGGCGAGACCGTCCGCCTCTACGTCGGCAACGGCGGCCCCAACCTCGTCTCGTCCTTCCATGTCATCGGCGAGATCTTCGACAAGGTCTGGACCGAGGGCGGCACCCGCTTCGCCCAGGAAAACGTGCAGACCACGCTCATCCCCGCCGGCGGCTCCGCCATCGTGGATTTCCGCGTCGACGTGCCCGGCACCTACGTGCTGGTCGACCACTCCCTCAGCCGCGCGTTCAACAAGGGCGCGCTCGGCATGCTCAAGGCCACGGGCGCCGAGGACCGTGTCATCTACTCCGGCAAGGAGATCGACGCCGTCTATTTCGGCGCCCAAGCCGAGGAAGGCTCCGAGGCCGCCCGCCGCGAGGCCGAGTTGAAGGCCAAGATCGACGCCGAGATGCGCGCCAACCCCGCCATCGCGGACCTCACGCTCGGGGTCCAGCTGCAGCGGGGCAAGCAGGTCTACATGCAGACCTGCTTCGCCTGCCACCTGCCCGACGGCAAGGGCATCCCCGCCGTCTTCCCGCCCCTCGCCGGCTCCGATTACCTCCTCGCCGACCGCGAGCGCGCCATCCGCACCGTCATCAAGGGCCTCTCCGGTCCCATCACCGTCAATGGCGCGACCTACAACAACGTCATGACCCCGCTGGGCGACGTGCTCAACGACCAGCAGGTCGCGGACGTGCTGACCTATGTCTACAACTCGTGGGGCAACAAGGGCGACGCCTTCACCGCCGACCAGGTCAAGGCCGTCCGCAGCCAGCGCAACTGAGCCCGACTCCCGCCATGAACCGCGCCGTCCGCCTTCGCCGCCTCCTCGCCGCCAGCGCCCTGCTGACGGTGCTGGGTCCGGCCGTAGGACGCGGCGCGGATGCGGCCGAGTTCTCCACCGCCCTCATCCCCGCCGGCACCTACACGCCGCTGCTCCGCTCCGTGAAGGACGCGCCCGCCGTGTCCGTCGCGGCCTTCCGGCTCGATGTCCGGCCCGTCACCAACGCCGAGTTCCTCGAGTTCGTGCGCGCCCACCCGAAATGGCGCCGCTCGCAGGTGTCGCCGCTCTTCGCCGATGCCCACTATCTCTCGCACTGGGCCGGCGACCTCGAACTCGGCCCGCGCGCCCTGCCCGACGCCCCCGTCGTGCGCGTCTCGTGGTTCGCCGCCCGCGCCTACGCCGCCGCGCAGGGGAAGCGCCTGCCCAGCACCGCCGAGTGGGAACTCGCCGCCGCCGCCGGCTACACCCGCCCCGACGGCCGCAACGACGAGGCGCTCAACCGCGACCTCTACGCCTGGATCGCCCGCCCCACGCCCGAAATCGTGCCGTCCGTCTCCGGCGCCAAGCCCAACTTCCACGGCGTGCGCGGGCTCCACGGCCTCGTCTGGGAATGGGTCGAGGACTTCAACACCGCCATGGTCACCGGCGAATCGCGCGGCGACGCCGGCCTTGACCGCGATCTCTTCTGCGGCGCCGCGGCCGCCGGCGCCAAGGAGACCAACGACTATGCCGCCTACATGCGCGTGGCCCTCCGCTCCTCGCTGAAGGCCGTCAACACCACCTCGTCGCTCGGCTTCCGCTGCGCGCAGGACCTCCCATGAAAACGCCCAGCCTCCTTTACGGCCCGCTCGCCGCTCTCCTCCTCGCGACCACCGTCCTCGCCGCCGATCCCACGCCGGCCCGGCCCAAGGACGAATGCTGCAAGGAACAGGCCGCCGGCGCCTTCACCAAGGCCTCGCTCTACCAGACCGACGCCCGCTTCACCGACGACGACGGCCGGCCGGTTGCCCTCGGTTCCCTGCGCGGCCGGCCCGTCGTGCTGACGTTGTTCTACAGCTCCTGCGGCTATGCCTGTCCGATGCTGGTCAGCGACCTGGTCCGCATCCGCGAACTGCTGCCCGCCGGGCTGCGCGACGAAGTCGCCTTCGTGCTCGTGTCCTTCGATGTCGTCCGCGACACGCCCCCTGTGCTCCGCGCCTACCGCGAGACCCGCCACCTCGACGCGCAGTGGATCCTTCTCCACGGCGCCGACGCCGACGTGCGCGAGCTGGCCGCCCTCCTCGGCGTGAAATACAAGCAGGAGGCCGACGGCAACTTCGCCCATTCCAACCTCCTCACCGTGCTCAACCGCGAGGGTGAGGTCGTCCACCAGCGCACCGGGCTCAAGGACGGCCACGCCGAGGCCGCCGCCGCCCTCGCGGCCCTGGCGAAGCGCTGACCCGCCCCGCGGCGTTTGTAGCGTCATGCGCCACAAACGCGCGGACGCGCCGGTCACTCCTTCACGATGATCCGTCCCTCCATGTAGGGATGCGGCGTGCAGAAGTATTCGTAGGTGCCCGGCTTGGTCAGCACGGTGGTGAAGCGCTCGGCGTGGCCGAGCAGCGGCGAGGAGAAGTGCTCCGGCGCCTCGCTCGTCACCACGTCGTGCACACCGGAGAACTCGCCCTTGAAGAACGTGAACACGTCCTCGTTCACCCACTCGATCTCCGTGCCCGGCCGCACGACGGCGACCTTCGGCCAGAACGAATTGCCGATGATCTGCACGCGCAGCCGCTTTTCGCCCGCGGGCAGCAGGAAGGGGTTGCGCTCGTCCTCGGTGCCGGGGCGGAACGGCGAGATGCGGCGCACGGCCTTGGCGGCGAGCGCCTCCAGCTCGGCCTTGGGCAGCTTCGGCCCCTCGGCCAGCACGGCGGGTGAGCGCTCGGCGTCCTTCGTCGCCTGCAGGATGCCGATGGCGCCGCGCGTGGTGCTGCCGAAGGCGTGCGTGACGATCAGGTAGCCGCCCTCGTCCGGCGGCACGCGGAAGTCCACGACCCACGAGTCGGACGGGCCCGCGGTGACCGTCTGGCCGCCCGTGAAGGTGTTGCCCGGGGTCGGCGTGCCCTGCCAGTAGGCGTAGTCCCAGATGATGCCGACGAGGTGGAAGGTGGAGATGAGGTTCGGGCCGGCGTTGAGGAAATAGATGCGCACGAAGTCGCCGGGGCGCGCCTTGATCGGGCTGTCGACGTAGCGGAACAGCTTGCCGTTGAACAGCACGTAGGCGGCGCGGCCCTCGATCGCGTCCTTGCCGCTGGCATAAAGCTCGTGCTGCAGCAGGTAGATCTCGAGGTCCGGCCCGCGGCCCATGACCTCGTCCATCTTGAATTTCACGGACTTCGGCTTCACGACCAGCATGCCGTATTGGCCGTTGAGCGTGTGCATGGGGATGGCATGGCCGCCCGGTGCGCAGTGATACATGTAGACGCCGGGGTAGGTGGCGCGGAACTTGAACTTCCGGCTCTGGCCCGCGTCGATCTTGCCGAGGTATTTCGAGGTCTGCGTGTAGGCGGCGTGGATCGAGGCGCCGTGCGGGATGCCGCCCTTGTTCTGCACCGTCAGCTCGAGCACGTCGCCCTCGTCCACGATGATGGTGGGGCCGGGGATGGACTCGTTCACCGTGAATCCGCTGTAGATCACGCCGTTGCCGAGGAACACGTCGCCCTCCTCCAGCGTGAGCGTGTGGCTCTTGTCGGCCGGGGTGTCCTGCGGCACGTAGCTCGTCTCCCAGAGGCCGAGCTTGCGGTCGCGGTCGATGATGCCCTGGAACGGATGCGGTCCCGCGGGCGTGGCGGCGGGCTTGGCCGGAACGGCGGTGGTCGTCACCGAGCCGCCGACGGAGCCAGACTGCACCATCGCGAGGGTCTGCAGGAGCTTGTCCTTCCCGTCCCAGTCGGAGTTGGCGATGAGCTGCTTCATCTCCGGGGCATGCGCCGAGGGCGTGCCGCTCGCGAGCAGCCGCAGCGCCATCGCCTGGGCGCATTTTTCGCACGCGTGCGCCGCGCCGGGCGCAAACAGGACCGCGGCCAGCAGGCCGGCCGCGGACAATGAACGGGGGAAACGCAGGGAACGGTGGGTCGTCTTCATGGTAGGGGGTGGGACCGGCGTGGCGCCGGCATGACGGACACCAACCTAGCAGCGCGGCCCGGGACCCGCCTTGACCCAGGTCAAGGCCATGGCCGCGGCGCCCCCCTATGCTCGGATGACCCGCATCCCCATGAAGCACCGTTCTCTCCTCGTTTTATTCTGTCTCGTTTCTGCTGCCCTCGGCGCCGCGGAACCTGTTTCCGCCCCGGCTTCCATCGCCGAGGCCTGGGCCCGCGGCCAAGTATCCCTCAACGCCCGCCTGCGCCTCGAATCGGTGCAGCAGGCCGGCCTCCGCGACGCCGATGCGCTCACGCTGCGCACGCGCCTCGGCTACGCCACCGCCGCGTGGCGCGGCTGGAAATTCATGGCCGAAGCCGAGAACATCACCGCGGCCGACGGCGACAATTACAGCCAGGCCGGCCTCAATCCCGGCGGTGCCGGCCGCGCCGTCGTCGCCGACCCCGAGGGCACCGAGATCAACCAGGCCTGGGCCGCGTTCAGCTCCGGACAGACCTCCGCGACGCTCGGCCGGCAGCGCCTCGTCCTCGACAACGCACGCTTCATCGGCGACGTCGGCTGGCGCCAGAACCAGCAGACCTTCGACGCCGCCGTTTTCCAGAACAAGAACCTCGCGAAGACGACGCTCACCTACGCCTACCTTGACCGCATCAACCGCGTCTTCGGCTCCGACCACGCCCAGGGCCGCTGGCGGTCCGACTCACACATCTTCCATGCCAGCCATACCGGCCTGCCCGCCGGCACGCTCACGGCCTACGCCTACCTTTTGAAGTTCTCCAACTCCGCCGCCAACTCCACCGCGACCTATGGCGCCAGCCTCACCGGCACCGCGAAGCTGTCCGAGGCGCTCAAGCTCACCTACCGCGCCGAGTTGGCCACGCAAACCGACCACGGCAACAGCCCGCTGCGCTACCGCGCGACCTATCACGCCCTCGAGGTCGGGCTGACCGCCAAGCAGGCCGGCATCGCGCTGCTGCACGAGGCGCTCGGCTCCGACAACAACGTCGGTTTCAAGACCCCGCTGGCCACCTTGCACGCCTTCAACGGCTGGGCGGACCTCTTCCTGACCACGCCCGCCGCCGGCCTGCGCGACACCTATCTCCGCGCAAACGCCAGCCTGCCCGGCGATGTCGCCCTCGTGGCCGGCCAGCACTGGTATGAGGCCGATTCCGGCGGCGCCACCTTCGGCTCGGAGTTCAATGCGCAGCTCACCCGCAAGTTCGGCCAGTCCGTCACGGCCGTCCTGAAATACGCCGACTTCCGGCGCGACAGCGCGGCCTTCCCCTCTGTCCGCAAGCTCTGGATTCAAATCGAGTTCAACCACTGAGGCCGCGTAGGTCCCGCGTCATTGTTAGTCGGCGTGACTCTCGCCCGGTAGGGGCGGTTGCCCTCAACCGCCCTCCAGGCACGGCGCGCAAAGCTTGATGCCAGTCAAGGCCGCCGGGACCGCCGCATGTTATAAAAACACCATGCCCCCGCCTGCCACCACGTTCACGGATGCCCGGCTTGAATGCCTGCCGGGTCCGGCGCGCGTGGTTGCGGGGGAGGTAGATCCGGGCGGGGCGCAGCGCTGGTTCCTCTTCGCCGTCGGCAGCCTCGTGCTCGCCGGCCTGCTGTCACTCCTGCTCGTCGTCGGTCGCATCCCCGTGTTCGGCGCCTTCATCGCCGACCCGCTGTTCTTCAAGCGCGGGCTCGTCGTGCATGTCGATCTCGCCCTCATCGTGTGGTTCCAGGCCGGCACGGCGGCGTTCCTCGGGCTGGCGCTCGGCCGCACCATCCCGCGTGGCGCCATCGCCGCGGCGCTCGCGGTTGCCTTCGCCGGGGTGGTCGCCATGCTGCTCGCCGCCGGCGTGCCCGGGGCCGAGCCCATCCTCGCCAACTACGTGCCCGTCATCGACCACCCGCTGTATCTCGCGGGTCTCGGCGGCTGGTTCGTCGGCGCCGGGATTTTCTTCGCGGCCGCCCTGCTCGCCCCGGCCCGCGCCGAAGGCTCCGTCGTCTCCGACGACGCGCGCGCGTTCCTGCGCACCGCCGCCGCCGCCAACCTGCTGGCGCTGGTGACCTTCGCCGGCGCTTGGCGCACGACGCCCTCCTCGTTCGCGCCGCTCGGCTACTACGAGACCTTGTTCTGGGGCGGCGGCCACGTGCTGCAGGCGGCGAACGTCGCGGCGATGCTCGCGCTCTGGCTCTGGTTGCTCCGGCGCTGGTCCGGCGCGGCCGTGCTCTCGCCCGTCGCGGCACGCTGGCTCGGCGTGGCCCTCGTGCTGCCGCACGCTGCGCTCCCCTTCTTCGCCTTCGCCGGCACCACGACCACTTCCTACCTTGCCCTCGCCACCGCGCTCATGCGCTGGACCATCTTCCCGGTCACGCTCGTGGTCCTCGGGCTCGGCCTCCGTCACTACGTCCTGCACCGCCGCGGTGCGCCCGCCGGCCGGGGTGACCTGCTCGCCGGCCTCGCCGGCAGCGCCGTGCTGACGCTGCTCGGTTTCATCCTCGGCGCGATGATCCGCGGCTCGAGCACGCTGGTGCCCGGCCACTACCATTGCGCCATCGGCGCCGTGACGATCATCCTCATGGCCGCGGGCCACGAGTTCTGCCGCGTCATGGCGCCGGCCGGCGCGCCCTCGGCCCGGCTCGCCCGCTGGCAGCTGCTCCTCTTCGGCGCGGGCCAGGCGGTCTTCGGCCTCGGCTTCGCCCTGGCCGGCGCCTACGGCCTCGGCCGCAAGCAATACGGCGCGGAGCAGCATGTCCGCTCGCTCGGCGAGCATCTCGGCCTCGGCGTCATGGGCCTCGGCGGCCTCGTGGCCGTGGCCGGCGGGCTGCTCTTCCTCTTCCTCATGCTGCGGAGCTTCACCGCCCGGCCGGCCCGCCCCGCACGAATTTCACCATGAAAAACGAAACCAAAATCCACCCGTGGCAGAAGGTCCTCGACAACCCCTGGCTGCTCCTCGCCCTCGGCGTGATCGTGCCCTTCCTGTCCTACACCGCGTGGGGCTGGATCGAGCTCCTGCTCACCAAGCCCGCCCCGCTGCCCTGAAAGGAATCCCATGAGCCTGCGCCCCCTCACCTCCCCCTGGTTCCACGCGCCCGCCGGCCACGAGAAACTCTGGCTCGGGCTCGCCCTGCTCTGGTGCTTCGTGATGTCGCTGATGATGCCCTACTGGCATTTCCGCGGCAAACAGAACAGCACCGGCGAGGCCTACACCGTCAAGCCCGCCGACTTCCTCGCCCGCACGGAGAAGTTCGTCGCCTCCAACCGCGTCGGCACCTTCAAGAACCCGGTCAACAACCCCTACGCGGCCGAGCTTCCCATCGTCGAGCCCGCCCCCGGCGGCGACGCCTACATCACCGCGCGCATGTGGCAGTGGTATCCCGCCCTCCGCCTCCGCCAGGGCGAGACCTACCGCATCCACCTCTCCGCGCTCGACCTCCAGCACGGCTTCTCCCTCCAGCCGCTCAACATGAACTTCCACGTGCTGCCCGGCTACGACCACGTCCTCACTCTCACGCCCACCTCGAAGGGCGAGTTCACCATCGTCTGCAACGAGTTCTGCGGCATCGGCCACCACGCCATGACCGGCAAGATCTTCGTCGAATAACCCCGGACCCGCCATGACCACCGCCTCCGCCACCTTCTCCCACTCGCTGGCCGCGCCCGACGTGCCCAAGCGCACCTGCGCCACCACCGGCCTCGGCGTCTGCCTCGACGCGCAGCAGTTCATCAAGCTCAACGCCGTCGTCGGCGTCGTCTTCCTGCTCCTCGGCGGCATCGCCGCCATCCTCCTCGGCCTCACCCGCTGGCAGGCCGTCCACCTCCTCAACGCCGAGTGGTTCTACCGCGTGCTGACGCTCCACGGCATCAACATGCTGATCCACTGGATCCTCTTCTTCGAGATCGCCATCCTCTACTTCGCCTGCACCACGCCGCTCAACGCCCGGCTCTTCTCCCGCAAGATCGCCTGGGCCTCCTTCGGCATGATGTTCGTCGGCGCCGTGATGGTGAACTACATCGTGCTCCGCGGCCAGGCCGACGTGCTCATGACGTCCTACCTGCCGCTGGTCGCGCACCCGCTCTTCTACCTCGGCATCATCCTCGTGGCCGTCGGCACGCTCACCGGCGTGTTCAACTTCTTCGCCACGCTCTACGTCGCCAAGCGCGACGGCGCCTACGAGGGCTCGATGCCGCTCGTCACCTTCGGCGCCCTCGCCGCCGCCATCATCGCCGTCGTCACCCTCCTGCACGGCGCCCTCGTGATGATCCCCACGTTCACCTACTCGATGGGCTGGACCGCCGAACCCGACCCCGCCTGGTATCGCCTGATCTGGTGGGGCCTCGGCCACCAGTCGCAGCAGGTCAACGTCTGCGCCATGGTCGCCGTCTGGTATCTTCTGGGTAACGTCACCACCGGCGCCCGCCCGATCAACGAGGCCGTCTGCCGCACGGCGTTCGCCCTCTACGTCCTCTTCATCAACATCGCCTCCGCGCACCACCTCCTCGTGGATCCGGGCGTCGGCGCGACCTGGAAGATCTGGAACACCTCCTACGCCATGTATCTCGCCGTCCTCGCCTCCATGGTCCACGGCTTCACCGTGCCCGCCGGCGTCGAGGTCGCCATGCGCGAGAAGGGCTACACCAACGGCCTCTTCGGCTGGGTCACCGCGCTGCCGTGGCGCAACCCCGGCTTCTCCGCCGCCGCCCTCTCCGTGCTCATCTTCGGGTTCATCGGTGGCATCACCGGCGTCACGCTCGGCACGCAGCAGATCAACATCATCGCGCACAACACGCTCCGCATTCCCGGCCACTTCCACGCCACCGTCGTCGGCGGCACCACGCTCGCCTTCATGGGCCTCGCCTACTACGTCATCCCGCTGATCTTCCAGCGCGACTTCATCGGCCGCGGCTGGGCCCGCGTGCAGCCCTGGCTCTTCGCCGCCGGCATCGTCATGGTTTCCTTCGGCATGTCCTTCGCCGGCTCGATGGGCGTCTCGCGCCGCAGCTGGGACATCGACGCGCAGGGCATCTACGGTCCCGCCGCGCACCTCTGGCTCGGCGTCCTCGGCCTCGGCGCCATCCTCGCCTTCGCCGGCCTGCTCATCTTCGTGCTCCTCTGCGTCGGCACGCTGCTCTTCGGCCGGAAGGTCGGCGACAAGGAGGCCATCTTCAACTGGGGCACCCCGCCCGCCCTCGCCGGCGCCAAGGAGGGTTCGCTCGCCGACAACCACACCGCCACCAAGGGCACCATCGTCCTGACGATCGTCTTCCTCGCCTGCTTCGCCGTCTACTACTTCGCCAACTGGAAGGCGCTCGCCGACGTCTGGTTTGTCCGCTGACGCCTCCTCCCCGCGGGCGGGGACTGCACATCCCCGCCCACTCCCTCCACGCATGAACGCCGCTCCCGTCACCAAATCGTCCACCCTCGGCTACGCCCGGGCGCCGGAACCGTTCGCGGAACTTCCCGACGCACGCACCGCCGAACGCGACCGCCAGCGCTTCCTCACCGGCCCCGGCCTGCTGGTCTTCCTCGCCGCGGCCCTCGCCGCCTACGAGGCGTTCCTGTTGTTCACCGTCTTCGGGCCCACGCAGGGCGGCTGGCTCGGCGACTTCGTGCGCGATTTCCAGCTGTGGTGCTACCGCGGCGACCCCCGCACGGGCGGCGTCTCGTGGGCCGCGGTCAGCGTGATGTTCCTCGAACCGATCTTCGTCGTCGTGGTGGCGGCCGTGCTCTGGCGGCAGGCCTGCGTGGAATTGTGCCGCCCCCGGGTGTGGTGGCGCCACGCGCGCGCCGCCGCCGCCGGGATCACCGTCGTGGCCGTCGCCGTCGCCGGCCTCTTCTGGTATGCCGCCGCCGAGCGCGCCCGCGCCGGGGTGCTGCCGCCCTTCCCCGGCGACCGCATCCGCGTGAAACTCCCGGTGCCCGCCACCGAGATCATTGACCAGAAGGAAAAGCCTTTCCGCTTCGCCGACCTGCGCGGCCAGGTGGTGCTGGTCACCGGCGTCTACGCCAGCTGCACGACCTCCTGTCCCGAGATCTTTTTGGAGCTGAAGGCCATCCTCGGGGAACTGACCCCCGCCGAGCGGACCGGGCTGCGCGTCGTCGCCCTCACCCTCAACCCCGAATACGAGACCGCCGCCCTCATGGACGCCATCAGCGAGGCCCGCGGCTTCGTCTATCCCGAGTTCCGCTACGCCGGCGCCGCCCGGCCGGCCGTGCAGCACGCGCTGTTGTCCGACCTGCAGTTCGCCGCCGTGCGCAACCCCGTCACACGCCAGATCGACCACGCCAACCTCCTCCTTCTCCTCGACCGCAACGGCGACATCGCCTTCCGGTTCAACCTCGATCCGCGCCACCGGGCCTGGCTCCGCGCGGCGCTCCGCCAGCTTTTGCAGGAGCCGCATGGCGCACCCGGCCCATCCTGAACCCGACTGCGAGGTGCTGTCCGAGCATCTGGCTCCGGGCGAAGGCGCCGCGCCGTCCGCTCCCCCCCCGCCGCCTGTGCGCGGCGCGCGCCTGCTCGCGTGGGCCGACGGCGGGTTCACCCGGCTCGACACGCTGATCGAGCGCGCTCTCCCGCGCGCGCAGAACCCCCTCGCGCAACTCGGCCCCGCCACCAACGCCGCCCTCCTGCTCGCCACCCTCTCGGGCGTGCTGCTGCTCATCTGGTATTCGCCCTCGGTCGTCACCGCCTGGGCCTCGCTGGCCGAGCTCGGCCCGCGCTCCCCGGGCGGCCTGACCCGCAGCATCCACCGCTACTCCTCCGACCTCGCCATGCTGCTCCTCGGGCTGCACGCGCTGCGGACGTTCTTCGCGCGCAAGTTCTCCGACGCGCGCTGGCTGGCGTGGGTCAGCGGCGTGGGCCTGCTCGGGCTGGTCTGGTTCATCGGTTGGACCGGCTACTGGCTGGTCTGGGACGTGCGCGCCCAGACGCTGGCGCTCGGCTCGATGAAGTTCCTCGATGCCCTGCCGATCTTCGGCGAGCCGCTCGGCCGGCTCTTCACGCTCGATCGCACCGTGCCGTCGCTGCTGTTCTTCGTCGTCTTCTTCCTGCACATGGTGGTGCCGCTGGCCATCGCCGGCGGCCTGGCCCTGCATCTGGCGCGCCTGAGCCGCTCGCAACTGTTGCCCGACCGGCGCCTGTCCGCGTGGCTGGGCGGCGCCGTGCTGGCCGCCGCCCTGCTCTGGCCCGCCACCAACGCCGCCCCGGCCGCGATGGCGGTCAAGCCCGCCGCCTTCACGATGGACTGGTGGTATCTGTGGCCCGTGGCGCTGACCACGCGCCTCAGCGGCCCGGCCCTGTGGCTCGTCTTCGGCCTGGCCACGCTTGGCTTCGCCGGCGTGCCGTGGTGGCTCGCGCGCCGGCGCCCGCGGGCGGTCTTCCAGGCCAAGGTCGACGTCTCCCGCTGCTTCGCCTGCACCCAATGCTCGAAGGACTGCCCCTTCGGCGCCATCACGATGGTGCCGCGCACGGACGGGAAACCCTTCCCGTCGCAGGCGCAGGTCGACCCCGACCGTTGCATCGGCTGCAGCGTCTGCACCGGCGCCTGCGACACCCAGGGCGTCGGCGTCGGCTGGTTCGACGGCCAGCGCGTCACGCGCGAACTCGAGGCCTTTGTCACTTCCGCCCTCGCCCTCGGCGAGAAACCCGCCCTCGCCCTCGTCTGCGCGCAGAACCACGGCGGCTGGGAACTCTTCGACGAGGCCGCGTGGCAGCGCCGCCTGCCCGGCTACACCGTGCGTCCCATTCCCTGCGCGGGCTGGGTCGAGCCCAAGGTGCTCGAGCGCGTCATCGCCAAGGGCGCGCGCGCCGTCCTCGTCGTCGGCTGCAGTTCGGGCGAATCCTACTGCCGCGAGGGGAACCTCTTCCTCGCCGCGCGCCTCGCCGGCACGCGCGAACCGGAGTTCCGCCCCAACCGCGCCGACCCGCGCCGCGTGGCCTTGGTCAACTTCGACCCGTTGCGCCCGCACCTGGTGACGGCGGCCGCGGCGCGCCTGCTCGAGCGCGATTATCAGCCTCCGGCCAAAGTGACGGAATTTTGGGCCGCGGGCCTCGCCGCCGCGTTGCTCACCGTCGTCATCGGCGCCGCCACGCTGCTGCCCGCGGACCTGCGCTTCCGCAATCCGACCCCGGAGGCGCCGGAGTTCGTCTTCACGTTCCGCACCCACGGTGCCTGGCTCGATTCCGCCGCAGCCGCGCCTGCCGCCCGGGACAACCGCCCCGTGCACATGCGTTCCGCCCAACCCGTCAAGCGCGGGCGCGCGCCGGTGCGCATCACGCTCGCGGTCGACGGAGCCGTCCAGGAGCATGTCGTGGCGCCCAAGGGCCTGAAATCCGACGGCGTTTCCGTGGGCGAGTTGCGTGTGCCGCTCGCCCCGGGCCCGCACCGGGTCGAAGTGCGCGTGCGGGGGGAGCGCGAGGCCGACTGGGCCGGGACCGTCACCGCCGCCCCCCGCCGCCTCCATGTCCTCGCCTACGATGGCGGCCAGGGCTTCGAGTGGCATCCCTGAAACGGCCGCGGCATGACTTGCGTCAAGGCGCCCGGCGGCCGAATCTGTTATCCTGCTTCCCGACGATGAAAACCCCGTCCTTCAAGACCCTCGACGTTCGCCCGATGCTCGCGCGCGGCGAGGAGCCTTTTTCGGCGATCCGGGCCGCGATCGATGCGCTGCCGCCCGGCCGGGGCCTCATCATCATCGCCCCCT
>Ga0073934_10004337_pt1 | contig 23847 bp, 23 predicted proteins | sample LarsenN4metaG_FD_76834 | JGI IMG/M metagenome (GOLD analysis project Ga0073934, IMG submission 76834) | Hot spring sediment bacterial and archeal communities from British Columbia, Canada, to study Microbial Dark Matter (Phase II) - Larsen... ... | reverse complement strand
CAATCCGGGGCCCCTGGCCGCGACGAAAATAGAGCCCGCCACGCTCTCTCTCCCCATCCTCCGAAAATCCAGCTTCCACGCGAACCTCTGCGGGTTCGGCACGACGGCATTCAGAAATGGCTGTCGGGAAGGGCCGTTCGTTGACCCACCAAGCCCAAGTCTCTAGAATTGCCAGCCTTTCCGCGGGGCTACGCCCCGATTCGCCCAGGAGAGCTCACTCGTGTATGCCGTTTTCCGCACCGGCGGTAAGCAATATCGCGCCCGCCAGGGCGACCGCCTCCGCATCGAGCGGCTGAACGCCGCCGTCGGCGACCCCGTCGCGTTCGACGAGGTCTTGCTCGTCGGCGAGGGCTCGAACGTCAAGGTCGGAGCTCCGCTCGTGGAGGGCGGCAAGGTCGAGGCCAAAGTCGTCTCGCAGGGTCGCGACGACAAGATCACGATCATCAAATTCAAGCGCCGCGCGCACTACAAGCGCGTGAAAGGGCATCGCCAGCCGTTCACCGAGGTCGAGATCACGGGGATCAGCGGCGCGTAAGGCGGCCGGCGCGTCAGGAAGCCAAGGAGCAGCGAGATGGCACACAAGAAAGCAGGCGGCAGCTCGAAGAACGGCCGCGATTCGGAGTCAAAACGCCTCGGCGTCAAGCGTTTCGGCGGTGAGCAGGTGCTCGCCGGCCACATCCTCGTGCGCCAGCGCGGCACGCAGTATCACGCGGGCACGAACGTGCGCATGGGCCGCGATCACACGCTGTACGCCGGCGCGGCGGGCCGCGTGGCGTTTGCAGTGAAGGGGCCCAAGAATCGGCGCATGGTGAGCGTGCTCGCGGACTGAGCCGAAGCACGCGCGCTTCGTCGCCACGAGAGCCCCGCCGTGCGGGGCTTTCGCGTTTCTGAGTCGCGAGAATCGCCATGAAATTCATCGACGAAGCGGACATCAGCGTCGAGGCCGGCAGCGGCGGCCGCGGCTCCGTGAGCTTTCGGCGCGAGAAGTTCGTGCCGCGCGGCGGGCCGGACGGCGGCGACGGCGGCGACGGGGGCAGCGTCTATCTCGTGGCGCGCGAAGGCATCAACACGCTCGCGGATTTCCGCGTCCAGCGGCGCTTCCGCGCCGAGAACGGCCGCGGCGGCGCAGGACAGAACATGACGGGCGCGGCGGGCGCCGACCTCGAGGTCGAGGTGGCCAAGGGCACCGAAGTCTACGACCTCGACACGGGCGAGAAGCTCGGCGACTTGACGCACGACGGCGAGCGGCTGCTCGTCGCGAAGGGCGGCATGGGCGGCCGCGGCAACACGCGCTTCAAGTCGAGCGTGAACCGCGCGCCGCGGCAATTCGATCCCGGCGAGCCGGGCGAGCGGCGGCGTCTCAAGCTGCAGCTGAAGCTGCTCGCGGACGTCGGGCTGCTCGGCGCGCCGAATGCGGGCAAGTCCACGCTCACGCGGGCGGTGTCGGCGGCGCGGCCCAAGGTGGCCGACTACCCGTTCACGACGCTGATCCCGCAGCTCGGCGTCGTGCGCGTCGGACCCGATCGCAGCTTCGTGATCGCGGACATCCCGGGCCTCATCGAAGGCGCGGCGCAAGGCGCGGGGCTCGGCATTCGCTTCCTGAAGCATCTCGAGCGCACGCGCCTATTGCTGCACGTCGTCGATGCGTGCGCCGAAACTTCGGGCGGCGACGCCGCGGCGGCCTACCGCGCCGTCGAGCACGAGCTTGGCGCTTACTCGGGCGTGCTCAAGGACCGGCCGCGTTGGCTCGTGCTGAACAAGCTCGATCTCTTGCCGCCGCGAGAGCGCGGCGAGCGCGTCGCGGAGCTCATGAAGGCGCTCGAATGGAAGGGACCGGTCTACGGCATCAGCGCGCTGACGGCCGAGGGCACGCAGCGCCTCGTGCAGGACGTGATGACGTATTTGGAAGGTGCGCGCGAGCCCGAGCAGGCGGCGAAGCCGTCAGGGCATGGCGCGTAGCCGCGTGTTGATCTGGCTCTTGTAGTGAGCGGCGCGGCTCTTGCGCAGAATGCCTTTGGTCGCCATGCGGTCGATCAGCGGCACGACGGCTTTGAACTGCGCCTTCGCGGCTTCTTTGTCGCCCGACGCAATCGCCTTCAGCACGTTGCGAATCTCCGTGCGAACGCGCGAGCGCTGCGCGACGTTGTGGGCGCGGCGCTTGATGGCCTGACGAGCGCGCTTCTTTGCCGATTGAATGTTCGCCAAGAGATTTGAGTCCGCTGCGGGCGCACTGGCCCGGAAAAGGCGGCTATTATTCGGAGCGACTTTTGGCAAGTCAAGCACATAGGCCGCGGCACGCTCGATGACGGTGACCTCGAACGCGGATCGCACCCGCGGCCAACCCCGCCTGCTCGTGGCCACTTCGGTCGTGGGCTCCATGACGCTGCTGTCGCGCATCACGGGGCTCGCGCGCGACATCGCCTTTTCCGCGTGGTTCGGCGCCGGCCCCGTCATCGACGCGTTCACGGTCGCATTCAAGATCCCGAACCTGATGCGGCGACTGTTCGCCGAAGGCGCCTTCTCGCAGGCCTTCGTGCCGATCATCTCGGAGTACCGCACGAATGGCAGTCACGACGAGACGCGCGACCTCGTCGCGCACGTCGCCGGCACGCTCGGGCTCGTGCTGTTCGCAATCGCGGCCGTAGGCGTCATAGCGGCGCCCGTCTTCGTTCTCGTGTTCGCGCCGGGATTCGCCGGCGATGACGGGCGCTTCGGCCTCGCGGCGGACATGTTGCGGTTCACGTTCCCGTACATCGTGTTCGTCTCGCTCACGGCGCTCGCGGGCAGCGCGCTGAACGCGCACCGGCGCTTCGCGGTCGCCGCGTTCACGCCGGTGCTCCTGAACGTCGTCGTCATCGCGTTCGCCGGTTGGGTCGGGCCGCGGCTCGACCGCCCCGAGCTCGGCCTCGCGATCGGCGTTTTCGCGGCCGGCATCGTCCAGCTCGCGTTTCAGCTGCCTTTCTTGAAAAGGCTCGATCTGCTGCCGCGGCCGCGCTTCGGCTGGCGCCATCCCGGCGTCCGGCGCGTGCTGAAGCTCATGGCGCCGGCGCTCTTCGGGTCGTCGGTGGCGCAGATCAGCATCCTGCTCGACAGCGTGATCGCGTCGCTGCTCGTCGAAGGGAGCCCGAGCTGGCTCTATTACTCGGATCGTCTCATCGAGTTTCCGCTCGGCGTCTTCGGCATCGCGCTCGCCACGGTGATCCTGCCGCGCTTGTCGGAGCACCACGCGGCGCAATCGGCGCAGACGTTTTCCGACACGCTCGATTGGGCGCTGCGCGTGGTCGTCTTCATCGGCGTGCCCGCGGCGCTCGGTCTCGCGCTGCTCGCCGAGCCGGTGCTCGCGACGCTCTTCTTTCGCGGCGAATTCACGCAGCGCGACGTCGAGATGGCGGCTGCGAGCCTGCGCGCGTACGCGCCGGGGCTGCTCGGCTTCATCCTCGTGAAGGTGCTCGCGCCGGGCTATTTTTCCCGGCAAGACGCGCGCACGCCCGTGCGCGTCGGCTTCAAGGCCCTGGCGCTCGGGGCGGTGCTGAGCGTGGTGTTCGTGCTTGTCCTGATCTGGACGGGCTGGGCTCCGGCGCATGCCGGCATCGCCGCTGCGACGGCGTGCTCGGCGCTCGCGAACGGCGCGATGTTGCTCGCGGGGCTCAAGGCGCAGGGCGTGTACCGCGCGCGCTTGGGCTGGCGTGCGCTCGCGGCGCGCATCGCCGTGCCGAGCGCCGTCATGGCGGCCGCGCTTCTCGCGGGCCTTCACGTGACCGGAGATTGGTACGGCATGAGCCTGCTCGCGCGGATTGCGGGCGTATCGGCGCTCGTCGGCGGCGGTGCCGCCGTATACTTCGGCGCCTGTTATCTCGTCGGATTGCGTCCGCGCGACTTCAGTATCGCGAGGGCTTGAAGGGATCGAATGCGGCTCTACCGGACGTTCGCTTCGCTGCGGCGGTCGGCGCCGGCCAAGCCGCGCGCCGTGGCCGTCGGCGTGTTCGACGGCCTGCACATCGGGCATCGCGCGATCGTCGAGCGCGCCTGCGCCGCCGCCGCCCGGCTTCAGGGCAGCTCGCTCGTGCTCACGTTCGAGCCCACGCCGAAGGAGTTCTTTTCGCCGGCCACGGCGCCGCCGCGCCTGACTCGCTTTCGCGAGCGCTTCGAGCAACTGTGCTCGCTCGGCATCGACGAGCTGTTCTGTGCGCGCTTCGACGAGGTGCGCGCGCTGACGCCGGCCGAGTTCGTCGGCGATTTGCTCGTGCGCGAGCTCGGGGCGCGCCACGTCGTCGTCGGCGACGACTTCAAGTTCGGCGCGGCGCGCTCGGGCACGGTCGAAGAGCTCCGCGAGCTCGGCAAGCGCCGCGGACTCGCCGTGACGGAAGTGCCGCCCGTGATTTTCCGCGGCGAGCGCGTCAGCAGCACGGCGATCCGCCGGGCGCTCAAGGCCGGCGATCTCGAGACGGCGCGCGGCATGCTGGGCCGCGACTACTCGATCTCGGGCCGAGTCGTGCGCGGGCTCGGGCTCGGCCGCAAGCTCGGCTTCCCGACGGCGAACGTGAATTTGAAGCGGCTGCAGGCGCCGATCGACGGCATCTTCGCGGCGCGCGTCACGGGCCTCGGCGGCGAGCCGCTCGACGGTGTCGCGAGCGTCGGCACGCGGCCGACGATCGGCGGCGGCGTGCCGCTGCTCGAAGTGCTGATCTTCGACTTCGACAGCGACATCTACGGCCGGTACATCACGGTGCATTTCGTGAAGCGGCTGCGCGAGGAGCGGCACTTCGCCGATCTCGAGGCGTTGAAGCGCCAGATGCACGTCGACGTGGCGGCTGCGCGGGCTGCGCTAACCGCTTGAAATCGCGTACACTCACGCCCCTTCGGTCCGTTTCGGGCCGAGCTAAAGCTTGGATCATGTTCGAACCCGTTGCCGCCCGTTACGACGGGCCCGAGATCGAGAAAGGAGTGCTCGATTTCTGGCGCCGCGAGAACGTCTTCGGCCGCATCATGGCCGAGGGTGCGTCGCGCCCGAAATTCGTGTTCTACGAGGGCCCGCCGACGGCGAACGGCCGACCCGGCATTCACCACGTGCTCGCGCGCACGTTCAAGGACCTCTATCCGCGCTACAAGACGATGCGCGGCTTCCACTGCCCGCGGAAAGCGGGCTGGGACACGCACGGCTTGCCCGTCGAGCACGAGATCGAGAAAGAGCTCGGCATCTTCGACAAGCGCCGCATCGAGCAGGAAGTCGGCATCGCGAGCTTCACGGCGCAGTGCCGCGCGTCCGTGATGCGCCACGTCGCCGAGTGGGAAGCCATGACGGAGCGCATGGGCTTCTGGGTCGACTTCAAAGACGCGTATTTCACGCTGCACAACGACTACATCGAGAGCGTCTGGCAGCTGCTCAAGCAGATCTGGGACAAGGGTCTCCTGTACCAGGGCTACAAGGTCGTGCCGTACGACCCGCGGATCGGCGCGACGCTGTCGTCTCACGAGGTGGCGCTCGGCTACCGCGAGGTCGAGGACCCGTCCGTGTACGTGCGTTTCCCCGTGCAGGGCGAGAAGGGAACGCACTTCCTCGTGTGGACGACGACTCCCTGGACGCTTCCGTCGAACTTGCTGCTCGCCGTGCATCCGGACGTCGAGTACGCGTGGGTGAAGCACGGCGACGAGACGCTGATCCTCGCTAAATCGCTCGTCGCGGCCGTGCTCGGCGACCAGCCGCACGAGATCGTGCGCACGGCGCTCGGCCGCGAGCTCGACGGCGCGCGCTACGAGCGGCTGTTCGACTATCTTCCGGCGGAGGGCGACATCTGCCGCGTGCGCACCGCGGACTTCGTGACGACGGGAGACGGCACCGGCATCGTGCACATCGCGCCCGCGTACGGCGAGGACGACCTGAAGCTCGGGCTTGCGGCGGGGTTGCCCGTCGTGCACGGCGTCGGCGATGACGGTTATTTTCTCGCGGCCGTGACGCCCGTCGCGGGCAAGTTCTTCAAGGACGCCGATCCCACGATCATCGCGCTCCTGCGCGAGCGCGGCTTGCTGTTCCGCGCGCAGAAGTACAAGCACAACTATCCGTTCGGCTGGCGCACGGGCGATCCGCTGATCTACTACGCGAAGAACGCCTGGTACATCCGCACGACGGACTACCGGCAGCGCATGGTCGAGCTGAACCGCGGCATCGAGTGGCATCCTTCGCACATCCGCGAAGGACGGTTCGGGAACTGGCTCGAGAACAACATCGACTGGGCACTGTCGCGCGAGCGGTTCTGGGGCACGCCGTTGCCGCTCTGGACCGACGGCGACGGCAACTACATCTGCATCGGCTCCGTCGCCGAGCTCGAAGAGCGCTCGGGCCGCAAGCTCCGCGACCTCGACCTGCATCGGCCGGCCGTCGACGGCGTGACGTTCGTGCACGAAGGCCGCGAGTATCGGCGCGTGCCCGAGGTCATCGACTGCTGGTTCGACTCGGGCGCGATGCCGTACGCGCAGTGGCACTACCCGTTCGAGAACAAAGAGGCGTTCGCCGAAAGCTTCCCGGCCGACTTCATCTGCGAGGCGATCGATCAAACGCGCGGCTGGTTCTACACGCTGCACGCGATCTCGACGATGGTCGCCGATCGCGCCGCGTACAAGAACGTGATCTGCCTGAGCCTCATCGTCGACGCCGAAGGCAAGAAGATGTCGAAGTCGCTCGGCAACATCATCGATCCTTACGACGTCTTCGACGCCGTCGGGGCCGACGCGCTGCGCTGGCATTTCACGGCGCGCGTGGCGCCCGACGTGCAGAAGCGCGTGTCGGTCGACATCGTCGCCGACGTCGCGAGCAGCTTCATCAACACGTTCTGGAACACGTACGCGTTCTTCGTGATGTACGCGCGGCTCGACGGCTTCGATCGAAGCGCGAGCGTGCCGTACGAGCAGCGCCCCGAGATCGACCGTTGGGTGCTGTCGCTGCTCGAGCAGACGATCGCGACGGCCACGGCCGCGCTCGACGGCTACGACGCGCTCGGGGCCGGCGCCGCGCTCGAGAGCTTCGTCGACCAGCTCAGCAACTGGTACGTGCGCCGCAATCGCCGCCGCTTCTGGAAGGCCGCGAGCGGGGCGGACAAGCAGGCCGCGTACTTGACGCTCTACGAGTGCCTCGAGACGGTGAACCGGATGCTCGCGCCGTTCGTGCCGTTCCTGACCGAGGCCGTTCACCAGAATCTCGTGCGCAGCGTGACGCCGGACGCGCCCGTCAGCGTGCACATGACCGAGTGGCCCGCGGCCGACGCGCGCCGGCTCGACGAGCGCCTGCTCGCCGAGACGGCCGTCGTGCAGCGCGTCGTCGGCTTGGGCCGCGCCGCGCGCAACGCGTCGAAGCTCAAGGTGCGCCAGCCGCTGCCGCGGCTCCTGATTCGCGTGCCCGACGCGGCGGCCGAGGCCGCCGTGCGCGCGCACGAGGAGCAGATCTTGGACGAGCTCAACGTCAAGCGCCTCGAGCTCATCGCGCGCGACGCGACGCTCGTCACGTACCGCATCAAGCCGAACCTGCCCGTGATCGGCAAGCGCTACGGCAAGCTGATCCCGAAGATTCGCGGCTATCTGGCGACGGCCGACGGCGCCGCGATCGCGGCCGCCGTAGCTCGCGGCGAGACGCAGACCTTCGTCGTCGACGGTCAGACGCTCGCCATCGAGCCGAACGACCTGCTCGTCGAGAGCGCCGCGGCAGAGGGCTTCGCGTGCGCAGAGGACGCGGGCTACCTCGTCGGGCTCGATACCACGCTCGACGACGCGCTGCGCCGCGAAGGCCTCGCGCGCGAGCTCGTACGTGCCGTGCAGGACGCGCGCAAACAGGCAGGGCTCGAGGTCGCGGACCGCATCGTCCTCCACGTCGAGGGCGACTCGGCCGTGGCGGCTGCGCTCGCCGAGCACCGCGACTACTTGATGAGCGAGACGCTCGCGAGCGCGTGGCGCAAGCCCGGCGCGGGCGAGTTCGTCGCGACGCAAGGCGAGGGCGAGGCTCGGTGGGTGATCCGGCTCGCGCGCGATTCGGCGGCCTCATGACGGAGCAGCGGCGCTGGTTCGGCTTGAACGCCGGGGCTTCGAACTGGCTCTGGCTCGGCGTCGCTGCGATGGCGCTCGATCAGTGGACGAAGTGGCTCATCATCGAGCGATTCGACGAGTTCGACCGAGTCGTCGTGCTGCCCGTGTTCGAGATCATGCGCCTGCACAACACGGGCGCGGCGTTCAGCTTCTTGAGCGACGCATCCGGGTGGCAACGCTGGGCGTTCATCGTTCTCGGCGTCGCCGTCAGCGCCGGCATACTCGTCTGGCTCCGGCGGTTGCCGGCAAAGGGGCAGGCGTTGTTGGCGGCCGGTCTGTCGCTGATCTTGGGCGGCGCGCTCGGCAACGTCATCGATCGCGTCGTGCACGGCCACGTGATCGATTTCATCCGCGTGCACTACAAGGAGCACTACTTCCCGGCTTTCAACGTGGCCGACTCCGCGATCACGGTCGGCGCCGCGCTGATCGTGCTCGACAGCTTGCTCGAGCTCGATCGCGCGCGCGCGAGGAGGAAGCTCACCAGCAATTAGCGGCGTCGGTGCCCGTCGCGGTGCGGGCGCCTTGCGCCGTGATCGAGAACGACGTGCACTGCGCGTCGCCCGTCATGTCGATCGCCGCGCCGGGGACCGGCGTCGCCGTGGCCGTGTAGCCCTGCGTGGGGTTCGGAACGGCGATCGCGACCTGGTAAGTTCCGCGCTCCGACCGCGCGTCGGCTGACAGCAGCGGCGGCACCGCGGCCTGGAGCTCCGCGACGGTCCCGTACCGCCGGTTCGCGAGATAGAACCGCTCCTGATTCGTGGCGAGCTGCAACAGAAACGATTTTGCCTCCGTGCGCTGGGCGCGCATGACGTATTGCCGGTAGCTCGGGATTGCGATCAAGCCGAGGATGCCGATCACCATGACGACGGCCATGAGCTCGAGCAACGTGATGCCGAGCACGCGCGAGCGGAGCACGATCCCGGTGCCTCTCGTAGTTCTGGCGCTCGTTGCCATGCTCGTCGGCTGCTCTCGCTAATCGTCGACGTTGCTCTGGCGCCAGTACGTGCGCACGGGATCGTTGCGGTAGCCGAGCGGGAACCGCATGAGCCCGACGACGAGCTCGACGGCTCCCGAGCGCGAGGTCTCGAGGAAATCGGGCACGCCGTTCGAATTCAAGTCCTCGTTCGGCAGATCGACGACGGCGTTGCCGTTCGCGTCGGCGTCCGAGCCGTTCGGAACGCCGTCGCCATCCAAGTCGTCGTCGGCGTAATCCGGCGTGCCGTCGTTGTCCGTGTCGAGCTCGGCGTCGACGATGCCGTTGCCGTCGTAGTCCGGATCCTCGAAGTCGAGTATTCCGTCGCCGTCGCTATCGTCCTCGCTGTCCGGTAGGCCGTCGCCGTCGCGGTCGGGGCCCAAGAAGATCAGTTGCGGCGACGGCAGCGGCGCGCCTTCGTTCTCGACGTACAGGTCCGTCATCGTCAGGTTCGTCTCGTCGACGGAGCCGTCGAGGTTCAGCACGGGCGCCGCGTTGAAGACGCTCATGCGATACACGCGATTCGTGCCGACGGCGGGCGTGCAGCCCGTGCCGGACGACCCCGGCCGGAACGTCGTGAAGATCACCTCGTTGTCGAACGTGCGCGCTTCGGCCAGCACCTTTTCGCCGGGACCGCCGGTGAGATCGAAGCGCCAGCCCGCGCTCGCGCCTTGCGGTACGGGCGTGCTCACCGACGTGATCGGCGTCAACGAGCCGTCCTCGATGATCGTCAACGAGTCGAACTGCGCCTGCGTCTTGCGGCCGAACCCGTAGTCGCGCAGCGCATAGAACCGATCCTCGACGTGCGTGCCGAGCGGATTCCCGCGGCTGCCCGAGCCGATGCCGATGTGCATGAAGTCGTAGCCGCGGCTGTTCACGATCGCGACGTCGGGCGCGGAATAGAAGCGGCGCGTGTCCGCCAAGTCCGGGTCCGCGTTCGGCGCCGCGCCGAGCTGCGCGATCACGCCGCCCGTGACGAGGTTCGCGGCCGTCTCGCCGTTCGCGACGTCGAACCGCCACACCTGACCGCCCATGTCGCCGACGTACATGCGATCCGCGAACCCGTTGCCGTCGAGATCGATGACGCGCACGTCCGACGGGATCGAGTAGTCCATCGATCGGTCGGGTTCGTCGAAGCTCTTGTGCGTGCCCGTCTTGCCGCCGTGCCAGAGCAGCGCTCCCGTCACGGAGTCCACGATGTAGATCGAGTTGCCGATCAAGTCCGTGCTGGCCGCCGGGTTGTCCTGATCGGGCTCGTAGCCGCCGCCGATGACGAGCGCGAGCTTGTCGGGGTTCTGCGTCGCGCCCGCGACGTCGATGCGTGTAGGCACCGGCGTCGACCAGCTCTGCCCGAGGCCCGGCAGCGCCGTGCCGTCGAGACGCCACAGCAGCGCCGGCGCCGACGGGTCGCTGACGTCGAGCCCGTAGTAGAAATCGCCGCCGCGCCGCATGCCGAAGAACAAGTAGACCTTCTCGCCCGGCTCGATCGACGCGTCGTTGTCCGCGACGATTTGCAGCGCCAGATCGCCGTCGATGCCGTAGTGCTTCACGGCCGCGGCGTCGTTCTCGAAGAGCTGCGTCTGATCGTCGAGGAACTCGGGCGGAATGAACGACCAGTGCTCGACGCCGGTCTCGAGGTCGAACGCGTGCAGCACGCCGTCGTTCGTGGCGGAGAAGACCAAGCCCTCGCGGAGCCCGGGGCCGTAGACCATCGCCACGGGCTGCGAGTGCAGCGGATCCCCGAGCTGGTTGCGGGCTTCGGCCCTGTCGTTGTCCTGATCCGTGTCCGGCACGTCGACGCCCGTGATGAAGTCGATCACGTCGTTGCGAGTGGGACCGTCGGTGCCGTCCGTGTGCAAGACCGTATCGTCGATCAGCGTGTTCGTGACCGAGACGCGGTTGTTCGGGTGGGTGAGCGCCAAGCTCGTGCCCATATAGGTGTAGACGGCGCGCCCGTTCGGCGCGGGCAGCTTGCTCGCGGCGCCGCCGGCCTCGACGTCGTCGCCGTCGACCGTCGACGACCAGAGATCGCGCGCGGTGACGGCGAACGAGCCCGTCGCGGGATCGATCGCCGGGTTGCCGTTCGCGTCGACGATCTCGCCCGTGGTCGCGTCGAGCCGGAAGCGTTTCAAGTTGCCGGGCCAATGCGTGCGCGACGAAGGACGGAACACGCTGATGAAAAGATCGCTCAGGTTCTGCGTTCGGTTGAACGCGTTGACGGCCACCGTGGGCGCCGTGAACGACGTGTTCGACGACAGAATCGACGTCAATATCTGCTGCAGCGATCCGGCGAGCGTCGCCGTATCGAAGGCCGTGTAGTATTCGCCGCCGCCGCGCTCGGCGGTCTCGGCGAGCACGGGCAAGTCCACGTCGAACCCCACCGTGTAGGTCGACACGTTCTGTTGCCCGGGCTGCGGCGAGAAGTCGCCGCGGAACAGGAACTCGGCGAGCTCGTCCAAGCACTCGCCGCCCGAGGCGTTGACGCCGGCCGGGTACGTCTCGACGTCGCATGTGGCGCCGATCAAATTTCCGAACGAGTTGCCGCTCGCGTCGATCATCGAACGGATCTTCGCGTCGGCGTCGTCGTCCCGTATCGGCACGCCGTCGGTGAGCAACACGACGAAGTTCTTTTGACAGGCGAGATCGGCGGGCGAGTCGTAGAGGCTCGAGTCCGCGCTCGAGCGCGAGGCCTCCACGCTCGACGGATCGCCGTAGTCGACCTCGCCGCCGCTCAAGTACAGCGCTGCCTCGTAGAGCGTCTCGGACAGCGGCGTGAGCGCGTTCGTGCCGAGCGCGTCGACGGCATCGTGCAGCGCGCTGCGCGCCGTCGCGATGTCGCCGACCGCGTGAACGACGTAGCCGCCCTGGCTGCCCACCTCGGGGCCCGACGAGCCGTTGAAGGTCATCAAGCCCACGTTCACGCCGTTCACGGAATCGAGAAGGTCGTTCGCGACTTCTTTGACGACGTCGATCTTCGGGCGCAGCAACGTGGGCCCGAACGTGTAGCTCATGTAGTTGCCGCTATAGAGCGTGACAGGCTGCGTATCGAGCGGCCACGCGCCCCAGTTCACTTGAACGGGCTCGCCGAACGTGCCCCAGTAGCCGTTGCTCTCGGCGCCGCTGATCGCCCAGAGGTTCGTCGTGTCGACGCCGTCGCCGTGAAGACCCAAGTCGTCTTGGCATTCGACGGCATTGTCGCGCGCGCTCGAGCTCGTGCTGATAGCCTCCCAGCGCAGATCCGTCTCGTCGTCGTACTGGGCCGCGTAGTCCGTGTACCAGCCGACCGTGACGAACGCGTCGAGCGCCGCGCCGCACTTGAGCGCGGAGAGCTCGAACCAGCGGTCCGTATCGCAAGTGGGCGGGGGCGCGTTGCCGTAGACCCAGTAGACGCGATCGGCGCGGCAGCCGCCGGCGTCGGGATACGGGTTGCTGCCGTCGAACGTGCCTTGCGTTTGCACCTCGTCGGCCATGCTTCCCGAGTTGTCGATGATCAGCAAGATGTTCGGCTGCGCGCCGACTGCCGTGCCCGTCCCGACGAAAAGCTCCGTGTCGTCCGCGGCGGCCGGCGCGGCCGCGATCGCGGCCCACAGCACGCCCGCGGCGAACCAGGCCGTGCGCTCGATGTTGAAAGTCATGGTGCGGTCCTTCTCGTTCGTCGCGGCTGCGCGTGCATCAGTCGCCGGCGTGCACTCTCACGCGGTTCACGTCTTCGGTGTTCAGGTCGTAATGAACGAACGCGACGGCGCGCGCCTCGTCCGCGGGCCGCTGCCGAACCTCGTCGACCGCGGCGAGAAGCTCGACCAACGTCACGACACGTCCGTTGAAGTAATAGGTGGTTCTCGCGGTCACGGATTGCATCTTGAGCGGGCAGGCTGCGCAGGGGCGGTACATCACGGCCGCTCGGCCGCCGGACGGCAGCGCGAGCTCGCGCAGCGCGAGCTCGACCGATCCTTCGACTTTCTCCATGACGCGAAACGCATGCGCCGAGCCCGCGACCGCGAGCGTCAGCGAAGCGAGCACGGCGGCGATTGAGCGGCTCATGGTCAGCATCCTCCGGCGACGGGCAGGCTTTGCGCGACGACGTAAAAGCCCTGGACGTGCGTCGCGGGCGCGCCGCGCGGGCCGCGTCCGCTCGCCACCGTCTCGAAATGAAACGCTGCGAACTCGTCGAAGCTGAATCCGCCGCGCGGCACGGGTGTGCTGCAGAGATACGAAGTCTCCGACCAGCGGTCGTAATCCGGATCGCCGAGCGCCGGTACCGTGCGCGGCACGTCGCCCGTCGTGTAGTCTCGGCGGCCGATCGCGATGTCGATCGCGTCTTCGGCGGCCTGGAAAGCGTCCTGCTGGAACTGCGTGTTGCCGGCCATCGTGATCTCCATCGTCGCCATGTTCATGCCCGACACGCCGACCACGGTGAGCACCAAGAGCAGGACGAGCCCGACGATCAACGTGGCGCCGGCTTGACGGGCGCGAGGGCTCGAGGCGTCGGTGGCAGACGAGGATCGGCTCATGGTCGGCGCTACCTGAGATTGGCGTTGCGGAGATAAACGGTTTTCGAGACGACGGTGCGGCGATAGCCGTCGTTGAACGGCCCGAAATTCTGGCCGGCATACGAGTAGGTCGTGCCGTCGACGAACCCGCCTTCCGTGCGCTCGGCCCTGAGGCGCAGCCACAAGCGCATGGCGAGAATCTGCCGGGCGTCGTTCGTGAAGCCCGGATCCGCCAAGAGCGCATCGCCGGGATCGACGAACCGATCGATCGTTCCGCGGCCGGGCGTGCCCGGCGGCGACGTGTCGATGCCGAGCTGCACCTGCAGGTCTTCGACGCCGGGCAGGATCTCGCGGTCCTGAATCGCGCCGCCGTCGACGAGCGTCTTCATCCGCAACGAAGGCACGGTGTTGCCGGGCGTCGAGAGATTCGACGTGTTGTTCGTGCTCACGTAATAACCGTTCGCGATCACGCGGAACGGCTGGCTCGTCGTCGGGTCCGGCGAGCCCGGCAGTGCGGCTCCGACGAAGAGCTGACTTTTGTCGGAGCGGTTGCTCTGAATGTAGAGCGTGCCGGCAGTGCGTCCTGCGAGCACGGGCTCCGCGGACACGCGCCGCACGATCAGCGTATCGGCCGCCGCCGCGGCGCCGCCGGCCGACGCGGCGCAAGACCCGCCCCAGGGCCACGGCGAGCTGCCGTTCGTCGCGGCGATTCCGCGCTCGAAGTCGTTGACCCACGTGTTGCCGCACGTCGTCGGCACGCCGGCCGGCACGGTCGTGCCCGCGCGGCCTTCGATGTTCGCCCCGACGTTCGTCAATCCGTAGTGGTACGCCATCCGGACGTCGGGCTCGAGCACGTCGAGCGCGAAGCGCGCGTTCTCCTGCAGCCGCGAAACCGATTCGGTGATGCGGAACGTGGTTCGGCCCTGCATGAATACGGTCACCGCGCCGATCATGAGGAACACGCCGATCGCGAGCGCCACCATGAGCTCGACGAGCGTCATGCCGGCGATTGCACGGCGCGCGGTCAGTTGCGAGCGAAAACGCGTGTCGATCATGCGCAGGCTCACCGCGGTCAAAGGTCCGGAATTTCGACGGCGACGCTGTAGGTGAGGGGGCCCAGGCCGACTTCCTGCCACGTCACGCTGATCGTGTACGTCGGCGGCGTCGTGGTGTCGACCGAGACGCTGCCCGCGCCGCCCGGAAGCTGCGCTCCGACTTGCGTCGTCCATTGCCAGAGGTCGTGCGCCGCCATCTCCGCGGGCGTGCAGTTCCTGTTATCGCCGGCGTCGCAGTTTCGATCCGCGGCGGCGCCTTCGTACGCCGTCGCCGCCGTGCGGTTCGCGCGGATCCGGTCCGCCATGTCCGCCACGAGATTGACGGCTTGCGTCCGGTACAACGCCGTGCGGCTCGCGCTCAAGCCTTGGCCGTAGAGCGCCGCGATCCCGATCATTCCTACGGAGATGACGATCAGTGACACCAGCGCTTCGACGAGGCTGAAGCCTCGTTCCCGTTCGCGCGCAAGAATCGGTCTCATGGCTCTCATGGCCGTCATGGGCACGTGGCGCCGGTCGTGGCGATCATGGGGTCTACCTGCGCCGTCTCTTGCAGCACGACGCCGCGCCCCGTTGCGTCGATGCGGACGGCGCGGGCGCTCGAGAGGCCGCCGGCCGCCGCGCGGCGGCCGCGGTCGTCGCAAAGCAGCATGACGACCGGCGTGCCGAACCCGGCAAAGCAAAGCCCGCCGGCCTGACGGACCCAGCCGCTCGGGCCATAGGACACGTTGCCGCAGTTGGCGGAGAGCCGGATGGGGTCGCCGCGCGCGGCGGTACGGAGCAGCACGGTTTCGCCGGCATCGAGGGCGCCGTTGCCGTCGGTGGCGTCGCCGAGATCCGGACTGCCGTTCGCGTCGACGTTGCCGTTCTCGTCGACGAATACGATGAAGCCGCGCGTCGAGGAGTCTGCGACGGCGTCGGGCGAGCAGGCCGGGGTGCCTGCCAACGGGTTGTTCGTGAGGCACAGCGTGACGGGCACTTGGCGCTTCACGGCCTCGTTGCGCGCGAGCAGCACGGCCGTCACGAGGTCGTTGGCGGCGGCCGACATCGCGCCGTTGCGCTGCAGCTCCATGACGTTCGGCACGCCGATGCCGAACAAGATGCCGGCGACGAGAAGCGCCATCAGGAGCTCCCACAAAGTGAAGCCCTGTTGTCGACGCGTGCTCATGGGCGCGGACTATAGAGACGGTTTTACAGAAGCGGACGATCGAGCCGACGATCGGCGCCGATCGGCGGACGAGCGGCGCGCCGCGCGTTCGGCTCGGGTCGCGGTCGCGCACCGGTTCGAGCCGGCGGCTCAGCTCGTCGCGGGGCATCGCAACGGCCGGCCGTCGGCATCGCGGGTCGCGACGCGCGGCCGGCCCGTGAAGCTCACGATCACGGCACGCGCCGCGGCGGCGCCCCGCGCGTCGCAGAAGACGACCGTGCCGTTCGTGCTGCGCCGCCCGACGCGGAATTCGTAGTACGGGCGGTTGCTGACGATCGTCCCCGCCATGCGCGGTGCGTGCACGAAGATCAGCGGCTCGGCGGCCGAGCGCTCGAGCGGATACTCGTCGTCGAGGTTGACGTAAACCATGAAGCCGGCGTCGGCCGGCACGCCCGCGCCGCAACGCCGCGTGTCGTCGGTCTTGCAGACGACGACGGGGCGGCCGCGCTTGAAGGCCTCGCTGCGAGCGACCTGAACGGCGAGCACCCAGGCGTTGACGTCCGCGGTGAGGCGCGCGTCGAGCAAGACGTTGCGAAACGCCGGCACGCCGGCACCGAGCGTGACGGCGGCGATTGCGAGCGAGCAGACGAGCTCCCACAGCGTAAATCCGCGCGCGTGCCGCATGACCCCTCCGTGGCCTTCCCCGTGGCCCTCCCCGAGCACGAACCTAGCCCGAGGCGGCGGGGCGCGCGACACTCGAAACTGCGCTGTTCTTGGATTTTCGACGATTTTTGATATCGACGCTCGGTCGTGGGTATACTGCCCAAGCCGCTGATTTATATGGTGTCCGGATATGACACGAGATGAGGCTGCCAGCCTGCTCGCCGAGCGCGGCGTGTTACCGACGGCGCAGCGCGTCGATATTGCACTTTTGACGTTGGCGCGGCCGCAGCACCTCTCGGCCGAGCAGATCATCGGCGCGATCCGCGCCAACGGCCTCAAGATCTCGAAGGCGACGGTCTACAACACGCTGAATTTGTTCCGGGAGAAGGGCTTGCTGCGCACGGTCGACGTAGATCCTACGCGGCAGTTCTACGATTCGTCGACGAGCGCGCATCACCATTTCTACAACGTCGAGACGGGCGAGCTCACGGACATTCCGCTCGACTCCGTCGTTCTGCACGTTGCGACGGACCTGCCGCCCGGCACGGAGCAGGCGGGCGTCGACGTCGTCGTGCGCGTCCGCGGCCGCCGCGCCGAGTAGCTCGCGTCCAGCTTCGTCTTTCGGTTAGCGTCGCGTGCCGGGCTGAGGCACAATACGCGCCTTTCGTTTTGCCGGCGTAGCTCAGTTGGTAGAGCATCCGCTTCGTAAGCGGGGGGTCGGGGGTTCAAGTCCCTCCGCCGGCACCATCACCACCGCTGCTCTACCAGCTCGTCGAGCGGCATTGCCCCGAGCTCGTCTCCGAGCGCGAAGCCGCAGGCCGGGCAAAGTCCATTCGCCAGTGGGTGCTGTCGCTGCCGTTTGCGCAGCGCTTCTTGCTCGCGACCGATCCTGACGCACTGACACGGGTGCTCGGGATCGTCTACCGAACGATCTCGGGTCACGTTCCTAGGAGAGCGCGGCTCACGTTTGCCACCGGTGCGACCGGAGCCGTCACGCTGATCCAGCGCTTTGGGTCGGCGCTCAATCTCCGATTCCGCGCCTGGACTGCCGCGCGACGACGCGCAGGACACATGTTTGTCGTGCCGGCCGTTGTGTGCCGGAGGGCCTACCGCGCCTGCTGGGCGTCACTCGGGCAAGTCTTCATAGACCTCGTCGACGGGCAATGAGCAGCCGACGGCGGCTAACTCGACCACGCCACCGGTGTGCGCGGTCTCCGACCAGCGTCCATCCGGATGGCGCTCGTGCAACTTGATCCGCCGCTCATCCTGCGCCACCAGCACGATCATCCGAACACTCGCGATCGTCCGATAGCAGTCGAGCTTGGGCCCAGTGTCGTCCGACACAGTCGTCGGGCTATGCACTTCGATCAGAACTGAAGGGTTGAGCACCGTCTGGCCGGTCTTATCGGCGGGGTCGATCTCGAGGGGCCCGCAGACCACCGTTGCGTCGGCGTACGTCGCGCGATTCACCACGGTCGAGCGGACCTTGAGGTTGGCGTCGTAGGCGCGACACGGGCCGCCCCGGAGCTGCGCGCGCAGGACGCCGATGATATTGGCGCAGATAGCCGAGTGGCGGGGCGATCCGCCCGCCATATCGAAGATGACGCCGTCCCAGAACTCGAGCCGCGTGGGGCTGCGTTCGGCGATGAGGACGTACTCGGCGAATGTGAAGACGTGTCTTCGTTCTCGCGCCGTTGCGGATGTGTCCATGCCAAGGAGCCTAGTCCACGAGCCGAGGCTTCGTCCAGACCGACGCGAGCATTGGAAAAACAGCCAGGCGCGTAATGCGCTTTAGGTCAAAAAGCCGCCCGTCGCGGCAGCGGTCAACCGAGCGCACGGCGGCTCGGTGTCGCTGCGCTGCTCGAGATGCGCGAGGATGTGCTCAATGAGTGCCGGGTCCTCGATGCTCGCAATCACCTTAAGCTTTCCGCCGCAGCGCCGGCAGGTTTCGATCTCGATCGCGAACACGCGCTTCAGACGTTGTGCCCACGTCATCGAGGCGTGTTTCGACATGGGCCGCTCGGGGTCGGCGTGCCGCGCGCCGCGACCGTGGCCGGCCGGCGTGATCGCAGCGCGCAGCGCATGGTGCGGGGCGAACATGCCGTGGTACGTCACGAGGTGCATCCGCGGCGGCGGCATGAGCGCGGCCAGACGCGCGAGCAGATCGAGGGGATCGAGAATCACGTGCGTCGTACCATCGCGAAACGCCGTCTTGAGCTGCAGGCGGACGTCGCCGCGCTCCGTGAGCGTGAGCCGCTCCTCCAAAATCGCGGGCCTACTCACGTACCGGCAGAGCCGCTAATCGCCCTCAAAAAAGCTGACCGCGCTCACCGTGCAGGGATCGAACCTCCGACCAATGGACTAGAAGCCAGCCCGCCGTCTACACCTAGCCAAGCAACAAGGCCCGCATAAACACATTGATGTGTGTGTGGGAAGTGGAGGCACCTAGTGTGACAGGATTGTGCCAAACCGAAGCCTCTCGTGAATCCGATAATCACTCGGGGGGGCACCGTGGGGGCGAACGCCGAACCTATCGTGACCGCGCATCGCCAGATCAGCGCGGGCACGTGCCGATCGCACGCCTTCCCGCTCGCGGATCTCGTCGACGTGCTGCTCGCGGTGGAAGGCGCCAACGCATCTGTTCGAGGCCGCGAACGCACGCCACGAGTACACGGTCTGGGAAGGCGTCGAGCTGCCCGACGGCAAGATCCTCGCGCCCGGCGTCGTCACGCATTCGACGCCGCTCGTCGAGCACCCGGAGCTCGTCGCGCAACGCATCGCGGCGCTTCACGAGCCGAGATCGAGCCCGGCCGGCGCCATCAATTCGGCGGCTGCCGCATCGACGCAAGCATTTGCTCGTCGCGCGCAACTGCCACGCGCAGCAGCGAAGCGAGGGCGCCCTGCGCGTGGACAAACCGCCCAAACGCCCTCATGTGGCCGTCCGTCCATTTGCCCTCGTCGTGCGCACCCATGGGCAGATCGTATTGCGCCGCCATACGCGTGGCCGCTTCTTCGAGCGCCCCGGCGATGTTTCGGTAGCGCACGGCCAAGTCGCCGTAAACGGCGTCCTCGTTCTCGGCATGGGGATCGCCCCGGACGAGCATCGAGCGGTGCAGCTCCAGCGTCGTAGCCAGCTCGGCCAGATACACCGCAATGTGCTGGGGCACCGAAGCATGTTGCGCAAGCCCTGCTCCACAGCCCGGTGTGTCGCCGGGCAGCAGGTCGTCCAAGACGTGCACGATCGTGGTCCAACCACGGCGCGTATCTTCGATCCACTGCTCCGGCGTCTCCGTGCTCAGCGTAACTTCGCAACCGTGCGCGAGGGGCTCGATGTGGATCGTCACACGATCTTCGTCCGGCGAGTACTTCGGCACGCGCAGCGTGAAGACGATTCGCTTCGGCCGCTCGAGCGAGAGGTACGTGCCCTCGTGCAGCACGTCCTCGCCGCCCCGCCGATCGACGATCGCATAGCGCCCACCGGGCCTGGCGTCGATGTCGCAGCGGACTATCTCCCCCGTCGCGGTCGCGAACAGGAACCTACGCGCCGTGTCGGGGTCGAGCCATGCGTCGTAAACGCGTTCAGCGGACGCCGTGAAGCGGTGCTTCACCGTCACTCCCTTCATTTCTTGTCCTCCTGCTGCAAGATCTCGTCGAGTTTCTCGAGGCGTGCCCTCCACAGCGTCCGCCGACTCTCGATCCACAGGGCCGCTTCTTCGAGCGGAGCCGGATTCAGCGTGAGATAGTGATCGCGGCCACGGATGCGGCGGCGCACTAGCTTCGCGCGCTCGAGCAGCTTGATGTGCTTCGAGACTGCGTTCAGCGATATCGGCAGCGGCTCCGCGAGCTCGGTGACGCGCGCCTCGCCTCTCGATAGGCGCGCGAGGATCTGGCGGCGCGTCGGGTCCGCGAGAGCTACGAGAGTGCGGTCCAGCCGCGCCGCATGTTCAACCATAAGGTTGAATGTACACCGAAAACGGCGAGCGTCAACCGGCGCACTCGGGCGGTCGCTGCCGAGCGCGCCGGAGCTACGAAAGGGCGTCAGGCAACGTCGACGCCGACGGGCGCGTGGTCCGAGCCGCGAACGTCCTGGCGGATGAAGGCATCAGTCAGGCGCTTGGCGGCGCTCGGCGACGCGAGCACGTAGTCGATGCGCCAGCCGGCGCTGCGCTCGCGCGTCGCAGCGCGCCGTCCGCGACGCTGAACGCGCCGTCGCTCTCGATGCTCGCATCGTGCAGCGTGCCGTCGAACAGGGGCGTACACGCGGCGGCCGCGGGCATGGCCGAGCGGTGAAAGTGCGCAATGCGCCACGCCCCGTCGCGCTCGACGAGGATGAACGTGACTCGGCCCGCTGCGCTGATCGTCGCGCCGTTGCGCACGCGCGTGACGACGTCGGTGCCTGTGACGACGACCTCGTGCGGCGTGAGCACCGTGACGACGACGTCTTGCACCGTTGCGCTGCGCGGCCGATCCGCGCGTAGCGCGCGCTCGAAGTAGCCGCGAATGGCGTCGTGGCCCGTGAGCACCGCGGTGCTCCCCGTGCCGAGAAACGTGGCATCGGATGCATAAAGGTTCGTGATTCCCTCGACATCCGAGTCGCCGAAAGCCGTGGTCCAGCGCTCGACGACACGCAGCGCCTCGTCGCGCGGCTGAGCCGCGGCACCGGCTGCTACGAGCGCCAACAGAACTACGGGACTCGATGTGCGCATTCGCATGCTCCCTTGCCTCGCGGCTTTATAGCTCACCGGCCGGCGAATGCGGCGCCGCTACAGGAAACTTGGCGGGGCCCGCTCCGCGGCGGCGGGTTAGACTGCCGAGGGCGTGCGGCGCGCTCGCGTATCGCGCCGCTCCCGGTCACTTCCAGAGAGACCCCGCGTTTCAGGTATGAGAAGAAGAATTGCGAGGGCCGCCGTGGCCCTATGCCTCCTATTGGCCGTGCTCGATGCGCGCGCCGAGACCGATGCCGATCCCGGTAGCCGCAAGACGGTCCGCATCGTTCGGACCGAATCTCCGCCCCTCATAGACGGGAAACTCGACGACTCCGTCTGGCAGCAAGCCGAGGTCATCACGGATTTCCATCAGATCCGGCCCGGCGACGGCACGCCGCCCTCCGAACGGACGGAGGTCTACCTGCTCTACGACGACGATGCGTTCTACATTGGCGCCCGCATGTACGACAGCGAACCCCGCCTGATCGCCGCACCGACGGGACGTCACGGCCAGGGCTTGGGCCCCGACGACCGGCTCGTCGTCATTCTCGACCCGTTCAACACCGGCAGGAGCGGCTACCGGTTCGAGACGAACGCCAACGGCGTACGCCATGATGCGCTGTACACGAACGTGAGCTCGTTCCAGAGCGACTGGACCGTCATCTGGGACACCGCCGCGCAGATCGACGAGACGGGCTGGGTGGCGGAGATCGCCATTCCTTTCAAGACGCTGCCGTTCGACCCGTCGATCGACACATGGGGGTTCAACTTTGGGCGCGGCATCCGGCGGCGCGGCGAAGAGATGGCCTGGGTGTCGCGCAACCGCAGCTACAACCCGAGCATTCTGGGTCTCGTCACGGGCCTCACGGGCATGGACCAAGGCGTGGGGCTCGATATCGTGCCGTCGCTTGCGGTCCGCCGACAAAAGGCGTTCTTGACGGGCAACGGCGGCACGGATTCGACCACGAGCCCCTCGCTCGACCTCTTCTACCGATTGACGCCCTCGTTGAACGGCGCGCTCACGATCAACACGGACTTCTCGGCCACCGAGGTCGATACGCGACAGGTGAACCTCACACGCTTCAACTTGTTCTTTCCCGAGAAGCGCGACTTCTTCCTCACGGACGCCGATCTCTTCGAGTTCGGCCGCATCAGCGGCAGCGGTGCCAACGACTCGAACGAAGCCACCTCGCGGCCGAGCCGCGAGAACGCGCGGCCGTTCTTCTCGCGCCGTATCGGGCTCTCGGCCGAGGGCACGCCGGTCGACATCGACTACGGCGGCAAGGTCAGCGGCCGCGTGGGACGCTTCAGCATCGGTTCGCTCGCGATTCGCCAGGACGAGTTCGGGCTCGCGGGACAGCCCGACTTCGTCGAGCGCAAGGATCTGTTCGTGGGACGCGTAACAGCCAACGTTCTCGACGAATCCGCCGTCGGCATCGTCGTGACGGACGGCGACCCCCGCTCGAGCGGCGACAACAGCGTAGTGGGAGCGGACTTCCGTTTTCTGAACACGCGGCTCGCGGGCGGCCGCGTGCTCGAGGCCGACGCCTGGTATCAGCAGTCCGATACCCCGGGGCTCGATGGCGACGACGCGGCGTTCGGCTTCGGTGTGAGCATGCCCAATACCGCGGGTCTCCGCGCCGGATTCCAGATCAAGGAGATCGAGCGCAACTTCAACCCGGCGCTCGGCTTCATCAGCCGCAGCGACGTGCGCGACACGGCATTCGACGTGGGCTACACGCGCTTCTTCTCGGGCGGCAAGCTGCAGCGACTGAACGTCGGCCTCGATGCGCAGCGCTTCGATCTGCTCGACGGCGGCCGCCAGAGCGAGCAAATGGTCCTCAAGCTCATCGACGTGGAGACGCACACGCGCGACGGTCTGCGCTTGCGTTACATCACGAACGAAGAGTTCGTCGAGGCGCCGTTCAACGTGTATTTCGACTCGTCGGATCCCGCGCGCAATGTCGTGATCGGTGCCGGCACCTACTCGTTCGACGAAGCGAGCATTCGGCTCGGAACCGGCAACCAGCGAGCGCTGTCCGGGAACATCACGTATCTCGTCGGCGATTTCTACAACGGCGAGCGGACCAACGTGAGCGGCCAGTTCTCCTGGAAGCCGTCGCGGCACTTCACGCTGAGCTTGGACTACGACTTCAACGACGTCGAGCTGCCGCAGGGGCGGTTCGTGACGCGGCTGGCGGGCTTGAGCACGCAAGTGATGTTCTCGACGAATCTCGCATGGATCACGCTCATGCAGTACGACAACATCTCGGAGGTGCTCGGCGTCAACACGCGGCTGCACTGGATCCCGAAGGCAGGCCAAGAAGGATTCATCGTGCTGAACCACAACCTGCAGGATTTCGACAAGAACTCCTCGTTTCACTCGGCCGCAGCCGATCTCAACGTGAAGTTCAAGTACACCTTCCGGTTCTGACGGCGAATTTGAACGAGCGGCGCATGGAGACGGCGGGCAACACGGGCAGCCGGCCGAACAACCTCGATAGCTGGTCGCCGTCCGACCCGAGCTCGCGCGACGAGTCGCCGCCCGAGCCGGCCGCGCCGCCCGCGCCGCCCGCGAGCGCGGATGACATCGCACCGGTGCCGGCGGACAAGCGTCAGGCGGTTAGCCTAGCCTTCGCTACTCGCCGCTGAACGAAGCCGATCTTCGGTAGCCGGCGGGCGTAAGGCGCTGATCCGCCACGCGGCGGATTTCAAGAGGCCGCCAGGTACAGACCTTGGTTCTTTT
>Ga0073934_10004336_pt1 | contig 23848 bp, 13 predicted proteins | sample LarsenN4metaG_FD_76834 | JGI IMG/M metagenome (GOLD analysis project Ga0073934, IMG submission 76834) | Hot spring sediment bacterial and archeal communities from British Columbia, Canada, to study Microbial Dark Matter (Phase II) - Larsen... ... | reverse complement strand
TTCTCGCCGAGCGCTCGCAGCCGCCGTTCTGCGCGTTTCGGCGCGCCGGCGATCTCGATTTCTCCGATGAAGCCTTCGATGATGCGAATGCGAACCGCCCCGCGATCGATCTCCTGCGCGGGAACATAGGCAAGGCTCAGCGGATAGCCCGCTTCGGCGTAATGGCGCGTAATAGCGCGCGCGATTTCGAAGATTTCTGCGAGCTTGATGGTGCGGCCGACCTTATCTGCGTAGAGCGCCGAAAGCGCGGACGCGGAAAGCGCATCGGCGCCGTCAAGTTCGACGGCCGAGAGGACAAACTCGATGCTTCCGACGTCCGCGGCCTGTTCCGGCTCGTATGGGGAAATGACGGTGGGCGCCATTGAGACGCCCGGAGCGATTTCGACTTCGTACTCTGCCTCAATTGCGCCGGGCCGGACGGAGGGCGGAATGATATCCGGAGCGCCGCCGTGCTGCGCGGCCGCGCCGGCTATCGCAAGTATCCAGCCCGTGCCGGCTAATAACGCCGTTGCGAGCGCCTGCGCAGCCGCGCGCCCTCTGATCAGTGACATTTGTGGCAAATCCCCAGCCCAACCTGACTTTAGTTTCGGCTTAGAGAAATTGGAATGCTCGCGTGCAGTGCGGGCGGCCTTCCCGACGCAGTCCGCTCCGTTGGAGCCTGAAGTTCCCGGCTACCTCGGCGCCGCTCGCCAGGCCCTTCAACTCAAGTTGCAGGCGGCTGCAAGATTCGCGTCAGGGTAATCCGCCTTGATGGACGGGGCGTCACGGAGCGCGGAATCGGCTGCGCAGAGGCTACGGGCTTCGGATCAAGTCGCGACCGATTTCGGTCGGCCCCTTCATTCGACGCCGGCGCGCTGCGTCGCGGCCTGATCGTCATGCTCGACGTGGCGGCCGAGCGTTTCCGGAAGAAGGAACAAACCGACGGCGAGCGTCGCCGCAGCGATTGCAACCGGATACCAGAGTCCGGCGTAAATATCGCCCGTCGCCGCGATGATGGCGAAAGCGGTCGTCGGCATGAGGCCTCCGAACCAGCCGTTTCCGATGTGATAGGGCGCGGACATCGACGTGTAACGTATGCGCGCCGGAAACAGCTCGACGAGAAGCGCCGCCATTGGCCCATAGCACATTGTCGTGATCATCAGTAAGAGGACGATCAGCATTATGACGAGCGGGCGATTGATTTGATCGGGATCCGCCGCCATCGGATAACCAACCGCGGCAAGAGCCGTCGCGGTCTCTCTCTGAAAGGCGTCGATCGCCGCGGCGCGCTCAGAGTCGCTGAGAGCGTCGACGACGGGCGCCGCGATGATCCGGTCGCCGATTTCGATTCGCGTCGGTTCGCTGCGCAAGGCCTTCGCGTTCGCATAGGTCACCGACGCGCGCGCTAGCGTCGATTTCGCGATGTCGCACGACGTCCGGTCGAACCTTGTCCTGCCGACGGGATCGAATTGAAAGGAGCAATCTTCCGGATCCGAGAACACGGTGACGGGAGCCGAGGATTGCGCCGCGGCGAGCGCCGGATTGGCGGCCTCCGTCAGAGCCCTGAAAAGCGGAAAATAGAACAGCGCCGCCAGCGCCAATCCCGCCATGATGATCCGCTTCCGTCCTATGCGGTCGGAAAGCCAGCCGAACAGTACGTAGAGAGGCGCGCCGATCATCAGCGCCCACGCCATCAAGACATTGGCGGTGAGTCCGTCGACCTTCAAAATCCGCTCAAGATAATAGAGCGTATAGAATGTGCCGGTGTAGAACGTCACCGCCTGCCCGGCGACGCAGCCGAAGAGCGCAATCAGGACAATCTTGAAGTTCGGCCAATGCGCAAAGGACTCCTTGTAGGGAGCGTTGGATGTCTCGCCTTCGGCTTTCATGCGCTGAAAGACCGGACTCTCATTGAGGCGCATGCGGATCCATATGGATATCGCGAGCAGGAATATCGATATGAGAAAGGGGATGCGCCAGCCCCAAGACTCAAACGCCGCCGCCGGCATCAGCGCGCGCGTCGTCATGATGACGACGAGGGACAGAAGAAGTCCAAACGCCGCGGTCGTCTGAATCCAGCTCGTGTGAAGACCGCGCTTGCGGTCCGGCGCATGCTCCGCGACATAGATCGCCGCGCCGCCATATTCGCCGCCGATCGCAAGCCCTTGAAGCAGCCTCAGCAAAACCAACATGACCGGCGCTGCAACCCCAATCGTTGCAAAGCCCGGCAACAGCCCGACGACAAATGTCGAAAGCCCCATCACGCCCATCGTGACGAGGAATGTGTTCTTTCGTCCGACGATGTCGCCGATGCGGCCGAACACAAGCGCGCCGAGCGGACGGACGATGAATCCGGCGGCGAACGCCGCAAGCGCAAAGATGAAGCCGGTTGTTTCGTTGACGCCCGAAAAGAAGTGCTTCGCGATATAGGTCGCGAGCGCGCCGTAGAGGAAGAAATCGTACCACTCGAACATGGTGCCGAGAGACGACGCCCCAATCACAAGGCGCTGCTGTGAGCGGGCGGTGGTCGGCGCTGTCGCGGCGGCGTCAGACATGGAAGCGCCTTATTGTGGGGAAAACTCGGAAAACCACCGGCGGAGACAATGCCCGCGCGCCCATCAAAGGGCAAGGCGACGACTGCGGCGACGCGCGGGGCTTCGACGACCGTGTCTCAGATCGCGCCACAATGCGCATCAAGAATTCTGCAGCGCGCCTAAGCGCGACGCTCTCTCATGTGCAAGCGTCGATTCCACAGTGTTTCGTCGTAGTGCGCCAAGGTCGCACAAAACGCGCGCCGCAGCGCCCGGGTTGTCGAGGCTGGAAGCGCTTTATGCGCTGACTTCGACGACCCGAAATCGACGCGCTTTCAAAGTGTCGATTTCTCATTTCGCGTTCGAGACAGAAGGGGACTTTTGCGCCTTGTGCGCGTCGGCAGACAAACGGCGGCACGCAACCGGCGGACATGATATCTGCATGAGTTTTCATTGGCGAATTGCAGGGGGCATTCGCAGAGTCTTTGAAACGTCGCCTAAGGTTGCCGCGATCCTCTATGGTAGTAGTATGATTCCATAGGAAAAATTCCGGAATTCGCAAATGGCGCGCGCGAGCGCCGGCTTGATTGCTGCCCGATGATATCGACATGCGTGTCGGCTGGTTCCATACTTTACAGAAGATTACATCCAGGGCCGAAAAGGGATTTTATAGGTGGAAAGGCCTTCGCTCGGTTTTTGGCGAATCTGGAACATGTGCTTCGGATTCTTCGGAATCCAGGTCGGCTTCGGACTGCAGAACGCTAATGTCAGCCGCATCTTCCAGACCCTCGGCGCAGACGTCGGACAAATACCGATCCTTTGGATCGCCGCGCCGCTGACCGGGCTTCTTGTCCAGCCGATCATCGGCCACATGAGCGACAGAACCTGGGGGCGGTTCGGCCGCCGCAGGCCGTATTTCTTCATCGGCGCGCTCGCGACGACGCTCGCGTTGCTCGTCATGCCAAACTCGCCGCATCTTTGGATCGCCGCCGGCATGCTCTGGATAATGGACGCATCGATCAACATCACCATGGAGCCGTTCCGCGCCTTTGTCGGCGACATGCTACCCGAACGGCAACGCACGCTCGGCTTTGCGATGCAGAGCTTTTTCATCGGCGCCGGCGGATATCTCTCGTCTTCGATGCCGGACATTCTGACCAATTGGTTCAATGTCGCAAACGACGCGCCGCCCGGCGTCGTCCCGGATTCCGTGCGGTATTCGTTTTATGTCGGCGCGGCGTTCCTCTTTTCCGCCGTGATGTGGACTGTGCTGACGACGAGGGAATATTCGCCTGAGCAATTGCGCGCATTCGAATCGAGCGAGACGCGGCGCGAGCACGTAAGGGAGAGTGTCGCTCCCACGCGTGCGCCGCCGTCGCCCGGCGGCTATTTCCGGCTTGGCGGGGTCGCTCTGCTGTTCGGGATCGCCGGAACATTCGCGCTTTCGAGAGCCGCCGCCGGCGCGTTTGGCGCGGCGGCGGACGCCCTCAATCTCAATGATCTCTATTTCGCGACCATCGGGATAGCAGCCTTCGGCGCCATCGTCATTGCGGCGGGATCCTTCAGGCTGCGCGGCGGCGAGAGCAACATGCTGACATCGATCGTCGACGACATGTTCAGCATGCCGGATACGATGGCTCAGCTCGCCATCGTGCAGTTTTTCACCTGGTTCGCCTTGTTTGCGATGTGGATCTACGCAACGCCCGGCGTTTCAGCACATCATTACGGCGCGACCGACGCCGCATCGCCGCTTTACAACGAGGCGGCCAATTGGGTCGGCGTGCTGTTCGGCCGGTATAATCTCATTGCGGCGGCCGCCGCATTCTTTGTCATTCCTCGCCTCGCGGATCGCATCGGGCGCAAGGCGACTCATTCGGCCTGTCTCGCGCTTGGCGGCCTTGGGCTTTGGTCAATGCATTTCCTCGGCGATCCGAAGCTATTGTGGATATCGATGGTCGGAGTCGGTTTTGCGTGGGCGTCGATCGTCTCCACGCCTTACGCGATCCTCTCCGGCGCGCTGCCCGCGGAAAAAATGGGGGTCTATATGGGCATCTTCAATTTCTTCATCGTCATTCCGCAATTGCTGGCGGCGTCGATTCTCGGCGTCATCGTGCGCTATCTCCTCGGCGGCGAGGCTATTTTGGCGCTCGTCGTCGGCGGAGCCAGTCTCGGCGCGGCCGCGATCGCGACGTTTTTCGTCAACGACAGGGCCGCGCAATTTCCAAGGAGAGCGAGAACCTAATGGACGGATCGGGCGACAATCGTAGGAGTTCGCGTCTTGAAGATCTCGCAGCGCTCGCTGGCGTGTCGATCGCGACCGTTTCACGCGCCCTCAATAACAGCCCTGCCGTGCGCGAAGAGACGAAGCGGCGAATCTGGAAGCTTGCGCGGGAGCATAATTATCCGTTTCGGCCGCATATGCCGGCGATCCTCTCCGGCGCTTCTGCGACGATCGCGATCGTCATCCCGACCCCGCAGGGTCGAAAGGGAAGTCTCGACGATCCGTTTTACATGGAGCTGATCGGCGGCGTCGGAGAGGCGGCGCGCGAGGCCGGATGCGACATTCTCATTTCCCATGTGGCGCCCAAAAATTTTGACGACCTGTCTGACCTCATGGAATCCAGTCGCGCCGAAGGCGTAGTCTTTCTCGGGCAAAGCTTTTTGCACGAGCGGTTCAATCGACTCGTCGAAGCGCGTCACCGGTTCGTCGTCTGGGGCGCGGATCTGCCCGGGCAGCGCTATTGTTCGATCGGCAGCGACAATATCAAAGGCGGCAAGCGCGCGACATCGCACCTCTTGCGGTTGGGGCGAAAACGCATCGCCTTTTTCGGCGACACCGAAGCGCCGGAAGTGCAGCAGCGATACGCGGGATATCTGCAAGCGCTTGCGGAGGCGGAAATCGCGCTTGACCCAAATCTCGTCGCCCCGGCGCATTTCGAAGTCGAGTCCGCGGAAGACGCCGTCGAGCGGCTGCTTTCGATGGGCGTGAAGTTCGACGCCGTCTTCGGCGCGAGCGATCTCATCGCCATTGGCGCCATTCGCGGTCTGATGCGGCGCGGCGTCGCCGTTCCGAGAGACTGTTCGGTTGTCGGCTATGACGACATCTTGTTGGCGCGTTACAGCCATCCGGCGCTATCGACGATTTCTCAGGACATGGCGAAGGCGGGCCGGCTGCTGGTCTCGCGCCTCCTCAGTTCGGCGGAAGGCGCCGAAATCAGGTCCGAACGCTTGCCGACCGAATTGATCGTCCGCGAATCATGCGGCGCGTAACCGCGTTCAGCGAATGACCTGCGCGATATAGCCGGAAAGCGCCGGCAAGTTTTCTGGCGGTTGGGTTCCGATTTGTCCAAGGCCGAGCGACGCGAGCGCCGCGGCGGCGGAGACGCCCTCAGGCTTCCAGCGCTTCTCTTCCGCCGAGACGTTGAAGGCGCAAATGACGCGTTCGCGTTCGCGGCTGCGCGCAAACGCGATGACGCCCTCCGGCGCTTTGAAAAACTCGATTGCGCCAAGCCGAAGCGCGGCGCTGTCACGCCGGATGCGGATCAACTTTCTTACGAAATGAAGGGTCGACCACTGGTTCGCTTCCTGCAGGTCGACGGAGAGGTCGTCATGGCGCGGATCGACGGGCAGCCACGGCGCGCCGCTGGAGAAACCGGAATTGATCGCGCCTCGTTTCCAGGGCATCGGCGTGCGCGCGCCGTCCCGCCCGAGAGTCAGCGGCCAATTGACGATCGCCTCGGGATCCCGCAAGGCCTCGAACGGCACGTCCGCCTGCGGCAAGCCCAATTCCTCGCCTTGATAAAGAAACACGTTGCCGCGCAAGCTGAGGAGCAGCATCGCATAAAGGCGCGCGGCGCGGTCGCGGTCCTCCTCGCGCGCCCAACGACTCACGGCGCGCGGCGCGTCGTGATTGGAGAACGCCCAGGACGGCCAGCCTTCGCCCGGCGCCCCGGTCCAGGCGGTCAGCGATTTCTGCGCATGCGCCGCCGTCAGTTTCTCGGCATAGAGAAAGTCAAAACTATAGGCGGAATTGAGTCGACGATCGTCGGCCGTAAACGCTTTCATTTCGGCGAGCGGTTCCGGACCCCCGATCTCCGCCACCGTGAAGACGCCCTGATACTCGTCGAGCAAGCTGCGCAGGCGCTCAAGAAAACGTTCGATGTCGGGGTGCGACATGTTGTATTTGTGGAGCTGATAGTCGAAGGGTCGCGTCAGCTTGCGTCCGTCTCGCGGCGCGGGCGGATTGTCGCGCAGCTCTGGGTCGTGCATCGCGAAATTCAGCGCATCAAGCCGGAAGCCGTCGACGCCGCGGTCGAGCCAGAAGCGCGTCACGTTCAAGATTGCGTCCTGCACCTCCCGGTTATGGAGATTGAGGTCCGGCTGACTCGATAGGAAATTGTGGAAATAGTACTGGCGCCGACGGCTGTCCCAGGTCCATGCGGGGCCGCCGAACACCGACTGCCAGTTGTTGGGCGGCGAGCCTTCCGGCTTCGGATCCGCCCAGACGTACCAATCGGATTTCGGATTGGACTTGCTTCGCCGGCTTTCGACGAACCACGGGTGTTGATCCGATGTGTGCGAATAAACCTGGTCGATGATGACCTTGAGGCCGAGCCGGTGCGCTTTCTCGACGACTGCGTCGAAATCGGCGAGGGCTCCGAAAACGGGATCGACGTTGCAGAAGTCCGCAACGTCATAACCGAAGTCCCGCATCGGCGAGGTGAAAAAGGGCGACAGCCAAACGCCGTCTACGCCGAGGCTGGCGACATAGTCGAGTCCCTCGAAGACGCCCTTTAGATCGCCTACGCCGTCCGCGTTCGAGTCTTTGAAACTGCGCGGATAGATCTGATAGATGACGGCGCCGCGCCACCACTCCGCGCCGGTCGCGGGGCGCTCAAGGGCTTGAGCGGCGGGTCTTGTTTCTCCCGGCGTCATTCAACGGGTTTCCACTCGTTCGATCTGCATAGGACGAATCCGAAGGCCGGCGCTGATACTTTGACGCTTCCGGGCGCGGTCGAACGATTCGCGCACGATCCATAGACCGGTTTCCATGAATTCGAGCGCGGATCAACCGCTATGTTGAGCGTGCGGGACGATTCGGATGCGTTGAAGACGATGAGGTACTCGCCGCCTTCCGGCGACAATCGCGAAACCGCGAACACGCCGCCGTCGGTCTCGGCCTCCCGCACGATCTGCGCGCCCCGGCGCAACGCCTCATGCGCGCGGCGAATCCTTCCGATCTCGGCTATGAAGCGGTAAAGCGGGTGTTTGCGGTCAAAATTCGAGTCGGCAGTCGTCGCATCCGTGCCGACAAGGTCGTTGTCGTTATAGGTCGCGACTCGGCTCTCAAACATGTCCTCTCGCGCGTCCTGGTCATTGCCGTCGCCGTTGAACCCCTGTTCGTCGCCCGAATAAACGACCGGGACGCCCCGCAGAAAGAACATCATCGCATGGGCGAGTTTGAGGCGGGCGAGCTTCTCGGCGTCGCTCGCATGCGGGCGCTTTTGCGAAATGAAGGTCGCGAAGCGTCCCATATCGTGATTGCCGATGAAGACGGGCATCCGCCTCGCCGCTTCTTCGCCGCCCTCGTAAAGCGCATCAGCCTCGAAGAGTTCGGCGAGCCGGCGCGTCGGCGCCCCGTTGACGACGACGTCCTGCACCGCCGACTGGAACGCGAAATCAAGAACTTGCGGCAGCTTGTCGACGCGCGTGTGACGCGCAAGGCCCGCCGCGCTCGGGTTATAGGCTTCGGCGAAAATGTAGAAGCGTGGAACGCCTTCAGCGGCCGCGCGGTCCTGCATCGCTTTGGAGAAGGCCGTCCAGAATTCGGGCGCCACGTGGCGCGCCGTGTCAATGCGAAAGCCGTCAATGCGATATTTCTTGATCCAGTCGCCGTAAATCTCGATGAAGCCGGCAAGGACCCGCGGATCTTCCGTCAGAAGGTCGTCAAGGCCGCTGAAATCGCCGTAAAGCGCGCTTTCTCCGACCCAGTTCGAATCGCCGCGATTGTGATAGAAACGCATATCGTTGAGCCATGCGGGCGTCTTGGCGGATTCTTCGCCGGCCGGCAGATAAGGCGTGTAGGCGTAATCGGCGCGCCTCAACCGTTCGAAATTCTCGATTGTTTGAAACGGCGGCTGATCCCCAAGGAAACCGTCATTGATGCGCTCGCCTGTCGCCGCGCCGCGCGTCGAATAGGGGTAATCAGCCTTGCTGCGGTAAGGGCAGCCCTTAGAAGGCCTGTCTGCGCCTGCGTAAGCGGGATCGTGGCACTCGCGCAGCTTGATGACGTCAGCGGTATGGTTGGTGATGATGTCGAGATAGACTTTCATCCCTCGCGCATGCGCCGCCTCGACGAACGCGCGCATGTCGTCGCCTGTTCCGTAGTGCGGGTCGACTTGCGTGAAGTCCGTAATCCAATAGCCGTGATAGCCGGCGGATTCATCGCCAGGCGGGCCTTGCACCGGCTTGTTCTTGTAGATCGGACCGAGCCAGATCGCGCTCGCGCCGAGACCTGCGATGTAATCGAGCCGCGACGTCAGTCCCTTGAGATCGCCGCCGTGGAAAAACCCCTTATGCGTCGGATCAAACCCTGTGGCGAGGCGATCGCCGTCAAGTCCGCCGCGATCGTTGGACGGTTCGCCGTTTTCAAAGCGGTCAGGCAGTAGGAAATAGACGATTTCATCTTCAGGCGGACGATCGAGCGAGACCATGGGCGCCGCGTTCGCGGCGGCAACGCCGGTTGCGAGCGCCGAAAGGACCGCCGGAAGCCCCGCGAGCGGGAACCGCAGAATCCGTCCAGCTTTGTTCATGGCGCTTCCTTTCGACCGCGATTCCAGGCGCGACGCCTGACAATGCCAAACGAAGTTTACCTTTGCAAGTTTTTACATTCTCGTTGTTGTGGCGGTGCCACATTGAGGGTGCGGTTTCAAACACCAAAATTATTAAGTTAAAACAATGCTGTAAGTTGGCGCTTTACCGCCCATTCTCAGTGGGCTGAGTGCCTCCGTAATGCTGCAGTGCGAAACAAGAGAATTCTTCTTGCAAGAAATTGCATCTTCTTACATTGTAGCGGCGAACGGGATTCAAACCCCCGTGTCCGTGCCGCGCAGCGCTTGGGGTCGAAAAAGCGGGGCGAGGCGACGGCAAGAAATGGGTCGGCGCGCGAACGCCGGCGGAGCGACCGCGACAAGGAGGGACCGAACATGGCGCGCCAGAGGGCTATTACTTCCAGGATCTCGCTGAAGACGTTTTTGATGACCGGCGGCGCCGCGATTGCGCTTGGCGTTTCCGGCGCGGCGCTTGCGCAGGATGAAGACGAGGACAAGGATGAAATCCTCGTGACGGGTTTCCGCCAGTCGATCGAGACGTCGACGGCGATCAAGCGCAACAGCTCGTCCATTGTCGAGGCGGTCACCGCCGAAGACATCGGCAAGCTCCCCGACGTGTCGATCGCCGAATCGCTCGCGCGCCTTCCGGGCCTCGCCACGCAGCGCCTCGACGGCCGCTCGAACGTCGTCACGATCCGCGGCCTCGGTCCGGACTTCTCAACCGCGCTCCTCAACGGCCGTGAACAAGTGTCGGTGAACGACAACCGCGGCGTCGAATTCGATCAGTACCCTTCGGAATTGCTCACCGGCGCGACGGTCTACAAGACGCCTTATGCGGGCCTCATCGGCCAGGGCCTTGCGGGCACCGTCGATCTGCGCACGATCCGCCCGCTCGACGCGGACAAGCGGATTATCGCCGGCGGCGGCCGCTACGAGTTCAATGAGAACGGCTCGCTCAACCCGGATTCGCCGGATTGGGGTTGGCGCGGATCGCTGACGATCGTCGATCAGTTTGACGATGATCGGTGGGGCATCGCGCTCGGAGTGGCCTATCAGTCGACGCCGACGCAAAGCGAGCGGTTCAATTCCTGGGGCTTCCCGACGACGGGAGCCGGAGAAGCGGTCATCGGCGGCGCGAAACCATTCAACCAATCCAATGACCTTGATCGTTTCGGGGTCGTCGGCATCGTCGAATTCGAACCAACGGACTATTTCCGGTCGGCGATCGACGTCTATTATTCGAAGTTTGATGAAACGCAGCGTCTGCGCGGCATTGAGTTTCCGCTTCAGTGGTCCGCCGCGTCGCTGCAGCCGGGCTACACGATTGAAGACGGCCTCGTCACCGCCGGCCAGTTCAACAACGTCAAGGCGGTCCTGCGCAACGACGTCAACCAGCGCGACGCAAACCTGTTCGCGGGCGGGTGGAATGGGCGCTTCGACAATGATGTCTGGGGCCTTGAGATGGACATCAGCTATTCGCGCGCCGACCGGCACGACGACCTGATCGAATCCTATTCGGGCACCTCTTACGGCGGCGGCAACGGTCCGTTCGACAATCTCGGCTTCCAACTTCAGGACGGCTTCTTCCGTTTCACGCCGACGCTCGACTATAGCGGAGCGACGACGCCATTCGTGCTGACGGATCCGCAAGGATGGGGCGGCGGACCCGGAAACGTGCAGGCGGGCTTCATCAACTCTCCGGACACCGAAGACGAGCTGTGGCACTTCAAGGCCCAGGCGAACAAATATATCGACGGGTTTTTCTCAAACGTTGTCGTCGGCTTTGATTATGCGATGCGCGAGAAGGTGCGGGAGATCGGACAGAACTTCCTGAACCTTCCGGGCGGCGCGCAGACGGCGCCGATTCCGGCAAACGTCATTCTGAGCGAACAGGCGGGCATGGCCTGGCTCGGCATTCCGGCGCAGGTGACCTACGACCCGCTCCCGCTGCTTGAGGACGGCACCTATGTCTTCCGTCCTGTCGGACTTTCCTCATTCAGCGTTCCTCAATCGTGGGACATTTCGGAAGACGTCTGGACGGGTTATGCGCGACTCGACATTGAATCCGGCGCGCTCAACGGAAATATCGGCGTGCAAGTCCTGCACACTGACCAGGAATCGAGCGGTTTCCGCGTCGACCAGGGCGCCGCGACGCCGACCTTCATTCCGTTTACGGACGGCGACAAATATTGGGACGTTCTGCCGAGCGCCAACTTCATCTTCACCCTCGGCGAAAACACTATGCTCCGCATGTCGGCGGCCAAGACGCTCGTTCGCGCGAGGATGGACAAGCTTAACGCCAGCCTTTCCCTCGGGGAGGACATCACAAAGCTGATGTCGACCGATCCGCTGAACTCGTATTTCAGCGCCTCGGGCGGCAACCCGAGACTGCGCCCCTATACGTCGTGGGGTTTTGACGTTTCGCTCGAACACTATTTCGGCGGCGCCGGGTACTTTTCGATCGCGGGCTTCTACAAGGATCTAAACGATTACGTTTTCGACAATGACGGATTCATTTACGACTTCGCCGCCTTTGTCGACTCATCGAAGCTCTCCGCGGCGGACAAGCTCCTGCTCGGCACGACGCTTGGCCGGATCTCCGGGCCGACCAACCGCGGCAATGGCCATATTAAGGGCTTCGAGGCGACGCTCTCCGTTCCGCTTGAAGTGATTTCGGAGCCGCTTGAAGGTCTCGGCTTCATCACCTCTGTCGCGTTTAACGACAGCGAAGTGGTGCTCGGGTCGAACCCGGCGCCGATTACGGTGCCGGGTCTATCGAAGTGGGTCGTCAACTCGACAGTCTATTTCGAGAAGGCGGGATTTGAAGCGCGCGTCAGCCATCGGTATCGCGGCGACTTCCTGGCTGAAGTGGCGGCGATCTCCGCAACGCGAGATCTACGCACCGCCGACGCCGAATCGATCATCGACGCGCAGATCGGCTATCGCTTCTCCAGCGGCGCCTTGAATGGCCTCAGCATCTACTTCCAGGGCAACAACCTGACGGATGAGCCGTTCATTACCTATGATAACGGCGACATCCGCTTTGTTCGCGATTATCAGTCCTACGGGCGCACTTACGCCGTCGGCGCGAACTTCCGCTTCTGATCGCTCACCTCCCGAGCGTTCATGGCGCCCCGCCGTCCTTCGGGCCGGCGGGGCTTTTTTTCGCCGGATTGTCTCGGAGGTCGAGCGCCGTATGATCGCGCGGCGGCGGTCGGGTTGACGGCATGAGCAGCGATGCAGTCAGAAATGTCGTGATTGTCGGCGGCGGGACCGCCGGCTGGATGGCGGCCGCGGTCCTTGCCCGCGCCTACGATCGGCGCCTCGACATCACGCTGATCGAATCTGAAGAAATTGGCATTGTCGGCGTCGGCGAGGCGACGATTCCGATGATTCGTCTCATCAACGAATTTCTGAAAATCGACGAAAATGATTTCCTGCGCGCCTCGCAGGGGACATTCAAGCTTGGCATTCAGTTCAACGATTGGGGGCGGATCGGCGACAGTTACATGCACGCCTTCGGCGATGTCGGCATGCAGCTTGGGCTTGTTCCCTTTCACCATTATTGGCTGCGCGCGGCGAAGGAAGGAAAGTCGCAATCGATCTGGGACTATTCGCTGAATTACCAGGCGGCGATCGCCAATCGCTTCGGGCCGCTTGATCGCGTCGGAGAAACGCGCCTTGGCGGCGTCAAGCATGCCTATCATTTCGACGCTTCGCTTTATGCGCGCTATCTGCGCGGTTACGCGGAAGCGAAAGGAGTAAAGCGCGTTGAGGGAAAGATTGTCGATGTCGCGCAGGACGGCGACAGCGGATTCATTTCTTCAGTGCGCCTTGAAAGCGGCGACCGACATGCGGGCGAGCTCTTCATCGACTGTTCGGGCTTTCGCGGCGTCTTGATCGAGGGCGCGCTCAAGGCCGGTTACGACGACTGGACGCGCTGGCTGCCCTGCGATCGCGCGCTCGCTGTCCCTTGCGAGCACGGCGATGCGATCCGGCCTTATACGCAGTCGACGGCGCGCAAGGCCGGCTGGCAATGGCGCATTCCCTTGCAGCACCGGGTCGGCAACGGGCATGTCTATTGCAGCGCGCATATGTCGGATGACGAAGCCGCCGCGCTCCTCCTTCAAAATCTCGAAGGAAGACCGCTTGCCGATCCGCGGCTCTTGCGCTTTGTCACCGGCGCGCGCCGGAAAATGTGGTCAAAAAACTGCGTAGCGCTCGGCCTTGCGAGCGGCTTCATGGAACCGCTTGAGTCAACAAGCATCCATCTCATCCAGTCGGGCGTGAGCCGTCTCGTCTCGATGTTTCCGGACAAGGGATTCGACGCAGGCCTGATCGCCGAATATAACCGCCAATCGCGATTTGAGTTCGAGCGCATCCGCGATTTCATCATCCTTCATTATCACGCCAATCAACGCGAGGATTCGGAGTTTTGGAGATGCTGCGCCGAAATGAGCGTTCCGGACGAACTGCAAGCGAAAATCGACCTCTTCCGCGCGACAGGGCGGATCTATCGCGAGCACGAGGAGCTGTTCACCGAACTCGGCTGGCAACAGGTTTTCCTGGGGCAGAGGATCATGCCGGAACGCTATCATCCGCTGGCGGACGCCTTAAGCGGCGAGCAGCTTGATCAATTTCTTGCCGATCTGCGGGCGGTCATCGCGCGGGCGGCGTCGGGCCTTCCTCGCCACGAGGATTACATTGCGCGCCATTGCGCAGCGCGCTGAACTTGATCACTGCGACGCCGGGCAATTCGCCGCGATGAAGGTCCTGTGCGTCGGCATCGCCTCGGCCGCCTCGGCGGAGACGCGCAGCAGTCCCGCCATAAGGCGCGCCGCGTCTTCCCGCGCTCTTAGATCGACGAGAGGATCGCACCGTTCCGGCATGATCTCCTGACCGATCATGACCGCGAGCCAGCTCGGATTCTGGAAGAGTTCGAAACCGGTCGCGACGGGCCGGCCGAAACTCCGGAAGTGGTCGAGCTTGTATTGGAGCGTCTGCGGTATGCTCATACCCGCGCACTGACGCCAGAGCGGCGCATCATCGCGATGATTTGCGTGATAATGAAGGATGATGAAATCGCGGACGCGCTCATATTCAAGCGCTGTCGCGCGATTATACTCTTCGGCGACGATTGGCGCGAAATCCCGATCGGGAAATAACGCAAGGAGCCGCGTGACGCCTGCCTGAATGAGGTGAATGGCGGTCGATTCAAGCGGTTCAAGGAAGCCCGCGGCAAGCCCGATCGCGACGCAGTTCCTGTTCCAGAATTTCTTTCGCTTGCCCGTCGTAAAGCGCAGGAACCGCGGCTCGCCGAGCGCCGGCCCTTCAAGGTTGGCGCGAAGCGTCCCTGCCGCCTCGTCGTCGCTGATGTAGGCGCTGCAATAGACGTAGCCGTTTCCGACCCGGTGCTGCAAGGGAATGCGCCATTGCCAGCCGGCCTTGCGCGCCGTCGATCGGGTGAAAGGATCAAGGCGGCCGGGGTCTTCATGAGCGCACGGCATTGCGACGGCGCGGTCGCAAGGAAGCCAGTCAGTCCAGTCGTCGTAGCCCGACTGCAGCGCGCCCTCGATGAGGAGACCGCGAAAGCCGGTGCAATCGATGAAAAAATCGCCCTCGATCAGCCGGCCGTCGTCGAGCCTGAGTGCGGTCAGAAAACCGCCTTCGCCGCTGCGCAGGATTTCATTGATGCGCCCTTCATGGCGCACGACGCCGCGCGCTTCGCTATAGGCGCGCAGATATCGCGCATAGAGGGAGGCGTCGAAATGATAGGCGTAATCGAACGTCGACTGGATGCGGCGGCGATCCTGCGCGGGCCGGTCAAAGCGCGCGCGCTTTGCGGCGGCCCACGCCATCGAATATTCCTCGAACGGCGTCGCGTCGCCGAGGTTTCGGAGCTTCAGCCAGTAATGATGTAGCGGCACGACGTCGAAGTCGGCGCCGAACTGGCCGAAGGGGTGAAAATAGCGATGGCGGAGACGCGTCCAGTCGACGAATTCGATGCCGAGCTTGAACGTTCCTTGCGTCGCGGCGAGGAAGGCGTTTTCGTCGATCCCGAGCGACTGATTGAAAATCTTGATCGGCGGAATTGTCGCCTCGCCGACGCCGACAATGCCGATCTCTTCGGACTCAACGAGGTCGATTCGCGCGCCGCCTCGAAACGCGTTGACGAGCGCGGCCGCCGTCATCCAGCCGGCGGAACCGCCGCCGGCGATGACGACGCGCCGGATTCTCCTGTCGCTCGTCTCTCCAACGCGTTCCATCGTCGCGCCCTTCCTTGCAGGCAGATCGCGCCGCTGCGGCTATTTCAGATACAGGCGATATTCCCAGGGCGCGAGCGTCAATCCGCTCGATCGGTCGAATTTCGCGGGCGCGCCGGAAAAAAAGTCGACATAATCGCCGTGATGCAACGCATCCTCGAACGAAACAATCTGTTCTTCAGGCGTGAAATTGATGACGGCGAAGACGCCATCCTCCTCGCCGAAACGAGCAAAGCTCAGCACTTTCGTAGGCGACGAATTGACGACGGAGACCATCCGCGCGCCTGCAGCGCCGTTTGCTAGCGCCTTTACCTGATGCTTCAAGGCGATCAGCCGCTTGTAAAGGTCGGCGTTCGGGTGGGCGCGCCAAGAAATCGGATCCTTCTCAAAGAATTCGAGGCGCTTGTCGAGGCCGGCTTCTTGTCCATTATAGATGAGCGGCATGCCTTCGCCGACGAAGGCAAGGACAGTGATTGCTTCGAACGCGTCGCCGTAGAGCTCCTCATCCGTGCCGTGCCACGAATTGAAGTCGTGGTTCGACGTGAAGGTCATGCGATAGGCGTCCTCCGGCCAGGCGCTTTCGTTTTCCGAATAAAAGCCGAAGAGCGCGCCGACGTCTGCCTCGCCCTTGGCGATCTTCTGCAGTGAATTCGAAAGGCTCCAAGCGTAGGTCGCGTCGAAGGCTCGCGCGTGCGCGTCGCGCTGCTCGTACTCGGCGAGCAGGAAAACCGGCTTGATCGCATCGAGCTCCTTTCGGACCTGCTCCCAGAAATCGAGGGGAACGTAGCCGGCGACGTCGCAGCGGTATCCATCGACATCCGCCTCCTCGATCCAATATCGCATCGCGCGAGACATATATTCCCGCAGGTCGCGGTTCGAATAATCAAGATCGATGATGTCCGACCAGTCCCACCACGGCGTCGGATGAAAGTCGCCCTTCCAGTTTCGTTCGTACCAGTCGGGATGCTCGGTCACGAGCGGGTTATCCCAGGCGGTGTGGTTGGCGACCCAGTCGAGAATGACATGCATCCCATGCGCGTGCGCTGCGGCGACGAACGACTTCAAATCGTCCAAGGTTCCAAATTCCGGATTGACAGCGAAATAATCCCTGACGGAATAAGGACTGCCAAGCGTTCCCTTGCGGTTCTTCTCGCCGATCGGGTGGATCGGCATCAGCCAGAGAATGTCGACGCCAAGTCCTTTTAGCCGCGGCAATTCTTTTTCTGCGGCGGCGAAAGTCCCCTCTCGCGTGAATTGGCGCGTATTGATTTGATAGAGGACGGCGTTGCGCGTCCACTCCGGATGCGAAAGCTTTACGTAAGGGGAGGGCGCATAAGGATCAGCCGCGACCGCCGCCTGCGATTCCGGCGACGGCGCTTCGATCATGCGCGGCGCGCATGCGGCGAACAACGCCAGCGCCAAGATGGCGAACCCAAGAATTTTCATCGTGTCGAACTCCGCAGAGCGATCGCACGATAAGCCGTACGACAGCGAATTGCAAAACTTTGCACGAGTGATCCGTGATGCGCCGTTGAAAATCCGCGAGCTACAGGAGGCCGAAACATGTTATAAGACAATAAGATAGGCGCAGGTTGTAATCTCGTCCATGCTGCGGCGCACAAATCCGCAATGCGCGGCATGCAAAAAGTTGCAATGATTTACATCACACCTTAGGATCAACCGATGGTCGAGTTGCGCCCTTAGTTTGACCCAAAGGATGACCAAATCCATGAAACCCGTCGCTGCCGCCATCGTCTCGCTCGCGGCCGGCTTAGCGCTCGGCCTTCGCGCCGTTGCAGCGGCCGCCGTCACTGTCGCCTCGCCGAACGGAGACATCGTCGTCACGATAAGCGACGACGCCGGCATTCCGTCCTACTCGGTTTCGTTTCGCGACGAACAAGTCATCAAGTCATCGCGCCTCGGCATGCGCTTCAAAAGCGCGCCGGGTCTCGATCGGGGGCTTGTGATCGCGTCGAGCGTGGCGGCGTCAAAGGACGAGACATGGGAGCAGCCTTGGGGCGAACGCCGCTTCGTCCGGGATCATCACAACGAGCTCTTTGTGGAATTCGCTGAGGCGGACAATGCGCCGCGGCGTCTCGGCGTGCGCTTTCGCGCCTTCAATGACGGCGTAGGATTTCGCTACGAGATTCCGCGCGCAAAGAACTTCAAGACCGATGAAGTCACGAACGAGATGACGGAATTCGTCGTCGATGAGAAAGCGCGCGTCTGGTGGATCCCGGCGCGCTACTGGAACCGCTACGAGTATCTCTATCGGGAGAGTTCGGCGAGCGATGAACTGACCTCCCATACGCCGATGACGCTGAAGACGCCCTCGGGCGCGCATCTGAGCATCCATGAAGCCTCGCTTGTCGATTATTCGGCGATGGCCCTCCGACAGATCCGTCCTGGTCGCTTCAAGGCCGAATTGGCGCCCTGGTCCGACGGCGCGCTTGTCAAATTCGACGCGCCGCTCGTCAGTCCGTGGCGGACGATCCAGATTTCGCCGGACGCCAAGGGCCTTCTGAATTCGAGCCTCATCCTTAACCTCAACGAGCCGAACAAGATCGGCGACGTTTCCTGGTTCGAGCCCGGAAAATATGTCGGGGTGTGGTGGGAGATGCACATCCGCGACTCCAGCTGGGGGATGCGCCCCCTGCACGGCGCGACGAATGAGAACGTGCGGCGCTACATCGATTTCGCCGCCAAATATGGGTTCAACGGCGTTCTTGTCGAGGGCTGGAATCTCGGTTGGGACGATGACTGGTTCGGCAACGGCAAGGTGTTCGATTTCACAAAATCCTACCCGGATTTCGACCTATCGGCGCTCGCGGCCTATGCGCGGGAAAAAGGCGTCCGTTTGATCGGGCACCATGAAACCGGGGGCGCCGCCACGCATTACGAAAGACAGATGGACGATGCGTTCAAGCTTTACGAGCAAAACGGCGTTCACGTCGTGAAGACTGGTTATGTCGCGGACGGCGGCGGCATCCAGCGCATTGACGAGAAAGGCATTGAGCGATTCGAGTGGCACGACGGCCAGTTCATGGCGCGACATCATCTCGAAGTCGTCAAGGCGGCCGCAAGACACAAGATCGCAATCAATCCGCACGAACCGATCAAGGATACCGGTCTTCGTCGCACCTATCCGAACTGGGTGGCGCGGGAAGGCGCGCGTGGTCAGGAGTATAATGCATGGGGTCCGCCGCCGAACCCGCCCGAGCATGAACCGACGATCGCCTTCACGCGGATGCTGGCGGGACCGATGGATTTCACGCCGGGCATATTCGACCTCGAACCGAACAAGCGCGCGCCAGTGCGCGAAGACATGACCCGATCCGATCCGGCGATTCGCGTCGAGACGACACTGGCGAAACAGCTTGCGCTTTACGTCGTTCTTTATTCGCCGATCCAGATGGCGGCGGATCTGCCGGAGAACTACGAAAGGCGCCGCGACGCCTTCCAATTCATTGTCGACGTCCCCGCTGACTGGGACGAGAGCGTTGGACTTGCCGGGGAAATCGGCGACTATGTCGTCGTGGCTCGAAAGAGGCGGGGCGGCGATGACTGGTATGTCGGCGCGGTTTCCGACGAAAAGTCGCGCGATGTCGCGGTCGATCTCGCCTTCCTTGACGAGGGAAAGACCTACGTCGCTGAAATTTACCGCGACGGCGCCAAAGCCGACTGGAAGACAAACCCTTATGACCTCGTTATCGAGAAGAAGAAGGCGAGGCGCGGCGAGGCTTTGCGCGTGCGCCTTGCAGCCGGCGGCGGCGCCGCAATCAGGTTGACGCCCGCGACGGAGCAAGCGCCGTGAGGCTGCTTGCGGGTTTGGCCTTCGGCGCGATATCCGCAATTGCCGCAAGCTGTGCGAGCGCGCCGGCTTCTTCGCCATCGGCGGCGAGGATTGTGGCGTTCGAGCCCTATCCGGCCGCTGCGGTGCAGCCGCGCGCTGTGTGGGTCCTGCTGCCGCCGGGTTATGACCAATCGACCGAACGATTTCCCGTCATCTACATGCATGATGGCCAGAACTTGTTCGACGCTTCGAAGGCGAATTTCGGCGTCGAATGGGCGATTGATGAAACGATGGAAAGGCTCATCGCGGCCGGAGAAATCCGGCCGGCGATCATTGTCGGCATCGAGAGCTCGCCGAAGCGATTCGAAGAATACATGCCGAAGAAAGCGGCTTCCGGCGATTTCGTGACGCCGGGCGTTGAAGGTTATCCGTCCTTCAAGACCGCCGATCTCATCGCCGACAAATACCTCGCCTTCATCGTCAATGAACTGAAAGGTGCGATCGACGCCGAATTTCGGACGCTGACGGGCCCCGCGGACACCTTTATCTTCGGTTCGAGCATGGGCGGGCTCATCTCCGCCTATGCGGTCAGCGAATATCCGGACGTTTTCGGCGGCGCCGCGTGCATCTCGACACATTGGCCGGTCGAGGAGGGCGCCGTCGTCGATTATTTCGAACGCGCGCTTCCGGCGCCGGGCCGCCATCGCTTCTATTTCGACTTTGGCTCCGCGACGCTCGATGCGCTTTACGAACCGCATCAGCAGCGCATGGATACGGCGATGGAACGCCGAGGCTATCGCCGCGGAATCGACTGGGTGACATTGAAATTCGACGGCGCCGAGCACAACGAAAAATCCTGGGCGGCGCGCGCCGATCTTCCGCTGAAATTTCTGCTTGGTCCGCCGCGCCAATAAGGAAGGACTATCATGGGGCTCGCTGCGATCGACTTCGCCATCCTCGCCGTCTACGCCGTCGGCCTGATTGCTGTCGCGACGCTCGTCTCGCGCGAAAAGCCGGGGCGCAAGAAGGACACCGCCGACTACTTCCTCGCCGGCAAGTCGCTTCCGTGGTGGGCGATCGGCGCCTCCCTGATCGCCGCCAATATCTCCGCCGAGCAGATCATCGGCATGGCCGGATCGGGCTACGCCGTCGGTCTCGCCATCGCGTCCTATGAATGGCTCGCGGCGGCGACACTCATCGTTGTCGCCAAGTTCTTCCTGCCGATCTATCTGAAGCGCGGCATCTACACCATGCCGCAATTCCTGGAGCAGCGTTTCGGGACCGGCGTCAAATATCTGATGTCGGTCTTCTGGCTCGGCCTTTACACATTCGTTAACCTGACGACGATCCTCTGGCTCGGCGCGACGGCGATCAGCACGCTGACGGGCGCCGACATGACGCTTGGAATGGCGCTGCTTGCGATGCTCGCCGCTGCATACTCGCTTTACGGCGGGCTCAAGGCGGTCGCGCTCACGGACATCATTCAGGTCGCCTTGTTGATCATCGGCGGATGCATCATCACCGTCATCGTACTTGAAAAGATCGGCGGCGGCGACGCTTTTGCGGGGTTTTTGAGTCTGTCGCGGGAGTTTCCGGAAAAATTCGACATGATCTTGTCGCGAGACAATCCGGAATACAAGAATCTGCCCGGCCTTGGCGTCGTGCTCGGCGGCATGTGGGTCATGCATTTTTCTTACTGGGGATGCAACCAGTACATCATCCAGCGAGCGCTCGGCGCAAAGAATGTCGGGGAGGCGCAGCGCGGGCTCTTGTTCGCAGCGATACTCAAGCTCTTCATGCCGCTCATTATCGTCGTGCCCGGCATCGCCGCGTTCGCGCTCGCGCCCGATCTCGCCAAGCCCGACCAGGCTTATCCGGAGATGATGAAGCTCGTGCCGAACGGATTGCGCGGTTTGATTTTCGCCGCTCTCATCGCGGCGATCGTCTCTTCGCTCGGCTCCATGATGAACTCCATTTCGACAATATTCACCATGGATCTCTATAAGCCGCTGTTCGGGGGAACCTCGACCGAGCGTCAGCTCGTCGGCGTGGGTCGGATCACCAGCTTTACGGCGATCGTGATCGCGCTGATCGCGGCAAGGCCGTTTCTCGCCGGCGCCGATCAGGTGTTTCAGATCATCCAGGAGTATACCGGCTTCTTCACGCCCGGCATCGTTGCGATTTTCATTCTTGGCCTCTTCTGGCGGCGCGCGACCGAGCTTGGCGCGGCCGCGGCCGTGATTGGATCCTTCGCGCTGTCGCTCGCCTTCAAGATCGGCGCGCCGCAGATGCCGTTCATGGATCGCGTCGGCGTCGCCTTCTTGATTTGCGTGGCGCTCGGCGTCGGGCTGTCCTATCTTCAAAAGCCGGCGGATGAGGCGAAGCTCGTCCGGCTTGGCGGCGTTTCGTTCCGCACCGGCGCCGGATTCAATGTCGGCGCGGCGCTGGTCGGCGCTACGCTGATCGCCATTTACGCCTTTTATTGGTGACGCCATGCCAGCCGGCGACGAAAAGCGAGCGACCGAACGCGCCGGCGCGCCGCCCCTGCTCCTGCCCGTGCCGTCGTTCGACCTGGTGGTGTTCGGCGCCGCCGGCGATCTTGCGCTGAGGAAATTGATCCCGTCCCTCTTTCATCGCTGGCGCGACGGGCAGATTCCGGCGAATTCGAAAATCATCGGCGTTTCGCGCTCCTCGATGTCCGCCGAAGAGTTTCGGCGGCTCGCGCTTGAAAGTTTCCGCAAGTTTCATCCCGGCGATCAGATTGCGGATGCGGAATGGGCGCAATTCTCGCAGCTTATTTCCTATGCGGAACTCGACGGCGTCAGCGCTCAGTCGAATTGGAGGGCGCTCGCCGAAGCGCTTTCGGATTCCGGCGCAAAGCAGCGGGTTTTCTATCTCGCATTGCCGCCGGCGATCTACGGCGACGTGTCGCGCAATATCGAAGCGGCGGGCCTGAAGTCGTCCGGCGCGCGCATCGTTCTTGAAAAGCCGATCGGCGACGATCTCAGGAGCGCCAAGGCGATCAACGACGCGGTCGGCGCCGTCTTCGATGAAGGGTCGATCTTCAGGATCGACCATTATCTCGGCAAGGAGACGGTGCAGAACCTCATCGTCTTGCGCTTCATGAATTCCCTGTTTGAGCCGGTGTGGAATTCGAACGTCATCGATCATGTCGAAATATCCGTCGCCGAGGCGATCGGGGCGGGCGGGCGCGCCAGCTATTACGATAAAGCGGGTGCGCTTCGCGACATGGTGCAAAACCACCTGTTGCAGCTCTTGTGCCTTGTCGCGATGGAGCCGCCGCTGGATCTCGAACCCGACACGGTGCGCGATGAGAAGATCAAAGTGCTGCGCGCGCTAAGGCCGATCACGGCGGAAACCGCGCGCTCCGTCACGGTGCGCGGCCAATACGGCGCGGGGGCGAGCGACGGCTCGGCCGTTCCTTCTTACGCGGAAGAACTCGGCGCTCAATCCGGAACCGAGACATTTGTCGCCATCAAGGCGAATATCGACAATTGGCGCTGGCGCGGCACGCCGTTCTATCTCCGGACGGGCAAACGCATGGCCGAGCGGCGGTCGGAAATCATCATCCAGTTCAAGGACGTCGCGCATCCGCTTGTCGCGACGGGACGCGATGAGCTGCAGCCGGCGCGACTGGTCATTCGTCTGCAGCCGGACGAAGGCATGCGCCTCATGCTGATGACGAAGGAGCCGGGTCCAGGCGGCATGCGCCTTCGTTACGTGCCCTTGAACCTTTCCTACGCCGCCGCCTTCTCGGCGCGTTATCCGGACGCTTATGAACGGCTGTTGATGGCGGTCGTAAGGGGCGACCTTGCGCTATTCATGCGACGTGACGAGGTCGAGGCCGCCTGGCGCTGGGTCGACGGCGTTCTCGACGCGTGGAAGGCCGACCGGACGCCGGTATATCCATACGCGGCGGGCGTCAACGGACCCGTTCAATCCGCGATGATGCTCGACCGCGACGGCAGGGAGTGGTCGGGTGGGGTCTAGGGCCGAGCTCATCGCTTTTGCATCTCGTGCGTTCATGGCTGAGCGCGTCGCTGATCTCGTCGAGCTCGCCATTTTAAGCGCTTCCGTCACGGACGGCGCTGGAGAAGTCGCGGTCTCCGGCGGGTCGACGCCGATGGCGATGTATGCGGCGCTTGCAAGACGCGACTTGAATTGGCGACGGCATCGAATGACGCTGGTCGACGAGCGCTGGGTTCCATTGAGCCACCCGAGATCCAACGAATCGGCGATCCGCCGGGCCTTCGCTCCCGCGGCTGGCGTGCGCATCGACGGCCTTTACAATGGCGCTGCGACGCCAGAGGCGGGTCTGTCCGACACCGAGGCGCGCATTGTTCGCCGGCAAAAAGACTTTGACGCCGTTATTCTCGGAATGGGCGACGACGGGCATAAAGCGACGTGGTTCCCGCGCGCCGAGGGGCTCGA